>RCUU01000112.1_pt1 | contig 45717 bp, 39 predicted proteins | sample 2166211 | NCBI WGS metagenome assembly RCUU01 (sample SAMN09932620, study PRJNA488358) | compost metagenome | feature: garden; material: soil; isolation source: compost soil in phenylacetic acid-enriched culture | place: Germany: Experimental Botanical Garden Goettingen | collected 2016-01-27
GTAGGAGCGGGCTTGCCCGCGATACTATCGGCGCGGCGCTGCAGACACACCGCGTCGCCTGCATCGCAGCTTGCCCGCGATTGAAGACCCCGCGGTTCTCCTGCTGGACCGCGGAGATGCCATCGCGGGCAAGGGATGCTGAGCCTCTGTGGGAACTGGTGGTGCGGCATTGCCAGCGATGAGGCCCCTTGCAGTCCCCCACTAAGCCAGTCCCCACACTGTCCCGTGACAGCACCAGAAAACCATGCTAGGTTTCACCGCACATTCGCCCTACCGGCAATGAAAAAGGTCCCCATGACGCCCCATTCCGTCGCGCACACCACCGTTGTTTCGAACCTGGCCGCCGCTGCCAGTGCTCGCGTGTGCGCAACGCCTCCCCCGCATCGCTCATCTGTGGTCGTGGCCGCAGTGGTCGTAGCAGGCGTTTGCCCGCCGCCACCGGCTGCCATCGCGGGCTGATACCAGCCCGTTGCACCGCTCCAGCACCTTAAACCTGCCGCGAACTTGCAGGCGCATTGCGCCCGGCCGGTTGCTGGAGCCTGTTTGTCTTTTGACAGGTGATCGAGAATGACGTTTAACACATCTTCCCTGGCTTCCTACGGAGCCATGTTGCTGTTCGTGCTGCTATGGGGCAGCGCGGCGATTTTTACCCGTTGGGGGCTGGACCACGGTTCGGCCTTTGCACTGCTGATCGTGCGTTTTGCCATGGCCTTCGTGATACTGCTGGTACTGGGGCTGCGCGCCGGCGCCTGGTTGCCCGCCCGGGGTACGCGCCGGCAGGTCGCCGCCACCGGCCTGTTGCTGATCGGCAGCTATGCCATCTGCTATTTCCAGGCCATGGCCCATGGCATCACCCCTGGCCTGATCGCGACCCTGCTGGGCATCCAACCGATCCTCACCCTGCTGCTGATGGAGCGGCGTTTCAATGCGCTGCGCCTGGGCGGCTTGCTGGTGGCCCTGGCCGGCCTGGTGCTGGTGGTCTATCAAAGCCTGGTGGTTTCACGCTTCGCGCTCAGTGGCGTGCTGTTCGCGCTGGCCGCGCTGCTGTGCATGACCACCGGGGCCATCTTGCAGAAGCGCATCGAACAGGCACCGACCCAGGTCCTGACCTTGCAGTACGGGGTCAGCCTGCTGGCCTGCCTGTCGCTCGCGCCCTGGCAGCCACTGCGGTTCGAGGCCAGCCCGGGCTTCATCGTGCCGGCACTGTGGCTGGGCCTGGTGATCTCGGTGATTGCGCAATTGCTGCTGTACCGGATGATCCGCGCCGGCAATCTGGTGAATGTCACCAGCCTGTTTTACCTGGTGCCGGCGGTAACCGCGGTGATGGATTACCTGTTTCTCGGTAACCGGTTGTCCAGCCTCAGCGTGGTCGGCATGTTGGCGATCCTGGCCGGCGTCGCGCTGGTGTTCAGGCACGGCGCCAGCTCGCGGCAATAACCTGCACGGCAAATAGCCGTTCGATGCAGGTGCTGCGGCGTGATCTGCTTTACTCATGGCCGAGGAGCACTAAGGCCACACGTGATGCGAGGAGCGCCGCATGACCCTGCATATCGTCCGCTTGGGCAGCCCGCGCGGCAAGGATGAAGGCCTGCGCCTGGGCACGGTGCGCCGGCCGCCGCGCGGGGTGCCCAAGGCCGAATTCGCCCGCCGCGATTTCTATGACCTCTGGCTGCCGCTGCTCTCGCCCAGTGCCGAACTGGTGGCCGAGGCCAGGTCGGCAACCGACGCCAAGGCCTGGGCGTCCTTCAAGAAGAAGTTCCGCAGCGAAATGAACGAGCCGGCCGCCCGGCAACTGCTCGACCTGCTGGCGGCGCTGTCCCATCACACTCAATTGGCGGTCGGCTGCTACTGCGAGGACGAGCAATATTGCCACCGTTCGGTATTGCGCGAACTGCTGCTGGCCCGCGGTGCGAACATCGCGCCCGGCCCTTGAGCGAACGGTCTATTGCGATGTGTCGTCGGGTACCTTCTGCACTTGCACATCGGTATGGGGTTGGCATGCCCAGGCCTACGCCCTGATCGTGCTGCAACTGTGCCTGTGCGCCATGAACCTGCGCGGTATAAAAAAGAACGAACAGGACTGCTGAAGTAAAATCAAGCGTAGTACGATGCATTCTCAACCAACCCCGCAAGGACTGCCATGCACCTTTCACCTGCCATCCCGATCATCCGCATCTTCTCGGTCGACAAGGCCAAGGAGTTCTACCTGGACTTTCTCGGCTTCACCCTGGAGTGGGAACACCGCTTCGAGGAAGGCTTTCCTTTGTATGCGCAAATCCGCCGCAACGAGCTGGTCCTGCACCTGAGCGAACACCACGGCGATGCCACGCCGGGGTCGACGGTGTTCGTGCCCATGACCGATATCGACGCCCTGCATGCCGAGTTGCATGCTCGCCAGTACGGTTATGCGCGGCCCGGCATCGAGTCGCTCGGCTGGGGCCGGCAATTGCAGGTGGCCGATCCGTTTGGTAATCGGTTGCGGTTTTGTGAGTTGGCCAAGGATTGATTCACGGGGTCGACTTTACCTTGTGGGTTTTGCCGGATCGCCGGACCGCCGCGATAGCTACGCCGCGGCGGGTCTGAAAAACCTCGTCGCCTGGATCGCGGGCAAGACCCGCTCCTACAGGGGATCGATAGCTGTTCGCTCCTGACTACGCCAACGCCGTTTTCCGACCGCTCGATCCCCCCGCCCTGTCGATAATCAAGGCTCGATCAAGCGCAAGGAGACATCAGCATGGCATCCACGGACAGGGAGCGGGTCGACCCCGCCACATTGAGAAAGGTCATCGGCGCCGCCGCCATCGGCAATTTCGTCGAATGGTTCGACTTTGCCGTGTATGGCTTCCTGGCCACGACCATCGCCTTGCAGTTTTTCCCCAGCGACGACCCCAGTGCCGGCTTGCTCAAGACCTTCGCGGTTTTTGCCGTGGCCTTCGCCTTCCGGCCGCTGGGCGGGATATTCTTCGGCATGCTGGGTGACCGCATCGGGCGCAAGAAGGCCCTGGCCACGACCATCCTGCTGATGGCCGGGGCGACGACCCTGATCGGGCTACTGCCCACCTACGCGGCAATCGGTGTGGCGGCGCCGCTGCTGCTGACCCTGATTCGTTGTGCCCAGGGCTTCTCCGCCGGAGGTGAATATGCCGGTGCCTGCGCCTACCTCATGGAGCATGCGCCGCGCACCCAACGGGCCTGGTATGGCAGTTTCGTGCCGGTTTCGACCTTTTGCGCGTTCGCCTGTGCGGCGGTGGTGGCCTATGCCCTGGAAACCTCGTTGTCGGCAGACGCCATGGGCAGTTGGGGCTGGCGCGTGCCGTTCCTGGTAGCCGCGCCGCTGGGCATGGTCGGCTTGTACCTGCGCTGGCGCCTGGATGAAACTCCGGCGTTCAAGGCAGTGGCCAAAGACGATACCGTTGCCCATTCGCCCTTGCGCGAAACCCTGGGCACGCATGCCGGCGCCATCTTGTGCCTGGGTGCGTTCGTGTCATTGACGGCGTTGTCCTTCTATATGTTCACCACCTATTTCACCACCTACCTGCAGGTCGCAGGCCACCTGAGCCGCGCCAGCGCCCTGCTGGTCAGCGTCATCGCCCTGGCGTTCGCCGCCGCGCTGTGCCCACTGGCCGGGGCCTTCTCGGACAAGGTCGGGCGCAGGGCCACCGTGGTCACTGCCTGCGTGCTGTTGATGGTGGTGGTGTATCCGGCCTTTCTCCTGGCCAGTTCCGGCGGCTTTGCCGCCTCGATCGTCGGTGTGCTGCTATTGGCCGTGGGGGCCGTGCTCTGCGGTGTGGTCACGGCCGCACTGCTGTCGGAAACCTTCCCCACGCGCACCCGTTACACCGCCTCGGCCATCACCTACAACCTGGCCTACACCGTGTTCGGCGGCACTGCGCCGCTGATAGCCACCTGGCTGATCAGCCAGACCGGCAGCAACCTGTCGCCGGCCTTCTACCTGATCGCCGTGGCCCTGCTGGCCCTGGCCGGTGGCCTGGCCTTGCCGGAGACCTCGCGCATCTCCCTGCACGACACGCCAGGCCCTGCCGACAACGATGCCATCGGGGCCGTGCCGCTTTGCGCCAGGCGGCCCTGAAAGCGCCCCCCGGCAAGGCGGCCTTGAATTGCACGGGCCGTCTTGACGTTCATCATTTCCCGGTAAATTCCAATTAACCACACCAACGACAAGGAAAGTCTCAGCTAGGCTAATGGCTAAGTGCAATCGCCGCTCGCTGGCCTCAAGGCTCCATGCGTAGCAGTACCCTCCATTAGCAGGATAACGCCATGAGCCATACCTTGAGTCTGGGAAAGTACTTTAGCGGCAAGGAAGTCACTGCAACCTCGATACAGTTCAACTTGTTGCGTTGGTTCTCGCTGGCCAGTTTCCTGATCATCACCTTCGTGGCCCTGGGGCTTGGCTTCATTGCTACCCGCTTCGTGGTCAACGAAAGCATTCAACGCGATGCGGTCCTGACCGCGCAATTCATCCAGTCCATGGGCGCCGCCGAGGTGGGGCATCACGACCTGCCCAATGTGCAGATGGGCGAGGTGCTCGACCCCCGCGACGACATCGGTCTGCCGGCCGGCGAGCAGTTGAGCCGGCAAAACGCACGCACTGAATTCATCGACCACATCAAGCACCTGGCCAAACAACCCGAGTCGCTGCTGATTTCCATCTACGCCCCCGACGACACAGTCATCTGGTCGAGCAACCCGACGCTGATCGGCCAGCGCTTCGAGGAAGACGATGAACTGGAGGAATCGTTCGAAACCAAGGAACGGATCTTCGCCACTTACCACGAAGTACAGAACGACCGCGAAGAGCAGCAATTCTTGCGCAAGCCGGAAAACCTCTTCATCGAAAACTACATCCCGATGCTCAACGCCGCCGGCCAGGCCGTGGCCACGGTGGAAATCTACAAGGAACCCTCGGACCTGATCGCCAGGACCCAGCGTGGCTACGTGCTGATGTGGCTGGCAACGTCCTTCGGTGGCGCCATGATTTACCTGGGGTTGTACTGGATCGTGCGCCGGGCTGCCGGGCTATTGATCTCACAGCAGCGCCAGTTGATCGAAAACGAAACCTTCGTGGCCCTCGGCGAGATGTCGGCGGCCGTTGCCCACAGCCTGCGCAACCCGCTGGCGACCATTCGCTCCAGCGCCGAACTGGCACAGGAGATTGCCCCGCCGCCCGTGCAAAAAAACATCACCGATATCATCGGCCAGGTCGACCGCATGTCCAAGTGGGTGCGCGACCTGCTGCTGGCCTCAAGCCCGCTGCAAGGCAGCAATGAAGAGGTCGACCCGCTGGAAGCCATCCTGGAAACCCTGCACGCGTTCGAACCGCAAATCCGCAAGGCCAACGTGCTGGTCGAATTCAGCGCCACCGCAGCGCCCGCCGTGGTCGGCCACCGTATCCTGCTGTCGCAGGTGCTCAACAGCCTGGTGGCCAATGCCATCGAGGCCATGCCCCAGGGAGGCCGGTTGCAGATCGAGATCGAGCCGGATGCGGCGCGCAAGAAACTGCATATCACCCTGCGCGATAACGGCAAGGGCATGACCGAGAGTCAGCAACAGAGCCTGTTCAAGCCGTTTTGCACCAGCAAGCAAGGCGGCCTGGGCGTCGGCCTGGTCATGGTCAAGCGCATCATGGACCGCTTTGGCGCCAGGATCAGTGTGTTCAGCCAGTTGAACAGCGGCACCGAAGTGCGCATGACCTTCAGGACCGCCAAGCGAAAATGACCCCGATCTACAGCGGCGCTCGCACCGCTGTAGCAGGTCTAGACTGCTATTACTTTGCCTTGGGCGAGCAAATTCGATAAAGTTAACCCTAAGGTCAACTTTACCCCTCAGTATCTCGCCCTTCGCGTTCTCGGGAAGGGCTTTCGCATGGCCTGAATTTCAAAGTACATAACGACATGGGCGGACTTCACTACCGCTCAGAGGATGATCCATGTCCAACCGTGAAATCTCCCGACGCTCATTTTTGCAAGGCGGGCTGGTCGCTGGCGTCAGCGTGACCCTGGCCCCCCTGGGCAGCCCGGCCCTGGCTGCGCTGATGGAAAACAGCGTCACCGTGCCGGCCGAAAAATGGCTGGGCAACAACGGCCAGGCGCGTTTTCGCAACGACGCCCTGTCCAAGGTCTGCGGCAGCAAGGTATTCGCCCGCGACATCCGCGCCAAGGACATGCCCGGCTGGCCGCAGCAGCAAGGCCACGCCATGCTGCTCAAGACCATACGCGCCGACCACATCTACGCAGGCTATGACCTCTCCTGGCTGGGTGCCGAGTTGCAACCCGACCGCATCGTCACCGCTGACGACCTGGAAAAAGACGGCATTGTCTTCCCCGAAGAGCATGCCCCCGACCCGCTGCTGCCCGCCGGCAAGGTGCCGATGTTCATCGGCCACCCGGTGGCGATCCTGATCTGGAACGACTTCGAGCGCTTCCGCCAGGCCAAGAACCAGCTCAAGTTCAATGACAAGGCCATCCGCTACGGCGCCAAGGTGCCCTACTACCAGGGCGAACCCTACGGCAGCTTCCGTTACGTGCGCGTCGGTGGCCCGACCTCGGCCGATGAAGACGAATTCGCCAGCCTCAAGGATTCGATTCTGTTCCCGATGATCCGCAACCGTCGCCCGGAGTGGAATTCGCAGCCCAACCTGCATGGCAACCTCAACGAGCGCGGCATGTTCTATGCCGAGCGCATGCAACAGCAACTCAAGGCACCGCCCGAAGACTGGCTGGTGTTCGACGAGCGCTACAAGACGCCGTCGATCGAACCGGCCGCCCTGGAACCGGACAACGGCAACGGTTGGTACGACCCGGCGAGCAAGACCCTGCATTTCGTGGTCGCCACCCAGTGCCCGCTGGAAGCCGCCACCGAGACAGCGAAGATGATCGCGCCGTCGCGCTTCGGCCTGGCCAAGCTCAACATGCACCCCGGCTACACGGTCGGCTACGGCTCCAAGGACCACAACATCTTCGTCTACTACGCAGCCCTGGCCGCGTTGTACGGCGCCGGTGTGCCAATACGCCTGGCCAATGACCGCTACGAACAGTTCCAGAGCGGCATCAAGCGTCACCCGTTCGACATCCGCTACCAATTGGCCGTGGACAAGAACGACCACAGCTTCAAGATCTTCCGTGCCGAGATGGACGTGGACGGCGGCGGCCGCATCAACTACAGCGCATCGGTAGCCGCCGTCGGCGCCACGGCCGCGCAGTCGATCTACTACATGCCGCAAAGCGACCTGCAAGCCACCGCCTACCACTCCCGTGGCGTCGAGGCCGGTTCCATGCGCGGTTACGGCACTCTGCAGAGCATGGCCTCCACCGAAATGATGGTGGACGAAATCGCCGGGCGCCTGGGCATCGATGCCATCGACTTGCGCAAGAAGAACGTGCTGCTCTCGGGCATGAAAAACACCCAGGGTGCCGTGCCGGCCGGTGCCATGCGCCTGAACGAGATTCTCGAAAAGGCCGGCGCCAGCGAAATCTGGAAAAACCGCGACGCGCGCAAAAAGCAATTCGACGCCCAGGACCCGGACAACTGGTACGGCGTCGGCTTCGCCATCTGCCAGAAGGACTTCGGCACCGGCTCCGAGGCGCCGATGGCCAGCGTCGAGTTCACGGCCGATGGCCACATCTCGCTGCGCCACATCGGTATCGAGCTGGGCACCGGTATGTCCACTTCCCAGGCGCTGGTGGTGGCCGACTTCCTCGGCCTGCCCGCCAGCGAAGTGAAGACTGGTGAAACCGACTGGGAAGAGCTGAAACTGACCTCCAGCGGCAACCCCTACATCATGAGCCAGGCCGAACAGGACACGGTGCTGCGCAACCCGCGCTGGGTCGGCAAGGTGGCCTCGGCATCGTCGGCGACCAACTCGGCTTACTACTTCAGCCACGCCACCCGCGAGGCCGCGCGCGTACTGTTCAACCACGGCCTGTGGCCGGCGGCGCTGGAAATCTGGCGCCAGGGCCCGTACGGCGGCCAGGCCAACCCTTACGTGGTACGCCGTGAAGACGCCCACTGGGTCGATGGCAAGCTCACGGCCAACGGCATGGAACCCCTGCCCTTCGCCCAATTGGCCAAGCGTGCCCATGAACGCGGCCTGGTCACGGGCGCCACCGTGCACGGCTTCAATCGCTGGAGTTGGGCCGAAGCCGAATTCAGCATCGACGGCGTGCGCGAGCGTCTGCCGCTCGATGGCCTGGCGGTCAAATACGGCGACGGTGCGCCGAGCGTGAAGAAGGCGCAGATGAACAGCGCCGGTTTCCACCTGCTCGACCGCCAGAACGTGGCCTACCCGCCGACCCAGTTGAACAATGCCGCGGTGACTTATTACAGCCCGGTGGCAACCCTGGTCGAACTGAAGGTCAACAAGGGTTCCGGCGAAGTCAAAGTGCTGGACCACCACAGCTGGGTCGAGTGTGGCCGGGTACTGGTGCCGGAGTTGGTCAAGGGCCAGATCGAAGGCGGCATCGCCATGGGCATCGGCCATGCCCTGCTTGAAGAAATGCCGCTGTACGAAGGCGGCCCGGGTGAAGGCGACTGGAACTTCAACCGCTACCGCCTGCCCCACGCCAGGGATGTAGCGGTGTGGAAGCAAACTTCGGAAATCCTCCCGCCACTGTCACCCAGCGACCCGTCCAAGGGTATCGCCGAAGTGGTGATGATCCCCGTGGTCGGCGCCATCGGCAACGCCGTGGCCCATGCAATCGGCAAGCGCGTGCGCGACCTGCCCATCACATCCGCACGCATCAAGGAGGCCCTCAATGGCTAATCGTCCGCTGCAACTGACCCTCAACGGTCAATCCGTCGGTCCAGTGGAGGTCCCCGATGATCTGCCGATGATCGATTACCTGCATGAATACCGTAACCTCACCGGTTCGCGCCTGGGCTGCGGCCAGGGCATCTGCCACGCCTGCGTGGTGATCGTCGACAACCCCGACGGCACCAGCGAGGAAGTGCGCACCTGCATCACCGGCGCCCACTACTTCGAAGGCAAGAAAGTGCGCACCATCGAAGGCCACGCCAGCCGCGACGAAAGCGGCAAGGTGACGGAGCTGACGCCGATCCAGCAGAAGTTCGTCGACCAGTTCGCCTTCCAGTGCAGCTACTGCGCTCCCGGTTTCGTCAACGCCGCCACGGTGCTGGTGGAAAAGCTGCAGCGTCAGCCGATCGTCAAAAGCCAGATGGAAAAGGTCATCGAGGACAGCCTCGGCCACCATATCTGCCGCTGCACCGGTTACGTCCGTTACTACACCGCCACCCGCGATGTGTTGCTCGATCTCGGCCTGGTCAAGGAGGGTTGAGCATGACGCGACTAATTTCCCGCCTGGCCCTGGCGGTAGGCCTGGCCGTGCCGGCCCTGCTGGCCCAGGCTGCCGACCCGCACCAGATCGAACGCGGCGAGTACCTGGCCCGCGCGGCCGACTGCATGGCCTGCCACACCGCCCCGGGCGGCGCGCCTTATGCCGGCGGCCTGCCGATCATCTCGCCGTTCGGCACCATCTATGGCACCAACATCACCCCGGACAAGGAACACGGCATCGGCGCCTACAGCGCGGACGAGTTCTATGCCGCCGTGACCCAGGGCAAGCGCCGCGACGGCGCCAACCTGTATCCGGCCATGCCCTACACCTCGTATCACCTGATGCCGCGTGAAGACGTCGATGCCATCCACGCGTACCTGCAGACGGTGGAGCCGATCAACCGCGCCGCCCCGGTCACCCGCCTGAACTTCCCGTTCAATGTGCGCCTGGGCCTGACTGGCTGGAACATGCTGTATGCCAAGGACCTCAAGCTGGCACCGAGCGACGGCCAGAGCGAGGCCTGGAAGCGCGGCCAGTACATGGTCGAAGCGCTGGGCCACTGTGGCGAGTGCCATACCCCGCGCGGCCTGCCTGGCGCGATGGAACAGGACAAGCGCCTGACCGGTGGCGTGCTCAACGGCTACCTGGCCCCCAGCCTGCTGGCCAACGACCTGGCCGCACGCGGCTGGAACCACCAGGACCTGAGCAGCTTCCTCAAGCACGGCATGAGCGCCCAGGGCACCATGTTCAACGAGATGTTCCCGGTGTTCCACAACAGCACCGTGCACCTCAACGAGCAGGACCTGGCCGCCATGGCCACCTTCCTGCTCGGTGACCAACCGCCACAGCCGCGCAGCGTGGCCGCCGTGCCCGTGGACACGCTCGGTGCCAGCGCCCAGCGTGGCCGCCAGCAATATCTGAACGTGTGTGCCGGCTGCCACGGCGTCGAAGGCGAAGGCAAACCGCACATTGCCGTGGCCATGCAAGGCAATACCACTTTGCGCCTGGAAGACCCGCGCAACCTGGTCCGGGTGATTGCGGACGGTATCGGCGAGCAGCAGTTTGCCGGTTTCGAACGCATGCAACCGATGCCAGCCTTTGCCGATAAACTGAGCCCGGAGCAGTTGGCCGACCTGGTCAATTACCTGCGCCAGGCCTGGGGTGGCCAGCCGGCCGACCTGGCGGCCGATCAGGTGGCTCAAGTGCAGGCCGAAGTGACTGCCGAGCACAAGGTGCACTGAGATGCAGCATCTGGACTTGCAAGTGGTACGGCAGGCGCTGGCCTGGTCCAGCGCCGGCCAGCGCGTGTGGTTGTGCACGGTACTCTGTACCTACGGCTCGGCGCCTCGCGCGCCGGGTTCGCTGCTGGCGGTCAACAGCGCCGGGCAGTGGATCGGTTCGCTGTCCGGTGGTTGCGTCGAAGAAGACTTCCTGGCCCGCGTGGCCGAAGGGGCCTTTGTCGATGCCGTTGCCGTGGTGCGCTACGGCGACGGTGACGAGCCCCGCACGCAGGTGCGCCTGCCCTGTGGCGGCATTCTCGATGTGCTGGTGGAGAAACTCGACCCCGATTGCGACGTACAAGCGCACCTGCGCGAGCTGGAGGCCGCCCTGCTCGGCCGCCGGCGGCTGATCCGCCAGGTCGACCTGCACACCGGCGCGCGCAGCGTTCGCGACGACCATGAGCACGGCCAGCGGGTCGAGCGCAGCGCCACCCAGGTGGAAATACGCGTCGGCGCGGCGCAGCGCTTGCTGCTCGCCGGTTACTCGAGTGTTGCCCAGTTTTGCGCGCAGTTCGCCGTGGGCCTGGGTTTCGAGGTCATCCTCTGCGACCCGCGCGAAGAAGCGCTGGAAGGCGTGGTGCTGGAAAACGTCGAGATTCGCCGGCAGTTGCCCTCGGTGTTCATCGCCGAAGGCGGCTGCCACAGCGACACGGCCGTGGTCGCCCTGACCCACGACCCGCGCATCGACGACCTGGCGATGATGGAGGCCGTGCGCACCGAGGCGTTCTATATCGGTGTGATGGGTTCCATGCAGACCTCGCACAAACGCTTCGAGCGCCTGCGCCGCATTGGCGGGCTGGGTGATGCGGAGCTGGCACGCATCCATGCCCCGATCGGCCTCAACCTGGGCAGCAAGACACCGGCGGAGATCGCCCTGGCGGTGCTGGCCGACATCCTGCGGGTGCGCAGCGGGATTGCCCGCGAACAGCTTTGAACACAAACCCGTAGCAGCTGCTGCCAGGCTGCGTCCGTGCTCGTTGTTGTAAGCGTGCCCCGGACGCAGCCTGGTGGCAACTGCTACAAATAAGCGTTTACTTTTGCCTTCCGCGATGGAACAGACGCAGCCGAATGTCCCTTCAGGAGGCTGAACGTAGGCGTTGCCTCGCACCCCACTACGCAACGACTCCACTCGGCCTTCTGACGGGACGATCTGTGTCGCCCAGGAGTTCGCGCACTTAAAAGCAAAAAGCAAAAACGTTTGGTACACCACTGCAACGGTCTGGTGGCAGCGGCTACCTCGTTCGGTATTGACTCTGGGAGAGTCCTTGCTCGACAAGGAGCAAGACGGTATCTACAAGTTTCGCGCCGGGGCAAGCAAGGGTGAATTTTTTTCAACACCCATTAATGACATATTTATATGCTTTAATTGATTTTGTGCATTCCCCTCCCCATGGCAAGAGGATTACCCACATGAACCTCAAGATCCTGGCCCTGCTGCTGCTCGCCTTCTGCGCACCGCCCGTTTTCAGCCAAACCGCCGCAACCCCCGCCGACACGCCCGCCCTCAGCACACGCCTGGCCGAACGGGGCTTGTGGGTGGAACACATCTTCTGGATCCGCAACTACGCGATCGCCAACCAGGCGGGAAACAAGGCACAATCCAGTGTCGCCAGCACCCAGGTGGTGGCCAACGCCACGGCCATCGCCAACAGCATCGCCCCGCTCTATGGCCAACCAGCTGCCGACCAACTGCTCAAACTGCTGGCCGGACACTGGGGCGCGGTGAAACACTACAGTGACGCCAGCGTTGCCAAGGACACGTCAGGCAAGAACACCGCGGTCAATGAACTGACGGCCAACGCCAAGGCCATTGCAGCCTTCCTGGCCAAGGCCAACCCCAACTTGCCCGAGGCATCGCTGGTGGCGATGCTCAGTGCCCATGGTGGGCACCATGTGGCCCAGATCGACGAACTGGCCAAGCAAGACTACGCCGCCGAAGCTAAAACCTGGGAAGCCATGCGCGGCCACATCCTGGTGCTGGCCGATACCCTGACGGCCGCCCTGGCCAAACAGTTCCCGGACAAGTTCTGAATCGGCCGCACACCACGAGGAATACCCATGCTTGAAGGGATGGGCCGTACCCAGCAGGACCTGCTCGGCGCGCTACTCTACCGCGCGGCGGGCATGAGCATCGATGATTTGGCCCAGGTGCTGGCAATCACCCGTACCGCCGTGCGCCAGCACCTCTGGGCACTGGAGCGCGACGGCCTGGTGATGCGGGGCGACACACGCCCCACGGGGCGGCGGCCAGAGCAACTGTACCAACTCACCCCGCGCGGCAAGGAATTGTTCCCCCGGCAATACCAACTGCTGGCCAACCTGCTGATCGAAGAGGTGATGAAAATCATCGGCCATGACGGCCTGGTGGCACTGATGCGCAGCCTCGGCCGCAAGATGGCCGCCGACCTGGAACCACAGGCCGTCGACGAGGCGCGCATCGCCTTGCACATGAACCAGGCCGGATACGAGGCCGAAGTATTCTTTCGCTCGGGCGGCGAACGGGAAATTGTGGCCCATAATTGTGTCTTTCATCACCTGGCCAAGGCCCACCCAGAGGTCTGCGAACTGGACTTGGCCCTGATCGGTAGCCTCGGCCAAAGCGAGGTCGAGCATACCGAGTGCATGCTGCGAGGCGGTTCGGTGTGCCGCTTTCACCTCACGCCGAGCCTGGGCGATACCCCCCAGGCGCAAGAAGAAGGAAAGGACCCATGGCCCTGACATTGTATTTCCACCCCCTGTCCTCATTCTGCCACAAGGTTCTGGTTGCGCTGTACGAAAACGACACGCCCTTCACCGGCAAGCGCGTCGACTTCGCCGATGCCACGTCTGCCGCCCAGTTGCATGACCTGTGGCCGATGGGCAAGATTCCGGTGCTGCACGACAGTGCACGCGGGGAGTCGATCCCTGAAACCAGCATCATCATCGAGTACCTCGAACAGCACTATCCCGGCCCTCGCCCCTTGTTGCCGGCCGACTCCAATGCACGTCTGCAAGCTCGCCTGTGGGACCGTTTCTTCGACCTGTATGTACAGGTGCCGATGCAGAAGATCGTCGCCGACCGGCTGCGCCGCGAAGGCGGCAAGGATGTGCTGGGAGTGGCGGATGCCCACGCGAACTTGCGCAAGGCCTATGACATGGTCGAACGGCAATTGCGCGACAAGCCCTGGGCCATCGGCGATACCTTCGGCCTGGCCGATTGTGCGGCGGCACCGGCGCTGTTCTACGCGTCGATCGTCGAGCCCTTCCCCGGTGCGCATGTGCACCTTGGCGGCTATTTCGAACGGCTGCTGCAACGGCCTGCATTCGTACGGGTGCTGGACGAGGCACGGCCCTGGTTTGACCTGTACCCCTTCAAGGAGCAGATGCCGGCGCGCTTTCTTTAAGCCCGAGGGTCGCAAAGGCTAGCGGCAGAGTTTGTATCCCAGGCCATGCACCGTATGCAGCATGGGTTTGTCGAAGGCCTTGTCGATGGTCCGGCGCATCATGTGGATATTGCTGCGCAGGCTATCGCTGTTCGGCAGATCGCGCCCCCAGAGCAAGGCTTCCAGCTCGCGGCGCTGGACCACATGGGGGCTCTTGCGCATCAACAATTCCAGCAGCTTCATGTTGGTCGGGTTGAGTTTCAAGGGAACACCGGCGCGGGAAACCTCCAGGGTATCGAGGTCATACCTGAGGTCACCGACTTCCAGGATGCAGCCGCCCTTGCGCGCTCGCCTGCCCGCTACCGCGGTGATACGCGCCAGCAATTCGGACATGGCAAACGGCTTGGTGATGTAGTCGTCGGCGCCGACATTGAAGCCCGTCAGGCGGTCACTCAGTTCATCCCGGGCGCTGAGCATGACGATGGCCACGTCGGATTTCGAGTGCTGGCGCAGGCTGTGACAAATCTGATTGCCATCGATACCCGGTAGCATGATGTCGAGAATAATGGCGTCAAAAGGTTTGGAGGCGGCCAGATGCAGTCCGGTCAAGCCATCCAGGGCGCCTTCGACGTCATGCCCCTTGAGTTGCAGGAACTCAACCAGGTTGTCATGAATGTCCCGGTTGTCTTCAACCACCAAAATACGCATCGAGTAACACCTTAACGCCCTACGGCAAACGATGCCGTCCATCATCCACATTGTTTGCCAAAAAAATGTCAAAGCTTCCATAAAGTTATGTGAAGTTCTCTTAGCCTCCACACATTCAGATAAAAATCTTCTAAAAAAAACACGCCGCATCGATGGGTTTGGCGCTTTGATAATGCTGTCGTTTTCTATTGTGCACAGGGTGCATGGGAGGTGTGTCGATGCGTTGCATGGTCATAGTCAAAGCCAGCAAGGATTCCGAAGCGGGCGTGATGCCGAGCGAGGCATTGTTGACCGCCATGGGTCACTACAACGAACAACTGGTCAAGGCCGGCATCCTGCTGGCCGGGGAAGGCTTGCACCCCAGTTCCAGAGGCGCCCGGGTGAGGTTTTCCGGCGCAGGCCGAAGCGTCAGGCAGGGCCCGTTCGGCCCCACCGAGGAACTCATCGCCGGCTTCTGGTTGTTCCAGGTGAAGTCGATGGACGAAGCCATCGAGTGGGTCAAGCGCTGCCCCAACCCTTCCGAGGGCGATTGCGAGATCGAGATTCGCCAGGTGTTCGAGGCCGAGGACTTTGGCGCCGAGTTCACCCCCGAGCTGCGTGAACAGGAAGAAAGAATGCGAGCCGAAGTGCTAGCCAGGCAGTCCAAACCTTGAACCTGCTACAACACGGAGCACTCCCATGAGACTCAACCCTTACCTGATGTTCGCCGGTAATTGCGAAGAAGCGTTCAAGTTCTACCAGCGCTGCTTGCACGGCACCATCGCGGCAATGATGCGCTTTGGCGAAACGCCGGCCAAGGATCACGTGCCGCAAACCAGCCACGACAAGATCATTCACGTGTGCCTGCAAGTCGGCGACCAGATGCTGATGGGCTCGGACGCTCCGGGGGAAACCCATCAAGGCGTCACCGGCTGTTCGATTTCACTGAATGTCGACAGCATCGCCGAGGCCAAGCGCATTTTCGAGGCATTGTCCGAAGACGGCACCATCCAGATGCCCTTGGAAGAGACCTTCTGGGCGGCGCACTTCGGCATGCTCACCGACCGTTTCGGCGTGCCATGGATGATCAATTGCGAGAAAGACAATCAAGCCTGAACTGCACGGTGAATCGATCGCGGACAAGCCCCCTCCTGCACGGTCACGCACATCTCACGTAGGAGCGGGTCTTGCCCGCGACAGGGTCTTCACCGAACCTGACAAGCTGTACATCCATACAGATAAAGCTTGCTTGAAACCTCGCAACTGCGCATGCTACTCCCCTTGCAACCGATCATTGCCCCGTGGTGTAGATGCGCCTCTTTCTCTGCGAAAAACCTTCCCAGGCCAAGGATATTGCCCAGGTACTCGGTGCCCGGCGCCGAGGCGATGGCTGCTGGGTCGGTGCTGATGTGACAGTCACCTGGTGTATCGGCCACCTGCTCGAAGCCGCCCCACCGGACAGTTACGACGCCCGCTACAAACGTTGGGTATTGGCCGACCTGCCGATCGTCCCGGCCCAGTGGAAAATGCTGGTGAAGCCCAAGACCGCCGGCCAGTTCAAAGCCGTCAAGCGCCTGCTGGGCGAGGCCCGGGAACTGGTGATCGCCACCGACGCCGACCGCGAAGGCGAAATGATCGCCCGCGAGCTGGTGGAGCACTGCCGTTATCGCGGGCCGATCCGGCGGCTGTGGCTGTCGGCACTCGACGATGCCTCGATCCGCAAGGCCCTGGCGGCGCTAAAGCCCGGCGCCGAAACCTTCAGCCTCTACCATTCGGCGCTGGGCCGTTCGCGTGCCGATTGGTTGATCGGCATGAACATGAGCCGCCTGTTCACCCTGCTTGGCCGCCAGTCCGGCTACCAGGGCGTACTCCCGGTCGGCCGTGTGCAAACGCCAACCTTGCGCCTGGTGGTGGACCGCGACCGCAGCATCGCCGATTTCGTGCCCGCCCCGTATTGGGCCATCGACGTGCAGTTGCAAAGCGATGGCACCGTTTTTACCGCGCAATGGCGCGGCGCCGACGAACATTGCGACGACCAGGGCCGCTGCCTGAACCAGGCGTTGGCGCAACACGCGGCCGCCGCCATGGCCGGGGCCGCCACGGCACAGGTGCTCAAGTTGCGCACCGAACGGCTGCGCGAAGCCGCGCCGTTGCTGTTCGACCTGGGCACCCTACAGGAAGTCTGTTCGAAAAAGCTCGGCCTGGGCGCCCAGGAAACCCTGGACATTGCCCAGGCCCTGTACGAAACCCATAAGGTCATCACCTACCCGCGCAGCGACTGTGGCTACTTGCCGTTGAGCCAGCACGGCGAAGCGCCGGCCATTCTCGCCGCCCTGGGCCGTGCCGATCCCGGCCTGGCAACGCTGCAACCGCACCTGGAACCCCAGCGTCGCTCGCGGGCCTGGAACGATGCCAAGGTCAGTGCCCACCACGGCATTATCCCGACCGCCGCGGCCATCGACCCGGGGCGCTTGCCCAGCAAGCACCGCGCCGTCTATACCCTGATCCGTGCGCGTTACCTGGCGCAGTTCCTGCCCAATCATGAATACGACCGCACCCAGGCCGACTTCGATTGTGCCGGCCAACCCTTGCGCGCGGTCGGCAAACGCATCGTCGAGCCCGGCTGGCGCCGCGCCCTGCCCGAAGCCCTAGCGCCGGCAAAAGGTCAGCAAGCCCCGGTGCCTCAAGCGCTGCCAACCTTGCGCGAAGGCCAGGCCTGCGCCGTGGCCGGCGTCAACCTCAAGGACCTGTGGACCCAACCGCCCAAACCTTTCACCGAGGGCGACCTGATCAAGGCCATGAAGAACGTGGCCAAACTGGTCGATGACCCACGCCTCAAGCAGAAACTCAAGGACACCACCGGGATCGGCACCGAGGCGACTCGCGCCGGCATCATCCAGGGCTTGCTCGACCGCGGCTACCTGACCAAACAGGGCAAGGCCCTGGCCGCTACACCTGCGGCCTTCAGCCTGATCGACGCCGTCCCCCGCGCCATCGCCGACCCCGGCACCACGGCCATCTGGGAGCAGGCACTGGACATGGTGCAAAGTGGCGAAATGACCCTTGAGGAATTTGTCGCCAAACAATCGGCCTGGATGAGCAAGCAAGTGCAACGCTGCGCCGGCTTGAGCCTGAGCATCGCCGGCCCTGCCAGCCCACCCGGCCGAGGCGGCGCGCCATGGAAGAAAAAACGCAAGGCGGCCCCCCGCAAGGGGACACCGGTCGGCAAGCGCCGTGCCAAACCCGCCGGCCAGGCGTAAGCCCGGCGTCAGGATTCCAGCAACGGCCGTTTTGCCAGCGGCTTGTTGCAGAGGGCCCGGCCCAGCGCCTGCCCGGTCATTTCGATGTACTTGTACGTGAACATCGAGACCCCCACCACCAGTGCAATCACCAGTAACGCCACCAGGTTATTCACCAGGGCGTTGCCGGTATCCAGGAAACGGGTGCCGTCGATCACCGGGGCGATATCAACACCCAGCAGCTTTTTCCCCACCATGAAGGCCGACACCACGCAAAACAGAATGGCGGCATGGGTCAGGTAGATGGAATAGGACAACTTGCCGAAAAAACCGAACGCACGCCCGGCCAGGAGACGCGAGAAGGCGCCACCATCAAAGGCAAAGATAAGTATCGTGACACCGAACAACGGGCTGGCCAGCAACGCCTTGGCCTTAAAGTCAGTGACCACGAAAACCAACACCAGCGTCACTGCCACCGCTTCAAGCAAGGTCAGCCACCAGTACGACGACCTGCCCGACTGCGCCAATTTCAGGTACGCGGTATAGGCCAGGCAACCTGTAAAGAAATAAGCCAGGCCACGGACCGATTCCAGCGTCAGCCAAGTGACATCCAGATAAATGAATGAAAGTGTCAGCAGTACTGTCGCGCTCCATACCCGCTTCCTGACACCAAAGGCAACGCTCAAGATCAGCGCAAACAGCATGTAGGTGTAGTACTCGATGCTGATACTCCAGGACGGATAGTTGAACGACAGTGGGTTGGTCCAATGGGTCCAGGATTGCAGCAACAACAGGTTGGGTACAATACCCGAGGGCGCAAACTTGCCGGTAAACGGCACGTTATTGAATTCCATGCCCTGCTCAAACGCGATATACCTGCCGTACTCCAGCACAATGAACACCACCAGCATGACACTATGCAGCGGCAACAAACGAAAGGTTCGGGAGATGAAGAACTTGCGGAAATTCAAGTGCACCTTGCTGCCATAGGCATGGGTCAGGACGAAACCGCTCAATACGAAAAAGAACGCAACAAACACTTCCGCATGGCGAAAAAACGCCCACTCGGTAAAGCTGTTGCTGACCCGCAAATGGTACGCCACCACCGACAAGGCAAAGAGCCCCCTGAAACTGTCCAGCGAATGAAAGCGCTTTTCATCGTTCATCCAGAACTCCCTCTGCGGGTATCAGCCATTTATTGCCCACTACTTTGACTGCGATACGACGGGATGCTCGATGCTGTCGGTTGGCGTCACCACTTCGTTCAGATCAATATGCTTGAACACCGGCTTTTCTCCCAACCGCGCGTTAAACAGCGTATTGAAGGTGAACGCGTCACGGGTCGGCTGGCTCAGCGGGTAGCCATACACCGCCTCGATGCCCGCAAGGTCATAACCCATCAACTGCAACAGGGTCGGGAAGATGTTGTAGTGGCTGGACGTGTTTTTGTTACTCGCCAACGCCGCCTGCCAATCCAGGGTCTTGAGCTTCGCGCCCTGGATGATTGCCAAGGGTACCAGCCCCTCTTCTTCCACCGGGTTACCGCCGCAATGGGTGTTCAAGCCGGGGTTGCCGCGCTCATGCAAATCCTGCCCATGGTCGGAGGTGTAAATCATCACTGCGTTGGTCAAGTCGGCCTTGGCGAAGATCCGCGTAAAGAACTCGCCGACATTCCACAACACGGTGTTCTTGTAGGCATTGCGGTACAGCGCCCAATCGTCCAACTGGCCGGAAAAACCGTCACGGCTGCCGGTATCGGCAATGTCGGTATAACGACCACGGGGCAGCGCCGGGCGGTAGTGCATGAACGCGTCAGGGTACTTATCGTGAACCGGGAAATGCGCGCCAACTTTATTGATGACGATCAACTGCGCCTGATTATCGTTGAGGCGGTCTATCAGGGCTTGGGCTGCCGCCATGTCGCGATCCAGTACCGGTGTATTGTCGAACTGCACGAACTGGTCGATGTCCTTTTTTTCAGTTTCATTCATGCGGTTCTGCAAGTTGCCGCCGGTGCGTTGGGCGTCGATATACACCGTCGCCAGGCCTGCCTTCTTCGCGTATTGCCAGATTGATGGCTGGGTCGAATTGATCCGCACGTAATCACTGCGCGTACCGCCGTAGCGCAAGGTGATGTTGGTGTCAGCGCTGCAATTGGCAACAGAGGCGGCGTAACCGTAATTGATGACGTGCACCCCGGCGGGCGGTTGCAATAACTGGCTGCGTACACCTTGTTCGGTATTCAGGTCCAGGTAATTACCGGTAATGCTTTCATCGATGATCAACACGATATCGTGGCCGACCGGCCCCTCCGTGCGCGGCAACTTGACCGGTTCGCGCGGGCCGACGGTATTATGCGCCGCTTCATAGATAAAAAGGGTCGAATAGGCCAATGGCGTGAACATGATCGGCAACCCGCGAGCCCCTTCACCGCCGCGCATGAAGAGCATGCCCGACAGCAACAGGATGCCCGAAAGCGGTGCCGCGACATACCAGGCACTTCGCCGCGTGTTTTGCCCGCGCGGCTTGAGGGCCACGCCCAACAACAATAAAAGGCCACTGGCCAGCGAGGATAAAATGATGGTGCGGTATTCGACCAGGGCTTCTGTGATAAAACCCCCGGAATAGACCAATGACACAAACGCACTGTAGGTCATGTAATCGGCCGTGACTTTCGTGTACACATCAAAGAACACGGCAGACACAAAGAACAACAACGCGAACATGATACGCGCTGCCGCATGGCGTATATAAGCAGCCCCTAGCAGGGCAATGACCAGCCCCACGAACAGGCCGATATAAAACACCACCGACACATTCAGGCCAATGCCAGACAAACGCTCCATGTAATAATCATGGCTTTTGAGCAAATAGAGAAAAATCAATACCTCTTTCACGTAACGCTTCATCCTTTTATCCCCGCTGGCTGCACTTCCCTTTCAACGTCGCAATCGACTGCCTATGCTAGGTTTGTCGCCAGTGGACGATGTAAAGCGCGCTGCTGATTTGATGTCACGTTAGCATCGCCTTTTCAAAGAGCAAGGAAGGTAAGAAACGTATTATTGACGCAGCAAGCGTCAATAAATTGATAAACATGGCGACACTGTCCAAATGAGTTGGTTCACTCAAGACACATAAATTTAAACTTAATAAAACTTCATATACCGTTCATCGTTTCCCTAGAGCCTTTTCTCATCTCTCCCATTCGTCGGAACCATTGTCCTAGAGCGGTTAGTGGCACAAAGCCGTTCCGCCGGCTTTCTGACACAAAGCACATCACTGCCAGTTCATTGACACGGAGTGCCATCACTGGTCTATACCCTGATGTAACAGTCTCACCGCATTTACAACCATCCTGAATTTGACGAGGCACGCCGACATGGACGTGAGCGTTTTTGGGACAGGCTATGTCGGCCTGGTACAAGCAGCAGCACTCGCCGATGTAGGCCACCGCGTCATGTGCATCGATGTCGACCACAAGAAAATCCTGCAGCTGCGAAGCGCTGTTTCGCCCATCCACGAGCCCGGCCTTTCCAGCATGCTGGAAGACAACATCAAGGAAAACCGCCTGCTGTTCAGCACCCAGGCCAGCGATGCGGTCAACCATGCCGAACTGATCTTCATTGCCGTGGGCACGCCGCCCGACGAAGACGGCGGCGCCGACCTCTGCCATGTACTGGGCGTAGCCCGGGAAATCGCCAACCTGATGGAAGGCGACCGCACCCTGATCATCAAGTCCACCGTGCCGGTCGGCACCGCCGACAAAGTGCTGGCCACAGCCCGCGAAGAACTCGAACGCCTGGGCAAGGGCCAGTTGAAAGTCCGCGTGGTATCCAACCCCGAATTTCTCAAGGAAGGCAGTGCCCTGGCCGACTGCATGCGACCTGACCGCATCATCGTCGGTAGCGACGACGACGAGGCGCGCAAACAGATTGCCGAATTGTATGCACCGTTCTGCCGCAACCACGAAAAGCTTATGTTCATGGACAACCGCAGCGCCGAGCTGACCAAGTACGCCGCCAATGCCATGCTCGCCACCCGTATCAGCTTCATGAACGAGCTGGCCAACCTCACCGAACGCCTGGGCGCCGACATCGAAGCCGTGCGCAAGGGCATCGGTTCCGACCCGCGCATCGGCTACCACTTCATTTACCCCGGCTGTGGCTTCGGCGGCTCCTGCTTCCCCAAAGACCTGCGCGCCTTGCTGCACACCGCCGAACACAGCGGCATGCCACTGCGCCTGCTGCAAAGCGTCAGCGAAGTGAACGACGCCCAGCGCCTGATGCTGTTTGGCAAGCTCGGGGCGAGATTCCCCGAGGGCCTTCAGGGCAAGCACATCGCCGTGTGGGGCCTGGCGTTCAAACCCAACACCGACGACATGCGCGAAGCCCCCAGCCGCTACCTCATGGAAGCCCTGTGGCGCGAAGGCGCAACCGTGCACGCCTTCGACCCCGAGGCCATGGCCGAATGCCGGCGCCTCTACGGTTACCGCGATGACCTGCAACTGTGCGCCACTCGCGACGACACCCTGGAGAACGCCGATGCCCTGGTGATCTGCACGGAGTGGAAGAACTTCCGCGTGGTGGACTTCGAGCACCTGGCGAAAAAACTGCGCGCGCGGGTGATCGTCGACGGCCGCAACCTCTACAACCCCGAGCAAGTGGCCGGGTTTGGCCTGCATTACAGCGGTATCGGGCTGCGGCATTTCCCGGCGCAGCAGAGCAATCCATAACAAGGGAAAAAAGACGCCGGGTCGATGGATCCTCCGCAGTATCCGCCCGGTACCGCATCACCAACGACGACATGCCAGAGGTCCCGAGGCCGATCCCCGATCGGTGTACCAACGGTAGCAACTGTAACAACGCGGAGTGTGCAAATGACCGGTCATCAAGAGGGAGCTCTACTCGAATCATTACGACAGGATAAGCGCCTGGACCCAAACCATCGCATGCGCCTGGACGCGGCGATCCATATGCAAGGGCGTGGCTGGTTGACCGGGCGCGCAGGTGGAAGACCCTGGACCCTCTCGCGTACCAACCGCGTACTGGCCTGTTGTGGCGCCGTGCTGCTGTTGGTGATGCTCTCGCCACTGCTGCTGGGCCTGGCCCTGATCGTCAAGTCGAGCAGCCCGGGGCCGGTATTCTTCAAGCAGCAACGCACGGGCTACCGCGGTCGTACCTTCGGCATGTACAAATTCCGCACCATGGTCGCCAATGCCGAAGAACTGAAGGAGTCGCTGCGCCACCTCAACAAGCACGGCGCCGACGCCATCGATTTCAAGATCGACAAGGATCCGCGCGTCACTCGCATTGGCCAGTTCCTGCGCCGCCACAGCCTGGATGAATTGCCCAACCTGATCAATGTCGTTCGTGGCGAGATGCGCCTGGTGGGCCCGCGTCCTACCTCGTTCAACGCCTACCGTTACAAGGACCAGCACCTGGCACGCCTGAGTATCTACCCGGGAATGACTGGCCTCTGGCAAATCTCGGGGCGCAGCAACATCGACTTCGACAAGCGCGTTGAGCTGGATCTCAGCTACATCGCCGAACAGAGCCTGACCCTTGATTTGAAAATCCTGCTCAAAACCCCCTTCAAAGTATTCAGCGGCCAAGGAGCAAGTTGATGGACGGTTCTACTTCAAGAAGTCTGAGCATTGCCAACCCGAGCGAGACCAACCTGGCCTCGACCCTGCTCGATAACGATCAACAAATCCTCTTGCTCACCGCCGCCAACGCCGGCGCGGGTACCAGCACCAGTGCCATGGCCCTGGCCGGCCAACTGGCGGCCATGTGCAATGGCCTGGTGCTGCTGGTCGATGCCAGTCAGGCGGCCAGCAACCTCAGCCAGCAACTGGGCTTGCAAAAACAGCGGGGTTTTCGCGACCTGCTGTTCAACCACGACAACCCGCCGGCACTGGACGACTGCATCCTGCAGCTGCCCAGCCTGCCCTTCCACCTGTTGCCCAACGGTCGTCAGTCGCGCAGTAACGAGCGCCTGAACCCGGAACAGTTGCGCCCGTTGCTCAAGGAATTGGGCAGCCAGTATCGCTTCGTGGTCATCGACAGCGATGCGGTCTACTCGGCCAACGACACCCTGGTGCTCAGTACCCTGGTCGACGGTGTGGTGTTGGTGGTACGCGCCGAGGACACGCGCTGGGAGGTCGCCCAGGCGGCTGTGCAGCGCTTGACCCAGGCCGGGGCGAAGATGGTCGGCAGCGTGTTCAACGCACGCAAGTACTACATGCCCGAGTGGCTTTATCGCAACCTCTGAGCAGGCAAGGATGATCCGATGAAAACACAATTGTTTGCCTTGTTGTTGCTGCCCCTGGCCGCCTGTACGACCTCGCAGCAACCCCAACAGATGCCGGTGCAGATCCTGACCGCCGAACCTGCCAATGCCCAGGCCGCCGAGTTCCAGAAAACCGAACAGGTGTTGCGCCCAGGCGATGTACTGGATGTGATCTTCCATGTCAGCACCAGCGGTGCACAGGCCTACCGAATCCAGCCCGGTGACCAGGTCAGCCTGAACTACACCTCGGCCAGCAACCTCAACGGCACCCAGCTGGTGTTGCCCGACGGCAGCATCGAACTGCCCAGCGCCAACACCTCGGTCAACATCGCCGGGCTCACCACCGACGAGGCGCGCCTGAAAATCCAGCGCGTCTACCGCAACAAGAGCCTGTTCCAGAACAACCGCGACCAGATGAACGTGCAAGTGGTGAGCGCATCCACCAGCGAGCAGAACCTCAAGAGCACCTTGTCCCACCCCGGCACCGGCATGAGCCGGGAGATCACCGTGGGCACCGACGGCCACGCCAGCTTTCCGGAAATCGGCTCGATCCCGCTGCAAGGCATGACCCTTACCCAGCTCGAACAGGACCTGAACAGGCGCTACGCCGACCTGCCCGGGCGGATGCGCGTCGATGTCCTGCTCAAATCCACGGTGGGCAACGAAGTCTACGTATTGGGCGAAGTTGGCCAGCCCGGTGCCTACACCATTCGCCGGCCGATCTCGGTGCTCGAGGCACTGACCCTGGCCCGCGGCCCGAACGTCAAGGCACGCCTGGATTCGGTGGTGATCATGCGCCGCAACGGCAACCTGGTCGAGGCACACAGCTATGACGTGGAGAAGGCGCTGAGCGGCAATGCCCAGAACATTGCCTTCCTGCAGCCGGACGACATGCTCTACGTGCCCAAGACCAAGCTGGCCAATGCCGGTGAAGTGGCGAGGCAAATGGCCGATGTCGTGCTGTTCCAGGGCATCGGGTTCAGCTTTGGCTACCGTGTCGACAACAAAGACAGTGACAACTAACCACGCGCGGGTACTCGTCCATGAATCCAAAAGAAAACTACCTGCATGAGTTCTTCAGGATCTTCTTCGCCAACAAGCAATTGGTGAAGCGTGTCTTCCTGGTCTTTGCAGTCATCACATTGCTGTTGCCCCTGCTGCTCAAGCAAAGCTTCGACATCACCGCCGAGGTGATCGTGCAGTCGAAAAAAATCTCGCAAGGTGACGCGGGCACCGTACTGACCCAGGAAACCGACAAGTTCATCCCGCCATCAGTGGCGGACATGGAAACCGAAAGCAATATCCTGCGCTCGCCCACCCTGATTCGCCAAACCATCAGCCAGTTGCGTGAGGAAGGCGAGTACATGGACAACCCGGGGATGTTCTCCCGGCTGGTGATCGACCCGCTCAAGGCCTACGTCGTCCACCCGTTGCGTGAACACGTCATCAACCCCGTGCGCAGTGCATTGGGCCTGGAAGTCGATCCGGTACGCGATACCGTCCTCGATGCCCTGACCCAGAAAGCCGTGGAAGATCTCACGGTGGCGACCATACCCGGCTCCAACGTCATCTCCATCAGCTACAGCTACGGCGACCCTGCCCAGGGCACCCGCTTCGTCCAGCGTCTGTTGGACAACTTCCTGATCAGCCGCCAGGCGTTGCAGGACAATTCGCTGCCCGAATCGTTCTTCGAACAGAAGAAAACCCAATACAAGGTCCGCCTCGATGGCCTGGAGAGCAACCGCCTGGGGCTGCTCGAAACGATCAAGTCCTCCGACCCGACCGAAGAAATCACCTTCCGCCTGAACGCCATCAACACTGAAGAACAGGCCCTGAACCAGTCCCGCGATCGCCTGCTGCAGAACCAGCGCTGGGTGGAGTACCTCAAGACCAGCCTTGCGGCGGCCAACGCCAACCGCCTGGATGAAACCTTCCCGTTCACCTTTACCACCACGGTCGACAACGTTCCCCAGGAAGATCGCGAGATCAAGCAACTGGGCGAGCAACTGACCACCCAGGTGGCCAAGTACCAGAACGACCTGGCGATTTTCCAGGCCGCCAGCGAGCCGATGCTGTTGCAACGCGAGCAGATCGTGCGGGCGCGCCAGCAATTCCTCAAGGTGGTCAGCAATCGCGTCCGTGAACGCTCCAACGAGCTGGCGATCATCGGCTCGGTGATCGATCAGAAAACCAAGCGGATCAACGACTACAAGAGCCGCATCCGCGAACTGCAACAGACCCAGAGCAAGCTGCGCCAGGTCGACACCGAGATCGATGCGCTGCACAAGGCCTTCTTCACCTACACCCAACGCTATGAAGAGAGCCGCGGCGCCGGGCTGCTGGACAACGACCTGTCCAACGCGCGCATCCTCAGCGCACCGTACGAACCCACCGAGGCGAGCTTCCCCAAGCCACTGCTGATCATTCCGTTCGGTTTGTTCACCGGCTTGCTGCTGGCCATCGCCCTGGTCTATGTGCGTGAGTTCTTCGACCACCGCTTCAAGCACCCGGCGCAACTCACCCACCAGCTCGGCATGCCGGTGCTGCTGGTCATCAACGCCGATGGCATCGAACAGCCCACTGCCAACCAGGCGGTCGGCCAGTCCAAGCCCTGGCACCGGGTGCGTAATTGAAAGGCCAACACCAGCCCACCCCACTGCCGATCATTCATTTGATCAGCAGTGGCGGTTTCTATGGGGCAGAGCGGATGTTGCTGGACCACTGCCTGGCAACGCCAGGGCAGCATCAGGTGATATTCCTCGATGCCCCACAGGCGTTGCTCGAGCGCTTTGCCCAAGCCGGGGTCGATTGCCTCGGCTGCGCCGGTGCCGGGCAAACCCTGCGCCACCTGCGCAGCCGCAGCAGCGAGGCGCCGGTGCTCAACACCCACAATTTCAAGGGCCTGTTGTACGGCTGGCTGGGCGCGACCCTGTTGCGCCTGCCGCTGGTGATTACCCAACATGGCTTTACCCCACGCAGTCACAAACAACGTTTTTACACCTGGCTGAGCCTGCAGCTGTGCCGCACGTCTTCGGTCAAGCGGGTGGTCTGCGTGGCGCAAAGCATTGCCACGTTGCACCAGCAGGCAAAAGTGGGCGCCGACAAGCTGCAAGTGATTCCCAACGGCTTGCCGGCCACCTTGCCCTACACCAGCAGGGCCCACGGCAAGGCCCGCTGGCTGGTCGGGTATGTCGGCCGCTTGAGTCGCGAAAAAGGCCCCGACCTGTTCCTCGATGCGTTGATCCCTTTGTGCCTGCAACACCCGCAGTTGCAGGCGGTGATGCTCGGCGACGGGCCTGAGCGCGAGGCGCTGCAAGAGCGTATCGATGCGTGCGGGCTGCACGAGCGCATCGCCCTGCCCGGCTACCAGACAGATATGCAACGCTGGATGAAAAACCTGGACGTGCTGGTGATCAGTTCGCGCACCGAAGGCACGCCGATGATCCTGCTCGAAGCCATGCAAGCCGGCCTGCCGGTGGTGGCCTTCGCCGTCGGCGGAATTCCCGACGTCATCGAGCACCAGTACAACGGCCTGCTCGCTCAACCTGGCGACAGCGCCGAACTGGGCCTGCAGGTCGACGTCCTGTTGGGCAGCCCGGCACTGGCTCGCGCCCTGACCGAAAATGCCCGTGCCACGCAACTCGATCGATACCACTTGCCGGTGCTCGCCGAGCGCTGGTCCCAGCTTTATTTGAGTACTGCCGCGGAGGCTCGCGCATGATCGTGCCGCTCTCAATCGTCAGTCTGCTGGCCCTGGTGTGCCTGGGCCTGCTCGTTAGCCCCTGGCCGTACCTGGCCCCGGGCGCCGTCCTCGGCCTGGTCGGCTTCACCGTGTTGTACCGGCGGCCCGCCTGGGGCCTGCTGGCAATCACCGCCATGGTGCCGCTGGAGGGCATGTTCAAGGGTGCCGAGTTGTCGGCGGCAAAACTGATCGGCGCCTCCCTGGGGTTGATCCTGGCCCTGCAACTGGTCTTGCGCCAAGTGCCGGGGCAACAGCTGCGCAGCAACCTGTGGCGCTACCTCGGCGGTTTCATGCTGATGTACCTGCTCAGCCTGTGGTGCAGCGAAAGCCTGCCGATGTCCATGGGCCACCTGCGCGAAATCGTCATCGGCCTGGTGCTGTTCGTGCTGACCCTGATGTTCGCCCGGGACATGAACCTGGACATGTTCTGCCGCCTGATCAGCGTCAGCGTCGGCCTGACCTGCGCCCTGGCGATGTTCTCGGCCAAGTACCAGGACCAGGGCCGTGCTTCGGGCCTGCTCGAAGACCCCAACGGCTTCGCCATGCTGATCGCCTTCGCCATCCCGCTGGCGCTGCTGCAGGTACTCAAGAGCCCCAACAGTTTCATGCGCATCGGCTGGGGTCTGTTGAGCCTGCTGCTGTTCGCCGGCATGACCAAGACCCAGTCGCGTTCGGGCCTGGTGGTGTTGCTGATCAGCCTGGTCCTCGGCCTCTATCACTATCGCGTGCAGTTGCAACGCCTGCGCCCGCGCCACCTGGGGTTCGCCATGCTGGCGATGGCCATCCTGGTGCCTGCCGCCATCAGCGTGATGCCGGCTGAATACATTGCCCGGATCAAATCCCTGGCCGTGCTCAGTTCCGGCGTCAACGCCCATGAAGACGACTCCCTGGGCCGGCGCGCTTCCTACATTGTGGTCGGCGGCGCGATGATCCGCGAAAACCCGGTACTCGGCTCCGGCCCCGGCACCTTCCCGCTGCATTACGCCCACACGGGCTTTGCCAAGGCGTTCACCACCACCAACCACAAGACCACCGACCTGTATCGGCGGGCGCACAACACCTACCTGGAGATCTTCAGCGAACTGGGCATCCCCGCCGGCCTGTTCTTTGTCGCCCTGATCGCCGCCAGCCTCTACAACATGCTCAAGGCCCGTGCGGCCTGGCTGCTACGCCGTGACCACGAACGGGCGGACCTGGCCACGCACCTGGGCATGAGCCTGCTGTCGCTGTCGCTGTTTTTGATGTTCCTCAGTGCGCCAAACCAGAAATACGTGTGGATCATGCTGGCACTGTCCAGCGTGTTGCGCCTGCAAGCCGAACGCAGCCCCCTGCTGCAACCGCCTCGGGAGGCAGGTGCATGAGCACCCTGAGCATCGTCATCCCCATGTTCGACGAGGCCCGGCACATCGGTCGCACGCTGCAGGCCGCTCGCCAGGCAGCGCAGACCGCGGGCCTTGCCTGCGAACTGGTGGTGGTCGACAACGGCTCGCGCGACCAGGGCCCGGACATCGCCCGCAGCCTGGGAGCGAAGGTGCTGAGCCTGCCGGGGTTGCACATCGGTGCCCTGCGCAATCGCGGCGCGGCAGCCGCCAGTGGTCAATGGCTGGCGTTCCTCGATGCCGACATCGAAGTCCCGAGCAACTGGTTGACGCTGTTGCTCGAGCTGGAAAACCAGGGCCGTGCCGACGTGCTGGCGCTCGATTGCGACACACCCGGCGTGGCCCCCTGGTTCGCCCGCGCCTGGCAAAGCCGCACCTTGCGTCCGAGCGTGCCGGCCGTGCATGCCGCCGCCTGGTTGCCGACCCCCAACCTGTTGCTGCGCCGCCAGTGGTTCGAGCGGGTCGGCGGCTTCGATGAAAGCCTGCGCACCGGCGAAGACAAGGATTTGACCCAACGCCTGCACCAGGCCGGTGCGCGCCTGGTCAGCGTAAGCAAACCCGCTACCTTGCACTGGGGTTACGAGGGTAGCTGGGGCGAATGGCTGGGCAAGGAAATGTGGCGCCAGGGCAGCCACCTGCAATTGCTGCGCAAGAACGGCTGGAACCTGCGCTCGTTGCGCTTGCCGATGCTGTCGCTGGGCACCTGGCTGCTCGAGCTGATCGCCATCGCGGCCCTGTTCGCCGGGCAATGGGGCACGGCGCTGGTGCTGCTGCTGCTGGCCGCACTGCCCGGACTGGCGTTGAGCCTGCGCCAGAGCCTCAAGCTGCGTAACCCGCTGTTGAGCCTGCAACTCTGGGGCCTGCACGGGATACGCCTGCACCTGGTCGGCGTGGTGTTCATCATGAGTCTGTGTCACTGGAACGCAAGGAGGCCCGCACGTGGCTGAATTCATTTTCTGGCTGTGCCTGCTGTTACCGGCCTACGCCTACCTGGGCTATCCCCTGACCCTGGCCGTGCTAGCGCCGCTGTTCCCCCGGCGGCGGCAATTACCGCTGCCGCCCCAGTCGCTGAGCATCGTCATCGCCGCCCACAACGAAGGCCGGCACATCGAGGAAAAACTGCGCACGGTCCTGGCCCAGGATTATCAAGCCCGTGAACTGCAGATCATCATCGCCAGCGATGGCTCCAGCGATGACACCGTGGCCCGTGCACTGGGCATCGGCGACCCACGCATCCAGGTCCTGGATTTGCCGCGCATGGGCAAGGCCGGCGTGTTGAACACGGCGGTGGCACAAGCGGTCGGCGACATACTGGTGTTCACCGATGCCGACAACCAGTGGGCCGGCGATACCCTCGGGCAACTGCTGGCCCCGCTGGGCGACCTGCAGGTCGGTGCCTGCGCCGGCCACATGATCATCCCCCTGCCCGGCAAGGGCCTGAGCCTGGGCGACAGCCTGTACCGCCATTACGAAGGCTGGCTACGGCGCCTGGAGAACCGCACCGGTTGCATGGTTTCGGCCGACGGTGCCTTGCTGGCGCTGCGCCGCGAGCTGTACCAGGTGATTCCCGCCCAGGTCAACGACGACTTCTTTATCAGCACCTGCGCCCCGGTGGCCGGCAAGCACATCGTCTACGTGGAGTCGGCCAAGGTCCTGGACCAGGGTGTGGATGAAGCCGACAAGCAATTCCGGCGCCGCCAGCGCGTCACCGTCGGCGGCCTGCAAAGCCTGGCCCAACGCCGCAGCTTGCTCAACCCGCTGCGCCATGGCCTGTATGCCATTGCCTTGATCAGCCATAAATTGATCCGGCGCCTGGCCCCGGTGCTGTTACTGCCGCTGTTGCTGGCCAACGCCTGGTTGTGGGATGCCGGGGCTTTCTACCAGTTCACCCTGCTCGCCCAGTTGTTCGGTTACGGCGTGGCCATCGCCGGCCTGCTGGATGTGCAGCACCGCTTGCCCAGGCCGTTTCGTCTCGCCGCCTTCGTTTTGGTCACCCTGGCCGGCATGTCGGTCGGCCTCTGGCAGTTCTTGCGCGGGCAAAGCTACAGCCAGTGGAACCCCGAACAGAATCGATGAGGCCTGCCATGCCGATCAAGCAGATGTTCAAGCGTACCAGTGGCTGGCTTTACCTCAACTCGCCGGTCGGCCGTCGGCATCTGCGCGGCGCGGGTGTGATTCTGATGTTGCACCGGGTGCTGGCCGATGACCGCGCCGCCGAACTACCGCACCGTAACGAATTGTGCGTTGGTCCCCAGGCCTTCGAGCAACTGCTGCGCTGGCTCAAGCAACACTTCGATTGCGTGCCCCTGATGGACTTGCTCCAGGGCAACAGCCTGCGCCATGGCAGTGCGCGGCCCAAGGTCGCCTTGACCTTCGACGACGGTTGGCGTGACAACGCCGTCAACGCATTTCCCCTGTTGCAGCAGTACCAGGTACCGGCGAGCATTTTCCTGTCCACCGACTTTATCGGCAGTCGCCAGCGCTTCTGGTGGGAAAGCCTCGGCGAAACCCTGTGGGGCAGTTACGGCGAAGAGGCGCGCGCGCGTCTGCTCGAACACCTGAAGAAAATCGGCCGGCCGCTGCCCAGCGCCTACCACATCGCCGACCGGGAAAAAAGCCGCAGCCTGGCGCTGGCCCATTACCTGCAAAGCCTCAAGTCTCTGCCGGCGCATGTGCTCGGCAGCCTTACCGACCGCTGCCCGGAGGAGTCGCTGCCCCAGGCCCTGGACTGGCAACAGGTGCAGGCGCTGGAGGCGTCGGGGCTGATCGGTTTCGGCCCCCATGGTGCCAGCCACGCCATCCTCACCGGGCTGGACGACTATCGCCTGGAACAGGAATTGAGCCGCAGCCATGAAGCCCTGGCCGCGGGCTGCCGCACGCCCCTGCCGGTGTATTGCTACCCCAACGGCGACCATGACCTGCGGGTGCGCCAGCGCCTGGCCAGCCACCGCTACCCCTATGCCTTGGGTACCCTTGCCGGCATTTATCGCGGCAATGACGACCCACTGGCCTTACCGCGCATCGGCGTCAGCCAGCGCAACGCCAGCCGCCCGTCCCTGCTGGCCTGGCGCATCAGCCGGGGTGGCCGCGCATGAGCGGGGAAAACTACCTGCGCCACCTGGTGCTGAGCATGGGCACGCGCCTGGCGATGATCGCCCTGCGCCTACTGCGCAATGTGCTGCTGGCGCGCATCCTCGGCCCCAGCGAGCGCGGCCTGTTCGCCCTGCTCAGCACCCTGCCCGACCTGATCAGCGCCGCCACCAGCGGCGGCTTGAACTCGGCCGTGGGCTACCAGGCGGCCAAGCAACGCCCCATGGGCGTGCTGCTCAGCCAGGTGCTGGTGTTCGGCTGCCTGATCGCCGGGGCGCTGACCTTGATCTGCGTGACCCTGCTGCGTGAGTTCGGTACCGAACTGGATGTCACCCTGCAGTTGGGCCTGCTGGCCTGGCTGTTGCTGCTGGCGGTCCCGCTGACGGTACTCAAGAGCGGGCTGCTGACCTTGCACAACGCCTCCGGTGGCGTCGGTGCCTTCAATGCCCTGCGCCTGGTGGAATCGCTGGCGCCATTGCTGTTGTTCGTCGGCCTGTTCTGGATGTGGCGCGAACACGCCCTGGAAGCGGCGCTGATCAGTTGGCTGGTCGGCATCGGCATGGTCGTGCTGTTTGCCTGGGTGTGGCTGCGCCGCCAACATGACGTCAGCCTGTGCTGGGACCGTTCGAGCCAGAAGGAGCTGCTCGCCTACAGCGGCAAAAGCCACCCTGACCTGTTGTTCCAGCAGGTGATCCTGCGCTCGGACTACCTGTTCATTGGCGCCATGCTCGGCAGCACCGCCCTGGGCCATTACGCCATGGCCAGCGCCGCGGCGGAATTGCTGCTGATCGTCCCGGAAGCGGTGACCACACCGTTGATGAAACGCCTGTTGCAACAAGACGCCGGCATGGAGCGCATCACCCCGCTGGCCCTGCGCCTGACCGCCACGGTGATGCTCTGCGCGTGCCTCGGCATGGCCCTGATCGGGCAATGGTTGATCGTGGTGCTGTTCGGCGCGGCCTACCAGCCGGCCTATCCGGCGCTGCTGGCGCTGCTGCCCGGGCTGTTCGGGCTGTGCTATGCGAGCATCCTGCGCCTGGACCTGCTGGGCAAGAACCGTCCCGGCACGGTGTCGCTGATGATGGGCTGCGGCGCCGCCCTGAACTTGCTGCTCAATGTCGTGCTGATTCCCGCCTACGGCATTGTCGGCGCGGCAGCGGCCTCGTCCATCGCCTACCTGGCCGTGACCCTGGCCATGCTGCTGTTGTACTGCCGGCTCAGCGGCGCGGCGCTGTGGCAAACCCTGTTGATCCTGCCCAGTGACCTGGCGCCACTGCGCCTGATGCTGACGCGAAGGGCCGCATGAAAACCGCCCTGATCGTCCTGACCCTGGTGTTCACTGGCCAGGTCCAGGGCGCCCCCATGCGCTGGGCCGATGTTCGCGATGGCAGCCTCTACCTGCAACCGAGCCGCGACGACACCCTGCGCGTAAGCTGGGTGCCGGCCTGGCAAACCAGTGCCAACGAAGAGCGCATCTACCTGCTCGATGGCCAGGGTCAATTGCGCGGCGAACGGTTCATTGCTGCAAGCGAAGGGCGCGGCCAGCAGGTCTGGCCGTTGCCCGCCAGTGCCGCAAGCTACCGCCTGGAGGTGCCGGGCTACAGCTTTCGCGGCTATCGCCTGGAACACGACGACAGCACCGTTGCGTTGTTCGCCCCGCCCAAGGTGCATTTCAGCGCCGAAACGGCAAAAGATGTCGAGCTGTATTTCAAGGTCCGCGCTGGCGAACACGCGGTGCTGGCAGGCAAATTCCATGGCGGCGTCAAGGCGTTGCGCGCCGAACGCCTGGGCGATGGCAGCAACGTCGTTCTGGCGCTCAAGCCTTACCGGGCCTACTGGCAATTCGACCAGGTCGCCTTGCCCGTTGCCGCTACCGACCAGACCTGGCGCCTGCAACTGCAAGGCAGTGGCAAGGCCGCCTTCTGGCTGGACGGCACGGCGAATCTGTTCGCCCAGCGGCCGGAGCATTTGCAGCCGTTACGCCAGGATCAAGGCCGGACCGAGCTGAACCTGCATGCCGAGGTGCTCGGCCCCACCCCACGCCTGGGCGTGGCGCTGCCCTACGTGTTGCCACCGCCCGCAAGCCATGCCGTGCTCGATGCCCTCAAACCCAGGGCGGCCGGTTACTACAGTGCCGTCGACATCCTCGCCACCCAGCCTCACTACGAGGATGCCTTTCGCCGCTTCTACCGGGACCGCGCCGGCATCGACACCGACATTACCCTGTTGGCCGCCAGCGGGCGCAAGGCCGACCTGCTCGCCGACGCGCAAAGCAGCGCCGGCCTCAATGCCTGGCTGGCCGCCACCGTGGCCCTGGGTGGCAAAGGCCTGCACTACCTGTCCTTTGCCGACGAACCCAACTACAACTACCGCGACTACGCCACGTACAAGCGCTTCTTCGACGCCATGGAGCGCCAGGTGCGCAACTACCCGGGCGCACGCGAGGCCGGCGTGCGCATCGCCATGCCCGCCAGCTCACGCCTGGTCAACGGCCCCTTCACGCCCCAGGGCGCCCAGCACCGGGGCATCGATTGGGCACGGCGCATGCTGGAGGAATCGGCGCCACAGATCGACGCCCTGGCCTGGCACGAATGGATGATCCGCGACCTTCTGGCCACCCGGGTCTACCGCGACAACGTGCGCCGGGCCGCCGATGTGGTTGGCCGAAAGGACAATGGCCGCCCGAGCAAGGCGCTGTTGCTCGACCAGACGAATATTTCCAGCGGCGGGACCGTCAGCCCGTACGAACAGGAAACGCACTACGCCTCATTGTGGTGGGCCTCGGTCGCCATCAATTGCTCCCAGGACGGCCTGCTCGACATGCTCAACTGGTTCCAGGCCGCGGACGACCCCCATCACCGCAAGGGCATGATCAGCCTGCCCGGGCCCGACCGCTACGAACTCAAACCCGTGGGCCTTGCCCAGCAATTTATCCAGGCGCACTGGCTCGACCAGGTCCAGCGCCTGGACAACAGCGCCTTCGAAGTCGACGCCCTGGCCATGTCCCGCCAGCAACAACGCAGTGTGCTGGGCGTGAACAAGGGCGTACGTCTGCAACAGATCAGCCTGCAAGGCGCAGGCAATGCCTGCCCGGCCCTGACCCTTTTCGGCGCTGACAGCCAAAGCCGCGCCGCAACAACCGAATGCCTGGACGGCCGTGTCAGTTTTGAAGTCCCCGGCGAGACTTTGTTCGCCCTCACCTGGAGAGCCTCATGAAAGAGGCCGATTCACCTTGTACCTGTAAAACCTTACCTGCTCCACAGGAGGCGCCATGAGTGCAATTCAAAAACTCCGCGATCAGCTCAAAAGCAAAGGGGTCGCTACCACCGCGAGAAAGTTCTGGAAAAACTATGTGTTTTTCCACTGGGAACTGATCTGGATGGAGCGCGACCTGGTAAGCCCCGTGCCACCGCACAACCTCAAGCCCTATAAACCCCTGACCCTGGTCGATATCACCGTGCAAAACGCCGATGCATTCGCCAAGTACTTCGGCGACCGCGTGGAGACCATGCGCGAGCTGGCCAGCGAGGGCCACACCGGGCACATGTACCTGGATGAGGCCGGTCACGCCGTGTCCTTTATCTGGGGCACCAAGCACGACTATTTCGACCGCCACTATTACCGCTGCATGTTCCCGGTCAAGCCCGGTGAATTTTTCGAGTTCGGTGGTGAGTTGACCCGCCGCTACTGGGGCACGTGCCTGTCGGTGGACTTGCAACTCGACCTGTGGCGCTCCATGCGCGAACAGGGCTGCGACAAGGTCGTGGATGTCTGCGAAACCCATAACATCCCCGCGCTGAAACTGCACAAGCGCATGGGCTATACCGAGCAGGGCCGTGTCACCCATGTCTATGGCCTGTTCAGGAAATGGCGCTTCTCCCGCGTGAGCCGCTACAAGGACCCGCGCCTGGATGAGCTGTGCAACATTGCCCGCGCACCCGTCGCGGCCTCGGCGGCTTGAGCGGCGTGCTGGTGACATACGAGTGGCGCACCTCGCTGTGCGCCGCTGATTTCCCACAGGCAGCCTACGAGGCCCTGCGCCTGCGCGTGGCTGCCAGTACCCCATTCAATACCCTGGCCTGGATGCGCGCGGCCGAGCGCGCCCTGCCCGCTGAGCAGCAACTGCAGGTATTGCTCGGTTGGCAGGCTGGGCAGTTACAGCTGTGCCTGCCCCTGGTGAGCTCATCGCAGTGCTTCTTCGGGTTGCCCTTCAAGGTCATCCACCACCTGGGCTACCCCTTGAGCGATCGCATTGCGTTGCTCGCCACGCTAGAGGCAACGCCGGCACGCCAGGCCCTTCGGCACATTCGCCGGCGCCTGCCCCATGCCCTGTTGCAATTCAACGAATTGCCGGTCGACCCGGCAACCGACACCCTGCTCGCGCAGTGGGGCCGGCGCAGTTCGACATTGGAAAACCGCCTCAGTTGCCGCGCCCCGGTGCACCTGCTCGGCGACAGCGACCGCCAGGAAGTCGCGGGCGACCCGCGCTACAAACTGCGCCGCGCACGCAAGCGGATTGCCGCATGCGGGGCGCAGGTGCGCAGGATCGTCCCCGATGCCCAAAGCATGGGGCCGTTGCTCGATGCCATTCGCGCCGTCGAAGCGCTCAGCTGGAAAGGTGACGAAGGCGTCGGCATCTTCGCCGACGAACAACGCCGGCAATGGATGCACGAGGCGTTCACCGCCCTGGCCGCCGAGGGCCGCGTACGGGTGGTGACCCTGGAACTCGATGGCCGTTGCATCAGTTATCGCCTGGGGCTGTTCGAAAATGGCCGGGTGTATGACTACAATCTGGCTTTCGTACCTCAATATGCAGAGCTTGGCAGCGGCCGGGTGCTGCTGCAGGAATGGATCGACTGGGGGCTGGACGATGGCTGGAACTGGATCGATGCTTCGCGGGTCAGCCTGGAAAACTCCAGCCACCAACTGCATGAACGCATGACCGGCGTACTCGAACACCGGCGCTGGAGCTTCTACTCCTGGCGCCCGCAAGGCGTGTGTCTGGGCCTGGCCCTGCGCGCCTGGCAATACCTCAAGCCCCGCTTGCAGGCATACAAGGCCAAACGCGCCGCCGCACGGGTCAAACCTGTCGCTAGCCGCGACACCCCCCTGGAGGGTCACGATGCCGCAACAAGTCATAGTCAACGCTGACGATTTTGGCCTCAGTGGCAATGAAAACGCCGTCATCCTGCGGGCGTTCCAGACCGGCATGATCAGCTCGGCCACCATCATGGCCAACATGCCGGCCTTTACCGCCGCCTGCGTCCTGGCCCAGCAACCCTTGTTGCAGGGGCGCATCGGCCTGCATTTCAACCTGACCTACGGGCGCCCGCTGAGCGCACCGATCCTGGCCCAGCCGATGTTCTGCAACCGCGACGGTGAGTTCGACCTGAGCCTGCCCCGCCACCAGCTGTGGCTGGGCAGGCAGGCGCGCCAGGCCGTGCGCGCGGAGCTGGAGGCACAGTGGCAACGTTGCCTGGACCATGGCCTGGTGCCCAGCCACCTGGACTCCCACCAGCACGTGCATAACATATGGCCGATCGGTGAAATCGTCGCGCGCTTCGCCGCGGAAAAAGGCGTGGCCGTGCGCCTGGCACGCAACATCGGGCACAACATCGGCCCGGCCAAGCGGGTGTTCAAGACCCTGCTCAACCGGCGCCTGCGCCAACTGTGCGGGGCAACGGCGGTGTACGTCTGCACCCCCGCCGACCTGCGCACCATCGCGCCGCCGGCCCATGGCCTGCTGGAAGTGGTTGCGCACCCGAGCCGCCTGGGTGCCGACTTCGGCGATGCCTACCTGAAATCTGGCGAGTCGTTGCAAACCCTGCTCGACCAACGGCTGTCGGACGTGCCGCGGGTGGGCTACGACGTGCTGGCCCGGGGCAAGCGCCTGGCCGACGTCAGTTGAGCCACCAGGGGCCGCGGGTCAGCTGTCGAAGCGGCTCAGCGAGCTGTAGTGGTCATAGGGTATATAGCGCGACTGACGGTCGCGCAGGACCTTGACCATGGCCACCTCCGGATCGCGGGCAAAGAACAGCCGCCCGCCCTTGTCCACCAGGTGGTCGAGCAGGCGTTCCTTCTCGCCGACCACGCACTCGGGGTTGCGATCGTAAGCGCTGGTGACCTCCAGGTGCAGCCAGTGGGTACCTGGAATCAGGTCGCCGGCAAACACCACGGGGCCGGCGGGCATGTCGATTTCAGGGAGCAACTGGCCCGGCGTGTAGCCATCGACGGCGTGGAAATGCCAGCCTTCACCGAGCAAGTCGCTGCCGCCGTCCGGAATCAGTACCAGGCGACCGCTGCCTTCCAGGCGGTGCAACAGCGGTGAGACAAACAGGTCGCGATCGCGCGGGTGCGGGTGGCGTGCGCGGAACCAATGGCGTTCGCCGCACACATAGCGTGCCCGTGGGAACAACAGGCGCGGCATTTCGCCTTCCTTGACCAGCTCGCTCACTTCGCTGGACAGCTGCGCATGCAGGTGGGTCAACACCACCGTATCGATCGCGTTCTCATCCAGGCCGCGCTGTGCCAGGCTCTCGAGCAACCCCACAACGCGCGGCTGGCAACGGCAGGTGCGTTGTGGCGGCGCCAGCAACGCGTCGGCCCCGGCCATGACCAGGATGTTCCTGCCCGGCTCCTGCACCAGCAGCACCCGTGCCGCGATCTCCACCCGATTATCGTGATCGGGGCTCAACCATTGGGCCCAGCGCACCCTTGGCGTATGCCCAAACAAAATGCCGCCATCGAGCCTGCGGCGCGCGCCCGCCAGTGTGGAAATACTACGGTTCACAACCCTTACCTCTTCTTGTTCTCGTGCACCTCCCACAGGGTGTGAGGTGGCTTGTCGGCTGGCAGGTTAATCCATCGGCAACCCCCTTGGACCCACCCATTTGGGGGGATGCAGCCCCCCCATCTTCCAGCGGACGAAAGGGGTTACACCGCTGGAGCCGAATCACCACCACCGTGGTCTACACTCCTGAGCGCTTGATTTTCGTGATTCGCATCACGTTGCTTGCACGGTGAGTCATCACCCATCAAGGGAGGAAGGAAAAATGACAGTCAAAGCCATCCCAGAAGGCCAGCACAGCATCACCCCGTACCTGGGGATCCAAGGTGCAAGCGAGGCCATCGAGTTCTACAAGAACGCCTTCGGCGCCGTTGAAATGTTCCGGCTGACGGCACCCGACGGCAAGGTCGGGCACGCCGAGCTGAAGATCGGCGACTCGACGATCATGCTGGCCGAGCCATGCAGTGAAGGGCCGCTGCGCAGCGCGCAATCACAAACCGAGGGTGCTGCCATTGGCCTGCATTTGTATGTCGAAGACGTGGACAAACAATTTGCTCAAGCGATCAAGGCCGGCGGCAAAGAGGTCAGCGCGGTGAAAGACCAGTTCTATGGCGATCGCACCGGCACCCTGAAGGATCCTTACGGCAACCTCTGGTTCCTGGCCACCCACAAGGAAGACCTCTCGCCCGACGAGATCAAACGGCGGGCGGCCAAGATGTTCGGTTCGGAAAGCGGCTGATCGCAGCCACGGCTCGTCGCTGACAGCGGCGGGCCGTGGCGGGTGACTCTTGCGGTCTTTTGCCTTACCTTGCCCTCTATTGCAAGGCAACGTGGCCGGGACAGCCCCATGAGAATCATCGAAAAGAACGGCACCCTGGTGCGTACCCTCACCCCCGCCGAAGGTGTCCTGGCCCAGGGTTTTGCCGAAGGTAGCCTGGAAGGCCATCGCCTGCTGCAGGTGAACCAGATGCTGATGAAAATCCGCAGCCAGGGGCAATGGCTGGCCTGCGATTGCCGCACCGATGCCCTGCCGGTCATGAATGTCACCCTCAACAGCAGCACCGGCACCCTGTTCTTGAAGAACAACCCGGGCACGCCCGACCACACCGCCGACTGTGCCTTTATCAAGGATGAGCGCGATCCATCCGCCACCAGCGAGCGCGACGAGCCCCCCGGCAGCCTGGCTGGCACCGGACCTGCCATTGAAATTGATCGGTGACTTTCGCAGCAGTGCCGACAACGAGGCCGAACGCAGCGGCGCCCAGGGCAACGGCAAGAAAGAGCAGCACCGCCTGATGTCACTGTTGCTCACCCTGATCGAGGCCAGTGGCCTGAATGTCTACGCCACGCACCTGAAGAAAGACCTGACCCAGCAGTTTGCCGAATTGCGCGGCGTCGCCAGCCGCTACCCCCTGGTGGAGCGCGTTCCGGCCAGCAACTACCTGGAAACCCGCATCGACATGAAGCACATGATGATGCTCAAGGCGCGCCTGCGCGAGTCCACGGTGTTCGGCAGCCACCGCCGCCATGGCTTGTTGCTCGATTGCATCGGCGAGGTCAAGGCACGCAAGCTGGTCAACGACCGCAGCGACAACGGCTTCGATTTCCAGGGCCACCACCTGCTCTGGGGCGGTGCGAAAACCGGCGGCCCATTGCTCGCCCTGGCGATCTATTCGCCGACCACCGCCGGCAGCCACTTCTACGAGATGATCCACGTGGCGACCGTGCCGGTGTTGTCCCGCGGTCATCTGTTTCCGGTGTACCGGGACGAAGAACGCGAACCGCTGAAAATGCTGGTATCGCTGATCGACTGGATGACCGGCAAAGGGGTCAAGGTGATCATGCGCCGCCCGGTCATCGGTGGCGCGGTGATGGACGAACTGGTGCTCAGTTCCGACCTGGACCGTGTACTGTCGGTATCATTGATGAACCAACCCCTGGGGCCCGAACCCAGCTCCGATACGTTCAAGCGCTATGCCGATTTCAAGAGCCTGGATACTTTCCGCAAGTACGTGGCCGGTTTTTTCATGCGCGAGCGCAATTGATCGGGGCCATCGGGCGCTCGCGCTTGTCCTACTCAACGGCGTCGAACGAACCCGTACGCACCTCGCCGCTGCGCACGTAGCGGGCAATCAGCACCCCGCCCTGCGTACACGTGGAGTGCGCCAACATGAAGGCCAACGCTTGAGCATCGTCGCCGAACAGGCGCTTGCCGTGCCCCAGTACCACGGGAAAAATCATCAGCCGCAGCTCGTCCACCACGCCGGCTGCCAACAGTTGGCGCACCAGGTCGCCACTGCCCTGCGTCAACAGGTCGGCACCGTCCTGTTGCTTGAGCACACGTATCGCATCGACAAGGTCGCCCTGCAAGGCATGGCTATTGCGCCAGGCCAGCGTATCGGGGTGATGCGTGGCCACATGCTTGGGCACGCTGTTGAACAGGTCGGCAATGGTACGGGTGTTGCTTGAGCTGGGCTGTACCTGCGGCCAGTACGCCGCGAAGATGTCGTAGGTGCGCCGCCCCAGCAATAACTCGAACGGCTGCGAGAACAGATCCTGTACGGCCTGGCTGGAGGCGTCGTCGCTGTAAGGCACGATCCAGCCACCGAAGCGAAATCCGCCGCTGGTATCTTCCTGCGGCGCGCCGGGTGCTTGCATCACACCGTCCAGGCTCGTGAAAGCGGCAACGATAAGCTTGCGCATGGTCTTCTCCCGGTGGGTCCTGGTGAAAGTTCGGGTACAGGGACCGCGTGCGATCACTGCACATCATCAGACCCCCTCCCTGACAGATAGTCGAACGAGGCGCGGTAAAATCGACAGGACCATGCCCCACTGAGCAGCAATGCAAGACAGCCTAAGTCGCGCGCACACCTTCAGTCACCTCGATGGAACATTGCTTGCCCTGCCGTCCTCTATCGCAGACCAGCGCAGCGGAGGACGCAAGCATGATCGACACAGCAACGGGGATGAGGCCAGGCGAGCGATATGCCGTGGAAAGCCGCGAACGCACGCGCCATTTCCCTGGTTTCTTTCTTGATGGCAAGTATTACCTGGGGCCTGAATTGCTGACCGCCGTCGGCTGGTTGGAGGGGCAGCAGTTTCTCTACGACGAGCTCGATCCGACGGGCGAGCCGGTATTTCCCGGTCGCGTCGCCGGCACCATCGAGGACCTGACACTGACCCTGGCCGACGGTGGGCGCTTGAAGTTAAGTGAACTCCCTTATCGCGCCCAGACCGAGCGGCTGATGGAAGAGCATCGCCACCAAACCGCGCGCGGCATGTCAGAGCAGGCGCACATGCAACCTGGTAAAGGCTTGCCCCTGCTGCTGTGCGTGAGCGTGGGACTGCTGGTGGGCGGTTGTCTGCTTGCATGGATTCGTGCGGGGCGGCACCCGCGCATTCGCTAACGGACTGCGGCAAGCCAGCAGGTTTTGAACTGAATATCTGACGAAACGGACAGCGAAAATCACCAGGTGGTCTAAACATTAACAGACACATCCCCACGTGGTCTCAAGCGTTTCGCCTGTGTGCGGCCTGGTTCGCGCGGTATTTCAGGGATAGGGAGGGGGATTCCGCACAGGGAGTTGTCCGCCATGACGCAACGCTCGAACCCGTCCGATATCATCCCCCTTCCCTTCCTGGCAAGCGCCTCGGGTGTATACACCGCGCCGGCGCTTCGCCTCTGGGGCCCTTTCACGGTTGCACTGCTTGGCGCCATGGGTGCGCCAGCCTGGGCGGCGGCCCCTTGCCCATCGCCTGCGGTCGCCAACAACACCGATTGCACTGTGGCACCGGGTACGACGTTGACGGTCACCCCGGCAAACGCTGTCGGAATGAACGCCAGCGGCGCACTGGGGGCGATCACCGGCGACGGCATCACCGTCAATCTTGGCGCCGCTACCACCACGGCTGCGTTGGCACTGCAAGGCGCCACCATCAGCTTCAATGGCAGTATCGCCAGCACCACCTCCGTCGGCGCTGCCGCCACGGGACAGGTTGGCTTGCGCGCGTCCGACAGCGGCAGAGTTTCCGCGGTCGGCGCCCTCATCGATCTGACGCCAGCTTCGGGCACCTCCGCGAACATGCGCGGCGCCGTGGCCGAGAACGGCGGTGTATTGACGCTCGACAATACCAATGTGCAGGTCACAGGTGGCGCCAATGGCACGGGCAACTACGGGCTGGTGGCGACCGGCCCGGGCAGCCAGATCGGTGCCAGCGGTGGCTCGGTCTCCACCTCCTCGCGCGGTGCCTTCGGGGTGATGGCCGAGAACGGCGGCGTGATCACCTTGAACGCAACCCAGATCGTCACCGCCGGTGCCCAGAACCTGACGACCCTGGCGGGCGGCCATGCCCTGTATGCCACCGGTGCCAGCAGTCAAATCGACGCGACTGGCGTCACCGTCAGCACGTCCGCCACACTGGCCTCAGGGGCGCTGGCCGAGGCCGGAGGCACCGTGGCATTGACCAGTAGCTCGATCACCAACACAGGAGCCAGTAACAACGACAACTCGCCGAATGCCGGGGTACGGGCATTCAACGGTGGCAAGGTCGTGATCAGCGGTGCCGGCAGCACGATCACCACAACCGGCGTGCGGGGTACCGGGCTATCGGTGGAGGGGGCCGGATCGCAAGCCCAGGTGGCGGATACGGCGATTACGGTCTCGGCCAACCGAACCTTGGGTGTTGCCATCAAGGCTGGCGGTACGGCACAGATAACCAACAGCAGCGTGTCGAATATCGGCACCAGCGGGCCCTTCTCACCGGCAGTGCAGGTGGAAGGCGTCGGCTCGACCCTGACACTGAGCAACAGCCGCGTCAGCACAACAACGCCCTCCGTGGCCCTGGGCATCAACGCCCGGGACGGCGGCAACATCATCGTCAGCGATAGCACCATCGCGACCACTGGCCCCAACTCCGCGGCGCTGAGCGCCAGCAGCGTGACCGGCGTGCCAGGGACGCTGACGGCCAACAACGTGACCGTCACCACCACCGGCGACGACAACGCCATGGGTGCCATCGCCGACCTGGCGGGCAACCTTACGCTCAACGGCGGCACCATCACGACCAGCGGCAACCGGGTCAGGCCGTCCTCCTACGCTCACGGGCTCGGCGCGCGTAACCCCGGCGGCACGCTGGTTGCCAACAACACGGTCGTCAACACCTCGGGGCTCTCGGCCATGGGCGCCTGGTCGGACGATGGCGGCACCTCGACGCTCAACGGCGTACGCATTACCACAACCGGCCAGTCGGGCGTGGGTGTGTTCGCGGTTGCCGAACAGGTCGGTAGTCAGTTCCCTGCCAACACCACGACCCAGGGCACCACGGTCGAAACACTCGGCCTCAATGCCCATGGCGCCGCGGCGCAAGCACGTAGTGACCAACCGGTTGAGGTGGCCACGGTCACCTTGAACGACACCTCGATTACCACCCGGGGTACCGGGGCCGTGGGCCTGCGGGCAACGCTGGAGGATTATGGCACGCTGCCCACCGGCCGCGGCGAAGCCAATGTGGTGGCCAACCGCACCAGCGTGCTCACTCAGGGCGTCGGCGCCCATGGCGCGCTTTCCCGGGACAACCCCACCTCAGTGTCGATCAACCAGGGTTCGATCCAGGCCAGCGGCGAAACCGCCCACGGTGCGGTCGCGGTGATCGGTGGGCGCATCGTCGGCACCGATACCTCGGTGGTGGCCAGCGGCGCCAACTCGATGGCGCTCTATGCCTTGGGCATACCCAATGCCGTGTCAACGGCGGACTTCACCGGCAGCTCGCTGAGCAACAGCAGCGGCCCGACTATCGGCGTCGCCGGCGATGCGAACATCACCCTCACCAATTCGACCGCCACCGGTGCCAGCCAGTGGCTGCGCGTGGGTACGCTCAACGACTTTCCCCTGCTGGCCGCCGCCGAGCCACCGCTCACGGGCCCGGAAGACTTTCCGGACGAGGAAACCGGCGAGCTACCGCCGTTGCAGTCGCCTCCCGTGACAGCACCACCGCCTGCCGTCAGCCCGGGCCTGGCCAATGTCAACCTCTCCGGGTCGACCGTGGTGGGCTCGGCCTTTACCGCGCCGGGCAGTGTGTCCAACCTGACCCTGGCCAACAACAGCCTGTGGCGCATGACGGGCGACTCAAACCTGACCACCCTGGTCAACGATCCCAGTTTCATTGATTTCACCGCCCCGGCCGGCGGTGTGTTCAAGACCCTGACCGTCAACACCTACAGCGGCGACGGCACGATCGGATTGCACACGTTCCTGGAGGGCGACGGCTCGCCCTCGGACAAACTGGTGATCGACGGTGGCACCGCCACGGCGCTGACCACTGGCAATACTGCGCTGCTGATCCGCAACGCCCGCGATGCCAGCGGGGCCATTGGACGCGGCGCCCTGACCACCGGCAACGGCATCCTGGTGGTCGATGCGCTGAACGGCGGTACCACCGCCCCTGACGCCTTCCACCTGGGCGGCCGGGTGATCGCCGGTCCCTACGAATACACGCTACAGCGATCGAGCGTGGACGCCAGCAACGGCGAAGCCTGGTACCTGCGCTCCAGCG
>RCUU01000114.1_pt1 | contig 44747 bp, 33 predicted proteins | sample 2166211 | NCBI WGS metagenome assembly RCUU01 (sample SAMN09932620, study PRJNA488358) | compost metagenome | feature: garden; material: soil; isolation source: compost soil in phenylacetic acid-enriched culture | place: Germany: Experimental Botanical Garden Goettingen | collected 2016-01-27
CTTATTATTTGTGACTCCGTGTGTCGCGGCATCCTGTGTCTTGAGCACGCAAAAGCCCGCCCCTTATGGGGCGGGCTTTGTTGGCATCGAGGGGGCAGTAAGCACAGCGCGGCTTACTTGGTCCCGCGAACCCAAGCCGCGATATCGTCGACGATCTCTTTGGACACGTTGGACGGCTGGTTGTATTCGGCGCCGATGGAGAGGCCGTCCACTTTGGCCAGAAGATGATTGACCTGTGGATACGACTTGAACGTGACGTCTTTGCGGTTCTGCATCGCCGTTTTCCAACCTTCGAACTGTTTCATCGTCACCTGCCAATCGTTCTCGCCTTGCAGGATCAGCATCGGGCCGGACTGCTGCTTGGCGAGCTCGGCCGGCACATAATTTTTCTGCTCGAACCACCAGTAAGCAGGCTGGGACGGGAATTGCTCCGGCATATGGTCAATCGTATACTGCGGGTCGTTGACCATCGCGGCGATCGACGTGTACACAGCCGCTTGCTGCTCGTAAGGCGCCGGGTCCTGGCCAAGCTGCTTCACGCGGCTGACGAGCTCGGCTTGCTGCTCGGCTAGCACGTCAGCGAATTTACCGCTAGGCCCAGACAACAAAATCGTTCCGGCGATGTCGCCGTTAGCATCACCTGCGGTAATGAGCGGCATAGCGTAGCCGCCTTGGCTGTGACCGGCGACGAAGATGCGAGAAGCATCGATCTCCGGCGTTTGTTTCAATAATGCGACCGCCTTCAGAGCATCGTCGACGGTCTCTTTCTTTAGTGTGAACTTCGGATCCGCTGCAACCTTGAACGTATGCTCGTACGACACCTTGTCGTAGCGCAGCACGGCGATGCCTTGCGCAGCCAAACCAACCGCGAGGTCACGGAAGGGCTTGGAGCTGCCAATCGCCTCGTTCCGGTCGTTCGTGCCGGAGCCGTGCACGAGCACTACTGCCGGGTAAGGACCTTTGCCCGCGGCTGGCAGCGTCAATGTGCCCGGGAGGGCCATGGCGCCTTCGCCAACGGTTACTTCTCGCTCGGTGTAAGCGGCAGCGTCGTCGTAGGCGGGTTTTTGGTATGCCGAGCTGGTCGCAGCGGCGATATACATATCATCGATCTCCCCGGCGGTGTTAAGCCGAAGCGTCAGGTTCACCGGAAACGCCGCCGTTTGGAACGCATACGTTACGTTGCGATGTATCGAGTTGGTCGTTTCGCTTTTGGACGGAGCGCCCGCCGCTTTGCCAAAAATCGTTTCATAGTTGGCCCACAGCTGGTTCAGCATGGCGGCCGGGAGGGCATAGGACGAAGAAGGGCTGACATATTTCGCTGCTTCGGCACCGTTTCCGTCAAGCAGCGCGTTCAAGAACAAGTCGGCGTGATCTTTCGCCCCGACTTCAGGCTGATTCGTGCTCTTTACTTCAAACGCCTTAGCAAGAAAATCAGCGTCAACTAGAGCGCGGCCGTCAGCAATACGTACCGGCTCGTCTAAAACAACGCGATTTCCGTCAAGCAGAGCCTCCGCCGAACCGATCGTTAGCACCAGCTTATGGCCATCCTTCGTTACAAGGATCGTAGCGCTACCGGACTCCCAGTGGACTTGTGCGCCAAAACCTTCGGCAGCTTCCCGTACCGGGGCTAGCGCTGTGGCGCTTTGCTTCGCCGCGAAGGCGGAAGCGGACGGAAGGGTCAGACTGAGCGCCAGCGTAGCGGCGGCAGCGTTTTTGAACAATCGGGATCGTTTGGTCATCGTAATCTCCTCCTTAATAACTTCTATTTTGCGAGCCAGGCAGACCAACCGATGACGGCCAGAATGCCAAGCAGGGTAATCCAGGATAGCGGATTAGCAAAATTCATCGTCCAGCCGATGCCGCTTCGCTTCTCGACAAATAACGATGGGTCTTGCGGATTGAAGTAAATGGAACCTAACTTCCAGTAGCGGTCATCCGGAACCGGTGCCGTGCTTGTGCCGGTAGCTGCTGCGGTACCGCGGCCGATTCGGCTTCCGCCTTGTCCCGTGGTGAAGGATAACACCAACGCGAACAGCACGATGAAGACGGGGACGGCCATGCTAACTAGCGTGATGATGTTCTTGTCCATTGGGCGAATCAGGTTCACTTGCATGAAAGAGAACATCAAGATCAACGCCAGCGAGGACGCGAGTGTAAAAACGGACCATCTGCGACGGAACGCGACGTTTTGGCGGAGTGAACGTTCCGGGTCGGCGGCTTGAAGCTGCTGCTTGCTGTGTTGAATCGACCAGTTGACAAACCCGAACAATATAGTCATAATCACCTGCATCACATTGGGAAACAACACGACGCGGTAAGATTTGGTGGCGCTGCGGACGACTTCCCCGGAGAAGTCAAACTTCATCGCGACGGGATCTGGTATGGCGGCGTATTGGCTTAACACCAAGGCTACACTGGCGGCAATAATCCCTGCGTGGATCAAGAACCACTTGCCGGAAAGCGCCAGCTTTTGCCGGCGAAAGCCGGTGTCCACCGCCAGTAGAGTGGGAGCGGAGGAGGCGACTGGCAAGGCCGGACGGATCTTTTTCATACGGAAATAAAATACAAGGTAGAGGGCCGTAGAGAAGATAATCGTCAATCCGATATAAACGCTAAACCAGACTCCTTGGGCGTTCCCGTCCTTGTTCCATACACTAAGCAGGCACGCAATCAGCAACAGGGAATAAATTCCCCCGCTCACAGCGGCATATTGCCGACGTAACCGACGGATCGGTTCGCTCCAATACTGCTCCGGGCTGACCGATACGCCGAAGCTTACCGTTTCCCGGGTCAAATAAGGCATGAAGGCCAGAGATGCTACCAGGGGTACAAACATAAGCAGCAATAACAAGGTAGATAGAAACATCATAGGGCACTACTCCTCTCGAGTAATTTCTTGGTGGATTTGTTCCACTAGGGAGAGCAACTCGTCCTTCTCGATCCCGCGGCAGATGGCCTCCGCTACGATCGGACGCAGTTCTCGCCGTTGTTTCTCGCGGAATTCGGGAGTCACCGGGGGCATACCCTCCGGATCAATGACGACGCCTTTTTGGCGATGGACCTGAATATATCCTTCCTGCTTCAGCAGCGTGTAGGCTTTGTTCACGGTATGCAGGTTAACGCCGATGTCAGAAGCCAGACTTCGTACCGATGGCAGGGGCTCCCCCATTTGAAGCTGCCCGCTGGCAATTCCCTCAATAATTTGATGGACCAGCTGCGTATAAATCGGGACATCCGATTGTAAATCCAGCTGTATAATCACAATGTGGCATCTCCTTCTCTTGTTCTAACTGTTATACTTATAATATAACAGATGGTTGTTGTAGTGTAAAGTAGTCGTTTGGTTTTATTAACATGTTCTTTTACAAATAGAAGGGGGCTGAATCGGTGCCATCCTATATCATCGTAAAGCTATCGGAAGTTACGCCGGAATCGCTGGAACCGATTCACTGGCTGGAGCAAGTTTGCCGTCAAGCGGACGGGTCAAAATTGAACATCGGTCTGGATAACTTGAGCAAAGAAAGCGGCGATCACGCCTATCTCTACCAGGTGGAAGGGAGTCTGCGCGGATATTTAGGTTGGTATACCGCGGATGGGGTGGAGGCGAACTTAATCGCCATGGTTCACCCGGAATCGCGCCGCCAAGGCGTATTCCGACGGTTGCTGGAGGCTGCGATCACGGAGATGGACGAGCAGGGGATCCAAACCTACCGGTTTAAGGTTCCCGCCGATTCCGAACCCGGCTTACGCTGTGTGGAGCATCTGGGCACGCGGTTTGACGGCTCGCAGTTCGCCATGGAACTCACCTCCTGGCAAGAAGATTCAGCAGGTCACGCGGACCTGACGCTTCGTCCGGAGGAGCTTGAGGATTTTGGCTTTATGGTACGTTGCTTGTCGCAGGCGTTTGGCGATACCGAGGAGTGGACTATTCAGTATTTGGGCCATACTCGGGAGCCCAGCCGCCACAACTATATCGGCTGCTGCGGGGAAGAGCGGATCGGCTTGATTCGCGTCAATCTTCTGGGGAGCGAGACGGCGGTGATCCACGATTTTTGCGTGCTTCCGTCCCAACAGGGGCGTGGGTATGGAGGAGAGATGCTAGCCCAAACCGTGCGGTTGCTTCTGGCGCAGGGCCGTACGAGGATCCGCTTGAGCGTGGCCGCAAATAACCGCAGCGCATTGGAGTTGTACCGCAAGACTGGTTTTGCAATTGTATCGGAATCGCGATACTACGTCTGCAAAAGAAAAGAGTTCCCTTCATAAGGTTGAAGGGAACTCTTTTATATAGAAAAGGTTGGACGATCAGTTTGAAGCAATCATTTGACGCAATACCGTTTGCAGGATGCCGCCGTTGTGGTAGTAATCGACGTCAACCATGCTGTCGAGACGGGCGATAGCCGGGAATTGGAACGTAGTCCCGTCCGCGCGAGTTGCAGTTACGGTCAATTCTTGACCCGGCTTCACGTCATTGCTGAGTCCGTCGATATCAAACGTTTCGGTACCGTCGATGGCCAGCGTTTTCCAGCTCACGCCTTCCTGGAACTGCAGCGGCAGAACGCCCATGCCAACCAGGTTGCTGCGGTGGATCCGTTCGAAGCTCTCGGCAATGACCGCTTTGACACCCAGCAGATACGTGCCTTTAGCTGCCCAGTCGCGGGAGCTGCCGGTGCCGTATTCTTTGCCAGCGATGACGACGAGGTTCTGGCCGCCTGCTTGATATTTCATCGAAGCGTCGTAGATGGACATCACTTCATCCGTTGGCAGATACTTGGTTACGCCGCCTTCTGTGCCCGGCGCCACTTGGTTGCGGATACGGATGTTCGCGAATGTGCCGCGCATCATGACCTCGTGGTTACCGCGGCGGGAACCGTAGGAGTTGAAGTCCTTCCGTTCGACGCCATGATCGGTCAAATATTGACCCCCAGGGCTGTTTGGTGAAATGTTACCCGCCGGGGAGATATGGTCGGTCGTGACCGAATCGCCAAGCAGGGCCAGTACGCGAGCGCCGCGGATGTCGGCGATGTCGGAAAGCCCCTCGCCAATCTTCTCGAAGAATGGCGGGTTCTGGATGTAAGTCGATTTCTCATCCCACTCGTACAGCTCGCCTTGCGGAACCGGAATCGAGTTCCACCGTTCGTTTTGCGTGAAGACGTGCTCGTATTTGCTGCGGAACATCTCCGGACTCACCGATTGGCCGATCGCTTCCTTGATTTCCGCGGAAGAAGGCCAGATGTCCTTCAGGTAGACCGGCTGATTGTCGCGATCGTAGCCGATCGGATCGTTTTGCAGGTCGATGTTGACTGTGCCGGCCAACGCGTAAGCGACGACAAGCGGCGGGGAAGCCAGATAGTTGGCTTTCACCTGGGCATGGACGCGACCCTCGAAGTTCCGGTTGCCCGAGAGGACCGCCGCAACGGTCAGATCGTTATCGGCGATTGCCGTGCTGACTTCGTCCGGCAATGGCCCGGAGTTCCCGATACAGGTTGCGCAGCCGTAACCGGCAACGTGGAAGCCGAGAGCTTCCAACGGCTCGATCAGGCCGGCTTTTTGCAGGTACTCGGTGACCACGAGCGAACCTGGCGTCAAGCTGCTCTTCACGTAACCCGGTTTGGTTAGACCGCGTTCTACGGCTTTCTTCGCCAGCAGGCCGGCGCCGACCATGACGCTTGGGTTGGAGGTGTTCGTGCAGCTCGTGATCGCCGCGATGACAACCGCCCCGGCTTTCAGTTCGCTGGTCGAGCCGTTCGGATGCTTCACCGGCACGGACTGTTCGATTTTTTCTTCGCTGAGGCCGTAGCCGCCTTTCTCAACCGGCGTGCGGATGATGGTGTTGAAGCTTTCCTTCATCGCAGTGAGCTCGATGCGGTCCTGCGGACGTTTAGGGCCAGCTAAGCTTGGTACAACGGAGCCAAGATCCAGCTCGATCAGATCGGAGAATTCCGGATCTGGCGTATCGTTCGTGCGGAACATGCCTTGCGCTTTGTAATACGCTTCAACAAGAGCGATTTGCTCTTCGGAGCGGCCGGTGCCGCGCAAGTAAGCGAGCGTTTCCGTATCTACCGGGAAATAACCGATCGTTGCGCCGTATTCCGGGGCCATATTTGCCACGGTCGCGCGATCGGCGAGGCCGATGTTCGCCAGGCCCGGGCCGTAGAATTCTACGAATTTGCCAACGACGCCTTTCTTGCGCAGCATTTGGGTTACGGTCAGCGCCAGGTCGGTCGCGGTTGCGCCTTCGGCTAGACTGCCGGTCAGCTTAAACCCGATGACTTCCGGGGCAACAAAATAAAGCGGTTGTCCCAGCATGCCAGCTTCGGCTTCGATCCCCCCAACACCCCAACCAACAACGCCAAGGCCGTTGATCATCGTCGTATGGGAGTCGGTACCGACGAGGGAATCCGGGTAGACAACCGTTTCCCCGTTCACCGTCTTGGTAGCGGCCACGGAAGCCAGATACTCCAGGTTCACCTGGTGAACGATCCCGGTAGCCGGAGGTACGGCACGGAAGTTGTTGAAGGCGGTTTGCGCCCAGCGCAGGAAGCGGTAACGTTCCTCGTTGCGCTCAAACTCGACCTTCATGTTGTACTCGAGCGCATCCGGGGAACCAAACGCGTCGACCATAACGGAGTGGTCGATAACGAGATCAACAGGCACGAGCGGGTTGATCTGCTTCGGATCGCCGCCGGCTTTCTTTACGGTATCGCGCATGGCGGCGAGGTCAACGACAACCGGCACGCCGGTGAAATCCTGCAAAACAATACGAGCAGGGATAAACGGAATCTCCTTATTCTCATCGCGGCCTTCGCTCCAACCTGCGATTTGCTTCACATGCTCCTGAGTAATGGCTCTGCCGTCGTATTGACGTACAGCGGCCTCAAGCAGCACTTTAATCGAGAACGGCAACTTGGAAATGCTGCCAAGCCCTTGTTGCTCGAGAGCCTGCAGGTCGAAGTAACGGTAGCTCTTGCCGCCGACTTCCAGCGTACGGGCAGAGGAGAAAAAATCGTTCGCTGACATGAATGAACCTCCTTAGTAAGTTTCACCTAATGAAACATAATTTCAAATTTTCTTTGATTTAAGTATACCTTCCCTCACGTGGTGAGTAAAGTACTTTTTGTACCCAAATCTCACCTTGTTTAGGCTGCTCCGGTGCGGATGAATGGGTTTTCAGACCCCTCCGGGACAGGTGCAAAACATACTCCCTCCGAGGCGTTCATATAATGACTAACAGTGGAAAAAGGAGGCGTGGACGCATGGCGGATGAATGGAAAAAGACGTTATCGGTTTACGTAAACGAACAAAACCAGGATGAAGTGGACTATCGCACGCCTAGCGGGGGCACGGTCGTAACCGATGTGGATTATTTGCTGCAACGGGGCGAACGGAAGCGCAGGCTGGAGAGTTGGTATCGTGTTCGAGGGGCTGCGCCGTTGCGCTGCGAGACCCGGGCCAAGCTGGTACGCGAAATCGAAAACCGCGAGGGCGAGATCGAGGTCGATCTGCAACTGTCGCGAAAAATATACTATGAAAAAGGAGGCGCCCGCCACCAGGAGGAGCGAATCGATAAGCAGCGCCTGACTTTGGCGCGGGACGGTGCGGGCTGGACCGTCATCAAGGTAGAGCAGCCGGTTCCTGAACGACATCCGGCGTTGGTGCTCCCTGCTAATGATGAGGGCGAAGCGATAGGCCATAAAGGGGCTGTGCCGAGGCCGTTTTTAAACCGCGATGTCCTTGGGGGCGGCAGTGCCCGCAGCATCGCCTACCGGCGCGCGGAAGCTGTTATATATGCCGATCGGTGGTGGGACAGTTTTAATCCGGAGTTCGCCGCCTTCGAGGTCGACTGCACGAACTATATCTCCCAATGTCTCTTTGCAGGCGGAGCCCCAATAAACTATACTGGAAAAAGAGAATCGGGCTGGTGGTACAAAGGCCATGTCGGCGGGCGGGAGCTGTGGAGCTACAGCTGGTCTGTCGCCAATGCGCTGGAACGCCATCTCGGCCAAAGCCGAAATGGGCTTCGCGCCGAGTTGCTCGAACGTCCGGAACAACTCCAGCTCGGAGACGTTATCGCCTACGACTGGGACGGAAACGGCACGTTTCAGCATAGTACCATCGTAACTGCGTTTGACGCCGGCGGAATGCCGCTGGTCAACGCCCATACGACGCCAAGCAAACACCGCTATTGGGACTACCGGGATTCCTATGCCTGGACCGACAATACGGTGTATCGTTTTTTTCATATCGCGGACCGGTTCTAAAGTCGGCTGAGAACTACCTATTTAAGGAAAGAGGTTTATTATGGGACAGGATAGAATTACCGTAGGACTTATCTACGGAGGCAAATCGGGAGAACATGAAGTTTCGCTGCAGACAGCTTTTGCCGTATCTAAGGCATTTAATTACGACAAATACGAACTGGTTCCTTTTTATATCGACAAGCAGGGGAAATGGAAGGTCGGCGGTAAGTTAAACGCGCCGTTTGCCGCCCTGGAGGATTTGAAGCTTGGGGAGAGCGCAGGGGATACGTCAGCCGCAATGGGGCTCTTGTTCAGCAAGCTTTCGTCTGGTCAATCCAACATTGACGTGGTATTTCCACTTCTGCATGGAACGAACGGCGAAGATGGAACCATCCAGGGGCTCTTCGAAATGGCCGATTTGCCTTACGTCGGAGCGGGGGTGCTCGCTTCCGCAGCCGGAATGGATAAGGTCATCATGAAAAAACTGTTCGCCGAAGCAGGTCTCGAACAATGCGCTTACTGCTACTTCACCGCTACGGAGTGGGAGCGATCCAGTCATACGCTGGTACAAGGAATTGAAGAGAAGCTCGGTTACCCCTGCTTCGTCAAACCGGCGAACTTAGGCTCTAGCGTCGGGATCTCCAAAGCGAGAACACGTGAGGAATTGCTGGCATCCGTGGCGCTAGCTTTCCGCTACGATGTGAAGGTAATCGTTGAGGAATTCGTTGACGCCCGCGAAGTGGAAGTTGGGGTGCTCGGCAACGACGAACCGCTTGCCTCCGTGCCGGGAGAAATTGTCTCTTCCGGAGAATACTATGATTACCAGGCCAAATACCTGGACGGTAAATCACAGATGCTGATTCCTGCGTCCCTCGATACCGAACTGGCTGATCGAATTCGCGACTTGGCGGTCAGAGCGTTTAAAGCCATTGCCGGCAGCGGGTTGTGCCGGGCCGATTTCTTTGTGCGGAAATCGGATCACAAGATTTGGATTAACGAAGTGAATACGATGCCGGGCTTCACTCCCTTCAGCATGTATCCGCTTCTGTGGCGCGAAACTGGAGTAGCCTATGAGTCGTTGTTGGATCGGCTGATCGAACTGGCACTGGAGCGTTACTTTGCCCGGCAAGAACTGGAATTCGAAAGCGGCGTATAGACGGCGGCGGTCATCGCTGCCCGTACGAACGGCTAAGGAAAGGAAGGGATGACGATGGGGTTTCAAACCGAATTCAATTCGGTCTGTAAATTCAAGAAAGAGCAGGAGCTTTACGAACTGCTGGAATATGGCCGCGGCAAAATGCTCAAAGAAGGGCTGCGCGTCTTTCCGACAGGTCAAAAGGTGATTGCTTATTCGCCCGAAAATAAGGCGGTAGCCATTGTGAAAATCACCGCCTGTGTTGCCGAAATTAACTTCAATGGAGAGGAAGTTACCTCGGTTGAGCTGGAGTTGGTCCGTCCGCTGACGGAAGAGGAGACCGCAGTGCAGACCGCTCTGGCGTATGAAATGTTCTTCGGAGATTCGGACCGAAAATGATCGTGCGCTTTGGTTATGTAGCGATGTCCACTGTGATCGATAACGCTTCGCCGTCTAAGACGATGACGCTGAAGACGTTTAACGGAATTGCCGACCGTGAGGCGGCGATCCGGAAACTAGAGACGATTGCCGGGGATAATCTACATAACACACTTCGCCTGCTTCGACATAACGTCGGCAATGATATTCAGGTCTATCGCTTCTCCTCGAAGCTGATTCCGCTTGCGACCCACGAGTCGCTTTCAGACTGGAATCCCTTCGACGCGTTGCGGGAGCCTTTTGCTGCCGTGGGGGAATATGTCAAGGAGCACGGCCTTCGGGTGTCGTTTCACCCGGACCATTTTACGGTACTAAGCACGCCGCGGCCTGAGGTACTGAAGTCTTCAATCCGCGACCTGAATCATCATGTCGCTATGTTTGACGCCATGGGCCTGAACGCCCGGGCGAAGAACAATATTCATGTCGGCGGCGCTTACGGGGACAAGCCTTCTGCAGGAGCCCGTTTCCGAGAGAATGTGGCGGCTCTTCCGGAGCGCATCAAGCAGCGACTTACGTTTGAGAATGACGACAAGACATTCAACGCGACCGAGACCTTGGAGCTATGTGAAGCGCTGGGCATTCCGATGGTGCTCGACATTCATCATCAGTGGGTGAACAATGAAGGCGAGAGTCCGGCCGAGCTGTGGCCGCGGATCCTGGCGACATGGCAAACGCCGTACGCACAAGCCGATTCGCCGGTAGACGATCCGCTTCCGCCGAAAATCCACGCGTCCAGCCCCAAAAGCGCCAGCGATCCGCGTGGACATGCCGATCATGTCATTGTCCTTCCGCTGCTGGAATTTCTGCGCAGCATCGCTCCGATCACTGATCGGGTCGACGTCATGCTGGAGGCGAAGCTGAAAGACGGGGCATTATTTGCGTTGATGGAGGACTTGGCACGCTACCAGGGGGATGGCGTTGAGATTTTAGACGGAGCCAGCGTGCGCATCAATCCGTAATTTTTGGACAAGCTGCGCTTGTCTCCCGTCTCTCTTGAAAAATGCAGGGAAATAAGGTAAGTTGTACAAAATGAAAGCGCAATTTAGAGGAGGATATTCATGGGTGATTTATTAGCGGGGAAAAATGTGATCGTGATGGGTGTTGCCAATGAACGCAGTATCGCTTGGGCGATCGCGCAAAGTTTGGCAGAGCAAGGCGCCCGTTTGGCTTTTACATATGAGAGCGAACGTGTGGAAGGCCGGGTACGTAAGCTGGCCGAAACGATTCCGGGTTCGCTGATCTTGCCGTGCAACGTGACGGTGGATGAGGAGATCGACAAGCTGGCCGACACGCTGCGCGGCGAATTTGGCGTGCTGCATGGTCTCGTGCACAGCATCGCGTTCGCTAAAGGCGAAGACTTGGCGGGTGAATTTGCCGATACGTCTCGCGAGGGTTTTGCATTGGCCAACGACATTAGCGTTTATTCGTTGGTGGCTGTGTCGAAGCGCCTGGCTCCGCTTATGACGGAAGGCGGCAGCATTATGACGATGACGTACATGGGATCGGAGCGCGTAATGCGCAACTACAACGTGATGGGTGTAGCCAAAGCCGGGCTGGAAGCTTCGGTTCGTTATTTGGCGAACGATCTGGGACCGAAGAATATCCGCGTCAACGCGGTATCTGCCGGGCCGATCCGTACATTGGCAGCCAAGGGCATCAGCGATTTCAACTCGATCCTCAAGCAGGTCGAGGAGAAAGCACCGCTTCGCAGAACGACCGAAACGGCAGAAGTCGGCGACACGGCGATGTTCCTGATCAGTCATCTGTCCCGCGGCATTACCGGCGAGGTTATTTTCGTGGACGGCGGGTACAATATCGTAGGCGCATAATGTAAAGACCGCATGCGGTCAGTCAGCTGAAAGTTCGTTTCCAGCGGGGCGAAACCCCCGCTTTTGGACACGGACTTTTTGCATATAGTGCAAGGCGTTCGCTTTATTCTGCGCCAGGACAGGCGAAAGGACGCAACTTTGCAATTTCAAAGACGTATAGTTTTTAAGGAGTAGATTATCAGTTTACGATGAAAGTAGAGTGAATCGATTGGAATCGAATCCGAAAGTTCCATATGTGGTAGGTAGTAAAAGTCCGATGGCCGTAGCGATCAATTGCGCCGCAAAAGCGGGAGAATGGATCAAGAGCCGGCTTGGGGGCTATCAAGATTTGAATACGAAACAGTCGCCCCAAGACTTGGTGACGGACGTGGATAAAGGCGCGGAGGCGATGATCCGCAAGCTGATTCTGACGCATTTTCCCGATCATGCGATCCTCGGCGAAGAAGGGGTGGCGCCGGGAGCGGCGGCATCTGCTGCGGCACTGAAGCAGGCTAGCAAATCGGAGTATTTATGGATCGTTGATCCGGTGGACGGAACGACCAATTTTGTGCACGGATTTCCGTTCTTTTGCGTATCGATTGCGCTGGCATATAAAGGTGATATCATTATCGGCGTCATTTATGACCCGATGCGCGACGAGATGTTTGTGGCGGAGAAAGGCAAAGGCGCGTATATCCATGGACAACCGTCAAAGGTATCCTCCGATGCGTCTTTGTCCGGCAGCATCGTTGCCGTTGGCTTTAACCCGGACCGGGAGTTTGCGCTGCCGGTGAACATGCGTGGCCTGAATGCGTTGTCCGGTGAAGTGCGCAGTCTGCGCGCCGCTGGATCGGCAGCCCTGCATCTGGCTTATGTGGCCGCCGGTCGGCTGAGCGGTTATTACGAGGTGGGGCTAAACGCCTGGGACGTTGCCGCGGGTGCGCTGATCGTGAAGGAATCGGGAGGAATAGTGACCGATACCACAGGCAACCCTTATCACATCGGCGTACGTCATTTGATTGCCAGCAATGGCAAAATCCATGAAGAACTGCTTGGTGTGGTCCGGGCCGCGGATGCGACAGGGCTGTAAAAGCCAGCTTTCACAGCAGGTACGCTTGATCTCAGAATACCGGAAGGAGTGTCCAGGATGAGCGATAGCAAGGATTTGGAACGCGAGCTCAGCGAGATGCTGACCGAAGGGGAATACGGCAGCGAGGAAGAACGCCGCGAGGAAGAGCGCAGAAAATTGTCACCGAAGTACGAGATCCGCATTCAGACGACGTTGGATCCGATCGTGGAAGAGACGTTGAATTACCGAAAAATGGCCAAGGAAATCGATGGCCGTTATGATGATTATTTGAAAAGAACCGAACGCGTAGAGAAGAAGCCGGATTAACGGCTTCTATCTACTATTTAAAGGAGTTGAAAAGCTTGTTGAAGAACATTCGCTTAAACTTGGCTTCCGTCCTGGCGGGAGCGCTTGCTCTGATTCTTTTCCTATTCAACGTCACCGCCGCCGCGCCGGTTAAAGCCGCTGAGGCGGTCCAAGCCGACGACTACCTTATCGTAGCGCTTGGCGATTCCATTACCGTCGGGTACGAGCCGGGGATGACTGAAACGAGCGTTCCGTACGGCTTCGTCGATCGTTTGAAAGAACAAGGACTGTTCCATGGCCGAACTTCGGCGGTTAATTACGGCATCCTCGGTTTGACCAGCGAAGGCTTGAAGAACTACATAACGGCGATTCAGGCAGGCTCACCGGTTACCGCTGCCGACATTCAGGCGAATGTGCCGGATCCACGGATTGCTTCATTTGCTTCCGGTATCGCGCAAGCGAAGGCCGACCTGCAGAAAGCCGATTTGATCACGATCACGATCGGTGGGAACGACTTGCTTAAGCTGCTCCCGGATGTGAAAAACATCTCGCTCGAGCAGCTCCGTGCCCAAAGTGAAGTGGTGTTGAAGGCTTATGGCGACAACCTCCGCGAGGTTATCCGCGTCCTGACGGAACTCAATCCGTCGGCGCAAGTCGTGGTTGCCGATCAATATCAGCCGGTGCCAAAGCTTGCCGACGCCTCCATTTACGAGGAGCTGCAGCAGTTGGCTGGCAAGTTTACTGCGATCGTGGATGGCATTGTTGCCGATCATGCGAACGAAGCAAAGCCGGTGAAGGCTGCTCATGTGGCAGCAGCTTTTACGGGACGCGAAATATCGCTGACGCATATTTTTTCCGATACGGATATCCATCCGAATCAAGCTGGATATGAAGTGATCGCCAAGACTTTCGCCGAGACGGTTTGGGGCAGCTTCCGTACAACAACGGCGAAGTCAGGCGGTGCGCCGATATCCGTTGTGGTCAAAGGAAATGAACTAAACACGCCATATCCGCCGATCCTGAAAAACGGTCAAACGTTTGTGGCGATCAAGGACATCACCGACGCGGTTGGAGCGTTAAGCAAATGGGATACCCGTAGTTCCACTGCCACGATCACTTACGGCAGCCGGACGGTTATCATTCCGGTGGGCTCCAAGCAAATCCAGGTGGACGGCGCGCCAGCCGCCACAGCGACTCCGGCCTTCCTTCAAAAGGTTGGTAAGGAGAACAAAACCTATGTGCCACTGGCCTTGCTCGTGCAGGGACTAGGTCTCGATGTACAATATAGCGGAAAAATGAAGACGGTATTTATCAACGAAATCTAATATTGTCGTTAGGGTGGGCGGTAGAGCAGCATATGCTTTACCGCTCTTTTGCATGATTATCCCGTTTGATCAGGTTATAGATAATCGAGATGTACAGAAGCACAGGGAATGAAATGCTCAAAGAGATGAAGGCAGGCAAGCTTAGGAAAGATAAGATAAGCGGATAGAAGTAGTAGGATAGGTTGGGTTGAGGCATTGGTGAAGTAGACAGAAAATCGGCCCAAAGAGCAGCATAAAGGGATCAAGAAAGCAGGACAAGGAAGTAGGAGTGTCCCGATCAGGCAGCTGCCACGGGCAAAGGGAAGATTTGATGGCGATGGCGCATAGTTAGCTGCCGATAAGAAATCGTTGGAATGGCTGCACACATATGCAGCAACCCTTGGCGCATCGTTCTTTCTTCCCCGGACTGCCGCAATCGGCGTCGTCCCGTGTACTCGTTCAGGTATGCTTGGAGATGTTTGCGACCCAAAGCTACATACGTACACTTCAGCGATTGCCAAGCCTCGCGGACCACTTTCCGCAAGGGTGCGTATAGTCGAAAGGCCAAAGGAAACAATTGCACTTCAGATGCATGAATATCTACATTTCCGGTGATGAACTCGGCGAGATCGTGACGACTCGCCCTTTCTCCGTATGTTCTGTTCTGTGGGGGGACTAGATGAATTTTGACTCGTTCGGGTTCGCCAGACTCCGTTACTGCGCATCCTGCCACGACCACCGAGGCATGAGGGTGCGAAAGCTGACAACGCGACGGATCATATCCGTACAGATCGTTGTTGACCTTCACTACTCCGCTTAGCAATTCCCGGGCATCGAATTCCCCCATGGCATGACGTATTTTGTGCAACATTAACCAAGCGGTCTTGTAGGTAACCCGGATCACCTGGCTCAGACGCATCGCCGAAATGCCGTCGGGGAGCAGGAACAACTCCAAGGCTTGAAACCACTTCAACAAGGGCAAATGGGTTCCCTCAAAAATCGTACCGACTAAAGGTGACGTTTGATGCCTGCAATTCCCGCACTCGAACAAAGGGATGCGTCGGGTGGTGAGACGGCTGCAGTGGGTATGAGCACAGCGCGGGCAGATAAAGCCGCCCGGCCATTTCATCGCAATAATCGCCGCCGCACACTCTTCCTCATTCTTGTAAAGGATGCTAAAGTCTTGAGAATCAATTCCCGTATGTATCCCCATGTCCGCCCACCTCCAAGTCATCGAAATGCGTACGTATGTTCCCTTTTTTTTATTATACCAAACATATGATCCCGTATCAAGAAAAAAACCCAATCTTCCTTAAATTCGCCTCCTGAACTAAAGGGATAATCATGCAAAGAGGGGCCCAAAAGGGATCCCGGACTTCAACACGGTTGATCCAACTCCGTAATATCGCACATAAGCTCCTTAGTCCTGGACATTTGGAGGCGGCGGACGTTTCGCTAAGCTGAATGATGAGCGGACTTATCGCATGAGTAAACATAAAAGGAGAGGGCGGAGCATGCCGAAAATCGCGGATAAATATTTGCAGGTCGACCCCTGGAAGGTCGTGGAGGAAGGCTTTGATCCGGGACGCAACCGGGTCAGCGAGTCGATTTTTTCGCTGGGGAATGAATATATGGGGGTCAGGGGTTACGCTGAAGAGGGGTATAGCGGGGATACGCTGCTGGGCAGTTATTTCAATGGGCTCTACGAAGAGAGTCCGGTCACGGCTCATTATAAAGGCATCATTAAATCGCTGCGGTTTATGGTAAACGCGGTCGATTGGCTGCATACGCGGATCACGCTTGACGGCGAGACGCTGGATTTGGCCGAGAGCAAGTTCAGCGGATTTCGTCGGGAACTGGACTTCCGAACTGGAATTTACACCCGGGAGTTGGTGTGGCATACGGCCGGCGGGAAGGACGTGTTGCTTACGTTCGAACGCCTAGTCAGCATGAAAGTGTCGCATCTCGGGGCACAGCGGATCACCTTAACGCCGCTGAACTTCTCCGGTATGGTTCAGATGCGTACCGGATTAAACCTCGCGGTGATCCATGAGGATCAGCAACGCTATTATTGGAAACAGCTGAAGCAGGGAGAAGCATCCGTATCCAGTGGAGCCGGGATCTCAGGGATCCTGGGGGAGACGGTGAACACGGGGAACCGATTGTTTTCCGGTTTTCGCGTAGATACATCGGACGCCGTGAGCAACCAACTGGTACAGGAGGAAAACTACATCGGTCGTGAACTGATCCTGTGCCTGCAACAGGGAAAGCGCAGCGTGCTGGACAAACTGGTCATCAACGTGGCGGAGAAAGACCCTGCGACCCGTAGCGACGACCTCTGGCAAAGAGGGATCGAACTCGCGACTCGGCATGCGCAGTCGGGATACGATGCGGTAGCGGCCGAACAGCGTGCTTACTGGTCCCAAGTGTGGGCCGAATCGGACATCGCTATCGAAGGCGATCCAGAGAATCAGCAGGGAATCCGCTTTTGTATTTTTCAGCTGTACCAGACTTACCACGGGGATAATCCCGGTTTCAATATCGGGGCGAAGGGGTTGACTGGTGAGGCTTACCGGGGGCTGGCTTTCTGGGACACGGAATCGTATTGCTTGCCGTTTTATATTTTCAACAATCCGAAAGCGGCGCGCAGTCTGCTCGAGTTCCGTTACCAATCGCTACCTGAAGCATTAAAGCGAGCCAAGGAATTGGATTGCGAAGGGGCGTTTTATCCCATTGCCACGATCGACGGGACGGAAAGCTGCGACCTGTGGCAACACTCCAATCTCCAACTGCATGTCGGTACGGCAGTAGCCTACGGGTTGCGTCATTATGTGAACATTACGGGCGACAGAGCGTTCCTGTTTGAAAAAGGTGCGGAAATGCTAGTCCAGATCAGCCGTTTCTACGCGACTCGGGGGCAATGGGGGCAGCAGTCAGGGAAATACGGTTATTTCGGTGTCATGGGGCCCGACGAATTTCAACTGATGGTTAACAACAACTGTTACCTCAACCTGATGGCCAAAAAGCTGTTCGAGTACACACTTGAGGTGCTGGGAACGATGCGGGACGAAGCGTCTGCCGCATATGACGAGCTGGCAGCGCGACTCGGCTTGACGGGGGAAGAGCAGGAGGATTGGCGGAACAAGGCGCAGCACATGAAAATCCCTAAGGATGAGCGGACGGGGATTTTCGAAGAGCATGACGGTTTTTTCGACTTGCCTCATTTGGACATTCATGCGATTCCCGTGACGGAATTCCCGCTCTATTCGCATTGGTCGTATGACCGGCTATACCGGTATGACATGATTAAGCAGCCGGATGTGTTGATGTTCATGTTCCTGTACAACAGTGAATATTCGCTGGAGGAGAAACGCGCGAACTACGATTACTATGAATCGCGCTGCATTCACGAATCCTCGTTGTCGCCGTCGATCCACTCCATTTTGGCGGCGGAAATCGGGCGTTCGGAGGAGGCATATAAGTTCTTCGAGTTTGCGACCCGTCTGGATCTCGACAACTATAACCGGAATACGCGGGAAGGCTTGCATACAACGTCGATCGCTGCAGCCTGGATGAACATCGTGTACGGGTTCGGCGGGATGCGTTCGGATGGAGATCGGCTCGCATTAAACCCGAGTATCCCGGAACGTTGGAAGAGCTATCGGTTCATGATCACCTACCAAGGTGCGAAGCTGCTGGTGGAAGTGGATCAGAACCAGGCCTCCATCCGCGGGATGTCCGGCGGCGTGGTGGAAATCTCGGTGTATGGGAACCTGGTTAACGTCGGTGAAGCAGGCATTCGGGTGCCGCTGCGAAAGGCGGTCGTTCAATGAGCTGGATCGTTAGGGGAAGCGGGTTCGACCCGGAACGAATCGCACATCACGGCAACAAATTCATGATCGGTAATGGGGTCTTGGGTTATCGGGGAACGTTGGAGGAGTTCGGCAAAAGCGAGCTGACCGCCACCATCGTCGCCGGTCTGTACGACAAGGTTGGGGATAAATGGCGTGAGCCGGTGAATGCCCCGAACGGGCTAGCGACGACAGTCGATTGGGAAGGGAAGCCGCTGAGCGTGCTGAAAGCCGGACCCTGCGTAGAGGCGGATAGAAACGGCGGCGGTCCGGAATTGGTCGCTCACGAGCAGTCGCTGGACCTGCGCCGCGCCTTACACCAACGGCGATCGGTGTTCCTCATGGCGGACGGCACGGAGGTAACGATCACGTCGGAGCGGTTTTGCAGCGCGGTGCGCTCGGAGCTGATCGTATGCCGTATCGCGGTGGAGAGCAGCCGGGACGGCGCGCTGACGATCGTCACCGGGATTGACGGTGATGTCTGGGATATCAACGGCCCGCATCTGGAACGGATGGAGAGCGAGTCGGATGCGACCGGAGAAGTCGTGTCGCTGACCGCGTGGACGCAGGAGCTTGGCGTGCCGGTAACGGTGGCGGAAGCGGCGGACATCGTTGGTGAGGGGAAGGGGGAGACTCTGCGCGAGGAAACCTCAATCCGTCGCAGAATCCACATTAATTCCCGGGCCGGCGAACCGGTCGAGCTTGTTAAATACGTCGCCATATTCACGGGGCAAGACGGGGCTCCTGCAAAAGATGTTCGGGCGTCAGCGGTGCAGTCCGTCTCGGAAGCACGGCAACTCGGTTACGACCGGCTGCTACTCGAGCACGCCGAGCGCTGGGAGCGTAAGTGGGAAGCCTCCGACATGAAGGTCGAAGGCGATGACGAGGCTCAGCTGGCGTTACGCTACAGCATGTACCAACTGCACATCATCGCACCCGATCGTTCGGAGCGCGTGTCCATCCCGGCCCGCGGATTGTCCGGGCAGGTGTACAAAGGTGCGGTGTTCTGGGATACGGAGATGTTTATGCTGCCTTTTTTTCTGCATACGGAGCCGGAGGTAGCCCGCAATTTGATGATGTACCGGGTGCATACATTGGACGGCGCGAAACGCAAAGCCGCGGAATATGGCTATGATGGGGCATTCTATGCTTGGGAAAGCCAGGAGACAGGCGACGATGCCTGTACGCTGTTTAACGTCAACGACGTGTTCACGGGGCGTCCGATGCGTACTTATTTTCGCGACAAGCAAGTGCATATCAGCGCGGATGTGGCTTACGGGATCTGGCAGTATTACGCGTTTACCGGTGATGTAAGTCTGCTTCTGGACGGCGGGGCCGAGGTGGCTTGGGAGTGCGCCAAGTTCTTTTACTCATACGGGTACTTCAATCCGCGGAAGCAGCGGTACGAAATCCTAGACGTTACCGGACCTGACGAATATCATGAGCGAGTGAACAACAACGCGTTTACCAACCGGTTGGTCAAGGAGTGCCTACGCATCGCTTTGGATGTCATGGAGATTCTACGAACGCACAACCCACGTCGGTACGAGGCGCTCGTGGCGGGGAGCTCCGTTAGCTCGGAACAGATCCGCGACATGCATGACCGGCTGTACGTTCCGCAGCCGGACGCCGAGTCCGGCTTGATTGAGCAGTTCGATCGCTATTACGCACTTGAGGACGTCTCGCTGCCGGATTTGAAGGCTCGGATGCTTCATCCGCACGAATATCTCGGTGGAGGAAACGGCCCTGCGACAACGACGCGAATTTTGAAGCAAGCGGACGTGGTGCTGATGCTGCACCTGTTTAAAGGCGATTACGACCGGTCTGTCAAACAGATGAACTGGGCTTACTACGAGCCGCGCACCGAGCATGGGTCTAGCCTCAGCGCCTGTATCTATGCCATGGTGGCGGCAGATACGGGATCTCCGGATTGGGGTTATCCTTACTTTATGCGAACGGCAACGATCGACCTCACCGGGGAATCGAAACAATATGTCGGTGACCTCTATATCGGCGGTACGCATCCTGCGGCGAATGGCGGGGCTTGGATGGCGGCAATACTGGGATTTGCCGGCTTGCGATACGATGGCCTTAAAGCAGCGCTTCGGCCCGCTTTGCCTTCCGCTTGGCAAGCGATGGAGTTCCCGGTCCGCCTTCGCGGCGGTTCCTACCGGATTCGCATCAGCCGGGAAGAGGTGATTATTGCGGCTCATAGCGATAATCCGACCGCTATGCGGTTTATCGTGGGGGATAGGGAGCTGGCGGTGGCGCCGGGGCAGGACGTTTGCGTCCCATATGAAGCCGACTGAAAGTTTGGATAGATATATACGAAAAATCGAATAGAATTTGCTGATTCCGGCGACTTTGGCTTAATGTATATGAAATTTCATGCTTAATTGGTTCATAGGGTGATGGAAGCCGAGAATCTGTATGAAATATCGAATAGAATTCGCCAATATTGTCGTTAGTAGCGAATTGTATTCGAAAAATCGAATACATTCATCGAAGGAGAATTCAAACATGCTGGAAACTATGAAAGGCGCGATCTTCGATCTTGACGGCGTGATCGTCGATACGGCCAAATACCACTATCTCGCCTGGCGGGCGCTGGCACGCCGTCTCGGTTTCGAATTTACCGAAGCCGACAATGAGCGGCTGAAAGGCGTTAGCCGCATGGAGTCGCTTCGCATCTTACTTGAGGTGGGCGGTGTGGAAGCGACGGAGGCAGAGCGCGAGCAAATGGCCGCGGACAAAAATGATGAATACGTCGATTCGATTTCCAAGCTGGAGCCTTCGGAAATTTTGCCGGGGGCGAAGGAATACTTGCTGCAGCTGCGCGAGCGCGGCGTGAAGATTGCCCTTGGATCGGCGAGCAAGAACGCCGCGTTCATCTTGGCCCGGCTTGGCATCGCGGAGCTGTTCGACGCGGTGATCGACGGCACCAAGGTGTCCAAGGCGAAGCCGGACCCCGAGGTGTTCCTCGCCGCCAGCGCGGCGTTGGCGTTGCCGCCGTCCGACTGCGTTGTGTTCGAGGACGCGGAGGCGGGCGTCCAGGCGGGCATAGCCGCCGGTTGCCGCGTCGTGGGCATCGGCAGTCCGCACATTTTGGCAGCGGCTGACCTTGTTGTCAGCGGGCTGCATGAGCTGGTGCAATCGGCAAGATGACGACTCGCGCCAAATGGAATAAGGTCCCCCGGACGTTGACCGGGGGACCTTTTATTTTTTGCTGGCAAGATTCCCAAAATCCCCTACACTAAGAGGTAAGGCACAGGGGCCCAGACCTACGCGAGCGAGAATCGGAGAAATCGCCACGATCTTCGTAGGATCGCGCATCCTTGCCGATTTTGATTATTGCTATATTTGAATTGCCGGAGGTGCATTTCGTTGAAACCAGGCAACCGAACTAGAAACCCGTTCGCCAACATGAACGTCAAACAGCAAATGATTCTTCTGTTCGTCGTGATGGTGATTCCCTTATTTATCCTGAATGCCTACGGCAACTACAAAGCCGATCAGATCTTGAAGCGGAACGTCACCAATGCTTATATCGAGCTCAACAAACAGAACTTTCGGCTGATCACCCGGGACATTGAAGCGATCAACAAAGTAACGTCTACCGTGTTCCAGCATCCGTTGCTTCAGCAGCTGAATCCCAGTGGTGAAGGGACGGAAACCGTCCTGGAGCGGGTCAAAAATTACGAAAAGCTGGAGACGTTGCTGTTCAATTATTCCCAGGAAACCGACCAACGCGAGCCGCTGTATTATTCCCTTTACGTGTATGATCCGTCCAACGCGTATTTTTTTGCCCCCTATTATCCGGAGGCGCGGAAGGCGGGCGTCTATTTCTTTCTCGAACAGGAGAAGCCGGAGTGGTTTGAGGAAGCCGTCGCAAAAAAAGGAAACGGTTACCTACGCCTGATCGATCATTTGTCCCCGCCTACGCAAGGGCAGCAAAACCAAAAAACGCTTGCGTATGTCCGGGCGATCAACAGCATTTACAAAAACGGCACGATCGGCGTGCTCGTCGTCTCCAACGTCGACGGCCGCATCGGCGAATCGTTGCAAACGGTCTCGATCCCGGAAGGGGAGCTGTATTTTACCGATTGGGGCAACCGCATCCTGACTTCGACGCCAGCGGAGACGCCGGCCGGGGCAATCCTGAATCTGCCGCCGGAGGCCGATCTGGGGGATTCCCTGATTGGAGTGAAGGACGTCATCACCGATGATTTTATTTATGTCATTAATTATAATTACGTCCTACAGCAGAAGCTTGTTTATAAAGTGCCTGTCAAGGCGCTGTTACAGCAACAAAACGAAATCAAACGAATCATCCAGCTCATCTCTATCGCTTATTTTGCGGTGGGTCTGGTGCTGATTTTGTATTTCTGGCGGTCGCTCATGACCCCGATCCAGAAGCTGGTTTATTTCGTCCGCCGCTACGAGCCGGGCAACGTAGTGCCGGAGACGCCGCACCGCGATCGCAATGACGAGGTCAGCGTGTTGATCTCCACGATTTACGAGATGGCGCGCCGGCTCAACGGGCTGATTCATTATAAATACCAAATGGACATTAAGCAGAAGGAAGCCCAACTGCAAATCCTGTACCAACAAATCAACCCGCATCTGCTGTACAACACGTTGGAAAGCATCTATTGGAAAAGCGCCATGGAGGGAAACAACGCCTCCGCAGAAATGATCAAGGAGCTGTCTAAGCTGATGAAGATCAGCCTCAGCCGCGGCCGGGAGCTGATCACGCTGGAGGAGGAGCTGGAGCACGCCTCCGCTTATATCAAGCTGCAGGAGCATCGGTACGAGTACGGATTCCGCGTGACCTGGGACGTGCCGGCCGAGTTGAATGCCACTGTCATTCCCAAAATCACGCTCCAGCCGCTCATTGAGAATGCCATCATTCATGGTGTTAAGCATATGGGGGAAGACGGCGAAATCGCCATCCGCGCCGAAGCGGACGATGCGCAGGGCCTAGTTCGCATAACAATAACCGACAATGGATATAAACCGGTTGATTTCGAGGCGATCGACAGGCTGCTTAATGACGAGACGCCAAGCCCGTCCTTCGGTTATGGGATCCGCAACATCCATCAACGGCTCCGGCTGCACTTTGGGGCGGAGTACGGCTTGAAGTACGCGGGGAGAGCTGAAGGCGGCACCGCAGTTACGATTACCTTGCCCCTCGCGGCCGACCGAAACGAATGACGAACAGGGGGAACAAGCACATGTATAACATTTTGGTCGTCGACGACGAACCGTTGATTTGTAAAGGATTATCCGGGCTATTGACCGCCTCGGGTCTTGATATCGGCCAGATCTACACTGCATATAACGGGCATGAAGCGCTGGATTACGTAAGGATGGAGGATATCGATTTGCTGGTCACCGACATCCAGATGGGGGAAATGAACGGGATCGAGCTGATGCAGCAGGCGAAGCTGATCAAGCCGTGGGTGCAGACGATCATCATCTCGGCGCACGAAACGTTTCAATACGCGCAAATGGCAATCCGGCTAGGGGCCAAGGATTATTTGATCAAGCCGCTGAACAGCGAGCAGTTCCTCGATTCCGTGCGCAACGCGCTGCTGAAGATGGATAAGCCGATGCCGCAGGCCGAGGAGTGGTTGTCCGGGGGAGCAGAGCACTTCCGCATGGTGGAGCCGCTCCCGGAATCTGGTGATCGGCTGAGCCGCCTTTTGCGCGAACCCTCTGAAGGAGATCAAGAGCAGCGGACCGCCGAAGCCGAGCGGTTGGGGCTTACCGGTCCGTATTTTTCCGTGATCAAGATCAAGCTGGTCATCCCCGCCGAGAAGGAGCCGTCGGCTGACCAGGACGAGGATACCCGCCTATTCCGCTACGCGGCGCTGAATATTGTCAACGAGCTGCTGCATCAGGAGTGGCGGGCGGCGTCTTTTTACACTCGGAGCCTGGAGATGGCCCTCATCCTGCAGTGGAACGAAGCGGAGTATGCCGAGCCGAACCTCAACAAAATCAACCAGCTCGAAATGCTGGGCCGCAGCCTGCACCATCACATTCACAAGTATCTTGGCTTGCTATGCACGGTTGGGATCAGTCAAATTCTAAAGGGCGCGGGGTTCTTGGATGCACTGAGCCGGCAGGCGGACAAAGCGATGTTGTGGGGTGGGGGACACGGGGATTACCATGTGTTTTATTACGGCGACTTCAACTGGCATAACTATACCCAGGACCCTTCCACCGAGGAGTTGACGACACAGAGCAACCGGATCGTGGAGAGTGCCAAGAAGTATATCGAGGAGAACTACCGGCAGAAGGGGTTAACTATTCATGAGGTGGCCCGTAGCAACCACGTCAGCCCCAATTATTTGAGTTACCTGTTCAAGAAAAATACCGGCTATAACCTTTGGGAATATGTCATCAAGCTGCGGATGGAGGAGAGCAAAGCGCTGATTCTGAACACGGACCTCCGTCGATACGAGATTGCCGAACGCGTGGGCTACGAGTCGCCCGAGCATTTTAGCAAGATATTCAAGAAGTATTTCGGCGTCAGCCCCACGGAGCTGAAGAAATAACGATGAAGTAAGAACGACCATAGTTCACATAGTTTTAGACATGTTCGCCGGGGGACTCCCTTTTTACAATGGATAGAGACACTACGTAGAAAAGAGGGAGAAAGATGGGGGAACCCGTGATTTCACCGGGGAACATGCAGCAGGACACGGTTAGGGCGGACGTTATGCGGTCGCCGCGGCGGGGATCAAACTGGAAGAAGTACATGTGGGGTTATCTATTTCTGGTTCCGGCGATTGCCATATTTATCGTGTTCTTATGGGTCCCGATCATCAAAGGGATGGTTTACAGCTTTTATAATATCGATTTCGTCAAAGGCAACACGTTTGTCGGAATGGACAATTATGTGAAGGTGTTCAACAACCCCGACGTACTTCTGTCGGTTCGCAACACCTTGTATTATATGCTCCTTTGCTTGGTGATCGGCTTTTGGGTACCGATCGCCGCATCGATCGCGATTTCCGAACTTCGCTGGTTCCAGGGCTTCGCGCGCATTGCGGCGTACCTCCCGTTTGTCGTGCCGGGCGTCGTCCTATACGGGATGTGGCGCTGGATGTACGACCCGGTTGGGCCGATCAACGCATTGCTTGGATGGTTTGGGGCCGATCCGGTATCCTTCGTCTCCGACGGCAGGTGGTCGATGGTCTCGATCGTCTTTATGGAGACGTGGCAGCAGTTCGGTTCGGCGATGCTGATTTATTTGGCCGGGGTGCTGAGCATTCCGCGGGACTGGTACGAAGCGGCGGAAATCGATGGAGCCGGCGTCTGGGCCCGGATCAAATATATTACGCTGCCCTCGATGCGGAACTTGATCGTGCTGATGTTGATTCTACAGCTGATCGGCACTTCTCAGGCTTACCAATCGCAGCTGGCTTTGCTGGACGGCGGTCCAAACAAAGCAACGTTGACCTACGCGCTCTTGACGGTCAAATATGCCTTTACCCAGCTCGACTATGGGGCAGGGACTGCGCTGGGCGTCCTGATGTTCCTCGTGCTAAGCGTGCTTGGCGTGCTGCAATACAAGCTGAACAAGGAGGAGTACTGATTATGAAAGAAAGAGGCATCCTGTCGCCCTCCGATTTGCAGAAGCCGCTTAATAAAATCGTTTACGGATTTATGGTGTTGTGCATCGCGGTCATGGCTTTTACGATGTTATATCCAATCGCGATGACGATGTTCAACGGGCTCAAAAGCAATCAGGAGGTCAACTCGTTCCCGCCGCGGTTTTTGCCGCAGGAGTGGCATTGGGACAATTTTCCGAAAGCTTGGGGTTATATCGATCTGCCGATGTTTTTGAAAAATACCCTGCTGATCTTCGGCGGTAACCTGCTGATGACCATCCTGGTACTGGGCCTCGCCTCGTTCAGCATTTCGCGTATCCGCGTGCCGTACAGCCGGGCGATATACTTCTTCATTCTGCTCACGTTGTTTATTCCGGCCTCGAGCTACATGATCCCGAACTTCGTGAACCTGAAGGAGTTGGGGCTGTTGAACTCTTACTGGGCCTTCTGGTTGCCTGCCGGGGCAAATGCGTATTATTTCCTGCTGATGAAAAACTTCTTCGACGGCATCCATCCAGAAATCTTCGAGGCAGCCCGGATTGACGGGGCTTCGGAGTGGACCAGTTACTTGCGGATCGCGGTGCCGCTGTCGGTGCCGATCTTTGCGACGCTGGCGATCTTTATTTTCTCCACGGCCTGGAATGACTGGTTCTGGCCCTCCCTGGTCATGCATACGGAAGACAAGTACACGCTGGCGACGGCGATTTACAAGTATGTGATTAACGCGCGGAATATGGACAGCAGCCTCAAGTTCAGCATTTTGTTCATGGTCATGATTCCGCCGATCTTCGTGTTCCTCGGGTTCCAGAAGTTTATCATGCGCAGCGTCAACTTGTCCGCGGTCAAAGGATAGGTAGTTCAAAAAGTAATCTTTCCATGACGAAGCAGATCATGAAGCAGATTCGACGTCGAATCTTGGATTCAGCTGGGCCTTCCGTTGCTCACGTAGGTCTGCCTACGCTCCGCTACTCAGGCCCTAGCTTCATCCAACCTTCTCGGTCCTGAAAACCTGACTTTTTGAACCTTCATTGTAACGATCGTAGGCCTGCACATGAAAGTCATAAGATCACACATCGATTGCGAAATCGTTCTCTTTTATGATGAACATGCAAGATAACCTAACTTTTAGAAAAGGGGAGTTTCAATGCGCAAGTTTTCAGCGGTGTTGATGTGCCTGATGCTGTTCGGCTCGTTGCTAGCGGCCTGCGGTGGAGGAAACAACAAGGAAGCCCAAAATAACGGCGGGAATGGCGGCGGGAATGTGGCGGCCACGGGCAACAACGGGGGAGGCAATGCCGAACCGGCTGCGGGAGAAGCCGATGACATCACGCAGCGCAAAGTTACGATCAAAATCCACTATCCGCTGCCGGACGAAACGACGCTCCGCCAGCAGGAGGACGATAAAATCGCTCGCTTTCAGGCCAAGTACCCAAACGTGACGATCGTGAAGGACGACTGGCAGTATAGCGTCAACGAAATCGGCGTGAAGATGGCGTCCAACGAAGCGCCAACCTTCTACAATACTTGGGCAACGGAAGCCCAGTTCCTGGTCGAACGCGGCTGGGTTGCCGACATCACGGAGCTGTGGAACAACTGGGAGTACAAGGACGAAATTAACCCGGTGCTGCAAAACCAATTTATCGTTGACGGCAAGGTGTACGGGATCACCCAAAACGGTTACGTCACTTCGACCGTAGTCAACAAGAAGCTGCTGGACGATAAAGGGATCGCTGCTCCAGCGTTCGACTGGACTTGGGATGACATGTACAACGTAGCCAAAGGCGTCGCCGATCCGAAGAAGGGCATTTCGGGGATCGCTCCGATGGGCAAAGGCAATGAAGCGGGCTGGAACTGGACCAACTTCCTGTTTGAAGCCGGCGGCGACATCGAAACGAATGAGAACGGCAAAGTGACCGCCGTCTTTAACTCCGAGGCCGGGGTGAAGGCGCTGGATTTCTACAAGAAGCTGAGATGGGAAGCCAACGCGATCCCGCAAGACTGGGCGCTGGGCTGGGGCGATGCCGTCAGCTCCTTCCAACAAGGCCGGACCGCGATGGTGATCGCCGGGGCGTTTGACGTCATTCAAGCGGCGCTGAACGAAGGCGGCATGAAGCCGGAGGACGTCATTGCTTACCCGATGCCTGCTGCAGAGAAGGGCGGCAAACATTATGGCGTTCTGGGCGGCAATTACCTCGTCATCAATCCAAATGCCACGAAGGACGAACAGGAAATGGCGTTCCGCTATATCACGTTTGACTACTTCACCGATGACGCTTTGAAATCGGTCGAAGACACGATCAATGCCCGTAAGGCTGAAGGCAAATACTACGTGCCGACGCCGCTGGAATATTTCAGCGAAGATTCCGACTACGCCGGCAAAGTGAAAGCCATTTACGACAAGTACGACAACGTGTACAAATACGATCCACAGTTGTTCAGCCTGCTGGAAGGTAAGCCGGAAGCGCAGTTCGGCACGCAGGACTACTACGCGACGATGTCGAACGTCGTGCAGGAATCGTTCTCGAAGAAGGGCACCGATTCCAAGAAACAGCTGGATGTCGCAGCGAAATACGTACAGGAGAATTTCTTCGATAAAATTCAACCGCAATAAGCGGCAGGTTGCTAAGGAGCCTCCCCGGGTGGTCCGTTTGGACTGTGGGGAGGCTCTTTTTTTCGTTGAATGTGTCTGAAGGAGAGCGGTAAAGGTTGGGGTGCGGGAGAATGGAGAGTTGAGTTGCTCATTTGGCGCTGGAATAACATCAAAAGATGCGGCGGCAGGCGGGGAGTGGGAGCTGTGGACGGTGAAATCAACGCTAACGGAACGGAGAGACGTTATTTGGGAGTAATTTGTCCTTACTGGAATCTAACGGAACGGAGAGACGTTATTTCGGGTTTTAGGTGTGGTTCAATGCCTGTTTGGGCCAAATAGCGTCATCTGGTTCCGTTAGGCTGGGAAATGGTCGGGAAATGATCGAATAAGGTCATCTGGTTCCGTTGGAGGGGGAGAGGGGCGGAGTCAGCAGAGGCGGAAAGAGTGTGGCCGCTGAGGCGAATGAACGCATGCTGCCGAGGTTTCGATGGATCACGCGATCACGCCGCCGCCGCCGTTTTGTCCTTTTGCTGGCGCGCGCGGGCTTGTCGGCCCAGCACCAGGCCAACGAGCGAGGCCATCATCTGCTGGAACACCATGCCCAGCACGACCGGGACGGCCACCGGAGCAGGGAAGTAGGTGACAGCCAGCACTGCGCCGGCGCTGATGTTGCGCATGCCGCCATTGAAGACGAGCGCCACCTTGTCGGACTCGTTTAGGCCAATCAACCGGGACAAGCCGAAGCCAAGCACGTAACCGATCGCCGCGAGCGTAACGATGATGGCGGCGAGGCCCAGCAGCCGCGGGCTAAAGTCGGTTAGATAAGGAGCGACAACTGCACCGTTGATCGCCACGACGGCAGCCATAGCTAGTTTCGAGAATGGGTTCAGCCAAGGCCCCCAGGAAGCGATGACCTTGCCTTTGCTCCACTGGTTTAACAGCATGCCAACCAGCGACGGGACGACGATCATCCAGAACAGGCTGGTCATCATCGCAGCGGCGTCGAGCTGCACACTCGCGCCGACTAGCAGCGACAGGATTCCGGGCACGACAAACGGCGCCAGCAGTGTATCGATTAGGATGATCGACAAGGTCAAGGCGATGTTGCCTTTGTAGATGCTGACCCACACAAAGCTGCTGACACCGGTTGGAATTGCTGCAGCGAGAATGAAACCGGTAATCGTATAGAAATCCCCGGGGAACGCCATATGCCCCATCCCCATGGCGATCAGCGGCATGGCGAGATGGAGGATGAACAGGCAGAGCACCAGGGGAAGCGGTTTTTTGAGCACGTTCAAGAAATCCTTGAAGCTCAGGCTGATGCTCCCGGCAAAGGTCATGAAAGCAAACAGCCACGGAGACCAGGAGGTGTATGCGGCAAGTTGGCTCCCGCTAAGAACGCCGATCAATATGCTGGCAGGCGTGATTAGTGGCATCAGTTTGTTTAGTTGTCGATTCAACGTTTGCAGCAAATTCATCGTCAGGTCATCCTTTGGATTATAAGCTTCTTGTAGTATAGAACGTTCGCGGAGAATCGTAAATGGGATGGAGCCGGGATAGCACTTGAACGAAAAAAAGTCTGCCTGATCGTAACCGAACCAGGCAGACTTAGTAGGTTTAGCGGGCAATTTCCTTAAACGAAGCCTCGGCAGCCTCCAAGGTGAAGTCGATGTCGGCATCCGTGTGCGCCGTCGTCAGGAACCAGGCTTCGTATTTCGACGGAGCGAGGTTGACGCCGCGACGGAGCAAGGCGCGGAAGAAGGCGGCGAACGCTTCGCCGTCCGTGTCTTGCGCCTCGTCGTAATTCGTGACCGGGTGGTCGCAGAAGTGCGTGGAGAACGAGCCGCGAATCCGGTTGATCGTCAGCGGCACTCCAAGACGGCGGGCCGACTCGGACAGGCCGTCGGTCAATTTTACGGCGAGACGGTCCATCTCGTCGTAAACCCCGGCGCCCTGCAGCACCTCGAGGCAGGCGATGCCGGCGGAGATGGAAGCCGGGTTGCCCGCCATCGTCCCGGCCTGATAGGCCGGACCCAGCGGCGCTACCTGCTCCATGATCTCCTTGCTGCCGCCGTACGCGCCGATCGGCAACCCGCCGCCGATGATTTTGCCGAGGGCGGTCAGATCGGGCCGGATCGCTTCGTGATTCGAAAGGCCGGCGTACGTTTGCGCCGAGCCGTAGTGGAAGCGGAAGGCCGTAATGACCTCGTCGTAGATGACGAGGGCGCCGTACTGCCGCGCGAGCCGGCAGAGCTCTTCCAAGAACCCGGGCTTCGGCATCACCATGCCGAAGTTCCCAACGATGGGCTCGACCATGACCGCGGCGACGTCGTCGCCCCACTTGTCGAGCGCCTCCTTCAACGCCGATGCATCGTTAAACGGCACGGTGATCACCTCGTGTGCGATGCTGGTCGGAATGCCGGCGCTGTCGGGGATACCCAACGTGGACGGGCCGGAGCCGGCGGCCACGAGCACGAGATCGGAATGGCCGTGGTAACACCCGGCAAATTTGATGATCTTGTTGCGTTTCGTATACGCGCGCGCAACGCGGATCGTGGTCATGACCGCTTCCGTGCCGGAGTTGACGAAGCGCACCTTGTCCATCGAAGGGATCGCTTCCTTCAGCATGACGGCCAAGCGGATCTCTAGCTCCGTTGGCGTGCCGTATAACGTACCGTTCGCCGCCGCCTCTTGGATGGCCTTCGTGATGTGCGGATGGGCATGTCCGGTGATGATCGGGCCGTAGGCGGCCAAATAATCGACGTATTTGTTCCCGTCCACGTCCCAGAAATACGCGCCCTCGGCTTTTTTCATAAAAACAGGCGCCCCGCCGCCAACCGCCTTGAAAGAGCGGGAGGGGCTGTTGACGCCACCTACGATATGCTGCAATGCTTCCTCGTACAATCGTTCGGATTGCGATCGGTTCATATTTCTATACTTCCTTTCTGGTTGAAGAACTGGAGAGAACTAGTTTGACAGATGCACCGGTGATCTAACTGCAAAAGTACATTTGATTTACCTGAAAACCGGCGTTTTCGTGCGATCAGCTGCAATAGTGCATCTCAATTAGCGGGATAGGTCCCCAAAAGTGACTTTTAAGAGGAAATGAACTGCACTTTTACATCCGGCGAGCCCATAAGAGCGGTTTTCACCAAAATGAACTGCACTTTTACATCTCGTTTCAATTGGTGGTGCGATTAGCGCGCCTTTAGAGGCGCCAGCCTCAAGGGCTGGCCGCCTCCAGATTCGCGTCGCTCCCGGCGTTCGCTCCCGTCCGGCTAGAGCCGCTTCCACCATCACCGGCATCGCCGCTGCTGTCGTTGCTCCCCGTTCCGCCGGGCTCGCTACCGCTTTCGGCCCCGTCGCCGGTGCCCGTTTCTTCGCTCTTATTAAATACGTCCTGCACGTATTGCTTCAATTCATCTTCGCTTCGGACGCCCAGCACGGACGAACCGCCAACGCTTTTCTCGACCAGCAGGTCCATCGGCGGAATTTGCTCGCTGGCGGACATCTGCGCGTCATACCCGACGGTGGCCAGCTTCCACATATCTTGAACCGACAGATTCGTGTCGATGTAAGGATTGATTTTCTCTAAAATCGAAGGTAATTTCATGATCGAGGTCGTCGATTTCAGCTTATCCGCTACGGCCTTCAGGAAATTGCGCTGCCGCTCGGTCCGGGTGTAATCGGAGAGGGCGTCGTGCCGGAAGCGGACGTATTGCAGCGCGGTTTTGCCGTCGAGGTGCTGCTGTCCTTTTTTCAAATCGATGTCGTATTCATGGTTATCCGCTTTGCTGGTGTAGTGCATATCTTTTTCCACGTAAAAATCCACCCCGCCGACCGCATCCACCAGCTCGATGAATCCTTGGAAGTCGGTATACACATAATATTGAATCGGGATGCCCAGCAGGTCGGAGACCGCCTGCATGGCCGTATTCGGACCATGGGTGATCGCCGTATTGATCCGATCCGAGCCGTGCTCCGGAATTTCCGTATACGTGTCGCGCAGAATCGAGAAGAGGTAACCCTTCTTGCTCACCGGGTCTAGGGATGCGACCAGCATCGTATCGGAGCGGGGGATTTCCCCCTTCTTCAAACCGCGCGCATCCACGCCCATCAACAGGATGTTCACGCGTTCCGTGCCTTCCCATTTCGGCGGTTCCGGCACTTTCGTCTCGGTTGGCTGCACGTTATAGAAAGGAGACTGCTCTCCTTCTTTTTGAAAATTGTCCACTTGGTTGTAGATGGCGGTAAAATAGTAAGCCGCAAAGGCGGCCAGGACGACGACCACTCCGATCACCGACCAGAGAATCGCCCGTTTTGTGCGTTTCGTCATTGGGTTCGTTCCTTTCAGATCGTACGATAAATTCGGTTTCTATTATAGATATACTACATATCTTTACATTATAATTTTTTTTGTAAATACAATCAATTTCAGGGTTGGAGAGGCCCGAGGAGGAGTTCACATGTCGGAACAACCGCAGGAAGTGCAAATCGGCAAGCCCGTTCCGGACTTTCGGTTACCCGCAGACAGCGGGGAGGACATTTCGCTATCGCAATTTCGCGGCCGCAAGGTCGTTCTTTATTTTTATCCCAAAGATTCAACCCCGGCTTGCACCCAGGAGGCTTGCGATTTTCGCGACCTCGCCCAGGCGTACGGGGAGTATGGAGCCGTGGTGCTTGGAATCAGCGGGGATACGGTAAAATCCCACGGAAGGTTCGTCCAGAAGCAGGGGCTAAATTTTCCGCTTCTATCGGATGAGTCCCATGAAGTGTGTCGGTTATTTGGTGTGTGGCAGCTAAAAAAAATGTACGGTCGCGAATTCGAGGGCATCGTTCGTTCCACGTTCCTCATCGACGAGGAGGGCAAGCTTCTCCGCGAATGGCGCGGTGTCAGAGTGAAAGGGCACGCCGAGCAAGTATTAGAGGCGCTTCGGGAGACGAATAAGATGTAAGTCGGGGGCTAGGGTTATGCGCCAGGTCACCCCTTTTGTCTAAGCGACAAGGGGTGATTTTTTTATGCCTTTGGCAGCGAATCCGGAAGTCTATTTGCGTTTCTACCTTCATACAATCTACCAGATAGGCCATGGATTCATAGAAAAGAATTTGATCCTAGCTGCGGAGGTAGAAGGTCGATGAAACAAAGAAGAATTTCCGGACTTATGCTGGTTCGTATGATGCTGCTTACACTGGTGCTGATCGCTGCGATTGGCGCCCCGCTGGGCTTTCAGCCGCAAGGCTTGCCCGAGGTGAAAGCCCATGCCATGAAGGAACAAGCCGCGGTGGGATCCGCGACCCATAAAGTGAATCTCGCTACACCCCAGAAGGTGCAAACTGTAAATCATTCAGCCGTTGGCACGGCCGCGATACCGGCGGCTTTGGCGTCGGCTAAACCGAAGAAGAAAGTCGAGACGTCTCAGGAAGCAAAGAAGAAAACGCAAGGCAAGACGGTGTACCTAACCTTTGATGATGGGCCAAGCCCGCATACGGATCAGGTGCTTGAGATTTTGCGGCAGGAGAAGGTCACCGGCACCTTCTTCGTGCTTGGTCAGCAGGCCAAACGCTACCCTGAGGTGATCCGGCGTATCGTCGACGCCGGTCACGCGTTGGGAAATCACACGTATAATCACGACTATGATGCGCTGTACGACAGCTTTGGCCATTTCTGGAAGCAGGTCAAGGCAACGGAGGAGGTGCTGCGGGAGATCACGGGAACCCGTACGCCGCTGGTACGTGCGCCGGGCGGGACGTACGGGCATTTTGACAAAACGTACTTTAGCTTGTTGGAACAAGGCGGGTATAAGGTTTTCGACTGGAATGTGGACAGCGGTGATTCTAAACGCAAAGGCGTTCCGGCGGACGAAATCGTAAGCAACGTAAAGAATGAGAAGCCCCAGGACCAGGTGATCGTATTGATGCATGATGGAGGGGGACATGAAGAAACCGTCAAGGCATTGCCGGAAATTATCCATTACTATAAAAAACTAGGTTATGAGTTTTCAACATTGTCCGCGGAGCAGAAGCCCGTTCAATTCACGCTGGATCGGGGGATTGGCAAGAAAAACCGCCCTGCACCTTCAGCCGAATGGGTAGCGTCCAATGTGGCTCCCAATGCGGCTTTGTTTGAACCGGAGCTGCCGCTGACGGTGGAAGCGGGCAGTGTGCAAATGCGCCTGGATGCCGGGGAATATGAAATGCTAGACGGCCAGTATCTGGCACCTGTTCGCACGGTGATGGAGCGCCTCGGCGCCGAAGTCTATTGGAGCGAGGCGACGCAAAGTGCCTTTATCGAATGGGGGGAGGCCTCCGTCATCGCCGATACGCGTCGCGGGGTGCTGACCGCCGAACGCAAGGATGGATCGGTCGTCGAATGGGAAGTGAGGTTTGACCGCAAAGCGCAGGCGCTATGGATTCCGTTGCGTCCGCTGCTGGAAGCATTGAACCATCCGATCGTCGAGGCGGTTTCGACCGCAACCGAACGGCGGGTTTCGGCACTCTAGCAAGAGCTGGCCGCAAGCTGGACGTATCCTTTCTCTCTTCCATGTCTATTTTCGCTAGTTTCTGGGGAAACTGGTTGATAGATTACGGCCATGGTTTAGAAATGGAGGGGGAAGTCACGATGAATCACGATCAAGCGCAGGCGCTGTTGGAGCAGCTTGTTCACAAAGTGGATCGGGTGATTGTAGGGAAAAAGAAGGAGATCGAGCTCGCGGTGGTGGCGATGCTGAGCGGCGGTCATATTCTGCTAGAGGATGTACCCGGAGTGGGCAAAACGATGTTGGTTCGCACGTTGGCGGCCTGCATTGGCGGTTCGTTTGGCCGCATCCAATTTACGTCGGACCTGTTGCCTTCCGATGTGACCGGCGTAACGGTATACCATGCGCAAAGCGGTCAGTTCGAGTTTCGACCCGGACCGGTGTTTGCGAACGTCGTGCTGGCCGATGAGATCAACCGGGCGGCGCCGCGAACGCAATCCGCGTTATTGGAAGCGATGGAAGAACGGAAAGTGACGATTGACGGAGTTACGCGGGCATTGCCGAAGCCGTTTCTGTTGCTGGCTACGCAAAATCCGCTCGAATACGAGGGGACCTATCGCCTGCCGGAGGCACAGTTGGACCGTTTCCTCATGCGGCTTACGCTGGGGTATCCCCAGCCGGAACAGGAGGTAGAGATGCTCAGCCGGATGCAGGATCCGCCAAATCCCGCTGAGTTGAAGCCGGTATTGCTTCCAGAGGAAATGGCCGTGATGCAGCGTCTGGTGCGGGGCGTCCTGGTAGACGATGTCATCAAGCGCTATATGGTTGGAGCCGCGGACGTTTCACGGCGTCATCCGCAAATTGCGCTGGGCTTAAGTCCGCGCGCGACGCTCGCCTGGATGGGCGCTGCACAGGCGATGGCGTACTTCAAGGGGCGGACGTTCGTCACGCCGGACGATGTGAAGGCCGTTGCACCCGCCGTGCTAACGCACCGGATCGTGCTCCGGACCGAAGCCAAACTCGCCGGCATCGATGGAGAGCAGGCGCTGGCGAGTGTGCTCTCTAAGGTCAATGTGCCGATTTTCGCGCGGGCATCGGGGAGTTCGTCATGAAGAACGCGGGATGGGTATGGCCGGTAGCGATCGTGTTCTTGGGAACTTTAGGGGGCTGGTATGCATGGCGAGGCGGGGCATCAGCCTTGTTCTTATTGGTGCTGGCTGGCTTTGTCATGTTGCAAGGCGCGCTGGTGCAAGCGCTAGGCCCAAAGCGCTTTAAGGTCGAGCGTGCCTGGCAGCCGGAGTTCCCGGTTGCCGGTGAACCGGTCACTATCACGTTGAAGGTTCGCTGCGAAGGAGGGCTACCGCCCATCTGGTTGCAGGTTGAGGATGAGCTGGCTGGGGCCGCTGCTGGACAAGGAACGAACCGCCCGGGGGTCCGGGGCGGTAGTTTGTTCTTCGCCGGATTCCGTCGGGATTATCGGGCTATGTATACGATTCAAGGCTTGCCTCGGGGGGTCTACAAGGATATGCCCATACGGTTGAGTTGGGGCGATTCCTTCGGTTGGTTTAAACGCAGCCGTGGCACCGCTGCAGCCGAGGTGATGGTTATTCATCCCGCGCCCCTGGCGGCGGATCCGCCGGAAGCAGAGGAGCGGGGCGAGCAAGAGGGCGGCGGGGCTTGGCAGCCCCAACTGGTCATGTCTTCCCCGGCGCCTGGCCGTTTGAGGCCTTATGCACCGGGAGATCCGCTGCGCCGAATTCATTGGAAATACTCCGCGAAAAAGGGAGAGTTGCTCTCCCGCATCCCTGAGGAACAAGGCGTGATGCCGAGGTATTTGCTGTTGAGCGCGCAGCAAGGGGAATACGCGAACCCCGCGGGCTTTGAGCTGGCGATCTCAGCTGCCGCAACTTGGCTGCGTCGTGAGGCCGGCGATTCGGGCGCTGGTGAGCTCAGGTTCAGCCACGGAGCGATGGCCGGCCCCTGCCGGGTCACCGGTCGCGAGGGCATGATGAGCGGCCTGGAACAGCTCGCCGGTCTTCGACGGGGGGACGGCCTATCTGCAGGAGAACTGCTCCGCCGGGATTGGTCCGAGGTGCTATCCCAAGGGCAAAGCCTCACGGTCATCACGGGTAGGCTTACGACTGAATTGGCCGGAGACTTGCTGCATTTGGCTGAGCTTGGGGTGACCGCGGAGGTTTGGTGTGCCGGCGGTCTCGGCGGATCGGGTCAACCGATCCCACTGGCGGGTCGGCTACGGGAGCGGGGCGTCATGGTAGTGGATCTCACGCTGTATCGAACGAAGTCCCGGCAGAAGGAGGCGAGCGAGCATGTCAGCGCCTAAACATGTAGTGCTCACGGCCGGAGGGACCTTAGCGGCGGCGATTCCTTCTCGGCGAGGGAGCCATCCTGCGCCTTCGACCATCCTGCGGATCCTGATCACGCTGCTGCTTTTCGGATTGTTCGGGGAATGGTTGTATCCCTTGCACGCGATGATGCCGGATAGGCAAACGGAGCTCATTCCGCTGTTCTTTATTCTCACCGGGGCATTGCTGCTGTTCGGTTGCCTGCGTCTTCCGTCCGGACTATTTGCACCGTTACCGCCGCTGCTGATCGCCGGAGCCATGCTGTATCTCTTCGGACGGGAAGAAGGGGTATCCTGGTTTAGCGGTTACGCGCAAACGATCGCTGCCGATCTGGACGAGTTTTTGAGCACGGGAAGACTTTACGCCATCAGTATGGAGACGCGGGCGCTGCTGTTATTGATCGGCTGGACACTGCTGGTCGTATCCGTACAAATGCTGGCGCTCTCGCGCCAAAGCATTTTGTTATTCTTGTCAGCTACTGTGATTTATTTGTTGGTACTCGAGGCAGCCGTGGGCCTGGAATTGTATTTAGGTGTCATCCGCACGGCGGCGCTGGGTCTGGCGTTGCAAGCGGCGGCGTTCCATCGCGGCGAGTCCGGGGCGAGCCGGGGAACCGGGAGCGTTGCCGGCGGGGGCGTCGTGCTCGTTTGCGTTGCCGGCGCGGCGCTGCTCAGCTCGTTGCTGCCGCTGCAGCCGGTGCGGGCGATCTCTTGGGAGCAGGTCGCCCGCAGCTTGTCGGACTGGAGCGGTGCCGAGCTGACCGGACAGCCGGGCGGTGCCGCGGCGGTCAGCGTATCCGGCTACGGCCGAGACGACTCCAAGCTGGGCGCGCCGCTGCGCCTGCGCCATGACCCGTATTTTACGGCGTTGTCGCCGTACAATACGTACTGGCGCGGCGAAAGCAAAAGCGTGTACACCGGCCGGGGATGGATTCAACCGGCCGGAGAAGGCTCGCCCACGATCGCCGGGACGGAGCGCTCCGGTGACCTCGCGGGCGATATGGCCTTGGGCGCTGCCGCCGCTGCCGTCGCCAGCGGCGACACCGGCCGGGAGCTGATCCGCCAAACGGTGACGTTTGAAGCGCCGTTGACAGGGCGGGTGGCCCTGCTGTCGGGCGGGCTTCCGGTCCAGGCGGAACGGATCATCGCCGGAGACCAGAGTCAATCGGTGCAGTTGGAGCCCCGGTTTGACGCCTGGGCGGATGCCTTCATCGTCGATTATGCCGCCTCGTCGGAGCAGATTTACGGCTATGAGCTGACCTCTTCGGTGCCGACAGCGTCCACAGACGAGCTGCGCCAAGAGGAGGGGCCGGACCCGCTGGAGGTCCGGGACCGCTTTCTGCAATTGCCGGAGGCTCTGCCGGAGCGGGTGCGGAAGCTTGGCGAACAGCTTGTCGCCGGAGAAAGCAATCGCTATGATGCGGCAGCCGCCGTCGAGAGTTACTTGAAGCATCGTTACGCTTATAGCTTGGATTCCCATCAGCCGCCGGAAGGGGCCGATTTCGTTGACCGCTTTTTGTTCGTCGACCGCATCGGCTATTGCGATCACTTCTCGACGGCGATGGTCATCCTGCTTCGCAGCGGCGGGGTCCCAGCCCGTTGGGTCAAGGGCTTCGCTCCGGGCGAACCTGGGTCATCTGCCGCTACGACAGCTGCCGAAGCGGACAGCAGAGCGGCGCCTGCATCCACCGTTGGCGGCACCGATTCCGTTGAACTGCATCGGTATACCGTGACGTATGCTGATGCGCATTCATGGGTGGAGGTGTATTTTCCCGAGACCGGTTGGGTTGCCTTCGATCCGACGCCGGGGTTCGGCGCATCCATGGCTTTAAGCGTCAACACTTTATCGGATCATGGGCTAAGTGGCGTAGATACCGAAGCGACTTTTCCGCTGTTAGCCAAAGCAACCGAGGTGGCCAAGCTCCTGCAGCCGAAACTTACCGATCTAGCCGCAAAACAGTTCGCCGCGATGAATCCGAAGCTGCGCTTGTTCGATTGGACCGTCCTGGCGCTGGGTGCCGGTTTCGTATGGCTGGTGGCGAGGGAAGTGAAGCAACGCAGACACTTGCTCCCGCTTGCCTTTGGACGCCTGCGTCTGCGAAATGCCTTTCCTGGACGCCGTGAACTGTTGGCTTCGGCGGATCGGGTGTGGCGTGAGCTGGCTATCGTCTACGGACCTAAACCTACGTCTATGACAGCCCGGGAATACCTCCAATCCGCGCTTCTCGTGGATAAATCTCAAGCCGAGTCGACTGAGCAGTTCGTGCGGACCTGGGAGATGATCTACTACGGGGGATTGCGGCCAGAGCGAAAGGAAAGCATGAAATTCCTGGAACAATGCCGGAATTTGGCCTTTCGTCGCCGCTGAAATTGGCGCCGGGCTTCCTTGACGACCTCTTTTGTCGTTTCGTATAATAGGTGTCATAATTTGAGGGAGGCTCGGTCATGAATAAGCCAAATGAAATGATTGTGGTCCTTGATTTCGGAGGACAATACAATCAGTTAATTGCAAGAAGGATCCGCGACTTAGGCGTGTATAGCGAACTAATGCCGTTTAATACGCCGGTGGAACGCCTGCGGGAAATCGCGCCGAAAGGAATCGTGTTTTCGGGCGGACCATCCAGCGTTTACGCGGAGGATGCCCCGCACATCGACCCGGCCGTGTACGATATCGGCGTGCCGATTTTTGGCATCTGTTACGGCATGCAGTTAATGGCGCACCAGCTTGGAGGCAAGGTGGAACGCGCAGCGAAACGCGAGTACGGCAAGGCAGACGTCGATTTTGTGGAACATTCGGCATTAACCCGCGGGCTCGATGCGAAACAGACGGTTTGGATGAGCCATGGGGATCACGTGACCCAGCTTCCGGACGGCTTCGTGGTTGATGCTTCAACGGAGCATGCACCGATCGCCGGGTTCGCCAACCCGAACCGCAACATGTACGGCGTGCAATTCCATCCGGAGGTTCGTCATTCCGTGCACGGTAACGAGATGATCCGTAACTTCCTTTACGAGATCTGCGGCTGTGAAGGCAACTGGAGCATGGAGACGTTTATCGAGGATGCCATGCGCGATATCCGCGACAAGGTTGGAGACGGCAAGGTACTGTGCGCGTTGAGCGGCGGCGTTGACTCCTCGGTTGTAGCGATGCTGATTCATAAAGCCATCGGCGACCAACTGACCTGCATGTTCATCGACCATGGTCTGCTGCGTAAGGGGGAAGCGGAGAGCGTGATGGAGACCTTCGTTGGCAAGTTCGACATGAAGGTCGTCAAGATCGATGCGCGCGAACGTTTCCTTACGAAGCTGGCCGGCGTTGACGATCCGGAACGGAAGCGGAAAATCATCGGCAACGAATTCATTTACGTCTTTGACGAAGAGTCGGCTAAATTCGATGACTTCAAATTTCTGGCTCAAGGGACGTTGTATACGGACATTGTCGAGAGCGGAACCGCGACGGCCCAAACGATCAAATCGCACCACAATGTGGGCGGGCTGCCGGAGGACATGAAATTCAAGCTGATCGAGCCGTTGAATACGCTGTTCAAAGACGAAGTGCGCAAGGTCGGCGAAGAGTTGGGATTGCCTCGGGAAATCGTATGGAGACAACCGTTCCCGGGACCGGGACTCGCCATTCGCGTTTTGGGCGAAGTGACCGAAGAGAAATTGAAGATCGTTCGGGATTCCGATTACATCCTGCGCGATGAGATCGCCAAAGCCGGACTGGATCGTGAGATCTGGCAGTACTTTACGGCGCTGCCGAACATGCGCAGCGTAGGAGTTATGGGCGATGCCCGTACCTACTCTTACACGGTAGGCATCCGTGCCGTAACGTCCATCGACGGCATGACCGCCGACTGGGCTCGTATCCCTTGGGACGTGCTGGAGAAGATCTCCGTGCGTATCGTTAACGAGGTTGAGAACGTGAACCGCGTTGTTTACGACATTACGTCGAAACCGCCGGCGACGATCGAATGGGAATAGGTTGAAAAATAACGAATGCTCTCTTTTATTTGCCTGAACCGGCATCTAAAAGAGAGCATTTTTTTGTCGGGTTATTTTTGAACAGAGGTCTCGATATTCAGGGTCGTTTTTTTGCTGTCCCAGCTCATTTTGGCCCCCAGCAGCACGGGAAGATCACGTGCCCAGATGTAGGTCGTCCCCGAAAAGGTATAGAAATGCGGCACAGCCTTCCCTTTTAGGGTTGGTGTTTTTTTATCATTGTCGTACTTGACTTCAATCCCCAGCAAGTTGCTGACCGATCGCAGCGGAACGTAAGTGGCACCGTCAAAAATCCGTCCCGGTTCGGCGGTTTTTCCGTTTACTTTGATTTGGACGACTGCCGCCTTCGCAAACAATCGCTCATCTGGGATACGGGTGACGTAGACGACTTCCTTTACAATTAACTCAGGTGCCCCCTTCGGGTATACCTGGACCTCGTGCTTGCCTGTCACATTTCCGAGAGTAGCGGTAACCTCCGCTTTTCCTAACGCGACCGCTTGGATATTTCCGTATATGGGTGACGTAATAACCTGCTGATCGGTCGTGTCCCATGAAGTAAATTCCGTGATATAGGACGTGTCTCCATTATTGAAAATAGCCAGCGCGTTTAGCTCCGTGCCGCTGTTCAAGCTTACGTTGAAAGGATCAGAAGTGGGTGGGAGAGTGCCACGAACAATCTCAATTTGTTTAGGAATACCGACATAAACGTTCGCGGACGTTGACCCAAACGCTTTAATGGAATTTCCTGCGGCATCCTTTAACACCGTTTCTTGAGCAAGAACATGGATCGAAGTATTCTGAGTCGGAGCTTCCTTGTTCACCGTAAGGTAAAATGAAATAAAGGCTTCATCCTTCTCGGAGTCGATGTACTTGTTATTTAGGGCGGAGATCGACAAAATCACTTCTTGTCTGCCATCCGCAGGATCTAGATCGACTGGATAGGGAGCTTCAATGAGATAATCTTTAGTCTCGTACGTTTTGGATGGGATAACATAAGTATCGGCTCTCCATATGTATTTTCCGAGAGTCTCATCAAAGCGTATTTTACCCTCGGTATTAAACGCTTTTTCGTCATAGCTTAAGGCAAGCACCGCTGACCTTAGCTTTTGGTTTTCATGCGTGAGATTGGAAAGCTTGACGTTGACCATCACGCTGCTGCCGGGAATCAGGGAGGTCTCTCTCGTTGCAACCTCAATGGACACCTGATTCGAGCCGGCTGCAGAAGCTATGCCGGTTATGCCGACAAGCGACAAAAGCAGGGCGTAAGCCAGCAGAGTTCGCGTCGTCTTTCTTAATAGATTCATAAAACAACCCCCATACCAGAATATAACAGGTATATCGGTTATTTTTGATTACGATGTAAATTTTCACGATTTCTTCAAATGGCGAACAATACAAGCTCGATCTTTATCGAATATTCGTTTTTTCTGTTGACAATTTGGAGGCCTCGGCCTAGAATAAGTGATGTGATAAGCCTTCGTCATGAGGCTTGTCAGGAGATCGACAAAACAACATAGTCCTTTTCGTATAATTCCGGGGATGGGCCCGGAAGTCTCTACGAGGTCACCGTAAATGATCTGGCTACGAAAAGAAGAAGCGTATTCTTGGTGCAGGTTAGGCGAGTCTTCGGGATCACCCGAACTAGATTGCCAGCTTGCTTCCTTCTCTGAAGCCCGTTGGCTTTCAGAATGATTGCGTTTCTTCTGGACGTACGGTAACCCGAGGGATGTCACCTCGGGCTTTTTGTCGTTTTCCGAAGGGAATTCAATAAAGTAGTGCGGAAACGCCGGCTTTTTGAACCTTGATTGTCATATACTAAGGGGGAGTAATTTTATCATGGATCGGTTTTTTAAACTGAAACAGAACGGTTCGACAGTGCGTACGGAGATTATGGCGGGCCTGACTACGTTTATGGCGATGGCCTACATCCTTACGGTCAACCCTAACACGCTGACGGCTTTTGGTCAGATCGACATGGGGTGGTATTCTGTTTTCTTGGCGACGGCGCTTTCCGCCGGGATTTTCACGATCGCCATGGGCCTGTTCATTAACTTTCCTGTAGCGCTTGCGCCGGGCATGGGTCTTAATGCATATTTTGCTTCCGTTATTCTTTCGTCGGCAACAACGGATCACCCGTTTACTTGGGAAATGGGCTTGACCGCCGTATTCATTTCGGGTTTGATCTTTATCCTGTTAACCTTAACTAAAGTTCGTCAAATGTTGCTTGACGCCGTTCCGGATTCGCTGAAGCATGCGATTACGGTCGGGATCGGGTTGTTCATTACGATCATTGGTTTGAAAAACAGCGGACTGATGACAATCGGCGTCGAAGCCGGCAGTGATATTGCGGCGCACACGTTTACGGATGTTCTTTCCTTTGAAACAGTCATCCACTTGGGTAGCCTGGAAAATACCGACGTACAGCTCGCTTTGATCGGTTTATTGCTCATCGGTATTCTGATGGTCCTCCAGGTTCGAGGTGCGATTCTGCTCGGGATTCTGGGAACCACGATCGTCGCTTTGCTGATGGGTGTTGTGGATTTCGGTACTCTGTCTGATCCGCAAACGCCTTGGGTTCCGGACTTCACGCAAATTAATTTCGCGCGGTTTGACTGGGAGGGTATTCTGCATACGGGGATTATTTCCGCTATTGCGACGTTTACTTTCGTGGAATTGTTTGATACTTTCGGCACTTTGGTAGGCACGGCTTCCCGTGCAGGTATCATGAAAAATCCGGAAGAAGGCAAAAAACGTGTCGGCAAAGCCATGCTAGTTGACGCAGCGGCTGTTACCGGCGGTGCTTTGCTGGGGACTTCGACAACGACCGCATACGTCGAAAGCGCGGCGGGCGTAGCTGAAGGCGGACGTACCGGCCTTACCGCCGTTACGACGGGTGTTTGCTTCTTGGCGGCACTGTTCTTGGCTCCAATCGCGGCTTTGATTCCAGGTTCCGCTACGGCGGCGGCCTTGATCATCGTCGGCGTACTGATGGTTCAATCGATCAAGGAGATTGATTTTACCGATATGGTCGTGGCAATTCCGGCATTCTTGACTGTAACGATGATGCCTTTCACCTATAATATTGCGAACGGGATTTCGTTCGGGATCGTGTTTTATGTGGTGCTGGCTTGCGCAGCCAATCTGCTCGGCAAGAAAAAATACAGCATTCACTGGTTGATGTGGGTATTGTTCGTCCTCATTATTCTTCGTTACATTTTCCTTGGTAGCCAAGGATAAGTACGAAACAAAGGCCTCTCAAGCCTGCAGTCCCTTTAGGGAATGCAGGCTTCTTTTTTATATAGTAGATACTCGAATCCGGATGACGATTTCCAAGTATTGTATTTGTGTTTGTTCTCGAGGTTTGGTATATTATAAAAGTCGCTCGCAGCGATAGGCATTTACGAAAAATAAACGAACTTGATTCGAAAAAAAAGTTCTTGCTTTTGAGTGGATGTCTTGATATAATATAAAAGTTGTCGCCGATAAGACGATAACGAAAGTTGATCTTTGAAAACTGAACAACGAGTGAGTAATACAATGAGATTTTAAA
>RCUU01000116.1_pt1 | contig 44500 bp, 40 predicted proteins | sample 2166211 | NCBI WGS metagenome assembly RCUU01 (sample SAMN09932620, study PRJNA488358) | compost metagenome | feature: garden; material: soil; isolation source: compost soil in phenylacetic acid-enriched culture | place: Germany: Experimental Botanical Garden Goettingen | collected 2016-01-27
CCGGGCTGCAGCGTGAGGTGCGCGACCATGAGCCGCGCACTGCGCTGGATGGCGGCGATGACGGGCTGGACCCGTACCGCCGCATGATGGAACAGCTGCCGCTGCTCCCGGCGCCGCCGCGGCTGGTGGGCTTCGAGCTCGGCCAGGGCCAGGCTGAGCAGGTGGCCGGGCTGCTGCGGGCAGCAGGCCATTGGAGCGAGATCGTCACCATTGACGATCTCGCGGGCATTCCCCGCCATGTGCTGGGAATTGCACGATAGAACGGCCAAGTGCTATTTGCTGCTGCCAATTGCCCGTTAGCGCGGTCAATTACGCCGGACAGAGGCCGCCCCGGGGCAATTGCCCGTTAGCGCAGTCAATTTTACTGCAGGACAGAGCCGCCCCTGGAAAGCCGGACTGCCGGACAAGCTGGACGCCGGCAAGCCGCATACAGACAGGAGATGGAGACCATCTCCTGTCTGCAGAAATAGCATTTTAGGAGCTTGAACTGCTGAAGAGAAGTGGAATTTCTCCACTTATCCAGCAGAACACCCGCTCATAGTGACGGTTAGTGGGAATTTCTCCACTTATTTTGGAAGAAATCAAAGCTAACCGCTCTAAATAGCCGATTTAGTTCTACTTTTTCCCACTAATGACGCCGCAGAAGCCAATAAACGCTGATTTAGTTTTACTTTTTCCACTATAACTATTAAGTGTGCTAGACTAAGGCGTTCGCGTTCCCCGTTACGGATATGCTGTATTCTAACAGGAACGCAGTGATTTGGGCGGATATCCGCGCCACGGAGCAGGACGATCCTTGTGCGAAATTGTATTTTTGCTGCCCCTTCCTTTACAATAGAATTTGACGGGACTTCAGCTTAGACAAGACATTCAGAGGACCCAGTACGGAGTAAGGAGACAGAATATGCTTCAGAAGATTAAAAAGATCGACGGCGTCATCGTAATCATTCTACTGCTGCTGATGGTCGTCAGTATTTTTTCCATATACAGCGTCACGCATGGACGGGATAAGCTGGATGGGGCGCATCTGCGGATGATCAAGTTCTATGTGCTGGGCATTATCGCTTTTATCGGACTGACCTTTGTGGATTATCGTCTGCTCGTGAAATATGCGCTGTATATTTATGTGACGGGAATTGGGATTCTGGTGCTGGTCAGTTTTATCGGCAAGGAGCAGAACGGAGCCCAGGGCTGGATTAAATTCGGAGGCTTCAGTCTGCAGCCGGCCGAGCTGTTCAAGCTGATATTGATACTTTTCCTGGCAGCCGTACTGGTGCGCAAGAACAAAAACAAGCTGCTGTTCTGGCGGGATGTCGTTCCTCTGGGGCTGCTTACCCTGCTGCCGTTCCTGATCGTCATCAGTCAGAATGATTTGGGCAACGCTCTTTCCTATATCGTAATCCTGGTCGGACTGCTATGGATCGGCAATATCAAGTTTACCCATGCGCTGATTGGACTGCTGGTTATAGGCGGGATTGCAGCCGGGGGGATACTAAGCTACATTCACTACCACGATGAAATCAAGGATTTCCTGACCGATATCGGGCGTTCGCACTGGGTGGAGCGGTTTGATCCGTGGCTGGTTCCTGACGAAGCGACTGCCAAAGCGAGCTACCATACCAAAAATGCCAAGCTGGCCATTGCCTCAGGCGGCATGAGCGGTGAAGGATACATGGAAGGCAGCTCCGTGCAGACGGACCGGGTGCCTTACACCTATTCGGACTCTATCTTTGTCCAGATCGCTGAGGAGTTTGGGTTCGTAGGTTCGGCGCTGGTGCTGCTGCTCTACTTTATACTGATCCACCGGATGATTCTGATTGCACTGGAGAGTAAGGATAGGGGAGGGCCTTTCCTGATCGTAGGGATTGTCGCTATGATGCTCTATCAGATATTTGAAAATATCGGTGCATTTATCGGCCTGATGCCGCTGACCGGTATTACGCTGCCGTTCATCAGTTATGGGGGAACCTCGCTGATGATCAATATGGCCAGCATCGGACTGGTTATGAGTGTGCGCCTGCACGGCCAGGAAGTGGAAGAGGATTTGCCGAGTCCATCGGTCTACACTTCCCCGGCTAAGCAGGGATAGCCCCAAAATAATGATTAAGCATGTACCGCTGAAGCTCATCAATGGATGGGCATCGGCGGCTTTTTTATTTTACAGCGCGGGTCCGGGACCAGGGATTATATGGACGGCTGCTAAAAAATTGTATTTAAGCTGCCTCTTGCTTTAAAATGGAAATTAACGGCTTCGCTCTAAATGCATATTGCAGCGGGCAAGGCTAAATCCGGACACAGTTAGGGGTCTGTTCCATGCTGCAGAGGGTCAAAAAGATCGATGGAGTCATTGTCATTGTTCTGCTTATGCTGATGGTTATCAGTATTTTATCGATATACAGTGTTACTCACGGGCGTAAAGACGAGGGGTTGCACATTCAGATGATGAAGTGGTACGGGGTGGGCTTCTTGGCTTTCTTTGGACTGTCTCTGTTTGATTATCGTCTTCTGGTCAAATATGCACACTATATCTATATCCTGGGCGTGGGGATTCTGGTGGTGGTCAGCTTTGCCGGGAAGGTAAAGAACGGGGCGCGGGGATGGCTCGAAGTTGGAGGGTTAAGTCTCCAGCCTGCGGAACTGTTCAAGCTGATCCTGATTCTTGCGCTGGCTGCGCTGCTGGTCCGCATTAATAAGAGCGAGCTCAAGTTTTGGGGCGATGTGGTGCCGCTCAGTCTGGTTGCGCTGCTGCCGTTTGCAGTTGTCATTATCCAGAACGACCTGGGCAACGCGCTGAGCTATATGGTCATTCTGGTGGGTCTGCTGTGGATTGGCCGGATCAAATGGTCCCATGCCCTAATCGGTCTGATTATTGCTGGCGGTTCGATTTTCGGGTTTGTTTACAGCTATATTAACTATCATGAGCAGATGACCCATTTCCTCAGTGAGACCATTGGCCGCAAGCATTTTGTGGCCCGCTTCGACCCGTGGCTGGTGCCCGAGCTGGCAAGCAGCGACGACAGCTACCAGACGCGCAATGCCAAAATAGCCATTGCCTCGGGAGGGCTCGGCGGAGAAGGCTATATGAAGGGCGGTTCGGTCCAGTCTGGCAAAATACCGGTACTGTATACGGATGCGATATTTGCACAGATTGCTGAAGAATTCGGTTTTATGGGGTCGGCACTGCTGCTGCTGCTGTTTTTTATTCTCATTCACCGGATGATTCTGATCGCTCTGGAATGCAAGGAACGGGCCGGACCTTTTTTGATTATTGGGATTGTGGCGATGCTGCTGTACCAGATTTTTGAGAATATCGGCGCGTATATAGGCCTCATGCCGCTGACAGGAATTACGCTGCCGTTCATCAGCTATGGCGGGACCTCCATTGTGATTAATATGGCCAGTATGGGCATTGCCATGAGTGTGCTGCTGTATGGGCAGGATGTGGCGGAGGATCTGCCAACGCCTGTGGTGCATTTCTGAAACAAATAACTTTAATAGATTAATAGGTTTGCAGTCTCTCATCCCTGGGCATACTAAGGGCATAAGAGTTTTTGAGGGAGAGGGGCTGCTGGAGATGGAACGGAGCAGGACTGGAAGACAGGATTCCTTACGGGTAACTTTTAAGTATACTGCCATTTTAATTTGTTTTTTTATGATTCTTATGATGGCCTGGGAAGGGCAAAAAACCGATGCCGCCGTAGCAGAGGTGTCGATTCCGCAGGATTCGATCCGGCTGCGCATTCTGGCTAATTCGGATGCGGCGGGTGATCAGCTGGTCAAACGCCAGATCCGCGACAGCATTGTCGAACAGATGAACCAATGGGTAGCTTTGCTGGAAGATCCACAGAGTCTGGAGCAGGCCCGGAAGCTGATCCGGAGCCATTTGCCGGAGCTGAATGCGCTGGTGGCTGAGGAGCTTAAGGAGCGGGGAATTGACTATGACTACAAAGTAGAACTGGGCGTTGTCCCCTTCCCGACCAAAATGTATGGAGGCACTGTCTATCCGGCCGGAGAATATGAAGCGGTACGGGTCACGCTGGGCGCAGGCCGGGGCCAGAACTGGTGGTGCGTGCTCTTCCCGCCGCTGTGCTTCATTGATGCAGGTTCGGGAGATGCGGCGGCGCCTCCCGCGGCTAAGGCCAAGACCGTCTCGGCTGCTGCAGCCGGAGAGGGAGCCAAAGTGAAAGCGGCGGAGAATGGAGCGGTTGCGGCAGCTTCCGTTACTGGCGCAGCCGATACGGCAAGCGGGGAAGCGGAAACGCCGAAAGTGCGCTTTTTCTTCTGGGAGCTGCTGGAGAATATCTGGAGCTGGATCAGCGGTTTATTCAGCTGAGCTTCTATGAATCTATAACGGCCTATGTTACGATATAATGTGAACTGAAGCGGATTTCCGGCGGCGCCACCTGGTGGGGCCGCTTTTGCTGGAACCATAAGGATTTATATGCTGAGCACTATGCTATAAAGCAAAGCATCTTTCTATTTTCGCTGAAACGTAAACCGCCTCATGTTGAGACGGTGCAGCGTTTCGGCTTGTCTGTATAACAACCTTATTTAGAAAGCTTGTGATGAAAATGAGAGAACCTCAAGATTCACTGTTTGCGGTCCAGCGCCGCAGCGGTCATATAGACGCAACCCGGTACTGGAAGCTGTCACCGGCCGGACAGTCCGGTGCAGATTCTGCTCTCTATCCGCAGAGTGAGGCAGACCGTGAGGCCATTGCTGAGGCAGCAGCTCTGCTCCGCGCGGGAAGCACCGTCGCTTTTCCGACCGAGACGGTATACGGGCTGGGGGCCGATGCCCGCAGTACTGCTGCGGTAGAAGCAGTTTTTGCCGCCAAAGGGCGGCCCTCCGACAATCCGCTGATCGTGCATATCGCCAGTCGGAACGAACTGGACGGGCTGGTGACGGAGGTGCATCCTTCAGCGGCGGCGCTGATCGACGCTTTTTGGCCCGGTCCACTGACTGTCGTGCTGCCCGTCCGTCCCGGCGTGCTATCGCCGCTGGTGACGGCCGGGCTGGACACGGTAGGCGTGCGAATGCCGGATCATCCGCTCGCGCTGGCGCTGATCCGTGCGGCGGGTTGCCCGGTGGCCGCGCCCAGCGCCAACCGCTCCGGGCGGCCCAGTCCTACGCTGGCCGCCCATGTGCTGGAGGACCTCGCCGGATACATCGGCGGGGTGCTTGACGGCGGCGCGGCCGGGGTCGGCCTGGAGTCGACCGTCGTGCAGGTGCAGCCCGACGGGACGGCCGCGGTGCTCCGTCCCGGCGGCATCACCGCCGAGCAGCTCGCGGCGGTGCTCGGTCCCGGAGCCGTCGACACGGCTCCGGCCGCTGCCGTGGACCTTGCCGCCGGAGCCCGCGGCACGTCCACGGACCCTGCGGAAGCGCCTGCGGCCGCTTCCGGCCAGCCCCCCGGCGCGGCGGATGCCGCCGGGGGCAGCAGCCCGGCGCCGCGCGCACCGGGCATGAAGTACACGCACTACGCCCCGCGCGGAGCGCTTGGCGTAGTGCGCGGGGCTTCCGCGCGGCGCGTGGCGGAAGCCGCGGCGGGCCTGCTGCAGGCGGCGCAGCACGCCGGCGAGATCACGGGCCTGCTCCTCTTCGAGGAGCATAAGGCCCTGTATCCCTCCGGCGCGGCCGCCTGCGTTGTTTCCCTCGGCTCGCTGGCCTCGCCGGAGGAAGGGGCGCGCTCCCTGTATGCCGCGTTGCGGCGCTTCGATGAAGCGGGAGCGACCTACATTCTGGCCGAGGCCTGCCCGGATACCGGCCTCGGCGCAGCGATCATGAACCGGCTGATGAAAGCCGCCGGTGGAACCGTCATCGACGCCGGGTAGACCGGCGTTGGCCTTATCCTGCCGCTGGGTAACCTGCCCTGCGCGGCACTTCCGCGTTGCACAGCGGCTTTTTTTTATCAGCCTGCTTCACAACAGCGCTCCTTGGCGCGTCCGTCTCCTGCGCGGCACTTCATTGGCGAACGCGCTTGAGTCCTCCCCTTTTATTGGAACTTCACCCCCCATGCCTTCCATGCATAGTCATGATTCCCCCCTTGTCCGCATATGGTTGTGGTACAAGACTTTCGGACTTTGGGGGTATGGGCATGGACATGGGGGGAGTATATGCTGGCTGGGGCCAGATTGTAACGATTGCCATTATGGCAATCGCACTGGGGATGGACGCTTTTTCACTCGGTGTGGGCATCGGGCTGAAAGGCATCCGTCTTTTGCATGTGCTGCAGCTCAGCTTTTTGATTGCTTTTTTTCATGTGCTGATGCCTCTGCTTGGCTTATTCACGGGGAGTTATGTCGGGCTGTTGCTCGGACAAGTTACTACTTATGCCGCGGGAGGGCTGCTTGTGCTGCTGGGTGGGCATATGCTGTTCAACTCGTTCCGGGCAGACCATACCCGCCGTGATCCGGTGAATCACCAGACATTCTGGGGGATGCTGCTGATTTCACTCAGTGTGAGTGTAGATTCATTTTCCGTAGGGGTTTCCTTGGGGATGTTTGTGAATAGCATAGCAGTAACCGTACTTGCCTTTGGGGCCTGCGGCGGTCTGATGGCGATTTGCGGCTTGTTGCTGGGACGGAGGGTCAGCCGTGGATTGGGGGGGTACGGAGAGGCGCTGGGCGGGGGGATTCTGCTCGCGTTTGGCTTACTGTTCATCTTCTGATACAATAACGGCACAACAATTATTTTGATATATTCTTTCATGGAGGTGGAAAGTATGCTGCATATTTTATTCGTCTGCACAGGAAATACGTGCCGTAGTCCTATGGCTGAGGGGCTTCTCCGGAAGCTTGCGAAGGAGCGGGGAATCGACGTGGAAGTGCGGTCTGCAGGCGTTTCCGCCATTTCCGGTACTTCCATATCCAGACATGCCGCGGCGATTCTGCGGGACGAAGGAATTCATGATCATATCCTGTCCACGCAGCTGAGCGGAGAGACAGTAGCCTGGGCGGATCTGGTGCTGACCCTCACGGGAGGGCACAAACGCCATTTGCTGCAGTATTTTCCTGAGGCGGTTTCGAAGACGTATACGCTAAAAGAATATGTCTACGATGAAGAAACCGTGAACGCGGATATCCGTGAGCTGGATAGCCTTTATGCCGATGCGGAGCTTAGCCTTGCACTCGGCGGGGAGCCCAAATCGGCTGATCTGCAGCGGATCATAGAAATCCGTCAACGGATTCCAAGCTTTGATATTTCCGATCCATTCGGAGGTCCGCGTGAAGATTATGAGCTTGCGGCTGCCGAGATTCGAACAGCGCTGTACAGTCTTCTGGATAAGCTTGAGTCCTTACGCCGTTTGTAAAGGTGGTTGATTTTTCGCGGCCATTCCTTTAAGATAAAATAAATATTACCCGGTTCCAGTGTAACTGGCGACAAGTGTGGATCAAACCACGATGGAGCACTGGAATAAACGGCCGGTCGCCTGGGCAAAAGAGCACATCCGCAGCCACCTGCGGACTGCTCTTTTTTGTTTAAAATGCAGCACTACTGTTAGGCTCAGTTTTGCAATGAAACGGTACCGTCCTTAAAAAGGGACAGCCAAGCCGTTTCTACTTGCTTGAGGGAGGCGGAAGTGATGGACCAAGTCATGAAGCAGGACCCGCGGGTGAATCCGGCATCCGGCAATACAGCCGGGGGTGCCGGTCAACCGGCAGAAGCGGAGCTGTCTTTAACGGCTGCAACTGCTGCTGTGGTGCGGGAGCTGTCAGAAGCCGGGAAGCTGGGGCCCGGTAAGATTCTGGTTGTTGGTGCAAGCACGAGTGAGGTGGCCGGGGTCCATATTGGCACCGGCGGCGCGCTTGAGGTAGCGCAGCAGCTGCTGGAGGGAATTGTTCAAGTCGCGGAGGAACGGGGATTTCACCCGGTATACCAGTGCTGTGAGCATTTGAACCGTTCACTGGTGATGGAACGCTCACTGCTGGGGAAGCTAGGACTGAGGGAAGTGTCGGCGGTGCCGATACCGGGAGCCGGTGGTTCAATGGCTGCCGCTGCATACCGCTCGATGGCTGATCCTGTGCTCGCCGAAACGGTGGAGGCTCATGCCGGCATTGATATCGGCGAGACGCTGATCGGCATGCATTTGCGCCGGGTAGCCGTCCCTTTTCGGCCAAGCTTGCGCTACATTGGTTCGGCCCGGGTGAATGCAGCCTGGAGCAGACCTCCGCTGATCGGCGGGGAACGCGCGGTGTACCGTACTCCAGAGACCAGCGGATCAGGAAATTGCGACTGAGGAAGCTAAGATTTTGACGGAATGCCACTGATTACCGGTTTGTCTTCACAGAACATAAACTATAGAGCACTAGGGAGGAAATAAGAATCATGGAACAATTGCGTAAGAGTGACCCGGCAGTACTGGAAGCGATGGGACTGGAGCTGAGCCGTCAGCGTGCCAATATTGAGCTTATTGCCTCGGAGAATATCGTCAGCGAAGCGGTAATGGAAGCGATGGGTTCTGTGCTCACGAATAAATATGCCGAAGGCTATCCTGGCAAAAGATATTATGGCGGTTGTGAAGATGTGGATATCGTGGAGAATCTGGCCCGTGACCGTGCCAAGCAGCTCTTCGGTGCCGATCATGCCAATGTGCAGCCGCACTCCGGTGCCCAGGCCAATATGGCAGTTTATCTTGCCGCGCTGAATCCCGGTGACACCGTCCTGGGGATGAACCTGGCGCATGGCGGCCATCTGACACACGGCAGCCCGGTGAATGCTTCCGGATTACTGTATAATTTTGTGGCTTATGGCGTGCAGGAGGATACTTTCCTGATTGATTATGATGAAGTGCGCAAGGCTGCCTTCAAGCACCGCCCTAAGTTAATTGTGGCTGGAGCAAGCGCGTACCCGCGTACGATTGATTTTGAAGCCCTTGGTTCGATTGCGAACGATGTAGGCGCATTGTTCATGGTGGATATGGCCCATATCGCCGGACTGGTAGCCGCAGGTCTTCATCCGAGTCCCGTTCCGCATGCCCATTTTGTAACGACAACCACACACAAAACGCTGCGCGGTCCCCGCGGTGGCATGATTCTCTGCAGACAGCCTTGGGCAGCAGCGATCGATAAGGCCGTATTCCCTGGCTCCCAAGGCGGACCGCTCATGCATGTGATTGCGTCCAAAGCCGTTTCCTTTGGTGAAGCTCTTCAGCCTTCTTTCAAAACCTATGCCGAAAATGTGGTGAAGAATGCCAAAGTGCTGGCAGAAACGCTGATCGGTGAAGGGGTTAACATTGTATCCGGCGGTACGGACAACCACCTGATGCTGCTCGATACCCGCAACCTGAATATCACAGGCAAGGATGCGGAGAAGGTTCTGGATTCCATTGGCATTACGGTGAACAAGAATGCTATTCCGTTTGATCCAACCAGCCCTTTTGTAACTAGCGGTATCCGCATCGGAACACCTGCAGTCACTTCGCGTGGAATGGACGAGCAGGCGATGGTTACCATTGGCCGTATTATCGCCAGTGTATTGAAGAATCCGAAAGATGAAGGCAAACTCGCAGAGGCTGGCCGTGAAGTAGCCGCACTTACTGAGCAATATCCAATCTATCCAGGTCTGCAATACTAGACTAGCGCAGCTAGGGCAGTTGCAGTCCATTGTTTCACAAGCCTCCGCAAACACCGGAACTTTTGGTGTTGCGGAGGCTTTTTTCGTGAAGCTAGGTCTACTTGTTGCATAATGTTCACATTTAAAGCCGGGGAAATGTCGAAAATACTCGTGAAATATTTATGAAAGTTCATGGAAATTTCAACAATAGTAGTGAAAAAAATGTGAAAAGTATTAAATGGACAAAATAGCTTAAACTAAGCCGTATTTGATAATCAATTAAAGGACACGGCTGTTCCCCCTTTTGCTGATCCGGTGTGCAACAGATGTATTTGCTTCTGCAGAACCATGCCTTCGTAGGTGAAATACACCCTGGGTGATGATATAATAGACAGGATTTAGCCAAGGGAGAAGCAAAAGCGCTTTCTGTGGCTATAAATAAGACTTACAATTACCGGAGGGACAAGAATGGGAAAATTGGTGATTTGCGATCATCCTTTGATTCAGCACAAATTAACATTTATTCGCGATGTGCGGACGAACACGAAAGAGTTCAGAGAGCATGTTGATGAAGTCGCTACACTTATGGCATATGAGATTACGCGGGACATTCCACTGGAGACCATCACAGTTCAAACGCCGGTAGCAGAGACACAGAGCAAAGTGATTTCAGGAAGAATGCTGGGCCTGATTCCAATTCTGCGCGCCGGACTGGGAATGCTTGAAGGCGTTCTGAAGCTGCTCCCTGCAGCCAAGGTTGGACATGTTGGATTGTTTCGTGATCCGGAGACCCTTCAGCCGGTTGAATATTACATCAAGCTTCCTACAGACGTGCAGGAACGTGAATTGATTGTGATTGACCCGATGCTGGCTACAGGCGGCTCTGCCATTGCCGCAATCACCTCGCTGAAGAACCGCGGATGCACCCAGATCAAGATGATGAACCTGATTGCCGCTCCGGAAGGTGTTGCTGCTGTACAAGCTGCTCATCCTGATGTCGATATCTATGTCGCTGCGCTGGATGATCATCTGAATGATCACGGGTATATCGTGCCTGGACTTGGAGATGCTGGTGACCGGTTGTATGGAACCAAGTGAACTCCTATCAAGTAGTAGTACTATAGAACAAACAGAGCAGACATAATATAATGAAGTATTTATGAAGAAAGGATAGGGGTTATGTCCAAAATTAAAGTGATGACGGTTTTCGGAGTGCGCCCCGAGGCGATCAAAATGGCGCCTTTGGTCCTGGAGCTTGCCAGACATCCCGAACACATTGAGTCCGTTGTTTGCGTAACAGCGCAGCACCGTGAACTGCTGGATCAGGTGCTTGAGGTATTCAAGATCACTCCTGATTATGATCTGGATGTAATGAAGGACCGCCAGACGCTGAATGAAATTACCATCCGGGTGCTGGAAGGGCTGGAGCCGGTGCTTCGGGAAGCGAAGCCGGACCTGGTGCTGGTGCATGGGGATACGCTTACCACCTTCCTTGCCAGCTACGCTTCTTTCCTGCAGCAAATACAGGTAGGCCATGTGGAAGCAGGACTCAGGACCTGGAACAAGCTGTCCCCTTATCCTGAAGAAATGAACCGTCAGTTGACGGGTGTTCTTGCAGATCTGCATTTTTCTCCGACCGACTGGTCAGCGGGCAATCTGAGACACGAGAACAAAAAAGAATCAAGTATTTATATCACAGGCAACACTGTAACCGATGTGTTTCAATATACCGTACAGCCGGACTACCGGCATCCTGTACTGGATTTTGCTTCGGGAAAAAGACTTATTTTAATGACGGCACACCGCAGAGAATCTCAAGGCGAACCGCACCGTCATATTTTCCGTGCAGTTAAAAGAATCGCTGATGAATTTGAAGATGTAGCCATCGTTTATCCTGTGCATCCGAGCCCGGCAGTCAAGGAGCCGGCACATGAGATCCTTGGCGGACATCCTAGAATCAAGCTGATTGATCCGCTGGATGTCGTTGATCTGCATAATTTTTATCCGCATACCCACCTCATATTGACCGATTCCGGCGGCCTGCAGGAGGAAGCTCCCTCCTTTGGAGTTCCTGTGCTTGTGCTGCGTGATACGACCGAGCGCCCGGAAGGGATCGAAGCCGGAACGCTTGAGCTTGTGGGGACGGACGAGGAGAAGGTGTATCAACGGACACATGCTTTATTGACTGACCAAGAGCTTTATCAGTCCATGAGCCGGGCCGCCAACCCGTATGGAGACGGCAAAGCCTCCGAGAGGATTGTCAATGCGATTTTGCACCATTTCGGTGTGATTCAGGATCGTCCTGAAGAGTTTCACAGAATGTTCACAAAATGAACAAAGTAGCTTGAAATTGATATTCTGAATGCACCAAAATCAACATACAGTAAAACTGTACGGTTTATATGGTTTTGGAATCTTTTGCTGTGATTATTTTCATACTTTCATCCGAAAAAGCCATGATTTGCGCTGGATTGACAAACTCTTGTAACATTCAGTAAAATGAATGGGACTTCTAAGGATGTGTTGAAATGAAGGGGCCTGATAAGCCTGCAGAACCGCATAAACAGACGGGTCACGCGCTGAAAGCCGTGAGTCTTGTCAGCGCTGTCGGGATTAATTTGGCCGCCTTTACACTAGGCGGTTATTTCTTGGGAGCATGGCTGGACGATAAATGGAACAGCTCCGGCCTCGGAGTGGCACTGGGTGTCATTGTAGGTGTGTTGTGCGGGATCTTAGGTGTCATCTTCATTATTAAAGCTGTCATGGAGGAAAGTGATGGATGATCTGTCTCGATACCGCAAGGTATTGGCATTGGCAACACTTTGCTTCGTGGTTCTATGCGTTCTGGCTGCGGGCGTTCTCCCGGATTTCCGGAGTATAGGCTTCGGTATGGCGCTTGGCGGAACCATTGGATGTATTAATGTGACCTACCTGGGCTACAAAGTCCGGCAAGTGGCAGATACCATGGCGGGTGAAGGCAAGAGGCGCGTAAGCCTGGGATATCTGACCCGTGCTGCGCTTAGTCTTTTGGGAGTAATGGTAGCCTTTAAAGCACCGCAGATTTTTAATATGATTGCGGTGGCTGGCAGTTTGCTCTTGGCTCCAATTCTTCTAATTATAATAGGAATTGGGTTTTCGCGTAGAGAAAGTTAAAGGCTACAATGGAGAAAGGGGTGAGAAAAAATGCATAAATCACCAATTATTATGCTGGGCGGCTTACATATCGACCTTTCGATCGTGCTGATGTTATTAGTGACCTGCACCATTGTTTTTGTGCTTGCGCTTTTGGCAACGCGGAATTTATCGGTCGAGAATCCCGGCAAACTGCAAAACTTCCTGGAATGGGCAGTTGAATTCGTTCAGGGCCTGATTTCAAGTACCATGGATCTCAAAAAAGGCAGACCGTTCCTTTCTCTGGGTATGGCGCTGATCATGTTTTTGTTTGTCGGCAACCTCCTCGGCCTTCCGCTAGGGATTGTCACGGATTACCATGATGCTGAGCATGCCAAGGTATTCGGTAAGGAGATTGTTTCGGTAACCAAAGAGCTGGACAAACTCCATGCTGATGCTGAATCGGGAACGGTAAATTCCGGCTCCCACGAAGAGGCTGAAGTAGGAGTGGCTTGGTGGAAATCCCCAACAGCAGACCCTGCGGTAGCCATGGGACTTGCGGTTATGATTTTCCTGATGACCCATATTGTGGGCATGACGCGCAATACCAAAAACTACTTCAAACACTATTTTGAACCTTACCCATTCTTCTTCCCGATCAATTTGATTGAGCAGGTATCGAAGCTGCTGACACACGGGATGCGTCTTTTCGGTAATATCTTTGCCGGCGAGGTGCTGATATCCGTTATCCTCAAATTGGCCGCGCTTGGCGTAGGGGGCTGGATCGCTTCTGTACTTGGTTTGATTGTATGGCAAGGGTTCAGTATATTCATCGGCACCATTCAGGCTTTTATCTTCGTTATGCTGACCATGGTGTATTTCTCACAAATGCTGGAAACCCATGATGAGCACTAAACGTTAGAAATGTAAGAAGCAGGATTTATGCCAAGGCGGAAACAACTTTCGAGTCTGGCTGATAATACACACTAAAACATATCTTTGAGGAGGATTTACACAATGGGAGTTATGGCTTATTTGGCAGCTGCAATTGCAGTAGGTTTGGGAGCGCTTGGCGCCGGTATCGGTAATGGTCTGATCGTAAGTAAAACAGTAGAAGGTATCGCACGCCAGCCGGAAGCTAAATCCACACTGCAAACCACAATGTTCATCGGGGTCGCTCTGGTAGAAGCCCTGCCGATCATCGGTGTAGTACTTGCGTTCATGTTCTATATTGGAGCTTAATTAATTACACATGTTTGGCGGGGAAGGCCACAGCCCTCCGCGCCTTCTTTTTAGAAAAGACCTAAGATATGAACGTGTAACAGAAAGGAGTGTCTAACATTGTCTTTTGTATGGGAATCTTCCGTGCTGGCAATTATTGCCTTCGGGATTTTGTACTTTTTGCTGAACAAGTACGCTTTCGGGCCTTTGTTCTCTGTAATGGAGAAACGCCGCGAGCTCGTACTGCAGCAGATGAATGAAGCTGCGCAGACCCGCGAACAGGCCGTTTCTTATGTTGAAGAGCAGAAACAGGCGCTTCAAACTGCCCGCAAAGAAGCACTCGAGATCATTGAACAGTCCAGACAAACCAGCAGCAAGCAAACAGAGCAGCTGATTGATCAGGCTAAGGTCGAAGCTTCACGGATCAAGGATGAAGCCGTTCGTGATATCCAGAACGAAAAGAACAAAGCGGTTGAAGAACTGCGCGGCGAGCTTGGAGCGGCATCGGTCAAGATTGCGTCCAAATTGCTTCAAAAGGAAGTCAGCTCCGATCCTGCGCAGGAAGCGCTTGTTGACCAGTACCTCAAAGAGGTTGGAGGCCGGTCATGAGTCAGGATACGATAGTCGCCAAAAGATATGCGAAGGCATTGTTCGAGGTTGCTTTTGAAGAACGGCAGATCATGGAAATTGAACAGGATCTGAAAAGCCTGGTTGCTGCGCTGAATTCGGATGCAGAGCTGCAGAGATTTATCAGCTCTCCGCGGATTACCGGCGAAGACAAGCTTGCCGTGCTGAAAAAAGCGTTGGAAGGCAAGCTGTCGGGGGCGGTTATCAACACTCTGGAAATCCTGATGAAGCGTGGCAGAATGGATATCCTTCCGGATCTGCTGGACAGCTATATCAAGATTGAAGGAGATAGTCTTGGTCAGGCAGATGCCACCGTCTATTCAACCTATTCGCTCAGTAGTAGCGAGCAAACCCAGGTTGCCGAAGAATTCGGCCGTTTGTCGGGCCGGAATATCCGTATCACAAATGTGGTGGATAAGAGCCTGCTTGGCGGACTTAAGGTCGTAATAGGCGATACGCTCTATGACGGCAGCCTGTCCGGCAAACTTACGCGTCTTGAGAAATCTTTTAATGATAAGCATAGAAGATAGGGGTGAGGATATTGAGCATTAGACCTGAAGAGATCAGCAGTTTGATCAAAAGTCAAATTGAGCAATATAAAGCCGATATCGAAGTGGCCGAAATCGGCACCGTCATTCAAGTCGGCGACGGTATCGCCCGTGTCTACGGTCTGGAAAACGCGATGGCAGGGGAACTGCTGGAGTTCTCCAACGGAGTAGTGGGCATGGCGCTCAACCTGGAAGAAAGCAACGTCGGTGTTGTTATCCTGGGTGAGTACACGGAGATTCGTGAAGGCGATCAAGTAAAACGCACAGGACAAATTATGCAGGTACCTGTGGGTGAAGCAATGCTGGGCCGCGTAGTGAACGCACTGGGTCAGCCGCTGGACGGCAAAGGCCCCATTGCAACAACTGAATTCCGTCCGGTGGAAAACAATGCACCAGGCGTTATCGACCGTAAATCGGTCCATGAGCCGATGCAGACAGGTCTTAAAGCCATCGACGCGATGGTGCCAATCGGCCGCGGACAACGCGAGCTGATCATCGGTGACCGTCAAACCGGTAAAACAGCAATCGCGATTGATGCGATTATCAACCAAAAAGGCAATGGCATGAAGTGTATCTATGTTGCCATCGGCCAAAAGCAATCCACAGTAGCACAGGTTGTTGAAACCCTTCGCCGCCACGGCGCGCTGGAATATACAATCGTAGTAACAGCTTCGGCTTCCGAGCCGTCCCCGCTGCTGTATATCGCCCCATACGCAGGTTGCGCAATGGGCGAATACTTCATGTACAAGGGCGAACATGTCCTTGTAATCTACGATGACCTTTCGAAGCAAGCCTCTGCTTACCGCGAATTGTCCCTGCTGCTCCGCCGTCCACCGGGCCGTGAAGCATTCCCGGGTGACGTATTCTATCTGCACTCCCGTCTGCTGGAACGTGCGGCTAAGCTTAGCGATGAGCTTGGTGGTGGTTCATTAACCGCTCTGCCATTCATCGAAACACAGGCTTCTGACGTATCAGCTTACATTCCTACGAACGTAATCTCGATTACGGACGGTCAAATCTTCCTGGAATCCGATCTGTTCTACTCCGGTCAACGTCCGGCGATCAACGTAGGGATCTCTGTATCCCGTGTCGGTGGTTCGGCGCAGATCAAAGCGATGAAGAAGGTTGCCGGCTCACTCCGTCTGGATTTGGCCCAATACCGCGAGCTTCAGGCGTTCTCCCAGTTCGGTTCCGATCTGGATAAATCTACACAAGCCCGTCTGAACCGTGGTGCGCGTATGATGGAAATTCTGAAACAGGGTGTGAACCAGCCTCTATCGGTTGAGCATCAGGTCATCAGCTTGTATACCGCTGTCAAAGGCCATCTGGACGATATTCCTGTCAAAGACGTAAAACGCTTTGAGAAGGAATTCCTGGCTTATATGGACAGCAATGCTGCTGCAATCGCCAAGTCTATCACGGATACCAAGGATTTGACTGCCGATAACGAAGCTGCGCTTAAGGAAGCTATCGAGAAGTTCAAAAGAGGCTTCGCAACCAGCTAAGCCCTATTGCAACTCTACTATCGCTTTATATTGAGCTTTGGCCTAGCCAAAGCTCTGGAATATGCTTACGAAGTTAGCTTGAATTCGTCAAAGCTCAGATAATGCTTACGAAGTTAGCTTTGACTTCGTCAAAGCTCTAAGGTGGTGAAATCATGGCAAGAAGCATGCGTGATATTAAACGTCAAATCAAAAGCGTTCAGAACACCAGACAGATCACTAAAGCCATGGAGATGGTTGCCGCCTCCAAGCTGCGCAAAGCCCAGGAGAAAGCAGAAGCGGCGCGTCCGTATTCAGAGAAGCTGAAAGAGGTCGTAGCCAGCATCGCTGCCGGTTCTCAGGATGCTACGCATCCGATGCTCGTCAGCCGTCCCGTGAAAAAAACCGCATATCTGATTGTTACCTCCGACAGAGGTCTCGCAGGCGGATACAACGCTAATATTCTGCGTAAAGTGACAATGCTGCTCGCAGAACGCCACAAGTCTAAAGACGAGTATGCGCTGTTCGTTATCGGCCGTAAAGGCCGTGACTTTCTGCGCCGCCGTGAGTATCCGATCGTGGAGGAAGTTACCGAGCTCTCCGATACACCGAAGTTTGCTGACATTAAGTCGATTGCCTATTCGGCGGTACAGCAGTTTGAAACAGGCGTCTATGACGAGCTGTATCTCTGCTATAACCGTTTCGTGAATGCAATCAGCCAGGTGCCTACGGTAGACCGCCTGCTGCCAATGGAACCAGTGGAACAGCAGGAGAAGAAGGCAGAAGGCTTGCATGCCACGTACGAGTATGAGCCTTCGGCTGAAGGTGTGCTCGAAGTACTGCTTCCGAAGTATGCGGAAACATTGATTTACAGCGCAATTCTGGATGGCAAGGCCAGCGAGCTGGGTGCGAAAATGACAGCGATGGGCAGTGCAACAAAGAACGCGTCCAAAATGATCGGAGACCTTACCCTTACGTATAACCGTGCACGTCAGGCGGCCATTACGCAGGAAATTACCGAGATCGTGGCCGGAGCGAACGCGCAGTCTTAGGATATAAGCGAAGTCAAAACCTTCGGCTTATATTTTTCATAAGAAACGGGTGCCGTGTATGCGAGTGTTCTTCGTCGCTTATACGGCGCGGTGATTTCTTCTTAACGCAACAGCTTTCGAGGAGGGAAATATTAAGATGAACAAAGGACGCGTTGTAAGCATTATGGGTCCGGTTGTCGATATTGAATTTGAACGCGGCCAGTTGCCCGAGATTTTCAACGCTATCAAGATTGTAACCAGCCTGGCAAACGGCCGCACTATTGATTTGACCCTGGAGGTTTCCAATCACCTGGGTGACAATCTGGTGCGTTGTATCGCCATGTCTTCCACAGACGGTCTGGTTCGCGGCTTGGAAGCACTTGACCAGGGGGGACCGATTTCGGTTCCGGTTGGCGATGCTACTCTTGGCCGGGTATTCAACGTGCTGGGCAATCCGATTGATAACGGTGCTGAAGTTGTTGCAGACAGAAATCCGATTCACCGCCTGGCTCCGACATTTGATGAACTGTCGACACAAGCGGAGATTCTGGAAACCGGGATCAAGGTTATCGACCTTCTCGCCCCGTATGCCAAAGGCGGTAAAATCGGTCTTTTCGGCGGTGCAGGTGTAGGTAAAACCGTAACCATTCAGGAACTGATCAACAACATCGCACAGGAACATGGCGGGATCTCCGTATTCGCGGGCGTTGGTGAACGGACCCGTGAAGGTAATGACCTCTATCATGAAATGACCGATTCCGGCGTTATCAAGAAAACGGCAATGGTATTCGGGCAAATGAATGAACCACCGGGCGCACGCCTTCGTGTAGCTCTGACCGGACTGACCATGGCGGAGTATTTCCGCGATGTGGAAGGCCGCGACACGCTGCTCTTTATTGACAACATATTCCGCTTTACCCAAGCGGGTTCTGAAGTATCCGCACTGCTTGGCCGCATGCCTTCTGCCGTAGGTTACCAGCCTACACTGGCAACGGAAATGGGCCAGCTGCAAGAGCGTATCACATCCACCAAAAAAGGTTCGGTTACCTCCATCCAGGCTATTTACGTGCCGGCGGATGACTACACTGACCCTGCTCCGGCAACGGCGTTTGCCCACTTGGATGCAACTACCAACCTTGAGCGCAAGATCTCCGAAAAAGGGATCTTCCCTGCGGTAGACCCGCTGGCTTCCAGCTCGCGTATCCTCGCTCCGGAAGTTGTCGGTGAAGAGCATTATAACGTAGCACAGGGCGTTAAGCAGCTGCTGCAGCGTTATACCGAGCTTCAGGACATCATCGCCATCCTGGGTATGGATGAGCTGAGTGAAGAAGATAAGGTCATTGTAGCCCGTGCCCGTAAGGTGGAACGCTTCCTGTCACAGCCTTTCCACGTTGCTGAACAATTCACCGGCTTCAAAGGAAAATACGTGCCAATCAAAGAAACCGTACGCAGCTTCAAAGAGATTCTGGAAGGCAAGCATGATGATCTTCCCGAAGCAGCGTTCCTGTTTGTCGGAACGATCGAAGAAGCAGTTGAAAAAGCGAAAACGATGTAACCCTGAACTATGGATAATGCTTTCGATGCGAGCTTTATTTCGTAAAGCTCTGAGGAGGAATGAAAGTGAATACCTTTCTGTTGGAAATTGTCACGCCAGAGCATCTCGTTTACTCCAAACAGGTTAACAGCCTGACAGTAAAGGGAGTCAACGGCGATCTGGGTATTTTGCCGGGACACATTCCGCTTGTGACTCCACTTCAGGTTGCTCCGATGTTCGTTAAAGCGGATGGTGCTACAATCACTATCGCTGTTCATGGCGGGTTCGTGGAAGTGCATAAAGACAAGGTGACAGTTCTGGCCGAAAGTGCCGAGCTGCCTACGGAAATCGATGTTGAACGCGCCGAAGCGGCGAAGGAACGGGCACAGCGCCGCCTTCAGACCCGCAGCAAACAGGATGAAATTGACCACCGCCGTGCGGAGCTGGCGCTTCAGCGCGCCGTTACACGGATCAAAGTGTCCACCGGAAAAGGACAACAATAATAGCTGTACGGTCAAGCCTGGGGCTTGGCCGTTTTTTTTCAAATATAAGGACTGATGTCAGAACGGTGGAGCCGTTTCTGCTTAAGAAAATGAACAAAATGCTAACTTCATCCCTCACATGACCTGAAATGTTTAAAAATTTGTAAAAGTACTGGATTCTTTTCCCCTGCGCAAGTATGATATAAGAGTCGATTTCCGAGTAACCTAATACACGGGGGGCTAACATGGATCAAAGGTTCTATGATGAGTTGTCAAGCTCGATCGGCAGCAGCAGTTTAATTTCAATGATCGTATCTTTATTTTGTGTTGCAATATCTTGGTGGGCACTTCAGAACCTTAAGCTCGATTTGGTCATAAGATATCCCAAGAGCCCTCAGGGAAGACTGCTGCATTTATTGCTGGCGATCGTACTGGGCCACTTTGTGGCTGGGTTCCTGCTGGATTATCTGGGCTGGAGCGGGCAGATCCGCAACATGTTTTAAGAAAGGCCGCTTTGGTTATATCAGTCTTAGGCCCTAAGCGGTAAAAAACGTGTCGAATAATACGCTTTTATTATGTCAACACTGATGTTTAAGGAGCGTGCCCGCACCTCGGGCGCAGGTCAGGCAATGGTAGCAGATTATTATACACACAGCATTAATTTCAGAAATAATGGACGCGGAGGGAAACCGAAATGAGCAAATTTATCGTCCGCGGTGGCAACAGATTGACCGGGAGCGTGAAAGTTAGCGGCGCAAAAAATTCCGTACTACCGATCATAGCCGCCTCTCTATTGGCAGAAGAAGGAGTCAGCGTCATTGTGGACGCACCTCCGCTAGACGATGTAATGACCATCAGCAAAGTGCTTGAATCTCTGGGTGCGGGTGTTACATACCAGAACGATGTGATCGAGGTTGATGCCAGAGGCATCACTTCCTATGAAGCACCATACGAATGGGTGCGAAAAATGCGGGCTTCTTTTTTGGTGATGGGCCCTCTTTTGTCCCGACTGGGTCATACACGCATTTCCTTGCCTGGCGGCTGTGCCATCGGTACAAGACCGATTGACCAGCATTTGAAGGGTTTTGAAGCGCTTGGCGCCGAAATCAGTCTGGGCCAAGGATACATTGAAGCGAAATCAAACGGACGGCTGCGTGGAGCCAAGATCTATCTGGATGTGGCCAGCGTTGGAGCGACCGAAAACATAATGATGGCGGCGGCACTCGCCGAAGGCGTAACTGTAATTGAGAATGCGGCAAAAGAGCCGGAAATTGTAGACTTGGCCAATTACCTGAACGGTATGGGCGGTGTTGTGCGCGGCGCAGGCACCGGGGTGATACGCATTGAAGGCGTAGAACGTCTGCATGGCGTGAAGCACCATGTCATTCCTGACCGGATTGAAGCAGGCACCTATATGGCGGCTGCAGCAATTACAGGCGGCGATGTGTATGTGGAAGGCGCGATTGCGGACCACCTCGGCCCGGTTATCGCCAAGATGGAAGAAATGGGCGTTACGATTATCCCTGATGAGAATGGTGTCCGCGTCATCAGTGACAAGCCGCTCAAGGCTGTGGATCTGAAGACATTGCCTTATCCGGGTTTCCCTACCGATATGCAGTCCCAGATGATGGCGTTATTGCTTCGTTCTGAAGGTACCAGTGTGGTAACGGAGACGGTGTTTGAGAACCGGTTCATGCATGTGGACGAATTCCACAATATGAATGCCGAGATCAAGATTGAAGGCCGTTCCGCTATCGTAACCGGCAATGCTGAACTGGTTGGCGCCAAAGTGTGCGCTACAGACCTGCGTGCGGGGGCTGCGCTGATTTTGGCAGGCCTTGTTGCTGAAGGTACGACAGAAGTCAGCGGAACCCATCATATCGACCGTGGATACGTGCATTTGGCGGAGAAGCTGTCGGGACTTGGTGCGGACATATGGCGGATTTCCATGGAAGAATCAGAAGCGGCTGTGAAGGAAGAGGCTCTCAAACCGGAAACAGCCAGAAGCGAATCCTTCAAAAGCGAAGAGGTTAAACCGCGCTTTCAGATTCAGCCAACCTGGGTATAATCACATCATAACTTTAAAAGGCCTGGTCGCTGCTGCGGTTAGGCCTTTTTGTTTTTTTTAAAATCTTTGGTTGTTTATCCACCGAAGGGCGAACTCTCTTTCTCTCAGAATACCGTTCTAGCAGTTGCCGGAAATTCATATCTATAAGAATCAACGGTGACTGAGGGAAGGAGACATAGAGATGAAAGATTACCGCTACCTGCTGCGGCGTAAAATGAAACAGCCGCGCCGCTTCGCGCGGGCACGGCGCGCGACGCCCCGGACCAGGCGGCTGGCCCCCGCCGCCTGGCTAGCAGCGCCCCTGCTGGCGGCGCTGCTGCTGCCGCTGGCCGTTGTCCCGCTGCGCGGGGGACAACCGGCACCGCCGGCCGTGCCGCAGGCCACGGCCTCTCCGGCGCCGCCGGGGCCGGCTGCGGAGGAAGCTCCGCAGCCGGAGGTCTCCGTCTATTTGTCGCACAGCGGACAAATAGAGACATTGCCGCTGGAGGACTACGTCAGCGGCGTGCTTGCGGCCGAGATGCCGGCCGATTTTGAGCTGGAAGCGCTCAAAGCGCAAGCCGTCGCGGCGCGCACCTTCATTGTGCGCCGCCTGCTGGCCGGCGACCGGAGCGGCGTGCCCGTTCCTGGCGCGGATGTGACGGATACGGTAAGCCATCAGGCTTACGTCTCCCGGAGCACGCTGGAACAGAAGTGGACGCACGGCGGCAAGAGTGCCGGGCTGGCCAAGGTCCGCCGCGCGGTCCGGGAGACACGCGGAGTGGTCATGACCTATCAGGGGCAGCCGATCACGGCCTCCTTCTTCGCCTCCAGCGGGGGCTATACCGAAAATTCGGAAGACTACTGGAACGCGGCTGTACCCTACCTGCGTAGTGTGGCAAGTCCATGGGATCAGGAAATTACGCCGAATCTGGCGGTGACATATACGTTCACGAATGCCGAGTTAATACAGAAGCTGGGGATTGAAGACATTCCGGCTTCCGGGGATCTGGCGGACTCTTCCCTGGCGAAGCCAATTTCCTCTTCCTCCTCAGGGTTGTCTGCAGAAGTGCTGTCCCTGACAGACGGGCACCGGGTGAAGAAAATATCCATCGGCGGTACGGTGTTCACCGGACGGGAAGTGCGCGAGAAGCTGGGCCTGCGCTCCAGCCAGTTCACCTGGAAGCGCAAAGGGAGCAAGGTCCTGATTACAACCTACGGCAACGGACATGGAGTCGGGATGAGCCAGTGGGGGGCGAACGGGATGGCCAAGGAGGGGAGTACCGCTACACAGATTCTCAAACACTATTACAGCGGCGTCTCTTTTAACCAAGTCTCAACTCTTCTGAAAAAATAACTTGCAAGATACGTATAAAAGCGAAGCGCCCGGTAACACTGGTTACTGAGGTGATAAACATATGAATGAACAAGACAAAATCAAAACAAACCATGATGAATCTCTCAAAAATAAGCAGGGAGATTCAGGCGTTAAGCCTTCTTCATGGAACAGACTGTTATCTAAACGGTGGGTATTTCCGGCAGTCTACACGGCGGCAGCGGCAATTATACTAACCTTGGTGTGGGTCTATCAGGACGCAGGCCAGAAGCCGCTGAACCCAGACACCGCCGCCGTCGTTTCCCAGGAAGCTGCAGGTACAGGGACTGAAGCAGGAACAGGCAAAGATGACCCTGCTGCACTCGAAGTTGTTGCTTCGGCAGAAAGCCTGGCCTGGCCGGTAGCTAGTCCAGCAGATGTAGAAGTGGTCAAGCCGTTCTATGATGAAAATGGGACCGAAGAAAATCATGTGGCCGCTATGGTGCAGTATGAAAACACTTTTGTAACAAACAACGGTATCGACATTGCCCGTGAAGACAATCAGACTTTTGATGTCAAAGCAGCACTCAGTGGTGAAGTTACCCGGGTTGAAGATGTTCCGGTATTGGGCAAAGTGGTCGAGATTACAAGCGCAGGCAATTTGAAGACCGTATATCAAAGTCTCGGGGACACCAAGGTGAAGCAGGGCGATCAAGTAAAGCAAGGCGACATGCTGGCAACCGCTGGCCGCAGTGAGATCGAGAAGAATCTTGGCAACCATGTGCACTTTGAAGTGTATGAGGATGGCAAGCCGGTGAATCCTTCCGATTTGCTGCCTCCGCGTTAATCCGGGGAATTTTGCAGGGGGCTATTCCAGCCTCCTGTTTTTTGTTTCATCCGAAAAGGTGGGAATCAGCCGGAGTAGATATCCTTTTTCCTGAAAATCAAAACGTCTGCGTAAACAGTGAAGGACGGCATAACCATTTTGTTCTTATTCGGGAGCATGGATTTCGGTCATTCCACCGCCCGTAAGGGCTTTTTTAGGTTGTCCAGGAAATAAAATGAGCCTTCAGAAGCTTGTCACGTCCTGAAAGCGCGAATATATAGGCCCGCCCCTCATATAATGTACCAAACTATCCACAGTTGGGAGGCGGGAGCGTGCACGATTACATCAAGGAACGTACGATCAAAATCGGACGCTGCATCGTGGAAACCAGGCATACGGTCCGGACCATAGCCAAGGAATTTGGCGTTTCGAAGAGCACGGTGCATAAAGATTTAACGGAGCGTTTGCCCGAGATCAACCCTGATCTGGCCGATCAGGTGAAGCACATTCTCGAATATCACAAATCGATTCGTCATCTTCGGGGGGGAGAAGCCACAAAAATTAAATATAAAAAAACGACAGGAAAAAAACGTGAGGTTGCTGTAGCCTCAAAGCCATAAGATTTTCGGAATTTTAAGGAATAATTCAGTTTTATTACATTGTATCCTTCCCCTAAAGTATGGTATTTTTAAATTTGGGACTAACTAACTATTTTTCTCATTCAAGTAGTAACGGCTGCGCCGTCCACATGAGGGCGGTATCCGTTCCAGCGAGAAATAGAAGGTTAAAGTATATTGTGCAAACTTATACTTTCTTATATTTTAAAATAACACTTTGGGGGCTCTTTCATTATGCTTAGCAAGGATATCGGAATCGATCTCGGCACGGCCAATGTGCTCATTCATGTCAAGGGAAGGGGAGTCGTTCTGGATGAACCCTCCGTGGTCACGCTCGAAAGTGATACGAAGAGAGTCCTTGCAGTAGGCGAACAAGCGCGTCGAATGGTAGGCCGCACGCCGGGAAATATCACTACGATCCGTCCTCTTAGAGACGGCGTTATTGCAGACTTTGCGATTACGGAAATGATGCTGAAGTATTTCATAGACCGCGTAGGCGGCCGTACCTGGTACGCAAGGCCCCGCATCTTGATCTGCGCCCCCACAAATATTACCTCTGTTGAGCAGAAATCAATCCGGGAGGCGGCGGAACGCAGCGGGGCCAAGGAAGTTTTTATGGAAGAAGAGCCCAAAGCTGCAGCGATTGGCGCGGGCATGGATATTTATCAGCCAAGCGGAAATATGGTCGTCGATATTGGCGGCGGAACGACGGATGTAGCCGTGCTCTCCATGGGCGACGTCGTTACCGCCTCCTCGATCAAAATTGCGGGGGACAAATTCGACGAGGCCATTTTAAAATATATTAAACAGAAGTACAAGCTGTTAATCGGCGAACGTACGGCAGAGGATATTAAGCTGAACATTGGATCCGTCCGTCCGGGCGGCATGCAGTCTGAGATGGATATCCGCGGGCGCGATATGGTAAGCGGCCTGCCCCAGACGCTGACCATTTCTTCCGGTGAGGTAAAAGAAGCGCTGTGGGATCCGGTTTCCTCCATCGTAGCTGCGGCCAAATCGGTGCTTGAACGCACACCGCCGGAGCTGTCAGCCGACATTATTGACCGGGGGGTTGTGTTGACCGGCGGAGGCGCACTGCTTAACGGGCTGGACGAGCTGCTCTCTGAGGAACTGCATGTTCCGGTCTGGGTAGCGGAGGATCCGATGCATTGTGTGGTTAAGGGAACCGGAATAATGCTCGATCATTTGGACAAGAACGTTAAGAAAAAATTCTAGGCTGCCGATAATATAAGTTAACAGCTCAATCAGGAAGGGGACTCACCCTCATGCTTAGAGGATTATATACGGCCGCTGCCGGATTGGTAACGCAGCAGCGCAGACATGATACGGCAACGCAGAACATTGCCAATTTGAATACAACGGGGTACAAGCAGGTGGATAGTGTCAGTCATGCTTTTCCCGAGGTGCTCATTTCCGCAATGAGCGGCGGCACCGTGAAGCCCGTTGGCCGAATGAATACTGGTGTATTTGCCGAGCAGTCCGTTTCCCAATATTTGCAGGGAGATCTGATTGAAAGCGGCAAGCCAGTGGATTTTGCATTATCTACTGATCTGCAGGTGGCGGACCCGGCTACAGGCGCCAATATTAATTTTGACGGCTCAGGGAAGTATATAACTCCTGAAGGCGAGGTAATCTACCGGCCGCAGGCTTTTTTTACGGTTCAGGATAATGATGGGAATCAATTATATACCCGCAATGGCAGCTTCACAGTAAATGCGGCGGGAGAAGTTCTCAGCTCGGGCGGATTCAGGGTGCTGGACAGCAATGGCAACCCGCTTGTCTTGACAGGTCCGCAGGACAATCTTAAAGTAGACGGGCAGGGCAATTTGCTTAATCCGGTTACAGGGCTCCCTTCGGGAACCCGAATCGGTGTCAGCGTGGTTACAAGACCTCAGGAACTGGTGCGTGACGGTAACGGTGTTTTCCACGCCGAGGATGTGGAGAATGCGGATATCCGCTTTGCCAATGCTACGGACAATCTGCAGGTGCGGCAGGGGTACCTGGAGAATTCCAATGTTGATGCGACCCAGGTGACCGTGGATTTGAATGCGGCTTACCGGGCGTATGAAGCGAATCAGAAGGTTATTCAGTTTTATGACAGCAGTTTGCAGAAGGCTGTAAACGAAGTCGGCAGAATATAGGACAGGAGGAGTAACGTATGAACAATTCAACGATTGGCGCAGCCGTCTCTTTGTCCAGTCTCCAGCAGCGTCTGGATATTATTGCCGACAACATTGCCAATATGAATACCGATGGCTACAAAAGCAAGGAAGGCTCCTTTGAGGATGTGCTGACCCGTGTTCAGCAGCAGTCCAAGGATTATGATCAGCCGGGCCGCAGCACTCCGCTTGGCTTTAATATCGGATTTGGTGTACGTGTGCCTACGGTCACCAGCAACTGGGAGGAAGGCACGCTCAAGGAAACGGGAAATCCGACGGATCTGGCCATTCAAGGCAACGGGTTGTTTGGAGTCCAGGTGAACGGGGCTACTGCCTATACTCGCCAAGGGGCCTTTCACTTCGTTCCTGACAGTGCCAATCCGGATAATATGATGCTGGTGGACAACACAGGCAATCCTGTGCTGAACACGGCAGGCAACCCTTTGACCGTTCCTGTGAACGTAAGTGCCGCCATTGATGAGAACGGACGGGTGCTGACCAAGACGAATGAGAACGCACCTGCCCGGGTAGCTGGAACGATAATGATCGTGGAGCCTTTCAGCAAGAGTGCACTGCAGGCTGTGGACGGGAATTTCTATGTGCTTGCTGATGGAGTCACAACACAGCAGGCTTTCAAGGCCGCAGGTGAGCCTTCTACCATAGGCGTTCGGGCCGGATACCTGGAGCAGTCCAACGTGGATTTAAACAAGGAAATTACGGAAATGATGCAAATTCAACGCACTTATCAGCTCGCCGCACGGGCGCTCTCCTCAAGTGATCAGATGCTCGGCCTGGCTAATAACATGCGCGGGTAGGTGAAGGAATGGCTCGTCAGAACAATAGTAAGCCTGAAGCAACAGATGAAGCAGAACAGCAGCAGCCCATACGGCGGCGTGGAATCTCCAAATGGACCATAGTTCAGTGGTTTCTGATTCCTGTGCTGCTTGTGGCAGCACTGTCTGGCGGCATGGTGGCCGGCTACGTCATCCTGGGCAAAAAAGAATTCAGCGATGTGCTCCAGTGGAGTACCTGGAAGCATGTCTACGATTTGGTGTTTGCGCCATAAGTGTTAATATTAGAACTCCCTTGTTGTACAGGGGAGTTTTCTTTTTTATACTGGAAAATGTATAATGATGGAGGCCCCTGAGCGCAAAAAGGGCCCTCTCCGCCATGTTGCCTTATGCGGCGGAGAAAGCCCCTTATCTCAACCTCCACTGCTGCAGGTGGTGAAGGATATTATAGTTTTTGCCGAAGCTGTCCATATTTATGCAGGATGGTCAAGAATAAAACAGAATGCTGCAGTGGCAGGCAGATTACCAGGGTGCGGTTTATATCCGAAAGGAGCTTTGTATCCATGTTGAATATCAATGAAATTCAAGAAATAATCCCCCATCGGCCTCCATTTCTGCTGGTGGACAAAATTACCGAAATAGAAATGGGCAAACGGGCAGTCGGCATCAAGAATGTAACGGTGAATGAGCCGTTTTTTGTCGGCCATTTTCCGGGATATCCGGTCATGCCGGGTGTGCTGATTACAGAAGCGCTGGCTCAGGTTGGCGCGGTTGCCATACTTGGTGTTGAAGCCAACAAGGGGAAAATCGGCTTTCTGGCAGGCATAGACGGCTTCCGTTTCCGTGGTCAGGTGGTTCCGGGAGACACACTTATGCTTGAAGTGGAAATTACCCGCCTAAAGGGCAGCATTGGCAAAGGGCAGGCTACCGCCAAGGTGGAGGGCAAAGTAGTCGCTTCCGGGGAAATTATGTTCGCACTCAGCTAGAACCTGTTATAAAATCATATATCATAGATGGAGAAGGAGAGATTTGATATGACTCAATTAAGCCCCAAAGCCGCAGAAACACTGTCACGCTGGCTGCAGGACCCATCCGTTGACGAGAACACGAAGGCAGAACTGAATCTGCTTGCGAATGAGCCACAGGAGCTGGAAGAGCGTTTTTACAGAGATTTGGAGTTCGGCACAGGCGGCTTGCGCGGGGTTATAGGAGCAGGCAGCAACCGGATCAACCGGTATACTGTGGGCAGAGCAACTCAAGGCTTCGCTAATTATATCCTTGAGCAGCATACCGGTGAAGGCAGACCTTCTGTAGTAATTGCCCATGACTCCCGCCGTTTTTCGCCGGAGTTCACACTTGAGGCTGCGCTGGTATTGGCCGGAAATGGGATTGAAGCCCATCTGTTCCCGTCCCTGCGGTCCACGCCGCAGTTGTCCTTTACAGTGCGTCATCTGAAAGCAACCGGAGGCGTAGTGATTACTGCAAGCCATAATCCTCCCGAGTACAATGGCTACAAGGTGTACAATGCTGAAGGTGGACAGCTTGTTCCGGATGAGGCTGAAAAAGTCATCTCCTACATCATGGAAGTAGATTCTTTTAATGGCGTAAAACGCATGTCTCAGGAAGAGGCGGAAGCAGGAGGGCTCCTGCATTGGCTGGGCGAGCAAGAAGATGAGGCGTTCACTGATACGGTGGCGGCTGTCAGCGTTGCCCGCGACGAGATTACGTCCACTCTGGGACGTGATTTCAAAATTGTCTACACGCCGCTTCACGGGACAGGCAATCTTCCAGTTCGCAGTGTCCTGAACAAAATCGGCTTTACCCAGGTGCATGTAGTCCCAGAGCAGGAACTGCCGGATTCAGAATTTTCTACCGTAAAGTCACCAAATCCTGAAGAGCGGGAAGCCTTCACCCTGGCTATGAAGCTGGGAGAGGAGCTTGGCGCTGATCTGCTGATCGGTACAGATCCGGATGCAGACCGCATGGGGGCTGTAGTGCGCGACAACGAGGGCAAGTTCGTCGTTCTCTCCGGCAACCAGTCCGGTGCGCTGATGATTCATTACTACCTTAGCCGTTTGCAGGAGCAAGGCAAGCTGCCAGCCAATGGCGCTGTCGTTAAGACTATTGTAACCAGTGAAATGGGTGCAGCCGTTGCTGAGCATTATGGCGCTACCGTGTTCAACACCCTCACAGGGTTCAAATATATCGGTGAAAAAATGACCCAGTTCCAGCAGTCCGGTGAATACACCTACCTGTTCGGTTATGAAGAGAGCTATGGCTATCTTGCCGGTAATTATGCCCGTGACAAGGATGCCGTGCTTGCTTCCATGCTGATTGCTGAAGCTGGCGCTTATTACAAAGCCCAAGGAAAAACACTGTATGATGTGCTCCAAGAGCTGTACGAGCAGTTCGGGTACTTCCTGGAAAGCCTGGAATCCCGTACATTGAAGGGTAAAGACGGCGTGGCGCAGATTCAGGGGATTATGAGTGACTGGCGCAGCAATCCTCCGCAGGAAATTGCCGGCGCAGCAGTAACCGAGGTTCTGGATTATTCACTGGGACTGAACGGTCTCCCTAAGGAAAATGTGCTGAAATATCTGCTGTCCGACGGTTCCTGGTTCTGCTTGCGGCCATCGGGCACCGAGCCGAAGATCAAAGTGTATTTTGCAGTTCGCGGAGAATCACTGCAGAACGCAAAAGACAAGGTTGCCACGCTCACACAGCAGGTTATGTCGCGCGTTGACGGGAAATAAATAATAGAAGATACAGGATTTAAGCGAAACGGATACTGCTCCTTTAAGGACGCGCATCCGTTTCTGCTTGAAATTAGCCTGATAGGGCTTTAAGTGAAAGAGGAGGTACTTTGGAGTGCAGCAAAAATGGCAACGTTGGAACATCGCTTCACGGAAGTGGTTATGGATCATTGTGGTAATTGGTGTGCTTGCCGCATTGCCTGTCGTCTATGACCGTCTGCAGACGGAGAAATCCTCCAAAACGGTTGAATTTGTTTTTGATTACCGTGACCTGGTGGAAGCGGCCAACTACCGGGCGAATCCGCAGGATTATATCTCAGAGCAGCTCGACCTCTTGAAAAATGCCGGTGTAGGCAGCATGGCTATTTACGAGAACACGCTGGAGGATTACCGCAAGGCCCGCCGGCTGATGATATGGGGAGCGGCTGATATTGCCAACCTGACGGATACCGTGATTCCGGAGAATGAGAACTATACATATGTCCTCTTTACCAGCCCGGAGAATACTGAATCCCTCGCACCGATCATCCGTGATACCTTCAGCAGCCTTGAGATAGCCACCGAGGACTGGAGTTACCGCGGACAGCAAGGGCTTATCATCAAAACCCCGCTGGAGGATGCTACGTTGAAGCCTATGCAGCCGGATCCGTTCACCCTGGAGATGCTGCATGACAAAGGGTTCAACATTGTGCCTCGTCTTGTGGATTCCCTCCCTTACAACGAGGCTGCCGTTACCAAGTTGCTTGACCGCTACCAGGAGCTTGGAGTCAAACGTTTGCTTTTTGAAGGTGAGTCTGTCAAAGGATTTAACGATGATGCTGATTTGAACAGCATTACTGCTTTTGCCGATCTTCTTAAGGAACGCGGAATCGGGATTGCCGCCATTGAGAATATCAAAGCCCAGCAAAAGGGCTTCAATAAATTAGCTTATCTGCTGGATTACAATGTAACCCGGCTGTACTCGCTAAGTGAAGGTGATTCTGCCCTTCCACCGGACACGATCGCGGACCGCTTTGCACTTGCGACGAAAGACCGGAACATCCGCATGATCTATCTCAACACGATTCCATCGCGCGACACTTCCAAGGCACAGATTAAAGACACTCTAGAAAATCTGATCACCAGCCTTAGTGAGCCTGGAGGTGCGGTAGAGAAAATCGAGAGTAATGGGTTCACCTTGGGACAAGCCACTGCTTTTGATGTTGTGGACTCCTCTTTCCAGCGTTATTTTAAACTAATTGCCGTAATAGGTGCTGTAGCCATGGTGGCCCTTTTGGTTTCCTACTTTATTCCTTGGCTTACGCTGCCTGCCTGGGTACTTGGTCTGGTGGGAAGCGCAGGGCTGATGCTGATCAAGCCACAGCTGTTCGAGCAGGCTTTGGCACTCGCTGTAGCCATCAGCGCACCAACAGTGGCAACCATACTGGCGGTACGCAAAATAAATGAGAAGGGTCCACCGCTTCGGGCTAATCCGTTGACCTATGCCGTTATGACTCCGCAGCGCCGATTGGCCCACAGTCTCGTGCTTTATATCAAAACAGCAATAATTTCGCTCAGCGCGGTGCCGTTTGTGATTGCTCTGCTGAATAATATTACCTATAGTCTGGTGCTTAACCAGTTCCGTGGTGTGAGTCTGCTGCACTTGGCGCCTATTGCGCTGATTGCTGTATATGTACTGCTGTACCGTGGAGAGTTTGTTCTTAGTAAAACCGGCAAGCTCCTGCGGACACCGATTACGTTGGCTTGGGTTATTGCAGCTGGTGTTCTCGGCATCGTAGGAATGTATTATTTGAGCCGGACCGGCAATAGCGGCACGGTAAGCGCACCGGAAAAAATTCTCCGCACTTTTCTGGAGAATGCAGTAGGGGTCCGGCCCCGCAACAAAGAATTCCTGCTGGCTCATCCGCTGTTTATCCTGGGTGCCTTTATGGCCTATAAATACCGGAACGCCGCGTTTATCATGATCATCGCCGTGATCGGTCAGCTGTCAATGGTAGATACCTTTGCCCACATTCACTCTCCGGTTCTGATCTCGCTGGTTCGTGGATTGCTCGGACTTGGCCTCGGTCTAATCATTGGTCTGGTTGCGGTAGGGGTATGGCAGCTTGTAGAGGGGTGTTGGAGACGATGGTCGCCGCTTCTCAAAAAATAATCATCTCCGGCTATTATGGTTTCCGCAACAGTGGAGATGAGGCGGTGCTGCAGTCCATTCTGAATGCACTGCAGAAGCATTCGCTGGCAACGGGAACAGCCATTGAGCCTGTTGTGCTGTCAATAGATCCGGAATGGACGACAGCAACCTATGGAGTGAAGTCAGTACACCGTATGAAGCTTGGCGAAGTGCGCAGCGCCATTTCGGAGAGTGCCGGTTTGATCAGTGGGGGAGGCAGCCTGCTGCAGGATGTGACCGGGAGCAAAAGCATCCCATATTACCTGGGTATCATCAAGCTGGCTCAATGGATGGGCAAGCCCACCTTTATATATGCTCAAGGTATTGGTCCGGTTAACCGCAAGCTCTTCCACCCGTTGATCAAAGCGGTTTTCCGCAAATGCAGCTATATCTCTGTAAGGGATGAACAGTCGCGTGAGCTGCTTCAATCCATGGGGTTGGCCAGCAAGAAGATTGAAGTGGTACCCGATCCGGTTATGGGGTTAAGTCTTCCGGAGGACAACAGGGTAAACAGTACAGAAGCAGTAGAGGCCCCGTTTCAGAAAATTCCGCATTCTCAGCCTGCACTTCAAACTGTAGGGATTTCAGTTCGCTTCTGGGAACAATCGCGGGGAGAACTAGACGCTATTTCGGATGGTTTGCTGCAAGCTTGCGCCCAGGTTCCGCTTCATCTGCGGTTTTTGCCTTTTCACCATCCTTCTGATCATGAAGCTTCACGTTATATCATGCAGAAGTTGGAGAAGGGGATTGCACAGTATGGCGGAGTGCTCAGTATCTGTGAAAATGCCGAGCACCCGCAGCAGATGCTGCGGGAAGTAGGGGAATGCGACGTCTTGATCGGAATGCGGCTGCACAGCCTGATTTATGCCGCTGGAAGACGGGTGCCTCTCATCGGCATCTCTTACGATCCGAAGATTGATCATTTTCTGGAGCGGGTTGGGTGCCAGCCTATTGGAACCACAGCTTCGCTGGATAGCGGGAAGCTTGCTGTTGAAGTGCTCCAGCTTTTGGCATCAGGGGATGAATGGAAGCGTAAGCGTGAGCCGCTGATTGATTCCTTGGTTCGGGAAGCCGAGGCGCCAGCCCGGCAAATCATTGAATATTTCCGCCGTAAAGGGTGATTGATACGTGAAAGCAGATAGTGTGATCCCCACGGTGCCGATTTTTGGCATCCGGGTATCCAAAGTCGATATGAAAGCCACGGTTTCCTATTTGGTCGATGCCGTCCAAAAGCGTGAGCCGCATCAGGTCATTACAGCCAATCCGATCATGATCATGACCGCCCTGGAGAACCCGGCTTATATGGAAATTATGAAATCAGCCGAACTGGTGGTTCCTGACGGGACAGGGGTAGTATGGGCAGCAGAATATTGCCATCAGCCAGTAGCTGAACGCGTTGCGGGTTTTGATCTTTTACATGAATTGCTGCGCCAGGGCGAAAGCTATAAATGGAGGGTATATTTGCTGGGTTCTACACCTGAGGTGATTCGCGAGACGGCCTCCCGGTTACAAACTCAGTATGCCGGTATCAATATTGCGGGATATCATGACGGATTTTTTGGGCCGGAGGCGGATGAGAAGATTGTAAGTGAAATTATCGAAGCTCAGCCTGACCTGCTTTTTGTGGCCCGGGGGGCGGATAGTCAGGAGCCTTGGATCGCCAAATACAAATCCCGGCTGAACATCCCGGTAATGATGGGTGTCGGCGGGAGCTTTGATGTGATCTCCGGCAAGAGCCGCCGGGCGCCAAAGGCCTTCCAGAAACTACGTGCAGAGTGGTTATACCGCCTTCTTAAGGAGCCTACCCGTTACAAAAGAATGCTTGCGCTGCCGAAATTCGCAGTAAAAGTGCTGCGTGAGAAAGAAAAAGTGACAAAAGCCTAGTGAAACGTGCTTATTTACCGCAAAAATCCGATCAGCAGCCTAAAAACGGAATTGGAATTTGTTTTTGGTTCAGCGTATAATTCAATGCGGTAGAGAAATGGAGGTCGACTGGTCAAATGTTAATCATATACATCGCCGGATTCGTAGTGTGCATGGGACTTGCACTGCTTTTGACACCACTGGTGAAGAAATTCGCAATTAAGATTGGTGCCACGGATGTGCCGAATGCCCGCAAAGTGCATACCAAGATTATGCCCCGCCTCGGCGGACTAGGTATTTTTCTGGCGTTTGTGTTAGGCCTGCTTGCCGTATTGCCGATTATTCCTTATGATTTTACTCCGCGGGAGGCTAATTTCATCAAAGCGCTGCTCTCGGGCGGCGGACTGATCGTTCTTATCGGTGCACTGGATGACCGGTTTGAGCTTTCGGCAAAGGTGAAACTGCTGGGCCAGATTGCCGCAGCGTGCATCGTTGTTTTCGGATTTGGGATTACCGTTGATTTTGTAAACATTCCATTTAATAATACGTATTCCTCACTGGAAAGCTGGATTGCCATTCCGCTGACTATCTTTTGGATTGTCGGGGTTACGAACGCCGTTAACCTGATTGACGGGTTGGACGGGCTTGCTGCCGGAGTATCCGGTATCGCGATTGCTACGATTGCTGTCATGGCATTTTTGATGGGCAACACCATGGTTGCGCTGCTTTGTCTGCTTCTGCTTGGCAGTATCCTGGGTTTCCTGTTCTTCAACTTCCACCCTGCCAAGATTTTTATGGGGGATACAGGCTCGCTGTTCCTGGGCTTCTGCCTGGCGCTGCTTGCCTTGCTGGGTTTCAAACAGATTGCGGTAGTTTCCTTTATTACACCACTCTTGATTATCGGAGTTCCGCTATCGGATACGTTTTTTGCCATCGTCCGCCGGAAGCTGCAGAAGAAGCCAATTTTCGCTCCGGACAAAGGCCATCTGCATCACTGTCTGCGCGAGCTGGGCTTCAGCCACCGCCAGACCGTACTGATTATTTATGGCATCGCCGCTTTCTTTGGAGTCCTGGCTGTAATCCAGACGTCTGCGTCTTTGTATGAAGCGAACTGGGTGACATTCGTCGTGATTTGCGTAATGCTCTTTTTCCTGCAGATTGGTGCAGAGATCACCGGTGTCATCAGCAAGACCAAACGTCCGTTGATTGATTTCCTGCTAAGAATGCGGGTGAAGGTTAATCCGGAGCGCGGTTCCAAATCATAAAGTGCTTCGACCTGCATCATGCAATTATCTTCCTAATCTGACAAAGCTCATCCTAAAAAGGGTGAGCTTTTTTGCTATATTCCTAAAAAATCCCGCGGTATTGACCGATAAAGAACAAAGTGAGGGTTAACGAGAACATATACTCAAAGGAGAGATATACACATGTTACGCTTTAAGAGACCATTCGTTTGGCTGCTGCTGGCGGCTCTGATCGTTTCCATGTTCCCAGGCAAATACACGCCGCATGCTGCGGCAGCAACCACGACCTACTTCAGTCCGGATGATCTCACGCTGCGTTCGACAGTAGGTTTGGACCAAACGGCTACAACTGGATCAACAGCAATTAGTAGAAGTACTGTGTACAAAACGAGCAATTCCAGCCTTAATATTACTGGTGTATATTCACAAGTGACCGCCTCTACGATGAAGGTTGTTGTAGAGCAGCTTTCACAAGACAGCACTGGAAAATGGGTCACGGATCCAACTCGTGTCACAACAGGTACTGTTACTACTGATACTAATAGTCCAAACAATCGCTTCACAACAAGCGGTGTGGTTCTATATACGGGATTTAATAAAATTACCTTTTCCGGACTACAGGGTAACCTGACACGTTCAGAATCATTTTACGTGCTGTATGACAAAGTCCCTTATGTAACTTCACTGCAAGTGCTAGGTGGTCCGGCAGCGCTCGATTTAAATGAAGGAACACAGGTGGTTGTTCCGGTGTCCTCCATCACACTTCAGGGTAAGGTAGCCAATGCAACCAAAGTTAGTGTATCCCTGAATGGGGGGACAGCACTGCAAACATCATTGTTGGAAGACGGGACCTTTTTCACGCCTGCGCTGTCCTTGACTCCAGGACTTAGCACATTGAAAATTATTGTGCAGAATGCATCCGACTCCATAACCATAGATCGCACGCTTTACTTTTTCGATAAAGACCAGCCGTATGCTTCATTAAATCTGGTTCATGCAGGAACTCCGTATTCCCTTTTGAACAACATCCCAACCCTATCGGCTGTAAATACGTTTAAGGCTAGCCTGTCGGGACAAGTTTTAGTGCCTTACAGTTCTGATGTTTTTAAAGACAAGGCCGTCTTTAAAATTAACGGAGGTACTACAAATGAGGTTGTTCTATCGAATGCATCTGCTACGGAAATTACGATTCCTGGTCCTGATGGAGTGACAGCTGCTTACAAGCTGGTTACATTCACAACCTCTGTTGATGTACCAATTGCTGCAGGAACCAACGATTTTACCGTAAACATTGAGTACGGTAAGTACACTGCCTCACTTTTGAAGTCGTATAATTATGTCCCTGGTGAAACGGTAATCCAAAACATCTCTTATCTTACTAACTTCACTCCCGGCGCTGACTTGGCAAATGTATCCAAGCTTCCATTGGATGGACAGCAGATGGAAAAAGATAACTTTTATATCCTTGTCAAGAGCAATGTGGATCCGAAAACAGCAACGCTAGCTGGATTATACCTGCCTTTAAGCACAAAAGGTTTGACCCTTACCCAAGTTACGAATGCTACTGGGCTGGCTATTGACGGTACGGAGCGTATTTATCAGGTTACTGGGTTCTCTAATGGACAACAGAAAGTACAATTTAAATATGGAACCTCCAAGTCAGTCTATATTGCGAACATCTCTTATGTCTCCAAAAACTATATTTATGTAAGCAATCTTCAAGATGGTCAGACCTTTGAGTTCGACTCCAGTAAAAATAAAAGTATTACTGTAGAAGGCGAGTACATTGGTTTTGAAAATATTTTTAGTGCTCAGTTCCAGATTAATGGTAAAGATAGCAGCACATTTAAAGATCCTACGATTTCCTTTGGTGTCAAGGAAGGCAGCCCGACGTTTACATCAACACTGAATATCAGTCAGGCTGGGCCTTTAGTCTATGGTGAGAACAAACTCGTGTTCACCGGTATATCGAGAGATGCAGCTCAAAACGAACGTGTTATTACAAAAGAACTGCGGATTTACATTGTAGATACTAATGTCTCAAATCTGTCTCAATTCCACCCAAGCTTGGGCGAGAATCGGGCGATATTCACTAAAACATCGTTATCCAACGAGACAGAAAGAAATAAAATTTTGGCCTTGCCTACTGAATTTTCTTACAAAGATGAGAAGTATGTAACTACCCGGGATAATTATGATTTGGTATTGCGCGGAGGCGCGGCAACCATACTAAATCTTTACAGAGGTTCCGAACTGGTTTTCTCATCTTTGCCTGAAGGAAGTACAACGAATAACCTGTTGAAAGAAGATTCTGTTACAGACGATATTGTCTCACCTGGAACCTATGGCGGTTCTTTGATCTATGATTACGTAGGAACCAGCAAGGATTTCTTGCTTCGTCTGCGGGATCTTAAATTTGATGCTCCAGGCAGCCATGTTTATACACTAGAACTGATTAATAAAACAGGTGCCAGAACGACACAGCGGATTGAGATTGTCCGTGAAGTGTTGCCATACCGTGTATTGTCTCCAGTTGCCACAGTAGGCGATCAAATTGTTGTGAACAAGAATTTTGTACGCTTCGACATTGAAGCTGAGGGTGCAACAAAGGTTATGATTGATAAGTACGAAGCAGTACCGCGGACAGACCTGCCGAATCGCTTTACCTACGACTATGTTGGACTGAAGCCTGATAAAGCAACTTCTATTAAAATTCAAATTGTACGTGCAAGCTCAACACTATCGGATACAATAACTGTTTATTATGCCAGTGCAGTTCAAATTGATACTCAATACATGGCTGAGAAAGTCGCTACTAAGTACAGTGTCTTTAATAAGGGGTTGGAGTTGACCTTCCCTAAAGGGACTCTTATGAAGGGATATACCACTTCTGGAGCTGCTAAATATTATCCTGACACAAAACTGCTGTTTGGTATTGCGGATCCTGCAGATGGTGTAGTAGAGCGGACAAATGACTATGGGAACATTATTAATGTCAGTCCTGCAGATGACAGAACGGTTGGAGGTAAGTCTCCGCTGGTTATTTTGCAGGAGCTGGTACTACGGTTCACCTCAACAGCTTCCACAAATAACTTTTCCAGAGTGTCCGATATCTATTGGTTGAATGGGGGGCTTGGAGAAGTTGGAACAAAGGGAACGAGCAATTATGTACCAGCAACAAACGGTATAGCTCCATACTCCATTAACGGTAATTTTACGCAATATAGCCAGACTCGAAAAATTGTTCCTTCACAACGCGGAGAGCTAACACTTAACTTCAATTCTAGCGTCGTTGATGAAGTTGGTTCTACGGTTACTGTTTTCCGGTATACTGATTCAGGTAAATGGGAGAATATTGGTGGAGAGGTAGATACGAAGAAGCATACCGTAACTGTCCCGTTCGATGAGTTCGGCTATTATACAGTAATGAAGCTTCGCAGAGGCTTTACAGATATCACCAATCATCCTTGGGCAAGAAATATATTGAATGGATTATACTCTAAGGGGATTATGACGAATCTCCGATCAGATGCCTTCGGCGCTGATGATACGACGACACGGGGTGAATTTGCTACCCTGATTGTAAAAGGGCTGAACATTCCCCTAAGCTACAATAGTAATCAGCAGACTTTCTTCGATATCGTGCCTGAGGCAGTTTCAACAACATGGGATTTCAAACATATTGAGACTGCTGCTAGAGCAGGGATTGTCACCGGCTTGAGTGATGGGTTCTTCGGTCCGGACCAGCCGCTCACAAGAGAGCAGGCTGCGGTCATGATTGCCAGAGCCTTGAAGCTAAAAATGGCTACCAACGATGCCAAGCTTTTGGCCAGCCTCACTAAATCATTTGTGGATACTGGAAGTATGGATTTTTACTCCAAACCAGCCATTGATGCGGTATCCAAAGCCAAAATCATGGAAGGCAGCGCGGTAACCATTACAGGTCAAACCAAACCGGTATATAATTTCAATCCAAAGGGCAAACTGACCAGAGCGGAAGCCGGAAAGATTGCTGTAGCACTTTTAAAGAAGAGTACAAGCATCTTCCCAAAAACCTTTAACTAAGATGTCAAAAGAACAAAAGGTCCGCGAAAGCTGTTCGCGGGCCTGTTCTTTGTAATTAATTTACAATGCCGTCGACATAAACTTTGTAATCTGCACCATTTTACGTTACAATAACTTAGAAAATAATATTTTCTGAAAGGTGAAAGCCATCGATGAAACCGATTTTATCAAAAGCACAGCTGGATTACATGAAAGCAAAGAATTCGTTTGAGAATAGAGCAAAGGTAATGGAGAAGGAAATCGCTGCAAAACGGGCGCTTCAGGAGATCACACAGGAGGTTATGGAAGAGCTTGTACAGTCTACCGGGTTCCACGATGCTTACAATGATCTTGTGACTGCGGAGAATGCTTTAATTGAATGGTCGCACACCACAATCAAGCATGAAAAGACCTACCGGGAGAACCGCGGAGCGATTGATGCCATGTATGAGAATGTGAATTCAAGTCCTGAGAAACGTCAGGAACTGATTCAACTATCGATGAAGATACGTTAGACTATAGATAAAAGCGCCGGAAAACGGCGCTTTTTGTTTTGTTCAGAAGATCAGTAAGCAGTTTGAAAATGGATGATTATGTTTATTTACTTAACAAATATTGCTTAATGACGTTTTAAAAGCCTTTGTGCTATACTGGGTCCCGTAGCCACCCATCATTAACAATAGTTAGTAGAACATACATATTGTCTCTTCTAATTGGGCAGGGCCCAGTCGCAACAATTTTTAAAATTTATTTTGAACAAAGCGCAACTTTCTAGAAACTCCTGCGTTTAAGATGTAGAGTCATTTGATCCAGGCATTTGTTTTCATCCTCAAATTGAATAACAAGGCCAAATGGAAAAATTAGCTTTACGTGACTTGAGGCACATTGTATAATACTTAGGTAGAATTAGGAATCTAGTATTATTATGCCCTGAAGCTGGTTACAAGTTTCTGTGATACCCGTCACAGACATTATTTATACTTAATATGCTCAACTCGGGAAAGGGGGTGCATCGGCTAATGAGTGACATGAGCTACCCAACTAAAGAAGAAACTCAGTTCATGAACGTCCAAGGAGGAGAAAAAAAGGTTATGAAGAAAATTTTATCCGTAGCATTATCTACAGCAATGGCATTCTCGATGTTTGCCTCTGTAGCATTTGGTGAAACTGCAACAACTCCACAAGCAAAATTTGATGCTTTGGCAGCAAAAGGTATCCTGAACGGCTACCCAGATGGTCAAGCACATCTTGAAAAAGACCTGACTCGCGCTGAGTTCGCTAAGATCGTAACTAAGTTGTTCGGTCTTTCCGAAGTAACTGGCAAATTGTCTTACAAAGACAAAGGTTACACTGCCAGCAACTGGGCTGTTCCTTACATCGAAGCTGTAACTGCAGCTCAACTGATGCAAGGTAAAGATACTGTTAAAGGTATCTTCGACTACAACGGTAAAGTAACAGTTGAAGAAGTAGCGGCTGTATTGTTCCGCGCTCTGAAACTTGAAACTCCTGCTACAACTGATAACACAGCATCGGCATGGGCTAAAGGCTATGCTCAAGCAGTTATCAACGCTGGTCTGGTTGCACAAACCACTAACTTCAAAGCTAACGCTACTCGTTCTTTGGTAGTTGAAACTGCTTATGCAGTTGACCAGAAGCTTGTAACTCCTGCATTGACTGTGACTTCTGCTGAAGCAGTAAGCCCAACAAGTGTAGTTGTAACATTCTCTGACAAAACTACTGAAACTGTAACTTTGACTACCGCACTGGTAGAAGGTGTTGAAACAACAATCAACTTCAAACACCTTGATAAAGATTACACTGCAAAAGTAACTTTGGCTGCTCCTAAGGTTATTTCCGCAGAAGCTCCAAACGCTAAGCAACTGGTTGTTAAATTCAACCGTGCGATTGATGCAGACTCAGTAATCTCTGACGGCAAGTTGATTGCAAATGTTATTAAAGTAGTTACTGTTTCTGGTCAAACTGTAACAGCGGCTGGATCTTCTGCTAGCCTTAACACAGCTGGTACTGAATTGACTATCACTTTCAACGTTAATGAATATGACTACCTGAAGGGGCAATACACAATCGTAGTTAGCGATGATGTTAAGACTACTTCTGGAACAGCGGTTGCTGCTTATACTACGCTGATTTCTGTTGCTGATGTTACTGCTCCAACAGTTAAAGCTATCAACGCAGTAGCTAAAACTACAACAAACAAAGTATACGTTCAGTTCAGCGAACCTGTTAAACCAGCTGGTATCATCGCTACTGTTAACGGTGTAGCAGCATCGGTATACAGAGAATCCGCTGATACATTCAGCTTGACTGCTGGCACTTTGAACAGCGGTACAACTTATGATGTATCCCTGACTAACGTTTCTGACTTCGCAAGCAATGTTGCTACTCCAATCAAGACTACTGTAGCAGTCGTTTCTGACACTGCTGCTCCACAAGTAGTAAGCATTACTCCAGTTAGTGACCAATATGTCAATGTTAAATTCAACAAAAAAGTTAGCTATGATTCCTTCGTGGGTAACGTTGGATTGCTCAAAGCTGACGGCGATAAAATCGGCAATATGAACGTGATTACTAAAGAAGATAGTGACACAATCAAATTGCAGGTTCCTTCTAACTTTGACTTCCCTACATCCGGCGCATTCACTGGCACATTGCAGTTCGGTGCAACAGTGCGTGATACTTTGGGAAATACACTTGGAACAGCTCTTTCGCAGCAGGTTTCCTTGACTAAAGATAGCACAGCTCCTTCTGTAGCAAGTGCTACTTACGGTTCCAAAGGCCTTGTAATTACTTTCAATGAAGATATCACTTTCCTAGGTGCTCCAGCTACAATTAGAGTAATCAATAACGCTACTGGCGCTTATGTTACTACCGGTGTTGATTTCTCTGGTCAAGTTGTAAGTGGTGGTAAAGTAACATTCCCTAAAGTAACTGGTCTGAGCGGTGATTACACTCTCCGCATTGATAAAGAACTGGTTAAAGATTTGTCCAAGGCTGGCAATAAATCAGCTGCTGCTACTGTAGTAGTAACTGCTGCAACAACAACTTCCAGCGACACAGACAGACCTACAGTTACAGGTATTACCTACACTGAAACTGCTTCTGAAGAGACAGGATTCATTCAATTCAATGTACACGTAGAGGATACTGTTGGCTTGAACGCTGCAACACTTCGCGATAATTCAAGCTACACATTGGGTAGCAAAGCTCTTCCTAGCAGCTCATTCGTTCTTATTGAAAGAACTGATGGTGGTGCGACTAGCAGTGCTCTGAAAAAGGCAATCGCTAAAGTATTCGTACCTAAGACCGGAATCAGCAAGACAGAAGCTATCGAATTCGTAGCATTCGGTATTACTGATACTGCTGGCAATGTTGCTACAGTTACAGATAAGGCTGTTCTTAAGCCAGTTCTGACAGACGGTGTAGCTCCTACATTGACTGCTGCTGTTGTTAACGCAGGTAACACTGGTCTGCTTACACTGACATTCTCCGAAACTGTTAAAAACGTAGACGGAGCAGACTTTACAGTACAGGTGAATGGTGTGGATGTTGATGTAACTTCTGCAACTCCAGGTTCCGGTAGTGATGCCGGTAAATGGCATCTGACACTGAAGGGTTATTCCGATCTGAACGCTAGTAACGTAAATGCCATCAAGGTTACAGTGAAGGATACTGCATCTATCGCTGACGAAGCTAATAATGCTATTACTACTGGCACTACTGTTTATGCAAAATAATTAGCTTCAGTATCGAAGCGAGAATAGCCTCTTCGGAGGCTATTCTTTTTTTATAGGTGCGTTCATTTTGCAAATGGAGGAATTCAATGAAAACTCTCTGGAAAACAATAATGATTGGTGCTATCTTGGCTGGTGGTGTCTGGGCAGGATCAATGTTGAATCTTACAGCCGAAGGGGCAAGCGTGGGCTCTCAGCCTGGAACAGCAGATGATCCGGTCGTTACCAAAAGCTATGTAGACCAACAAATTCAGAAAGCGCTTCAAGGTGGATCTATTGCTACTCAGGCTCCTGTTGTCACTGCCACACCTGCACCGACAAGCGTTCCTACAAGTGCACCTTCTCAGAATGCCTCAACTGCATTTGTTATTGTCGATGTCAAGCCAGGTCAGACCCTTATTGCCGGAGCGGGTGCGGAGTTTATTGTTCGGGCCGGCAAGGCAGTAATCGTGACGCAGGACAGCAATGGCGTGGGTGATTTAACAGATGGAGTAGATCTTGCCAACGGAGCTGCTGCCCCGACTAACCATTTGTTGTCTTTTCCACGTGAAGGCCGGGGAATAGGTGTTCAAGACGGACAGACTTTGGGTCTGGTTGTCATGGTGCGCGGCACATATACATTAAAATAATTTTCACCAAAAAAGTAATAAGCACCGAAGACACTTTTCACAGGGTTAGAATTTGATCTATAGATTACAGAATGCCCTATTGGGCATAAAACATACCATCGGAACGTATTCCCACAGCTGACAAACATTGATGCGATTGAAAGCCTTGGTTCAGGCACACAATATTCCTGTATTCTTAAAATCTGCAGGAGGTGCAATAGACATGGCACGTAATAATCGCACAGTGGTACCGGAAAGCCGGGCAATGCTGAAACAAATGCAGTATGAGATTGCTTCTGAGTTTGGTTTATATGGTGCCCCTAATAGCGGTGGAGCTGATACAGAATTTGCTTCTGAGCTTGGGGTAACGGGCAGCTCAATGGGATATGGTTCGTCTTATCTGGGACATCTTACTTCCCGGGACAATGGATCAGTTGGGGGAGAAATTACCAAGAGGCTTGTGAAGCAGGCCGAGCAGTCTCTTTTTAAATAGGAATGACTTGAATTGACACCATCCGGCAAATAAGATAATATGACTTTTGAGGAAAGCCATAGACCTTTTCCAATCGGAAAAGGTTCATTTTTTGAACTTATCTGACAATATCAACTATGATTATTGAGTCTGGGGAATGGATAAATTCTAGTTGGAAGCGGATCTGCCAGTTCTATCATTACACAATTCATCTGTTCTGGCAGCCGTTGAAGC
>RCUU01000118.1_pt1 | contig 44322 bp, 40 predicted proteins | sample 2166211 | NCBI WGS metagenome assembly RCUU01 (sample SAMN09932620, study PRJNA488358) | compost metagenome | feature: garden; material: soil; isolation source: compost soil in phenylacetic acid-enriched culture | place: Germany: Experimental Botanical Garden Goettingen | collected 2016-01-27
GTTGCTCACGTAGCCTCCAGCTACGCTCCGCTACTCACTCCCTAGCTTCATCCAACCTTCTTGACGCTGAAAAGCCGGATTTTTAACCTCATTAAATTTCTTGAGTTCAGCTTTTGATCGCGATGCACTACACCTTCAGAAACTTCCGGATCGACATCGTACTTCCCCAAACCCCGATCAAGAATCCCAGCCCAACGAGTAATCCGCCCAATTCCAGTCCGATCTCGCTTAACGGAACCAACTGAAGGGCCAGGGTGACATCGGCTTTCACCGAGGATACCAGTTCGTTGTAACCGAAGAACAACACGCCAACGGTGATCAGGGAACCGATCAAACCGATCATTGCGCCTTCCACGAAAAACGGCCACCGAATAAAGGTATTCGTCGCGCCGACCAGCTTCATGATGCCGATCTCACGGCGACGGGCCAAAATCGTAACTCGGATCGTATTGGAGATGAGGAACATCGCCATCAGCCCTAGGCCAGCCACAAAGGCAAAGCCGATATTGCGGATCGCCCGGGTGATTTTGAACAATTTCTCCACCGTGCCTTGTCCGTAATTGACTTTATAGATCGGCTTCTCCTCGTACTTATCGTTTAGCGCAGTAATTTTGCTTGCTACATAAGGTGCGGTCGTCGGCTCGATGACCTGCACTTCGAACGTATCAGGGATCGGGTTCGTCGTTTCATCGTAACCCTCCAACAAGTCCTTGCCTTCCTCGCCAAGCTTTTCCCGAAAATCCTTCAAGCCTTCGGCCTTGGGGATCAGCGTGACTTTGCTGACTTCTTCCATCGAGCCAATATCGTTATAAACCTGATCGCGTACAGCTTCGGTCACATTTGTGTTCAGATAGGCCTTGATCTGCACTTGGCTGTCCGCCTCATCGGCAAACGAATTGACATTCAGCACAAGCAGGGTAAACACGCCTAAGATCAGCAGCGAAACGATAATCGAGGTCACGGACGCCACCGACATCCAGCCGTTACGGAACACGCTCTTCGCGCCCTCCCGCAAATGCCGCAAGAAGGTGCTAATATTCATAACCGTATTCCCCTCTCAGCTGGTCTCGCACGATATTGCCGTGTTCGATCGCGATGACGCGTTTGCGCATCGTGTTCACAATCTCTTTGTTGTGGGTAGCCATAACGATGGTAGTTCCGCGGAAATTGATTTCATCCAACAGCTGCATGATCCCCCAGGAGGTCTCGGGATCGAGGTTCCCCGTGGGCTCGTCCGCAATAATGACGGACGGATTATTCACGATCGCCCGGGCGATCGCCACACGTTGCTGCTCTCCGCCGGAAAGTTGGGAAGGATCGCGGTTGGCTTTATTTTTCAGCCCGACGAGGTCGAGCACTTCCATCACGCGTTTCTTGATGATCTTCTTGGGGGCTTCGATGACCTCCAAAGCAAAGGCGACATTCTCGTAGGCCGACAGCTTCGGAAGCAGCCGAAAATCCTGAAAAATAACCCCGATATTTCGGCGCACATAGGGAATTTTGCGAGGTTTGAGCTTGCCAATGTTAAAGCCATTGACGGAAATTTGCCCTTTAGTAGGCACTTCTTCCCGGTAAATTAGTTTCATGAAGGTCGATTTCCCTGCACCGGAGGGACCAACTAAATACACGAATTCATTACGGTCGATTTTGATCGAAACGCCTTTAAGGGCGTGGGTTCCATTCGGATACGTCTTCCAGACATCCTGCATTTCTATCACTTAATCACGTCCTAGATCTATGATTCCGTTCTATAGATGACCCTTTTTTACATTCGACATGTTCCTGCCAAATCCTTTAAAACCTGAGTAATTTCCTTGAAGTCCGATTTTTATTGTAACAAAGATGTTACCTCTTGAGTACCCGAAAGTTTCCGACATTTTGATCATACATATGGTTGTACAACGTTCTTTTCTATTAAATATAGGTCTTTAGATAAAGGAGCCGGTTATGAAAAAGAAATATTTGGCAGTGATCTTCCTCTGTGTCGGGCTCCTTGGCACGGCGTTTTGGGGAGCGTTAACTTTATATGTCTCGCAGGACAGCTTGCCGTCAGGGACCCTTGTGGCCGGAATGGAGTTGGGCCGACGCCATCGGGCGGAAGCCTTGCAATTGCTCGACCAGGAAATCGCCGCATTGAGCCGAAAGCAAGTAGTGTTTACGGTGGACGGCAGTGTGAAAACGATGACTTGGGCGGAGGCAGGGGTTACGTTTGGAGCGGAACCGTTTAAGGAGGAGGTACGTCGGCTGGGGGAGGGATCTTTATGGGAGCGGCTCCAGACAAGAAGGAATTTTGATCGACAGTGGATGCTTACCATCACTTTTGATCCTCGGAAGCTGCAAACGGTGTTTACCCCTGAATGGGAAAAATCCCAGTTTGGCTCTCCGGTCAATGCCGTGCGGACGATCACCACGGACGATCAGATCCGTTACCAGCCGGGTACCGCTGTAAAACGCATCGATTGGAACCGCTTGTTGGAGATCGTACCGACGCGGCTCGGGGAGGAAGTGCGCCGATTGGAAAGTAATTCATGGCGTAAACCGATGCCGACACAGGAGGCATTGTCGTTGTCGAGACAGCTTCCCACAATGCGATTTACCGTGCCGCTGAAAACCGTGCAGCCCAAGATCACCGTGGATCTACTCAAAAAGGAAGGAATCCGCCGCAAAATCGTCCAATTCTCCACCAGCCTGCGGACCAGCGGGGTCGGACGGGTACATAACGTCGACTCAGCGGCCCGCAGTATCGATGGGACTGTGCTGGCCCCGGGCGAGATTTTCGATTATGGCGAAGCGATCGAATATGCCGAGAAGACGTTTGGGTTCCAGGAAGCCCCGGTTATATTTGGGGGCAGGCTGGTGCCCGGGGTCGGGGGCGGTATCTGTCAGGTGTCGAGCACGCTCTACAATGCGGCAGTACGTGCCGGGCTGTCGATCGTGGAGCGGCGGAACCATTCCCTGCCGGTCAGCTATTTGCCCAAGGGGCAGGACGCGACGTTCGCTAAAGGCTACATTAACTTCCGCTTCAAGAACACCTCTGGGCACCATCTCTTAATCCGCGCCACGGTGGAAAATCGCCAACTCACCGTTAAACTGTTCGGCGATATCCCGGAGAACGTCAGCTACTCGCTCGAATCCCGTACGGCGGAGATCATCCCTCCACCAAACAAATTTGTGGCGAATGCCTCCCTCCCAGCCGGAAGCCGTCAGGTGCTCGTACGTGGGAAACAGGGGTATGTCGTTGAAACGTATCGGATCAAAATGGTGAACGGCCGCACGGTCGACCGCATGCTGCTATCCAAGGACACGTACCCGGCTCAGCCGACAGTGATCGCCGTGCGCGATACTAAGGGTGGCGCGGCAGGCGGCGGCAACTCCAACAATAGCAATAGGAGCGGTCGTCCCGAGGGCACGCCGTCGGAGCGCCCTCCCAAACAACTTTTAGAGGACGGCGTAAACGGTCCGAATTTCTAAGGGGGGGCACTCGCCCCCCCACCCCTTAACCATTCGAAGAGAAGAAATAACGTTAAAATATCACCCTATTTTGTCGTTCCTGCGGAATTTGTGTTAGATAGCGTTAATAAATAACGCTATTCCACCGAGTTTCAGCAAAATCAGGGGCTAGTGAGGAGAATAGCGACATTTTATCACTTTATTTCCCCGGAAATTGTCTTTCCAACTCAGATAGAGACAAAAAATCACTCTATTTATACAAGCTAGCGCGAACTAACCGACGATCTTCCTCCCTCGTTCATCCAATAGGTAGGTTCGTACACGTTCCGACCCGCTCGCCGGTTGAATCCACTCTTTGCCCATCAAATGCCGGAGCCATTTTCTTGCCGTCTGATTCTTCATCCCCAAACTTCGAGAAACATCAGATGGAGTGACGGGCCCTTCAGCACGTAGAAACAAGCGGAGAATTTCCCTTTCGATAAAATGTACCGCATCGATGTTCTCCCCCTCCCCCAACCACCTTCCCATAAACTGCTGCAGTGTCTGTTGGCAGTAGCGAGGGTTGTCGCTGACGTCATCGTAGGTAAAGCGCAGCACTTTCCAACCATCCAGAATCAGGTCGTTTTGCCGCCGACATTGGTCCGAGAAGCGGTCACGGCTGATGTTTCGTAAGTGAGGGCCAAACCCGTCGATTTCGATCGCCAGTTGCACTCCCGAGCGAAGGTAAGCAAAGTCGAGATATCGCATCCCATCTTTAAAGTCCGTCACCTCATATTCGGGATGAAGATGGCGGAAATGCCCGAAGGCGGGCCACCACACTTTTTCGACAAAAGCCTTCTCTGCGTGCCCATGGCCCTCCCGCAGCCTCCGTTCCCTCTCGCCTTCCCGATGACTCAAATGATCGCTGAGCCACCATGCATACGTCTCCTGAAATCCCATCTCATTAACCTCCCCGTAGAAAATAAAAACGCCTTTCGTCGACGGATATTTCATCCGACAACAAAAGGCGTGTGCTTCACGACTAGTTTACTTGTTCTATGCCCCATTCTACCACAAGCCTGCGAAATCTTTCCACTTCTCCATTAGTTAGTTTACTCGTAAATAGCTGTAGTTCTCCGCGCTGACGTCTGAGTTGCCGCACAAAGTAACTTGAAGTATACTGAACTGCGTCTGACGTATCTCGTCAAGTCAGCGATCAATTCACTGCATAAAATAACCATTCAAATCTCTAAACTAGAGTAACAGAGCGAAGGAGGCTTCCTTTCATATGAATAAAACGATCGTCCCCGCCTTGCTTCGGGAACGCGGCGCCTCCGTTTGGCTGCTGGTCACCGCGGTTCTGCTAACCGCCGCCGCCTTGCGGTCCCCTATCACCGGGGTTGGCGCCATCATCGGCGAGATCGAAGCGGCCACGGGCTTGTCGCACACGCTGTCGGGTATGCTGACGACGCTCCCGCTGATCGCCTTCGCGGTGTTTGCGTTGGCTGCGCCGGGCTTGTCCGCGAAGTTCGGCATCGAGCGAACGTTATTCTTCAGCATGATCCTGATGACCGGCGGTATTCTCGTCCGTTCGCTGCCGTCCGTGACCGCGTTATTTGCCGGTACCGCGCTAATCGGCATCGCCATCGCCATCGGCAACGTGCTGCTGCCCGGCCTGATCAAACGCGATTTCCCGCAACAAGTCGGGCTGATGACCAGCCTGTTCACCACGTGCCTGACCTTCTGGGCGGCGATCTCCTCCGGGATCAGCGTGCCGCTATCCCAAGGCCCGCTCGGGTGGCGCGGCGCGTTAACCATTTGGGTTGCGTTGACAGCGGTCAGCGCCCTCGTCTGGCTGCCATTGCTCCCACGGCTTGATAAAGCATCCGGGCGCAACGGCCAGACCACGGGCGCAAGCCACTCCCGCATCTCAGAGGTGGGAGTGGCCACCGACCCGGCGAGCCGCCCATCGACCCAAGGCGAAGCCACCGGCACACGCTTCCGCATATGGCGCTCTCCGGTCGCTTGGCTGGTGACGATGTTTATGGGCTTCCAGTCGATCCTGTTTTACGTCAGTATCTCCTGGCTGCCGGATATCCTGCAGGAGCGCGGAATGAGCGCCGAACAAGCCGGTTGGATGCTGTCGCTCATGCAACTGATCAGTATGGCCGGTTCGTTCTTGATGCCGCTGCTCGCCGCGCGGTCCAACAGCCAGAAATGGCTGACCGCCGCCACCGCCGCCTTATGCGTGATCGGCTTCGGCGGCATCTGGGCAGGGCCGGTCTCGCTGGCCGCTCTCTCCATCCTCTTGCTCGGGATCGGCTCCGGCTCAACCTTCGGCCTTGCGATCGTCTTCTTCTCGCTTCGCTCACGGACGACGGAGCAGGCCAGCGCCCTGTCGGGTATGGCGCAATCGGTCGGTTATGTACTTGCCGCGTTCGGGCCTACGCTGTTCGGTTATCTCCACGACTTTAGCGGTAGCTGGGATACTCCGCTTGCTGTGATTACCGGAGTATCGATCTTAACCGCCCTGTTCGGCTACGCCGCCGGCCGCAAAGGATATGTCGACGCCGCATAGGCGCAGACCGTAAACCGACCGATTACCCGTCCCCGCGGCCCTGTCGGTTGTCCGAATGTTGCACTTTCTGCAACATTCCGCCCCACCACCTTCACCTCATCCCAACTCAAAAAAGCTGTCCCGGACGGGGCTCCTATTACAGGAACTCCGAAGGACAGCTTTTATTTACCTCCAAACCTCAGCTCGTAGGCTGTTCGCCCAACTGCGGCTGTTGCTGCGGAGCCGGTTTATGTTTGAAGATCGGCACCAGAATCATCGCACCTAGCAACATGATAATGCCGGATACAGCGTAAATCCCGACGAGCGGGAAGATGGTCTTCAGCACACCGGACAACGACATCATGATGACCATCATCCCCATGAACATCGGACTCAATACGCCGTTGACACGGCCGACATAAGATTGTTCCGTCCATTGCAGGATCATCGTGTTAATCCCGATCTGGATGCAAGGGAACGTCAGGCCGTTCAGGAACTGCAGCACCAGGGTTAACGGAACGCTGGTCGACAGCCCCATGCCTACGATACAGACGGCGCTAATCGCCATCCCGAAGGCAAGCAGGACTTGGGGGGGAACTTTTTTGGCCAGGCCCATAATTGCACCGCCGCCAATCAACATTGCTACACCGTTAACCGCCAGAAGAAATTGCAGGAATTCCTTAGGCTGGCCCAACCGTTCGGTGACGACGAACAACCCCAACGTCTGGATGATCCCGACGGAGAAGCCAGCGATCGCGAACGTCGCGCCCAGCACTTTCAATACGGGGCTACGCCATACATACCGGAAGCCGTCCGCCAGTTCTTTGCGGATATTTCCGGTTTGCTCGCGCTTTGCCTCTTGCTCCTCATCCGCCGGAAGCCGGAACAGTACCAAAGCGGAGATCAGGAACGCCACGCCCATAACGCCAATCGACACGTAGATCCCAAATTGGTGGTAAGAGAAAATCCCCAGCGACGGCCCAATGACCATGAAAATGGCTACCAGCGACTGGAACAACGCCATTCCCTGTTGCACCTTCTCCGGATGAACATGCTGCTTGAACAGCTTCATCACCGATGGCTGCGAGAACTGCGACAGAATCGCCGAAATGAAGGTCGCAAAATAGACCGCTTCCCACGATTCATACAGCAAGGTCAACAGCACGGCGAATACCGAGATCGCGGACAGGAAGTCGCACCAGATCATCGTCCGCTTCGGCTTCCACCGGTCGGCGAACGCTCCGCCGATGAAGGAGAACACAAAAATCGGTGCAAATTCGACGACAGAAATCAACGAGATCGCAAGCGGATCGTTGTTGGTCTGATCTGTTACGAACATCAGAATCGCAAAGTTACGGACCCAGATCCCGATCTGCAAAAACAGGTTGGAGATTAGGATCGTCTGGTAGAACCGGTTCCGGAACAAACTGCCGGAAGCGGGTAAAGCCTGTGAATTATGACTCATCTTCTAAACACCTCATTACTTCTTAACTTGCTAGGATGAACTATTGATTATCCATATTTCATAGAGGGATGTCAAATGTTTCTTTTAATCCCTTGTTTCCGGAAAAGATTACTTAGAGGCCGCCGGCTTAGCTTCTTGTACGATAGCGGCTCCCGGCCCATACCCCATCATTTTGGCGTTGCCCATAAAGCACACCGTGATCAACGCCAGCACAGCCGGCACTAGCGTCCACCAAAACATCGTCGTGATCGACGTCGACAAGCCGCCCACAATCTGCTCCAGAACAGGAGCCGGAATCGCCTTGCGCGCTTCGGAGGCGAGCAGCGTCCGAGGATCGTCCATGGATGGCAATCCTTCTGCCCCGCCGCCCATGGCGGACAGCGATTCGCTTAATCGGTTCGCAAACAGGTTGCGTTGCACAATCCCGAACACCGTAATTCCCACCGTCATCCCAAGCGAGCGAATGAATGACATGGTTGAACTGGCCGCTCCCCGCTGCGAAGGTCCGAAATCTTGAATCGCGGACATCCCCAGCACGGAGAACGAGAACCCGACGCCAAATCCCGCAATCGCCATATAGATCGACAGCAGAGTTTTGGTCGTGTCCGGCGTGATCGTCGCGAGCAAAGCAATCCCTGCCATAAAGATGATCGCCGACAATACCATGACGTTACGGAAGCTGGTGCGCTGCACGAGGAAGCCCCCAACTTGGGAAGCGACCACGGAACTCAGCGTCATCGGCAGCAAGATTAAGCCGGAATTAGTTGCCGTACCGCCTGTTACCCCTTGCACAAACAAGGGAATATACACGGAAGCAGCGATAAACGCAGCGCCGTAGAACAATCCGGCCAGGTTACTGCTGGCAAACAGACGTTTGCGGAACATCCCGAAGGAAATAATCGGCTCCTCCGCCTTCCGTTCGACTAACAGGAAGGTGGTAAACAGCACGGCAAAGGCCGCGAACAGTCCCAGAATCTGTCCGGAATCCCAGGCGTACAGCTGCCCGCCCAGCTCCAGCGCAAACATCAGGGCGACGATCGAGCCGATCAAGGTCAATGCGCCCCACCAATCGATACGCTGTTTGGCATGGACGGCCGATTCCCGATAAAAGGCCAGAATCAGGAACAGCGCGAGGATGCCAAGCGGAATATTGATGTAGAAATTCCAACGCCAGTTCAGATGGTCGGTGATAAAGGCGCCAAGCAGGGGGCCTGCAAGGCTGGAGATCCCAAATACCGCGCCGAATAGCCCCCCCATGGCGCCGCGTTTTTCCACCGGGAATACGTCAAACACGATGGCAAACGCGATCGGCATCAACGCCCCGCCCCCGATCCCCTGGATCGCGCGGTAGATGCTAAGCTGCACGATGGTGTCGGCCGTACCGCATAACACGGATCCCAGCAAAAACATAGCAATACCAAAGACAAAAAATCGTTTGCGCCCATACATGTCGGACAGCTTACCAAAGATCGGCATCGCCGCCATTTCGGCGACCATGTACGCCGAGGTGACCCAGACGTATTTGTCCAGGCCGCCCAGCTCGGATACAATGGTTGCCATTGCGGTGGACACGATGGTATTATCCATCGCGGCCATTAAAATGCCGAGCAGCAGACCGGCGACCACGAAGCCGAGACGGCTGTTTTGTTGCGCGTTCATCCCTCGTTCCTCCAAACGTTCAGGTGTTCCCCCACTTCCGCGTGCGGGTCCTGATGATAGTGTTTTGTATATTCCACGAGCCGGATCCGGCAGCCGGGACCAATCGAGACGTCCCCGCCGCGCACGATATCGGCTACGGTATTTTCCAAACGAATAACATCGCCTTCGATGATGCTTGCCTGCATTCCCGGCGTCCCCCAGGACTTGAATAGCGCCACCCACTTCCATGTCGGATGCGGGGCGATGCGGATCTGCCCGCCGACGATTTCACTCGTCTGACTACGGCCGAACATCGCGATTTCAACGCGCTCGGCATTGATCGTCCCTTGGGATTGGATGGCTCCTTTTAGGCGTAAACGCTCAGCTTGGCAGTCGCCCGTCAACTCGCAGCTCCCATACAAGCCGATGTCCTCGCCGGTGATGCCGCCATCGATACGGATCTCCCCGTTGAGCCGAGCTTTGTCAGCTTGCAGACCGCCCCGGACACTTAAATTGCCGGTCAGGTTCAGTTCTTCACCGCCCATCGGACCGGACACAACGATTGTGCCCGTGGCCTTCACCGTCCCGACACGTAAACCGCCGTCGACCTCCAGCGTTCCCGTGCAGGTCAGGGTTCGGCAATCGACATCCCCGTTGATATCGCCTTCGCCGACAATTTTGATCTTATTGAACACTCCGCCGTTTGACGTCCCGTTGCCGACAATTTTCAAATCAGCACTGCGGTCACGGTCATCCTGTACTTGTACGGCCATCCCCGTTCCCTCCTGTTTCATCATCGATTTATTTCTGTTCTGCGCGTCCCACCGAGGCCTGCGGCGAAACCTCATAACGTTCCTTATATTCCACAAGGCCAATCTCGCAGCCCGGTCCGATCACGACCGAATTGCCACGGACCACATCCGCCTTGGTGCCTTCCAGTTGAATGTCGTCCCCTTCGATCACGCCTGCCGTTAACCGGGAGGCTCGCAGCGGGGACAGATAGTCTAGCAGCCGTTTGCCCTTGCGCTGCCGCACGACGATGGACTCCCCACCGATCTCTTTGGCGTGGCTAGGGCCTTCCAGGTCGATCGTCAAGCGTCCGGCATTCAGCATGCCACCAACCTGAAGCTGACCGTAAACCTCGGCTTCCTCGAACTCGGCGCTGCTTTCCAGCTTTAAGGCGCCATCCACTTTGGCCGTCTCCCCGGTAACGGAACCTCCGACCTTGAGGATCCCCCGGACATGTAACCGAGAGAACCGTACGTCCCGGCCGACTTTAAACATCCCGTCCAGCTCGAACCTTCCGCCTCGCAGTGACTCTTCCGATGAGCCGGTACCGTTCAGCCGAAACTCGCCCGCGTCGATCATCCCTTTGATCTTCAGCGTCCCGTTAGCCCCCAAAGACTCGCAGGTGATATCTCCGTTCAACGTAGCAATCCCTTCAGCCTGTATTTTTCGATACGCGCCGCCGGACGCCTGACCCACCCCGTTGATTTTCAAATCCTTGACGCTTCGTTCCGCCATTACCCTTCACTCCCGCTCACCAATAGTTTCAATTCCTCCGTGCAGCGCGCCAGTGAAAGACGGGCCACCATCCTAACGCTGCGGTCCATATAAAGCTCGACATCCCCCGGCACTAGGATAAAAGCAGCCACCCCCATTTTACGAGTGAGACGAACGCCGCATTCCTGACCGGCCAAGCCAGGTAAATATTCTTCCAGTGTCTGAACCAGTAAACGCCCTTCCTCCAGCGAAATATCTCCGCTTTGCAGCAGCTTGTCGAGCACGTAAACGGTCAAAATTCGGTCAAAGGTAAACAGCGACTTCCTCTCGGCCGACCCTATGGTCTCGATATATAAATTCAAAGATGTTGACGTAACAATGTTTCGGTCGAGCAAGTCACCTGCGCTCAGACGAATATCCCCCGGACTCGGTGAAAAGACGTCCGCCAATGCATCCAGCGATAAATCGTCCTTCATGCCCAGAATTCGGTCGATACGCTGCAGGATTTTCTCCCTTGGAAAAAACGTCTCCTGTCCCGTAAAAGACGACTTGCGGATAAACCACTGCTCCGGGATCAGGTTCTTGCGCTTCCAGCGATACAACTGCCCATACGAAATGCCCGTCAGATCAAGCAATTCCTTCTTGGAGATCAATTCCTCACTCATTGTCATGCTCCTTTCTCGCTCCAACAACGTAACATAACATTGTTACGTTGTAAAGCGGACATGAGCGGATACCGAGCAAGAGCGTTGCTGCTATTCATCTTAATCGACTTCCCTGCGACCTCCATCCGTCTCGAGGCGGATTTACATCCCCGGCCCAAGGTGGAAATTGAGCTAAAGAAATAGCCCCCTTCGCCAATGTTAATGGCTCAGGGGGCTAGAAATGCCTCTATAGGTTATAACTTAAACCGGTCGATCTGGGCATGCATATCCGCTGCCATCCGTGCCAAGCCATCCGAAGCGGAGGAGATTTCCTCCATGGAAGCCAGTTGTTCTTCGGTCGCAGCCGTTACGCCTTGGAAGCTCTCCATGCTGCTGGCCGAGGTTGCGGCGATCTGTTCGACAGAGTGCGCAATTTCATCGGCACTAGCCGACATTTGCTGTGTTATGGCCGACACCTCGTGAATCTGCTCCGAGATGCGCTGCGTGGAACGCTCGATCGCCTGGAAAGCCGTTTGCGCCTCCTCAGTCACCGACATCCCTCGCTCCACATTGGCATTCACTTTGTGATTCATCATTTCATAAGCCTTGCCCGTGAGCTCGGTCATCCGCCCGATGTTCTGTTGAATCATTTCCGCCGTCGATCCTGACTGTTCCGCCAGTTTACGCACCTCACCCGCAACAACCGCGAAGCCACGTCCCTCTTCTCCGGCACGCGCCGCTTCGATCGCCGCATTTAACGCCAGCAGGTTGGTTTGGTTGGCGATCTCGGTTATTGCGCTGCTCATCCCGGCAACTTGTCCGCTGAGCTCGTTCATCTGCTGCATCAACTCCGCCGATTCCAGCGTTGATCTGCGGATTTCCTCCATCTGCAAACCAACGAGGTTGATCTTCTCGCTACCACCCCGGACATCCCCTACCGTCTGCATCGAAGACTCGACGATCGTACCGGACGCTTCAGCGATTTTTCGGATACCCTGAGACATTTCATCCATCGTATCGGCACTTTCCGCCGAAGTGGAGGCTTGTTTCTCCGCCTGATCGGAAGCGTTCTGAACCAGCTCGGCGACATATTCCACCGCCTTGGCGTTCTGTTCCGTTCCCGCGGTTAGTTCTTCGCTGGAGGCGGCGAGCTGACTTGCCGTCTCGGACATCTCCCGCACCATTTGCCGCAAGGAGGCCAGCATCCCGTTATAGTTCGCGGCCAATTGTCCGATTTCATCCTTCCGCTTCGTGCTTACATCCTCGTTCAAGTAACCTTCACTAACTCGTTTAGCCGAACGGTTCAACTGCTCGATTGGACGCGTGATGTTAAGGATGACGATGAACAACAGGACACCGGCAACCACTAAGGAGATAGCTAGAACAATCAGGGAGGTCCACATAATCGGCAGCGAAGCATCGCTGAATTCCTTCACATCCAGAACCCCTACGATTTTGAAACCCGTCAGCTTATTTGTCGTAAAAAACGCGCTTTCCTCCGTCCCGGATACCGGGTCGATATATTTCATGTAGCCCGATTCCGCCGCATGAATTTGAGAAAGATGATCACCGACGGCCTCTTCGCCGACCGCGCTAGTTGGGTGCGTGACAAACTTGTTCGTGCGGTCCACGATATAGACAAATCCGCGTTCTCCCAGGCGAATGGCACTAACATCCTGGTTCAGATTCGCAAGGTCCAGGGCGACCGTGATCGCTCCTTGATGGTCCTTCAGCGCACGGCTGATATACAGGTTGTAATTTCCGGTCGTTGCGGATATGAACGGATCGATAATGACCGTTTCCTCCGGTCTTTCCAGCGAGGCTTTGTACCAATCCCGCTCCCGGGGATCGTAATCCTGCTTGCCGGGATCAGGGGCTTTCATCCAGGCTCCGTTCTGATTCCCGACAACCATAATCTCGAGTTCCGGGTGTTTCTCTACGAACAAATCGATTAATGCCCGCAGCTCGGGGGAATGGGAATCCACCTGGGCCGATTCAATTTGCTGGACCAATTGCTCTACATTTCGAACTTCCGCCTCCACGATCTGCGTGATCGAATCGTTGAGCAGGTTCACGTTTGATTGCGTGCTGGCGTCCATTTTCTCATGCAATTGCTCACTGGCCCGGTTGAAGCTCGTGTAAGAGATCACCAGGTTGGGCACGACCAGCAATACAGCAAAAATAATCAACAGCCGGTTGCGTAGTGTCCTAACTTCCACCAAATTCCGAATCCTTGTAAATAGTTGCTTCATGCTTTGTTTTCTCCTTTTATTTTAATGGGGCATCCTGTCGACTCATGCTGTGTGCCAGGGGTCGATCAACTGTAAAAAACTGTACCGGGATGTCAACCAATTCTGATTTAGCCAGAGTTCATACAATAGATTTTCCGCGTTGGCAGTGATTAATCTAACCTCTATTTCGACAAATTGCGACCATATCTTTAGTCATTTTCAGAAAATTTCGTCATTTTTCGTGAATTTTCTTGTTATTTCCTGATTATTTCAGATTATGGACATACTCTTCCAACTGGACTGAACACCGCGGCCGAACACAAAAAAACAGCCGTTCGCCCGAGGGCGTGGCTGTTTCTGATAGGGGCACAAGACCTCACAGTGAGGTCCTTCGCTTATTTACTTTTTTCCGCGTATTCTTGAGTCCACGCGCGACCTGCTTCCAACTTACTTTCTGCACGTTCGATCGCCGCCGTGACTTGAGGAGTCGCCGTCCCGCCGTAAACGTTACGGGCATTCACGACGCTCTCCGGCTGCAGCACCGCATAGATGCTGTCGTCGAACAGCGGCGAAAACTGCTTGAATTCCTCCAGCGTCAGGTCCAGCAAATATTTGCCGTTCTGGATGCAATACAGCACGGTTTTGCCGATGACCTCGTGCGCCTGGCGGAAAGGCAGACCCTTGTTCGCCAGGAAGTCGGCGATGTCGGTCGCGTTGGAGAAGTCCTGATTCACCGCCTCGCGCATCCGCTCCTTGTTCACCTTCATCGTGGCGATCATCGGCGCAAAGAGCTGCAACGCTCCCTGCAGGGTAGCAACCGTATCGAACATACCTTCCTTGTCCTCTTGCATGTCCTTGTTGTACGCCAGCGGCAGCGACTTCAGCACGGTCAATAACCCCATCAGATTACCGTACACGCGCCCCGTTTTGCCGCGAACCAGCTCCGGCACATCCGGGTTTTTCTTCTGCGGCATAATGCTGCTACCGGTGCAAAAGGCATCGTCCAGCTCGATGAAGCGAAACTCCGTGCTGCTCCATAGGACCAGCTCCTCGCTGAGGCGCGAGAGATGCATCATCAGAATGGAGGCGTCGGCAAGGAACTCAACGATAAAGTCGCGGTCGCTAACCGCATCGAGACTGTTCTCATACACGCCATCAAAATGCAGCTGCTCGGCCACGAAATGGCGATCGATCGGGAACGTCGTTCCCGCTAACGCCCCCGCGCCCAGCGGCAGTACATTGATCCGCTTGTAGCTGTCCTGCAAGCGTTCGATGTCGCGCTGGAACATGGACACATACGCCAGCAGATGATGGGCGAACAGGATCGGTTGCGCCCGCTGCAGATGGGTGTACCCCGGCACAATCGTATCGAGATTGGCTTTGGCTTGTCCTAGCAGCGCCTCCTGCAGCTCTTGCAGTAGGCCCACGAACTCCACCACCCGCTTACGCAGGTAGAGGTGCATATCCGTAGCCACCTGGTCATTGCGGCTGCGTCCGGTGTGCAGCTTCCCGCCGACCGAACCGACCTCGTCGATCAACTGCTTCTCGATGTTCATATGGATGTCTTCGTCCGACACGGAATATTCCAGCTCGCCGCGGCGGATTTTGAGCAGAACCTGATGCAGGCCTTCCTTAATCTTCTCGACGTCCTCTTCCGGCAAAATCCCGCATTTGCCTAGCATGGTGACATGCGCGAGACTCCCCTGCACATCCTCCTCCGCCAGCGCTTTATCAAACCCGATGGAGGCGGTATATTCCTCAACTAAACGGTTGGTCTGCTTCGTAAAGCGGCCACCCCACAGCTTGCTCACCTGACCCACTCCTTAACTCGAAACTTGCTTGTTATCCGTCGACCCGAAGAAATATATTCGATTTTTCGAGTACATTTCCTCGCAAACGTCCGAAATTATAGATTCTATTCGAAAAATCATACAGATTCCCGCCTAAGCCCGCATAATGCACCATTATATACGAAATTTCATGCACATGAAGGTCCAAACACCGGGTACCGGCGAATTGTATTCGATTTTTCGAATAGATTTAAGAAACTCGAAGCTCGAAATTCGAAACTTGCCTTCGCTTACTTGCCGCTGTTCTGCGCCACACCCGTGCCGACTTTCAGCCGGAGCGCGTTCAGATGGATGAAGCCCGTTGCGTCGCCTTGGTCGTACGCCTGCGTCGGATCAGCCTCCATCGTGGCGATGTCCGGGTTGTACAAGCTGACCGGGCTCTTCACGCCGGCAGCGATAATATTGCCTTTGTACAGCTTCACACGTACCGTACCGGTCACGTTCTTCTGGCTTTCCGTCACCAGCGCCTGCAGCGCCAGACGTTCCGGCGCAAACCAGAAGCCGTTGTAGACGAGCGTGCTGTAGCGGGTGATCAGGCTGTCGCGCAGGTTCATGACCTCGCGGTCCATCGTCAGCGACTCCATTTTGCGATGGGCCGTGAACAGGATCGTCCCGCCCGGCGTCTCATAGACCCCGCGACTCTTCATGCCGACGAAGCGGTTCTCGACCATGTCGACGCGGCCGATGCCGTGCTTGCCGCCCAGCTCGTTCAGCTTCTCCATCACCGCGAGTGGATTCAACCGATCGCCGTTCAGCGCAACGCAGTTGCCTTGCTCGAACTCCAACTCCAGATATTCTGGCTGATCCGGCGCATCCTCCGGCGATGCGCTAAGCAGGAACATGTCTTTGTTCTCCGGCGCGGACGCGTCGAACCATGGATCCTCCAGCACGCCACTTTCATAGCTGATATGCAGCAGGTTACGGTCCATCGAATACGGCTTCGCCGCTGAGGCCGTAACCGGGATGCCGTTTGCTTCGGCATAAGCGATCATTTCCGCCCGTCCCGGGAACCGGTCGCGGAACTCGCTCAGCCGCCAAGGGGCGATGACGCGGATCTCCGGCGCCAAAGCAGCCGCAGCCAGCTCGAAGCGCACCTGGTCGTTGCCTTTGCCGGTCGCGCCATGAGCGATGGCCGTTGCGCCTTCCGCGCGGGCGATCTCCACCATCCGCTTCGCGATCAGCGGGCGGGCGATACTGGTGCCCAGCAAATATTGACCTTCATACAAAGCGCCCGACTGGAACATCGGATAGATGAAGTCCTTGGCAAATTCGTCGCGAAGGTCGTCGATATAGACTTTGGAAGCCCCGGTCGCTAGCGCCTTCGCCTCAAGTCCATCGAGTTCCTCCTTCTGGCCGATATCCGCCGTAAACGCGATGATTTCCGCATCATAAGTCTCTTTTAACCACTTTAGGATCACCGACGTATCCAAGCCTCCGGAGTACGCCAGTACGATTTTTTCCTTTGCCATGATTCCTAGTCCTCCCCGAATAATTATCCCATCAATGCGGCCATCAGCGCTTTTTGCGCGTGCAGCCGGTTCTCCGCTTGGTCAAAAATAATCGAATGCTCGCCGTCGATCACGCCTTCGCTCACTTCCTCGCCCCGGTGGGCCGGCAGGCAGTGCATAAAGACATAATCCGGTTTCGCATGCCGCGCCAGCTGTTCGTCGACCTGGTAATCCCGGAAGGCAACTTCGCGTGCCTTCTGTTCCTCCTCGAAGCCCATGCTCGCCCAAACATCCGTGTAAATGGCGTCCGCGTCTTGAACCGCTGCCTTCGGATCGCGAACCACTTCTATAACCGCTCCCGTCGCTTTGGCGATTTCTTGCGCGTCCGCCACGATTTGCGGGTCCGGTTCATACCCTTCCGGACTGGCAACCGATACATGTACGCCAAGCTTCGCTCCGCCGATCATCAGCGAGTGTGCCATGTTGTTGCCGTCGCCGATGTAGGCGAGCTTGAGTCCTTGCAGCGTGCCTTTATATTCGTAAAGCGTCTGATAGTCAGCCAGCACCTGGCACGGGTGCGCCAAATCGCTTAAGCCGTTGATAACCGGTACAGTCGCATAACGGGCCAGATCAACCACCTTATCATGACCGAAGGTTCGGATCATGATCCCGTCCAGGTAACGCGACATGACACCCGCCGTATCGGCGATCGTTTCGCCGCGTCCGAGCTGGATATCGTTTTTGCTGAGAAAAAGAGCGTGTCCCCCCAGCTGATACGTCCCCACTTCAAAAGACACCCGCGTCCGCGTCGACGATTTTTCAAAAATCAAACCGACGGTTTTCCCTTTCAACGGTTGATACTCTTCGCCATTCTTCTGCTTGCGCTTCAGCTCGATAGCCAAATCAATCAAATAATGGATCTCTTCGGTTGTGTAATCCGTTAGTTCTATAAAATCGCGGCCGCTGAGATTCATGCTGCTGCGTTTCGATGGTTCCAGCAATGTCATGGGTTCAGTTTCCCTCCTTGGCTAAATAAGCAGCGATAACCTCGGCCAAGATCGCTACGGCCTGGTCAATCTCTTCCTTCGACACCTTGAGGTTTGGCAGCAGGCGGATCACATCCGGGCCGGCGGTGACGAACAGCAGCCCGTGTTTTTGCCCGAGCAGGACAATGTCGCCAACGGGGCCGGCGCATTCGATGCCGATTAGCAAGCCTTTACCGCGCACCTCTTTGACAAACGACTCCCCCTTAAACGTCTCCTTCAGGAGACCCACCAAGTAGTCGCCCATCTCCGCGGCATGCTCCGGAATGCGCTCCTCCTGCATCGTCTCCAGTGTCGCGATGATCGCCGACGTTACGACGGGGTTCCCGCCAAACGTAGAAGCGTGGCTGCCCGGAGGAAACGCTTCGCGCAAATATTCCTTGGCCAGCATCGCCCCGGCCGGCAAGCCGCTGGCAATCCCTTTGGCCGAGGTGAAAATATCCGGCTCGATGCCGTAATGCTGATGCGCAAACCAAGCGCCCGTACGTCCCATGCCGGTTTGCACCTCGTCAATGATCAGCAGCAGGCCTTGTGCCTTGCACAGCTCGGCCAGCTCCTGCACGAACGCTGGCTCGACCGGATACACGCCGCCTTCGGCCTGCACCATCTCCAACATGACCGCCGCCGTTTGCGGGCCGATCGCCGCTTTCAATGCCGGGATGTCATGCAGAGGCACGGTCTTAAACCCTTCAGGGAGCGGCAGGTAGCCGTCCTTCACCTTTTGCTGGCCGGTGGCGGTCAGCGTGGCCAGCGTCCGGCCATGGAAGGACTGCTCGAATGTAATGATCTCGTAGCGGTTCGTCCCTTTGACCTTCTGATGGTAGCGCCGCGCCAGCTTGATCGCCGCTTCGTTCGCTTCGGCACCGCTGTTGCAGAAGAAGACGACGTCCGCACAGCTGATCTCCGTCAGCTTCCGCGCTGCAGCTTCCTGCTGCGGGATGTGGAAAAGGTTGCTCACATGCCATAGCTCATCCAGCTGCGCCTTGACCTTAGCCGCTACCTTCTCCGGGGCATGCCCCAGGTTGGCGACCGCAAGGCCGCTCATGAAATCGAGGTAGCGATTCCCCTTGTCGTCCCACAGCCAGCTGCCTTTTCCTTTGACCAAATGAATCGGGTACCGAGCATAACTTGGAAACAACGCGCTGGGGTTGCTCCCTTCCGCGGCGGCTGCCGAAACCGTTGCGGCATCTTTCAGATCGCTTTGCGCCATCGTATCTTCCACTCCCATCTTCTTCATGATTAATTATTAATATAACCCTGTGCCCACCAATTCGCTACGCCATGCGTACAATTCGGGTCCCGATGCGTTCGCCGGACAGCACTTTGCCGAGCACGCCAGGTTCACTGCCGCCTACAATGACGGCTTCCTTCACACTGCCGCTGATGCAGGCCACTGCAGCGCGCACCTTTGGGATCATACCGCCGTAAATTTCTCCGGTGGAGATCATATCTTCGATTTGCTGTACGGTGATCGAATCAAGTACCTTTCTTTCGGTACCTGTCATTTTCAAAATCCCCGGCACGTCCGTCACAACGATCATTCGTGAAACGCCAAGTGCGGAAGCGACAGCACCCGCGGCCGTATCCGCGTTGATGTTATAGCGCTGCGCGCCGTTGGCATCGATGCCGACGGGGGCAATGACCGGGATATAGCCGAGGTCAAGCACGCCGCCAATCAATTCAGCATTGACGTCCGTCACGTCGCCGACGAGCCCAACCTCTTTGTGGTTCGCGACGGGTCTTGCCTGCAGCAGACCACCGTCCACGCCGGACAAGCCCAGCGCTTTTCCGCCGTTTTGGTTGATGCGGCGGACGATCGTTTTGTTGATACTGCCTGCCAACACCATTTCCACGACGTCCAGCACTTCCTCGGTCGTATAACGCAGTCCGCCGACGAACTTGCTCTCGATTCCCAGCTTGCCCAGGTTCTCCGAAATTGCGGGTCCGCCGCCGTGCACGATGACCGGCTTTACTCCGTCCTTCTGCAGTTGCACAAGGTCGGCAAAAAAAGAATTCGGCAGCTCCGCGAGCGTGCTGCCGCCACATTTCATCACAAACATTGCTTGGTTGTCTCCTTTCCGGAGTCGGAGTTTATCTCATCTGGTTAATGATTTATCTGATGAAGTCGTTAGGTTCGATAAGCCGCATTGATGCGGACATAGTCATAAGTCAGGTCACAGCCCCAGGCGGTCGCTTCGCCTGTGCCGTTATGCAGATCGACGGAGATGGCCACGCTGTCGCCTTTCAGATAGGCAAGCGCCTCTTCCTCATCGAAACGAATGGGGCGTGAGCCTTCCAGGACGACGATGTCGCCCAGCTTGATGTCCACCGTCTCCGGGTTGACCGGCTCGCCAGCGCGGCCGACCGCAGCGATGATGCGACCCCAGTTGGCGTCGGCGCCAAACACCGCCGACTTCACAAGGCTTGAGCCGACGATCGTCTTGGCGATTGCGCGAGCGGAGTTGTCGGTCACAGCGCCGCGGACCGTCACTTCCACGAGGCGCGTTGCGCCTTCGCCGTCGCGGGCGATCGCTTTCGCCAGCGTCTCGCAGACGTGGCGGAACGCGGCAGCGAACGCATCCCAATCGGCATGCCCGGTCGACAGCTCCCGGTTGCCGGCCAGCCCGCTGGCCATCGCCAGCAGCATGTCGTTCGTGCTCGTATCGCCGTCGACCGTGATCATGTTAAACGTCACGTCGGTCGTCTGCCCGAGCAAACTTTGCAGCGCCTGCGGCTCAATGGCGGCGTCGGTCGTGACGAACGCCAACATCGTAGCCATGTTCGGGTGAATCATCCCCGAACCTTTAGCGGCCCCGGCGATCGTCACCTCGCGGCCGTCCACGTCAAGCTTCACGCATACCTCTTTCTTCACGAGGTCCGTGGTCAGAATCGCTTGGCAGAACTGCTCGGCCCCCTCGCCGTTCGCCGCCAAAGCCGCCGGCAAACCCACGATGCCGGCGTGAACCCGATCCATCGGCAACAGCTCGCCGATGACGCCGGTGGAGGCTACGGCGACTTCATCCTCGCCGAGCCCAAACGCTTCCGCCGCCGCGGCGCGCATCGCGTACGCGTCGGCTTCGCCCTGCGCGCCCGTGCACGCATTGGCGTTGCCGCTGTTCACGACGACGGCCCGCAGCCGCCGCCCCCCCGACGCGACGCTCTCACGCGTCACTTTCAAAGGCGCGGCCTGGAATACGTTCGTCGTATAAACGGCCGCGGCCACCGCCGGCACCTCGCAGAGGATCGCGCCGAGATCGTTGCGCGTCGTCTTTTTCAGGCCGCAATGCAGCCCGCCAGCCTGGAACCCTTTGGGCGACGTGATACTCCCCTCCGGCGCTGTACGAAATAAACTAACCACTCCCATGACGAACTCCTTTCACAAGCCTGTATAAGTTGAATAATCCTATGGATAAACTGGCGTCAGCTTCAAGCCGGTCGTTTCCTCCCAGCCCATCATCAGGTTCAGGTTCTGAATCGCCTGACCCGCAGCCCCCTTGACCAGATTGTCGATCACGGACACGATCGTCAGCCGTCCCGTGCGCTCATCCGCCGCAAAGCCAATGTCGCAATAGTTGGAGCCGAACACTTCTTTGGTCGCCGGCCATTTACCTTTGTCTCGGATTCGGACGAACGGACGCCCTTCGTAATACTGACGATAAAGCTGAACCAAATCTTCCTCCGTATAAGCACCCTTGAGCTGGGCGTACATGGTGCACATAATCCCCCGCGTCATCGGCACCAAGTGCGTCGTGAACGTCACCGTCACCGGCTCACCGGCGATATGGCCTAAAGTTTGCTCGATCTCGGGGATATGCTGATGTTTGTTCACTTTATACACTTTCATATTTTCATTGATTTCCGCGTAGTGGTTTGTCAAATTCATGCCCCGGCCCGCACCGGACACGCCAGACTTGGCATCGATGATGATACTCGACGGATCAATCCAGCCTGCGCTCAGCGCCGGGATCAAGCCGAGAAGCGTTGCGGTTGGATAGCAGCCCGGGTTGGTGACCAGCTCCTTGCCCTTCACCTCGTCACCATAAATTTCGGCTAGGCCGTACACGGCCTGGGTGAGCCATTCTTCCGCTGGGGCTTCGTGTTTATACCAAGCCTCGTATTCACGGCCGTCTTTGAGCCGAAAATCGCCGGACAAGTCAATCACCTTCAGCCCCGCCCCAAGCAGTTGGGGCACCAGCTTAGCGCTGACCCCGGACGGCGTTGCGGTAAACACCACATCGACCTTCGCCGCAAGCTCCTCCGGATTTAGGCCGTCCAACGGTTGAACGATAATCTCCGACAAATGCGGGAATCCGTCCGTCAATGGCTCTCCGGCGCTGGAGACGGATATGACCGACACGATCTCGGCATGCGGATGTCCCCATAAAAAACGAATCAGCTCCACGCCCCCATACCCCGTGGAACCGACGATGGCTACTTTTACTTTTTCCCCATTCACGACGTTTACCTCGCTTTCTCTCCCGATGGATAAGCCTATGAAATCAACAATATGCATTATTCCGAAGTAAATATGTATTATTATACGGCTGAACTTATATAAATACAACAACTCTCGCAAAAAAATTCCCCTCCCATGTCAGGCTTCCCATCGCCGGCTTTTATTGCAGGGCCCGAATCAAGTATAGTAAGAGGGAGTCCTTATAGACCGCAGATGAAGGAGGAGATGCAACATGACGACCGGTAAAACCATCGCATTCGTATACGCTCATCCCGATGATGAGACATTTGGCTGTTCTTATCTAATCCGGCAAATCGCCGATGAGGGGGGCACCGCCGTCCTGCTGACGGCGACTAGGGGAGACGCCGGTAAAACCGGGCATTTAGGAGAGATGACACGCGAACAGCTGGCTGCCCGAAGAGACAAGGAATTGGACAAAGCTGCAGCGATCCTGGGCATCTCTGTCGTTGAGCAGTTGGGGCTGCCCGACGGTAAGCTGAAAGAGGCAGACCCGGCTATGCTGCAGGAGAAGATCGCCGACTTTCTGCAACGGCATCAGGTCGAGGTGGTGGTCACGTTTCCGGAGGACGGCCTATCCGGACATCCGGATCATATCGTGATCCATCATGCCGTGAATGAGGTCGTGTTTGGCGGCCAAGCGCCTTCTGTACAGAAGTTGTACTATAACCAATTCGGATCGTATTCTTCGGATCATTCCAGCGTATTGCGCGTGGAAGCCGGTAATCGCTGGGAAGCCAAACGCCAAGCACTGGCCGCCCATGAATCGCAAATCTGGAGCGTGGAGCGGGTGTTTGGCCCGTTGGGCCCTGCAATTCCGCCCGGCCACCAGTTCGAGTCGTTTGAGTTGGTCTGGGAACGAGGCGTAAAGTATCCGCAAAAAAACGAGTCCTCGATCTACGACGACTTGCTATAACAAAAAACCGTCCGAGCTTCTTCGGACGGTTTTTTCCATTGTTCGAGAGGTATAGGACTTACTGTGCGGGGACTTTGCATGATTATCCCGTTCGATCAGATCTCTGGGTCGACCGACAAACCCGGCTTGTTTAAACTCCGTGCAGTCTGTCCAGTTCCCCTTATCAAAAGGGATAATGGTGCAAAGGAGCGATAAAGAGCCCCCCTTGGTGAGGCGATGTTACTCGCCCTGCACTCTTTTGAACCCTTCGCCTAACACCTCATGAGCATTTGTAATGATCACAAAAGCGGTCGGATCCAGCGTCTGCACCAGCGTCTTCAGCCGCGTCACTTCGCTTTGCCCGACGACGACCATCAACACGGTCCGCGCATCCCCGGTGTAACCGCCGCGACCGTCCAGCTTGGTGAGTCCTCGGTCCAGGTGGGTCAACACCGCCTGCGAAATCTCCTCCGTCCGCTCCGCAATGATGTAAGCGACCTTCGTATAATTGAAGCCCATCTCAATGGCGTCGATGATTTTGCCTGTGATATACAGGCCAATCAGGGCGTACAGCGCTTTTTCCGGGGATAGCAGAAATCCTGCCAACGCGATCACGATTCCGTCCATCATCACGACGCAGACGGAGAGGCTGAGGCCGCTGTATTTTTGGATAATTTGCGCCAAGGTGGACAACCCGCCTGTGGATCCCCGGCCCCGGAACACGATCCCCAAACCAAGCCCTACACCGATGCCTCCATATAAGGAAGCCAACAGCGGGTCCGTCGTTGGCACGGGCATATCTCGCGTCAAAAAGACGAAGAAAGGCAACACCACGGTGCCGAGCAAGGAACGGATGGAATAATCACGCCCGAGCAGCAGGTAACCTGCGATAAACAGCGGAATGTTCAAAGCCCACTGGGTGTAGGCCGGCTCGATGCTTAACAGCGATTGAACGATGATCGAGATCCCTGATACCCCACCCGAGGCAATATTGCTGGGCACCAGAAACAGATTGAATGCCAAGGCCGTAATTAACGAGCCAACGATAATCATCACCGTGTCCAGCGTGTGGCGAACCGGTCCGGTGACCGGAATATATTCTTGTAATCGGCGTTTACGAACTTTCGGCGGCATTCCTGCCCCTCCTTACATGTGGGATGCGTTGGGTGCTCCCGCCGATTAGCTCTCCGTCTTAATCTGGCTGCGCAGATAACCGTCGATAAAAGCGTCCAGATCCCCGTCCATCACCGCGCCGACGTTACCCGTCTCCACGGAAGTCCGGTGATCCTTAACCATGCTGTACGGGTGGAAAACGTACGAGCGGATCTGGCTGCCCCAGGCGATATCCGATTGCTCGCCGCGGATCTCGTCCAGCTCGCGCTGTTGCTCCTCGATTTTGCGTTCGTACAGCTTGGAGCGGAGCATCGTAATCGCCCGTTCGCGGTTCTTGATCTGCGAGCGTTCGTTCTGGCACGTCACGACGATCCCCGTCGGAATGTGCGTAATCCGCACCGCCGAGTCGGTCGTGTTGATGTGCTGACCGCCCGCGCCGCTGGCGCGGTACGTGTCGATCTTCAAATCCTCCGTGCGAATGTCGATTTCCACGTCATCGCTAATCTCTGGCACAACGTCACAGGAGACGAAAGACGTATGCCGGCGTCCGGAAGCGTCGAACGGCGAGATCCGCACCAGCCGGTGCACGCCTTTCTCCGCTTTCAAATAGCCGTAGGCGTTGTAGCCCTTGATCAACAGCGTAACGCTCTTGATCCCGGCTTCGTCGCCCGGCAGGTAGTCCAGCGTTTCGACTTTGAAGCCGCGTTTCTCCGCCCAGCGGGTGTACATCCGCAGCAGCATTTGGCCCCAGTCTTGGGACTCGGTGCCGCCGGCGCCGGGATGCAGCTCGAGAATCGCGTTCATTTTGTCGTAGGGCTGGTTGAGCAGCAGCTGGAGTTCAAACTCCTCCAGCTTCTTCACAAGCGAGGTGACGGAGCTGCCGATCTCCGCAGCCAGCGATTCGTCGCCTTCCTCGTCGGCGAGCTCGGCCATCATTTCCAGCTCGTCGTATTCGTTCTGTAACGCCGTGTACTGGTCCACGGAGGACTTCACCGCATTCATCTCGGCGATGAGACCTTGGGCTTTATCGTTGTCGTCCCAGAAGTCGGGCGCCGCCATTTTTTCCTCATAGTTGGCGATCATCTCTTGCTTCAGATCTAAGTCAAAGAGACCCCCTAAGGTTGGTTAATTTCTTCGCGATTTCGCGCATGTCCTGTTTCACGTTTGGATCGATCATACGTTGGATCCCCTTTCTTTCTTCGAATTCGCAGCCCAAACGGGCAAAAACGGGCGACCCGGGGATTCCCAGGCCACCCGCTGAATCTTGCTTCAGGCCTTGCAATTTACTTCGCGATCAAAAGATGACCTTTTAAGCGTTTTGGCCGTGGCAGTGTTTGTACTTCTTCCCGCTGCCGCACGGACAAAGGTCGTTACGTCCGATGGTGTCGCCGCGTTTGACCGGACGTTTCTCAGCCGGTTCGCCGCTTGTGGAGATTTTGTCCTCATCCACAACCGCTTGACGTTCCTGGTTCGATTCGACCTGTGCCTTCATGATGTAAGTCGCAACCTCTTCCTGGATGCTGGCGATCATCGCGTTAAACATCTCGTAACCTTCAAATTGATATTCGCGCAACGGATCGGTACCGCCGTAAGCCCGAAGATGAATCCCTTGACGCAGTTGATCCATCGCATCGATATGGTCCATCCACTTGCTGTCTACGGAGCGGAGGGCGATAACTTTCTCGAATTCACGAACCATTTCCGGACCGATGGCTTCTTCACGGGTATCGTATTTAGCCAATACACGCTCAAAAACATACTCGACCATCTCATTAGGTTCTTTGCCCCAAAGATCGTCTTTGGTTACGGAGCCTTCGTCCAGCAGCTTGCTGTTCACGTAATCGGCAACTTCTTGCAGTTCCCAGTTCTCTGGCAGCTCGTCAGCGGTATGCGCTTCAACAACCCGCTCGATAACCGGCTTGATCATATCGAGAATGATCTGCTTGATGTTATCCGATTCCAGCAGCTCACGGCGCTGTTTGTAGATAATCTCGCGCTGTTGGTTCATTACGTCGTCATACTGTAGGACGACTTTACGTACGTCGAAGTTATTGCCTTCGACGCGTTTTTGCGCGGATTCGATCGCGCGGGTGATCATCTTGCTCTCGATCGGTTGGTCCTCCTCGAAGCCAAGGCGGTCCATCATGTTCAGCACGTTATCCGCACCAAACCGCTTCATCAGTTCGTCGCCGAGCGACAGGTAGAATTGCGTGGAACCTGGATCGCCCTGACGACCGGCACGGCCGCGAAGCTGGTTATCGATCCGACGCGATTCATGGCGCTCGGTACCTATGATATGCAGGCCGCCTAAATCGGCCACGCCTTCCCCAAGTAAAATGTCGGTACCGCGGCCCGCCATGTTGGTGGCGATGGTCACGGAGCCCGGTTCCCCGGCGCGGGAGATGATTTCGGCTTCTTCCGCGTGATATTTTGCGTTCAACACTTTATGCTGAACGCCTTTGCGTTTCAACATTTCCGATACTCGCTCGGAGTTCTCGATGGAGATCGTACCGACGAGCACCGGTTGATTTTTCTTATAACGTTCCACGATTTCTTCTACGACCGCCTTGAACTTACCGTCGACGCTCTTATAGACGACGTCCGGCATATCCTGGCGCTGGTTCGGCCGGTTGGTCGGCACCTGCAGCACTTCGAGGCCGTAGATTTTCTTGAATTCCTCTTCCTCCGTCTTCGCCGTACCGGTCATCCCGGCCAGCTTGCGGTACATCCGGAAGTAGTTCTGGAAGGTGATCGTGGCCAGCGTCATGCTCTCGTTCTGAACCTCGATGCCTTCTTTGGCTTCGATGGCCTGGTGCAAACCGTCGCTGTAACGGCGGCCTTGCATGATCCGGCCGGTGAATTCGTCGACGATCAGCACTTCGTCTTCCGTCACGACGTAATCCACGTCGCGGCGCATGATGACGTTCGCTTTGAGCGCCTGCACTACGTGGTGGTTCAGCGTAACGTGTTTATGGTCATACAGGTTATCAATGCCGAAGACGCGTTCCGCTTTGGCGACCCCTTTTTCGGTCAGCGAAACGGCCTTAACTTTAATGTCTACGGTGTAATCTTCTTCCGGCGTCAGGGTCTTTACGAACCGGTCAGCTGCATAATACAGCTCGGTCGATTTCTGAGCTTGGCCGGAAATAATGAGCGGCGTCCGCGCTTCATCGATGAGAATGGAGTCCACTTCGTCAATGATACAAAAATATAACGGCCGCTGTACCATCTGTTCTTTGTAAAGCACCATGTTATCACGCAGGTAGTCGAACCCAAATTCGTTGTTCGTCCCGTACGTGATGTCGCAAGCATAAGCTTCTTGCTTCTGCTCATGCTCCATGCCGTTCAGGTTCACCCCAACCGTCATGCCGAGGAAGTTGTAAATCTGCCCCATCTGCTGGCTGTCGCGTTGTGCCAAATAGTCGTTGACGGTAACGACATGAACGCCTTTCCCCAGGAGCGCATTCAAATAAACCGGCAGGGTTCCGACCAGCGTTTTCCCTTCACCGGTTTTCATTTCAGCAATTCTACCTTCATGAAGCGCCATCCCCCCGACCAACTGCACGTCGAAGTGACGCATACCCAGCGTACGCTTGGAAGCTTCCCGTACCGTGGCAAAAGCTTCCGGCAGCAGATCATCCAGCGTTTCGCCCTTCTCGATCCGTTCCCGGAACTCGGCGGTTTTCGCCTGCAACTGCTCGTCCGAAAGTGCCTCAAATTGCGGCTCCAATGTATTAATATAATCTACCGTCTTCATAAGACGTTTGACATCACGTTCGTTCGTGTCGCCAAAAATCTTTTTTACTATTCCCAGCATGATTTACCCCTTTCACGCATAAACAGATGATTTGCCTAAATTGTAACAGTTTGTAAGGCATGCCGCAACACGCCCCGTCACGTCTGCACTGCAGTAAAGCGCCTTTGTATACGAATAAAGAGCCCTATCCGCGGGCGGATAAGGCTCGTTTCCTTTGCGTTAGGATCACAGGAATTACCACCTGGTTCAACCAATCGTCATCAATGTACGATCCGCTGGGAGTTAATCCTGTTCAATCAAACCGTATTTGCCGTCATTCCGTTTGTAGACGACGTTGACTTCCTTGGTGTCGATGTTTGAGAAAACGAAGAAGTTGTGTCCTACCATATTCATTTGCAAAATCGCTTCCTCGACGTCCATCGGCTTCAAGGTAAAGCGTTTCGTACGGACCACTTCCAGCTCATCATCGCTTTCATCCAACGCCACGGAGCCTGCAGTCGCGCCTTCTACAAAAAGGCTGTTCTTGGCGCCTTTCTGACGCAGCTTACGGTTGATTTTCGTTTTGTGCTTGCGGATCTGACGTTCAAGCTTGTCCACAACAGCATCCATGGATGCGTACATGTCGTCGCTGCGGTCCTCCGCGCGAAGCACAACGCCGATCAGAGGAATCGTAACCTCGACCGCGTGCAAACCTCGTACCACACTTAATGTGACAGTACCGTCTGAGGTGGGGGGTGCATCAAAGTACTTGTCAAGCCGGCTGAGCTTCTTGTCTACGTAGTCACGCAAGGCCTCAGTCACTTCAATCTGCTGTCCTCGAATACTAAAATTCATAGGGCACTCCTCCTTTGCTTTGCACCTTCATTATACCATGGCGTAAAGGCAAAGTAAAAAGTGTTAAGGGGTCGTAAAGCACCCCGGCATCAATAAAAAATGCTTGCAGTTCAGCAAATGTCCCGTGCGGTCAGGCTCGGCGGCGTTTACCGGCTCCCCGCCAGCGATTCAACAAAATCGTGAACAAGGCGCCGCACGCCGCCCCGATCGTATCCAACACCACATCCTGCACCATCGCCGTCCGTCCCGGAGTAAAGCTCTGATGCAGCTCGTCCGTGCAGGCGTAGAGGAACGCGATCAGAATCGCGTAGACGTACAGCCGTCCGCCGTTAGTCCGTGAATTCCCGCCCATGGCGTAAACGAGTAGAGCAGCCAGCAGGGCATAGCTGCCAAAATGCGCCGCCTTGCGGATGAAGAACTCGATGAAGCTTGCCCCGCCCACGCTCTCCACGCTGATTTCATGCCCGCCGTAGCTAAACCGGATCCCGCCGAACCAGTCGGCGATCGATTGGTCGGAGGTGTTTTTTTCGATATCGGGCACTAGGGACTGCTCCTGATACGATTGAGACGAGAACCCAAACAGGATCGCCATCATCGCGATCGCCGGCAGCCAGCGCAGCCAGGGTTGAAGGTTGTGCAAGGGGGTCACCTCGTTTGTTTATGATATGAATGCATAAGAAAACCCCGGGTTCCCCCGGGGTGTTTGCTAGCGAATCTTCAATTGTTAACCATCGTACCGTTCATATGTAGGTCGGCTGTGCCGGATGATTACAGTTTGATTACGTTAGCGGCTTGTGGACCACGAGCGCCTTCAACGATTTCGAACTCGACGGATTGGCCTTCTTCCAGCGTTTTGAAGCCTTCAGTTTGGATCGCGGAGAAGTGTACGAATACGTCGCCGCCTTCTTCAGTTTCGATGAAACCGTAGCCTTTTTCTGCGTTGAACCATTTTACTTTACCTTGCATGCACTAACATTCCCTTCGTTATCAAATAAGAGTGTGATCCTTGTAGCCAAGCCTCACATGTCTGACTATACCACCCGAACTTATCCAGTGTCAATTACCAAGGAAAAGGTTTTACTGTAAGGAATTTGTAATGTTTTGTCGGAATATAGTCTTTTTCGGGAGTTAGTAAACAGGAGCGGTTACAGATTCTACTACGCCATTACCCTGAGGAGAAGTTGTTGAAACAGTTCACTTGCATTTACAGCTTATTAAAAAGATCTACGATAAAGAGATGAAGCACAACGGTCCGTCCTTCATGGTAATATTTCAATTCACAGCTGAATTTCTTTTCAACTCATCTATTCGCATAATTGAAGGTCCATAATTATAATTAGCCGCATTTTTGTAACAATCACATGCCTTTTCTAAATTGCCCGTAACTTCATAATAAGTACCCAAATTATGATAGGCCAGATAACTCCCTGTACCTATTACACTATCATATTGATCTGTATCCCCTATTTCCAAACAGCGCAAATACGACTGTTCAATTACGGGTATAAGTTCCGAATATTGGGGATTACTCATGATTAAATCAAGAAGAAAAACGGCGGATGCAAAATGAAAATCAGAAAAGTCCCACAAAAATTCTCTTTCGTTTGCTATAAGAGAGATTCCTTCATCGAAGTTACCTGTCTCTATAATTGCATATATAAAATCAACAATTACATTGGGAGCAAACATCTCTGTCCTACTAACCCGCCTATAAGCTTCCACCAAGTACTGGTAAGCCAACTCATGTTCTCCCTGCCCCCTATATTCTTTTGCTATTTGATAATAATAATAGGGGTTCTGTGGATTTTCCCTTAACTCATGTTCTAAAATTGGGATGTTTCTAGCAGATTTGTTTTTCATAAAGTAACCATCATGTTGAACTTCCACAGACAATTTAACTCTGGGAAGTTCAGAAGCGATTTGTTCATGAACCCTGCCTTCGTAATACAACCCCTTGGGAAACAATCTAGAGATAAAACTTTGAGAGTACCCCGTCCCATTTTTATCGTGATATTTATTTACTATCTTCACTCTTCCAATTGCATGACTATTTTCAATAAAATGTCGAATCTCATTACTGTAATCCTTAACAAAATATTCATCGGCATCAAGCATTAAATTCCAGTCCGAGGTGGACTGTCTTATAGCATAGTTCCTTGCTTGGGAAAAATCGTCATTCCATATATAATCATAAACCTTGGCTCCAAAACATGTTGCAATTTCCTTAGTATTGTCAGTTGACCCTGTATCCACCACGATAATTTCATCAACTAAAAAACAAGCACTTTTTAAACACCTTTCCAAGTTACCGGCTTCATTCTTTACAATCATTAAAAGTGATAAGGTTTTCATTGTCTTTCCTCTCAGCAAACTGTAATGGGTTACTCCTTAACTAATATAATTAAAAGTGCCCACAGATCAAATTCGGAACTCTTTATATGATCAATTATACTTTTTAGAAACAGGGGACTGTGCTCAATCACTTTAGAGCATGCTTGAATGATATTTACAGCATCATTAACACTGATTTGCTTATTATGAGTTGCAACACCTTGGATGTGGAATCTTATAATGCTATATAATACAACGAGCAGAATATAATCTTCCTGAACATTGAGATTATCGCGAACCAAGAATAGTCTCTCAAAAACATGATTAACCAAATAATTTTCAAAAATATAAGAATGCTCGTCAATAAATGGCTTGTAGTATTGATCGTACCCTTCAGTAAAGCTTTCTTCAACTTTCTTTACATCCATTGTATCAATGAAAAATGCGGTGTTGGTTTGCTCAGAATATTCATTAAACCTTTCATGCGTACTTTTCCTTGCTTGTAACATTTCTATTAATAGCTTTACTTGAACATGTACTACTCTTGGAAGTTCAGAAAGTTGTGCTTTTGTTAAATCAGAATCTGTCTTACTTCTAAACTCATGAACAACATTAAGAATAGTTGATTCATCTTCAACCATAGACACCGAACTTAGTTTTTCACAAAACATACCCAGCATTATCATTCGTTCTGAAATAGTGTAATTTCTATTTTGTAGTAAGTCGATAATAAAAGTTCGAATATCCCAAAAACAACTATGCCAAGTACTGCTACTTGTCTTCAATGAATTGCGATAGCTGTGTCTGGCATCAAACAATTCTTCCGTTAAATCAAATTCCATCAGGTTCTGATTTAATAAAGCCAATCTTGCAATCTCAGGACAAGATAATTTGGCTGACAACTCTGCTCGATCATCAACAATATTAAAAACACGCGGATAAGAAAGACAGGTTTTAGACAGATAGTCTTCACCAAAATTAAGTTGAATATCGCATAATCCGTTATTTAAAAAACCACATCCTCCTTCACTTGATTGTATGAATGCATAATTATCATCATTTCGTGAATCCTTATTCCTTTGTACAAGCTCATTAACTTTTCCAGACATATTCTTATCTTTGATTTTTTTATAATTTTTATAGGTCCGTTTATCTATATCCACTCTCCACCCAGCACAACAAGTATCTGAACATGCGGCTCCGATGCAAGTGAATTCGTTCATGTATTGGGGTTTTAATACCTCAAATTTTCTCTTCATCCCAAGTCCTTTCTAGGAGTCCATTAAGTCTCTCCCGCTTGAAATCTATACTTTGATACTATCGGTAAATTTTATTAAATTTTTGATAGTTCTGGAGCATCCAGTTTTTTCAATATTTCGTACAAAAATAAGATAAGCAGGGACATCGATGGGTCCCTGCTTAATTCAAAAATTTAATTATAAGTATAGTTTAAGGTATTGCTTCCTGTACCTTCATTGTTAAACACTTGTACCTGTACCGTTTCACCTGCAACACCCGGCGGAATCACCACTTGAATAAAGCTGCTATAAATTCCAGTGACTGTTCCTTTTACGGACCCAAAATATACGGTTGTATTTGATGTAAAGTTTCTACCATAAATATAGTTAGTTCCGCCTCCGGAAGCCTTTCCGCTAGTATAAGTCATACTCGTAAGAACCGGGGCTGGCGCTGGGGCCGGCGCCTCGTAGATCAAATTTGCAGTGGCAGTTTGCCCATTTGTGAAGTTTAATACCACTGGGACTTCACCTACAGTTGTTGGTAGAACTGGGGCGTTAAAGCTAAAGGACCTGTCGTTTGTATAATATGAGATTGGTACACTAATTCCACCAACTGTTATAGTCATCGTTTTATCAAAATATTCTCCGCTTACGTAAACTGTCCCACCTTTGGTGTTCACAACTTTGTTTGGAGTGAACCCTGTAATTTTAGGCTGGACAGGGGCGTAAGTATAACCTTGGGAAAGGGTCGCTTTACCACCATCACGATTGGTCACAACAATATCAACGGCCCCGACAAATGTAGATGCAGGAACAGTTACAGTTGCATTGTTCGGATTTGTGATACTGCTAACCGTACCTTTTACTCCGCCAAACTCAATCGTCATTCCTGATTTGAAATTGCTTCCTTGAATATATGCTGTACCACCACCAAGAACAGTACCCGTATTTGGGGTAATGGACGTAATGGTGATCGGATCAGGAAGCGGAGTATAGTATTTAAATGCCGAAGGCAGACTTGCCGTTTGACCATCGGGCAATACTACGCTAACATCTACAACTCCATCGTTGCTTCCGGCAGGAGAAGTTACCATTAGTGATTTTCCCGAGGTATTCATCCTAACAGTTGCTTCACTTGAACCAAATAACACTTTAGTTCCATTAACCAAATTAGCACCATTAATGTAAACTGTTGTTCCTCCTGCAAGCAGTCCTTCTGTAGGAGTTATGGATGTAATTGAAGGCGGGCTCAGTTTCGGAGGCTCTTCATATGTAAAAGCCTGCGTTAAAACAGCTTCCTGTCCGTCAGGATTCACTAATTTGACATCCACAACCTCTGCAACACTATTCGCTGGAGCCTTCACCTGGATCTGTTGGTCACTATAATAAGTTACGCCGGTAGCTTCGTTTTCCCCAAAAAACACTTTTACTTGAGAGGAAATTAATTTGCCGTTAATATAAACGGTCGTCCCTCCGGTAGTTAGTCCCTTGCTTGGTGTTATTGAAAGAATCTCCAGCTTAGGAACAACTTTCTCCTGATAGGTATAACCATTCGGGACAATGACTTCTGTCCCATCGGGATTCACAAGTTTTACATCTACTGGACCCGAGTTCTCAGCAGGTGGAGCAGTTACTGATAAATATGTTGCTGACAGGTTTATGTTGACCTGAGCTAGCTTATTACCGAAATAAGCCTTGATGCCTTTCATAAAGTAATTCCCCTCAATGATAACGTTATTTCCGCCCTCATAGGGTCCTGTTTGAGGAGATATAGATGTAACAATCGGCTCTGTTTGATATTTGTAATCACCTGTAGCAGTTTGTTTATCCGGATTAGTTACAGTGACAACAACTGTTCCCTGTGGTCCTGCTGGAGCAATGACCTCCAATTTCCCGGAATCCACATATTTCACAGCAGTTGCAGCCTTTGCACCAAAAGTAACGGTTGCGCCGTCAACAAAATTCTCTCCGTTGATAATCACCGTGTTACCACCATTCGGGTGTCCGAAAGCAGGATTCACCGATGTTACCACAGGCGCAGGAAGTTTTACTTGTAAATTAGCGTTAGGAATACTCTTTGTACGGATAGCTCCGGCATAATCTTTATAAGTTATTTGAGCGCCCGCAGCAGCAACGTTAAAGTTCCCTGTTATTGTTTTGTCTACCGGACGAATTTTGTAAGTAAAGATTAAGTTTTTATCTTTAAGTTCTTTAAAACTCCAGGTTAACGTATTTCCATTCACATCCGGTTTAGGTATGTTATTTTCGTAAGAACCCGGGACGATTTCAAATTGTGGCGCTACCGTATCAGTAACAGTTAAATCATATGCACTAGCCACACCAATCTCTTTAACAATCGCCGCGTAAATATCAGAAAGCCCCTGTGAACCAAGAACAAAATGGTGATGGCTTGAGGTGGTTGCCATTTCCTTAAGAAGCAGGTTTGGTTTGCTTGTTTCTGGATCGTCTGTAGAGTTTAATAACGCAATTGTGTAGAAAACAATACCTTGTTCTTTTGCTTCATTTGCTTTTTGAAGTGCATACTGGTAAGGATTGTTGGACGGTTCCGTAGCATCTCCGTCGGTCAGAATTACAATAACAGGTTGAGCTTCGTCCCTGACATTTTGCAATTCCACCATGGCTTTATCAATTGCTGCCCCGGTTCCCGTCCCGCCATTTGCATTGATTTTAGAGATGTAATCTTTTGCTGCAGCTGCGTCAGTCCCTAACGGAAACAGTCCTACGTTAGTCTCTGAACTAAAATCAACGATACCGACGCGATGAACATTTAAGTTCATTAAATCAATAAATCCTTTTGCAGCTTCCCTTGCACTTGCCATTTTATTTTCAGTTGTCATACTGCCGGACTTATCAATTATCAAGATGACGTCATTAGGCTTTACAACATTTACCGGAGGTGTTCCTTGAATATTTAGAGTAACCTCCGCATCTCCCCCAGTTACAATCGAGGTAGGATTTACAGTGCGAGTAACGTTTACATAATCGGCCGTTGCAGCAATTGTTTTTGGGACGTACATCCCCGTGAATATCAATAAAAATGAAAGTATTGCAATGGATATGCTTTTGTTTTTTTTCATAGTCATGCCTCCCTTTTTCTTAAAGTAAGTAATAAAACTAATTATTCCGGTCGATATAGGCCCCTTGATTAAATAAGTTTTTCGCTCCGTATAGTTCCCTTACTTTTCTGGCTGTTCCGATTTTATTAATTTCTGCAGACGCTTGCTCTTTTTGAAGTTGAAATTTCCCCAAAAGTTCCATTTCCATATCATAGCATTTGCGGAAAACCGACTCTATATCTTCAGGCCATCGAGTAATTTGTTGAGATTCCTTATACGAATTAATATGATCCAAAATTTCAGAACGACTTAACTGAAGTTTTTCCAGTCGTTCAATATATCTTTCGTCTTCTGTTGATAATGCAAGCAATTCCTCAGTCTGTTGACGAAGTTGAGTTACCAGAGCTCTTATACTCATGCTTTCACCATTTTAAGCGCTTCATTCCACGTATCTCTTAATTCAGTGACCAATTGTATACTTTCCAACAATGGCTCCTGCTGAGACTTAATATTTGCATTTATAATGAGTTCCTTGATGTAGACATAGAGACTAGATAAAGAGCGAGAGATTTCATATTTCATATCCAACGTGATCAAAAGCTCATCGATGATATTTGTAGCTTTCATTAAATTGTTGTTCTTTTGCTCGTGGTCTCCCGCTTCCATATTTTTTAACGCCAACTTCAAAAATTTCACACATCCGCTGTACAACATGAGCGTAAGTTCACCCGGAGTGGCTGTAGTGACTTGAGTATTAAAATAGGTGTTTAGTGCCTGGTTCATAAGTTAATTACCTCTTCTCATCAATAATAGCCCCACTCGCCAATTGCTGCAGTTTTTCCACAAGTTCAATAATCTTCTCCGGCGGAATTTCTCTGATTACCAAGTTAGTATCCTTATTTATAACTTTAACAATCAGATCTCCCGTGCTCTCATGAACTTTATACTCAAATTTTTGAGGAGCCCCTTCAAGCACTTTGTTAACTTTGTTTATAGCATCCAAAACGGCACGCTCAGAAACAGATAAAACACTATACTTCTGCTTTTGAGATAATTCCAAATACTCGCCACCAACCACCGTATATGAAGGTTCCTCGCTGCTCTGCTTAATGCTTGATGACGATAGTAACGGACTATTTAAGACATCCATATTACTACCCTCCATCATTATTTAAATTGTTGTGACAGCCACGACAACTGGCTATTACTGTTTTGAAGTGCCTTTTCCATTGCGGAAAATCTTTTGTAGTATTGGTCTTCCTTTTTGGTTAAACGATCATCCCATTCCAAAATATCCAACTGTAAATCTGAATATTGTTTCCCCAACTCAGTTGATGAGTCAAGCAACGCAGCGCCTGATCTTCCAGCTTTTTTGGTTAAATCAGATATTGTGGTATTAATCGAGTCATAAAGCCGATGTGCTATACCCTTGGAAGATTCGTCCTCTGAGTAATTCGTAAATAATCCAATCACAGCATCAGGATCTTCTTCTATTGCTTTTCTCAATTTCTCTTCATCAATAACAATTTTTCCTGTGTCTTTTGGATTATAACCGCCTTTAACAAACTTACTGCTTGATAAACCAATCTCATATAATGAGTTATACTCTCCAGCCACTCCATCAACAGATGCTGTTAATATTCCGCGAAGATTCGAAGCTGCTCCGCTAAGAATAGAATCACCATGTAAAAGCCCCGTCTTCACTTTTTCTTCCCATAACTTAATTTCATTTTCACTTAGTTCATTTTTTTCTTCAGCAAGTAGGGGATCATAACCTTTGACTTTTTTATCCGTGAGTTTGGTATTCACAAGCTCGACAACTTCATTGAATTGCTTAACAAAATCTTTGATTTTGTTAACAATCCCGTCAACATCTCGATCAGCCTTAACTGTAACTGGAGATGAAGTCTTATCAAGTAAGGTGTAAGTAAGGCCATCAATTGTAAACGTGTTTGAATCTCGAGAAGAGGAGACACCGTCAATCTTTACGACCGCATCCGTGCCGGTTTTTACTTCCAAGTCAACCCCAATTGCATCCAGGAAATTCCCCGTCCCATTCTCCAATTTTACCTGAGAAGCAACACCTGTGGTTTTTGATGTAAATGTAAAACGATCAGAAACCCCGTCGTAAGACATATTAACTCCTGCCCCTGATTGGTTCACTTTACTCATTATTTCTTGGATACTATTACTTTCTGAAAATGTAATATCAACGCCATTTATTTTGAAGCTACCTACCCCTGATGATAATGTAAGCGGGGTATTGAATTTGTTCGCGATATCCTTAAGCGGGGTCGTTAAATCAATTTTAGATGATTGCTTGCCGCTATAACCGATAGCAGCAAGTCCCCCGTTCCCCTCTGTTACTGTGATTACGGGCAGTGACCCGGCAGTTCCGACAGCATCCAGTTGTAAAGCGCCGCCATTCAGGGATGCTGAAATTCGGTTAGGACCAAAAACTTGATCCATCTTACTTTGAAGTTGAGTCATTAATTGAGTTTGATCATAGGTTCCTGCATCTAAAGTAATATTTCGGGTTACGCCGTTTAGGGAAATATTTAGTGTATCATTTACTCCGGCGGTAATACTGGTGGATGCTGGCAGCGGATCTCCAGCCAACCCCATTTTCGATACGCTGGCTAGGCTAGACTTGACAGCATTTGAAGCCAAACTTTCAACTTCAATTGTATGAGAAATGCTTTGTGTTGCACTTCCTGTCACCGTAACCTTCGAGCTATCTGTCGATGCGAATTTTGACCCGGCCAAATTGCTAGTCAAACGAAAACTTTGCATACTGTCTCGAAAGGAACTGAGTTTCAAGTTAACCTCCCGATATTCATTCATCTTAAAATCCAGCAGATCACGTTTTTTCACGACTTTATTATAAGGGATTTTTTCGGCGTTCATAAGTTGTTTGATAATAGAATCAATGTCCAAACCAGAAGCCATCCCAGTAATCCTCATCGGCATCTTTATTACCTCCTTTTAACTCTCCTATGTATAAATATCGTAAAAAAAGTCAATGTTTTTATAGTGTTATAAAAAAAACCCGCTGTATGCAGCGGGTTTTTTTTAAGATGATGAAGAGTCTTAACGAAGCAATTGCAGAACACCTTGTGGAGCTTGGTTAGCTTGTGCCAGCATAGCAGTAGAAGCTTGCTGCAAAATGTTGAATTTCGTGTATTTCATCATTTCTGCTGCCATGTCAGTATCACGTACACGAGATTCAGCGGCTTGAAGGTTTTCAGCAGTCGTGGAAGTATTGTTGTAAATATGCTCCAATTGGTTTTGATAAGCACCCAGAGTTGCGCGAGCAGTATTTACAGTGTCAATAGCCGTGTCAACTTTAGCAAGTTCAGCTTGAGCATTTGCAGCAGTATCAACTCCACCCAATGCAAGAGTACCAGCATCAACTTTAATTGCAGTCAAATCGATTGTTACTTTATCGCCGCTATTTGCGCCATATTGAATATCAGTGTTCGCAGAGCCAGTACCATCCAATAATTTTTGGCCATTGAAGGTAGTCTTGGTCGCAATATCAGTAATAGCAGCTTTCAATTGTTGATACTCTTTGTTCATTGCAGTATAGTCGTTGGTAGTATAAGTGGAGTTACTTGCTTGTGTTGCCAATTCCTTCATGCGACCCAGCATGTCGGAAATTTCCGTCATTGCGCCTTCAGCCGTTTGAACCATGGAGATACCGTCTTGAACGTTACGCATACCTTGGTTCAAAGATTTGATTTGAGCACGCATTTTTTCGGAGATTGCAAGACCAGCAGCATCGTCTGCAGCACGGTTGATACGGTAACCGGAAGACAATTTCTCACTGGATTTGCCTTGTTGGGTGTTGTTGAACACCAGGTTACGATGAGAGTTCATCGCGTTAAGATTGTGGTTGATAATCATTGCATTGTTCCTCCTTGAATATTAAAATTTCACATCCTTGTGAAGTAGGCATTTTGCCTTACAATCTATATATCGGCGCATTTAATAGAATGTTAATAGCATGATAATTATTTTTTTATTTTTTTTAATAATACTGGATCATGCAACGTTGATATTGCTTCACGGTTGCTAACTTCAACTTCATCCACCAATTCTTTCCTCAGTATCTCAACATTTGCCGGTGCTCGAATCCCAATTTTTACGTTTTCACCTTCAATGGATGAGATGATAATTTCTATATCCTTATTAATCAAAATCGATTCTCCGCGTCTTCTAGAAAGTACTAACATTTACCAACCTCCCCTTCCTGTTCGGGGTTACTTATCAGTAAACTGTTAGCTCGATATTTGGCATCCTGCACTACATGCTGCAACCCTTTTTTCTGTTTATCATGAATAATTAATGGGGCAGCAAGATTAATGGTCGAAGTTTCTAATGTTTCCCTGATCGTGACTATGCATAGAACAAGGACATCCTCTGGTTTCTCGATATTCAATTTGTTCTTTAGGGGCTCATCAATAGTTAGAGAATACTCAGTATACCAATCAAACGGTGATGTGGCAACAAAAGAAATATCCTCGTTTTCCGTACTTTTTAAATTTACAAATAAAGTATCGCTAATGATCTCTAATATAAATTCATTCAATTCTTCAAACCCAAGAATACTCCCCTGAAAATTCAACTTCATACCGTCAAGATCCTTTAGCACACAATCGCCTCCTATAAGAAAAAAACTACAGCTTTAAAGCCATAGTTCTCTCATGCATAAATATTATAATCGCTTACCCACATGCTTAAACTATTCTTATGCTTCAAATAAACCTCGACATTTCCCGATTTATAAGATGCCTGGACTTTTTGAGGGGTGTACTGAACATCCACCGAATGCGGAGCCCACTCGATATTCGTCTTAGAAGGTCTGTAATGGATATCCACATTGGCAACAGATGCTGTTCCAAGATAATTCACATTGGATTTCTCTTGAATTCGATTCACCATCATGTCAGCAATTGTGCTCTTCTTAAACTGAGCAAGTTGATTGCCTTCCTCAACAATACGAGATACATTTAACAAAAATGCCTGATGCATTTGACTAGATATATGGTGTAGCCATTCCAAATGATTTCCTTTACCCAGAGCCATCCACGCTCTTGAACTGTCAACTTCTAAATCTCCTGGATTTGTACTTACTTGCATTGAAGACGGGGTACTTTGTACCTCAAGTTGTCCTGGTGGGGACTCCATTTCCAATTTAGCTTGCTTTGTTTCAATACCAATTGAAGCATAAGTTTGTCGAATCGAAAGACGAAGTAAATTCATTCCAAGCACCTTCTACCTATAGATTTTTAACGCAGATAATCTAGAAGGCTCATTTGCATGATTTTCGCACTCGTTGCCAGGGATGCTTGATAAACACTTTCATCTTCTTTCAATTTCATTATAGTTTCTGCATAATCCGCATCTTCGGTCTTTGATTGCATTGAAGTCAGATTTAATTCGAGATCACTTAATCTGTTGCTAATCAATTCTACCCGATTGGTTTTAGCACCAATTTGGGATCGAGCTTCGTTAATCTTAGTCAATCTACTACTTAGTGCGTCAATCTCTGTCCGAGCTGTATTCTGATCTCCAAGACTCAAAGCATTCTGTATTCTGGTCAAGACGCCAAATAAATTATCCGGATCAGTTGATTTTCCAAACACATCTTGTCCGGAAATATTAACCGATAGTGTTGCGTTTTCGGTGAATTTGTAAGAGATCCCCATTGTGTCTGTATCTTGTGTTGGGGCAAGAAGAGGATCATATGGAGCTCGGTCCGTTAATTGTCCGTTGAAAATATACTTATCGTTATATTTGCTATTCCCCAGAGATACTACCTGGTCATAAATTTGTTTTATTTCAACATTAACCGCATCGATTGCTTCTTTCGGATTTGTTCCATTCACACCTTGCACCAATAATTCATAAGCACGTTGCGAGGCATCATTAACTTGATTTAATACGGTATCCGAATAATCCAACCAGGAAGTGGCAGCATCCGCATTCTTTTGATATTGATCATTGATAGAAAGCTCACTTCGATATCGAAGTGAATATGTTATTCCAACAGGATCATCTGACGGTTTGTTTAGTTTCCTACCGGTTGATAACACATTCTGGTTACTATCCATTCTCACTAAATTAGAGTTAACATTCCTCATCATCTGCAAATTCATCATTCCAGGAGTCACACGTAAAGCCATTTTTCAATCCTCCCTTTATCTACCTACAATCCCCATGCTATTAATAACCTTATCTAGGTTTTGGTCCATGGTTGTCATGAAACGAGAAGCTGCACCATATGCATGCTGAAGCTTAATGAGATTGGACATTTCTTCATCCAAAGAAACACCACTAACGGACATACGTCTAGAATCCACCTGATCGACGAGCAACTGATTATTCTCCTGTTGTCTTAATGCTTCGCGGCTTTGTACACCTAGCTGTCCCATCATCGCACGGTAATAATCATCAACGGTCCCTTGAGTGATACCATTATTACTTGCAATAGGCTGAAAAGTAAATGGGACATCCTTAAGTTGGGACATTAAAAGCGCCAAAGTATTATTCCCTTTAACTACTGTATCTCCGGATGCTCCAATTTCCACACGCAAAGAAGATGCTATTTTATTAGGATCCTGTTCAATTGCAGTATTCACACTGAATGATGCAGCAGTAATCGGCCCGCCGTCACTCGAACTAAAGAATTCTCCAGCAGTTTGAGCGGGAGTCGTAAATAAATACCCCAATTCATGGAGGCCATTTATCCCTTGTACTGTTACAGTAGTATCTACGGTAAGTGTCCTATTCGCACCTGAATAAGTAACTCCGTTTAAGGCAGTACCTTCCGGCAATACAGAACCTGCCGGAATGGTTATAGTAACATCGCCATTAGCTATCGTATTAGCCATTTCGTTCAGTTGATCTAGGTAATCCCTTACCAGGCTATCTCTGGATTTGACAATACCGAACATGGTCCCACTGTTTAATGTATTGCCGGCATATGCTGCCTCTAGCGCTGTACCTGAGGTGGCAACAAAATTGCTTCCATTTACTAGTTCAATTCCGCCAAAAGTTACTCGGTAACCATTTTCCTCTTCATTAACGGTAACATTGCCCATTTTAGACAACTCATCAAGTAATAAATCTCTTTGATCACGCAAGTCATTGGCATTGTCTTTCATACCTTCGATTCGCATTATCTCATAATTGAGCTGTGCGACTTGACTTGTGAGTGTATTGATATGCTCTGCATTTACGTTCAAACTTCGAGTTAAATCTGCTTGCATGTCTGTCAATTTCTTGCTTATTTCGTTAAAAGCATCCGCTAATGCCAATGCATTTTCCCGAACAATTTTTCTGGAGGTTACATTTTCCGGATCCTTACTAAATTCAGACCATGATTTCCAGAAGTTATCGATTACAGTCGTTAGCCCTGAATCAGAAGGTTCATTAAAAACCGTCTCTAATTTAGCCAGCGTCTCGGCTTGAATCTCCCAATCCCCCAATGATCGATTGGCATTCCAATATTGTTCATCTAAGAACTTATCCCGGACCCGTTTGATATAGCTGACTTCCACACCCGTACCTAATTGTCCAGGGGCAACCGACTTAAACAACCCCGGCATTTCTAAAGGGCGCGAAGCAACCATACCGACAACTTGACGAGAATATCCTGGAGTACTGGCGTTAGCAACGTTGTGGCCAGCAGTGTTCATCCCTGCCATTTGCGTAAACAAGCTACGTTTAGCAGTTTCTATTCCATGGAAAGTAGATGGCATGTTTTCCCTCCTCCACTAAAGTATGGCGTTTTAAGTTCTACGCCTTCGCGTCGAAAAAATTGTTCTTATTCGGCTTCACGGGCACATTCGTTGGGTTCTGATATATTAAGTCGTCATCCACTCCGACGAACAGGTTTAATGAAAAATCAATAAAGTTTAGAGATTGTTCAAGCAATTGTTTGGTGATTTGATTTTGTTGTTTTAGTTCGGAAGCATTGTTCAATAGTTGATTACGTACTTCCAACAATTCAATCTTTTCGTCTTGATCAAAAACTAGGCGGGCAAGCTCAGAAACCGTCAGATCCAATTGGGATTTTATTCCTTTCCCTTTCAAGTATGCACTCATTGCTTCAACCCTTTGTTCTTCCGTCTCGTTCATTTGATTTAGTAAGCGGGTTTCCTCCGTCATGCATTTTATTAATTCGGAGGTGTTGTTATTAATAATTGCACGGTGTTTTTCCCCACCTACCAAGAGCATCTGCAAGTGCAACTCATTTGCTTTTTTTAGGGCAGAAATAATTTGTTGAATGCTCACCGTTATTCTCCTGACTTAAGATAGGAATTAAAATACGGCAATAGTTTGCCAGCAATCTTCTCGTTTTCTACATGATAATTGCCTGTAGACACCTCTTGTTTTAATTTTTCTAGCCGTTCTACCCGCGCAGGATCATTCACATGATTTTGTGCATTTAGCATTTCTTTTGCTTCCGTAGAAATTGAAATTTGATCTTGAGACTGTTTCTTTTTATTCACATGAAGATCTCGCGGTTCCAGATTACGATAATAAGGGTTTATCCCAACAATGCGTCCTGTATCATTCACCTTCATCATGATTCACCTTCCTTTTCAATAAAACATCATTAATTGACCATCAAAAAAGCCGATAATCTTTACTAAGTTTATCGGCGTGGGTTTAGGCTTTTTTAATAGCGAACCATTGGAGTATAATGAATATTATGCCAAAGAATCAGTGATTTAGTCATTTGGGACTACGGAATTTGTCGACGGCGCTATAAGCACCGCTACCGG
>RCUU01000119.1_pt1 | contig 44321 bp, 34 predicted proteins | sample 2166211 | NCBI WGS metagenome assembly RCUU01 (sample SAMN09932620, study PRJNA488358) | compost metagenome | feature: garden; material: soil; isolation source: compost soil in phenylacetic acid-enriched culture | place: Germany: Experimental Botanical Garden Goettingen | collected 2016-01-27
TGTTTGAAGGGATGATGGGTGGACGATGAAAAACTAATCTTATTTTTGTAGAAATAGCATTTTTGCTGTTTAGCTAAAATAGGATTAGTCTACCCATTTTTTCATATATGCGTGTCTGCGCTTTAGGCAGATTATTTTGTGTTTTGGAAAAAATTGCTACGACTAATCCTTCCGAGGTAATCGGGGGGATTTTTTTGTTTCCTCCCGACGTTATAAAGGGGGACGACTTAATGACAATACAAGCGATACTACATGAAGCCACCTATCTGGCGGGAAATACTCCGATCTTTCAACAGGTTAGCGCTAAGCTGAAAAAAGGAGGCAGAATCGGGCTGATTGGTCGAAACGGCTCCGGAAAATCAACGCTGCTGCAAATTATTGCAGGCGAGCTGGAATTATCGTCAGGAAGCCTGAGCTGGGAAGAGGCATATTTTAAAATAAAATTTGTGCGTCAAGAAGAAGCGGAGTTTAGCAGTACTGCATCACATCATTTAGAGGAAAAGCTGCTGATGAAATGGCAGGTACCCAAAGATGTGTCCTTCGCAGAGCTGAGCGGTGGGGAAAAATTAAAGAGGCGCTTAGCTGAGGCGTTCTCCACTCAAGCGGACATACTCCTTCTGGATGAGCCGACCAACCATCTGGATGAGGCGGGAATAGAGGAGCTCCTGAAGCAATTAGAGCAATTTAAAGGAACTACCATAATAGTATCGCATGATCGTGCCTTTTTGGATCGATTCGCACAAACGATCTGGTCTCTCGAGCAAGGGGGCATGGTTGTTCATAATGGCAACTATACGAGCTACAGAAAGCAGCGGGAAAAGGAAAGAGAGGATCAAAGACACCATTATACGGTGCAGCAGCAAAAAATAAACCGGATTCATGAACAAATTTCGGAGCTGCAATCCTGGTCTCAAAAAGCTCATAGGCAATCAACGAAAAAGGATGGATTCAAAGAGTACTACCGTGTGAAGGCCAAAAAGATCGATCAACAAATCAAGTCCAAACGAAAGCAGCTTGAAAAGGAGCTGGCGGAAAAAAAGATTGAGCGTGTGATAGAAGATACGGAAGTAAAATTTACGCTCGAAGCAAGTAAAAAGGTCGGTAAAAGATTTCTTGAAGTGCGGGATTTATCAAAGAGATTCAATGAGCGTGTATTATTTGAGAAAGCTTCCTTTACGATCAAGCATGGCGATAAAATGGCTATCCGTGGGAAAAACGGTGCAGGAAAAACAACATTACTCCAAATTATAGCTGGACATGAAGGCTATGAAGGAGGTTTGTGGGTATCTCCCTCTGCCAATGTAGGCTACCTCACACAAAGTGTCTTTGATCTTCCTTTGCAGGAAAAGCCTGAATCCGTATTCTACACGACAACCTTTGAGGAACGCGCATGGATTCAAAATACGATGAAGCATTTAGGATTTACTTCTAAGCAATGGCAGCAGCCCATAGCAAATATGAGCATGGGCGAACGTGTCAAATTAAAGCTTATGGCGTTTATTCTTGAGGAGAAGGATGTACTGATTCTTGATGAGCCCACCAACCATCTGGATTTGCCGTCACGAGAGCAATTGGAAGACACACTTTCAAAATACAATGGTACGCTTATTGTAGTATCACATGACAATTACTTTGTAGATCGTGTAACGAATCAAAATCTCTGGATCGGGGAAGGAACGATTCATCAGGATCAAGTTCAAGCAAATAACGATTCCATCGACTATGAACAACAGCTTATGAAGCTGGAAACGGAGCGGCAATACGTTCTGGGCAAGCTGAGCATGCTTGCGGTTAAAGATTCGGAGTATGCCGCACTGGACCAATTATTTAATGAACTGTCGAAGGAGATTAACAAACTGAGGCAGCAGATAGCTAATAAATAAAGCTGACTTGAAAAAGCCAAAGGCTCCCGGGGACTGGCTCCCTGTATAAAAGGGAAGTCTTTGGCTTTTTACATTAACCCCACTGAGGAAGCTCTCCATCTAACCAGATGATAAAATTGTGCGTTTAAGTATAATTATCAAGAATTTAAAGGATCGGGATGTAGAGACTGTGCTAAAATATAATTACAGCAAAATATAGAGCCATCTGATTACGAAAAGAAAAGAAAAGAAAAGAAAAGAAGACAAGAAGGTCAGGAAAACGCAAAGGAGAATGCTGCATATGTATGAGCAAAAGACGAAGGAAACCGACAACAGTGTAATTGAGTTCATTGAGAATGTAGATAACCTTAAAAAGCGTGAAGATGCTTATAAGCTGCTGGATATATTTACCGAGACGGCAGGGTACGAAGCCAAAATGTGGGGACCTAGCATCATCGGGTTTGGCTCATATCATTACAAATATGCAACTGGACATGAAGGTGACGCTCCTTTGGTTGGCTTCTCACCTAGAAAAGCGAAGATTAGTTTGTATTTTGCGACAGGCGATACAGAGCGGGAGACACTATTAAATGATCTGGGGAAGCATACGGCAGGAAAGGCGTGCGTGTATATAAACAAGGTTGCGGATATTGATGTGGATGTCTTGCGGGACTTAATCAAACAGTCCATCCAGTTTCTAAGAGAGACCTATCCAAGCTAACTTTATGAATCTTCAATGAATCTGAACTATCCAGAATCGTAATTGGCCAAGGATTAAAATATTGCTGAAAAAAGGAAAATTATGATTTTTGTCGAAAAATTATTCATTATACACAGTAACATTAAAAAATGCTCGAATCATTCCAGGAACGATTTCATTTTGGAATTTTTTCGACGCAAGGAGGAGACAGAAAGTTGGAACAAAAAAGCAGTATTGGTTTACCAATAGTTGCCGCTCTTATTGCCGCGATTATTGGAGGAGTAGTGTGGGCTTTAATCGCGATCACGACGGAATATGAGATCGGAATTGTGGCTTGGGCGATTGGAGGGGTAACGGCTTACGGGGTGGCATGGTTTACGCAAAAAATTACTCCGGTTCATCAGATTGTAGCTGTGTTGGCAAGCTTGATCGGTGTTTTGCTGGGCAAGTATTTTACGTTTAGCTATTTCGTCAACCTTGGATACAGCGGGATGTTCGAGAGTGTTACATTTTCTGCTTTTACCGAAAACTTCACTTTGATGTTTGGCGCGATGGACATCGTCTTTGTATTGCTTGCAGTGGTTACGGCCTGGCAGCTTCCTGTCAAATTGGCCGCTAACAAAGCGAATAAGGCAGCACAAGCAGATCAAGGGATGAATCAAGGAAACACCCCTGGTCAATAGTACGGCAGCTGTTGAAAAAATACATATGCTCTTCAAGGCAAGGCCGTCCCATAAGTCTATTAGACCAGGGGCGGCCTTTGCATATATTTAAACCTCGTTGTAATCCCTCGTTTTCCTGATCAAGGGGGACTTACATGTATCAATTCCAAATTCATCGGGTACGTCCCGTCAGCTTGGCCCGATAAGCGGAAGGGGAAATGCCCTCCCTGCCCATGAAGCTGGTTGAGAAGTAGGATGCATGGTTAAAGCCTACCTCTTCGGAGATGCGGCTGACCGGCCAATCCGTCTGCAGCAGCAGCTTTTTAGCCTGCTCGATTCGATAATGGGTCACATATTCCATCGGCGTCATGCCATAAATTTTGAGCATACATCTTGCCAGATAATTTGGATGATAGTTCAGATGCTGCTGAAAAATAGCATTCGATAGAGGCTGTGTGTAGTTCTGACGGATGTAGAGATCAATTTTTTCCGCAATTTGAAAGGCGGTACCATCGGTAGCGGCTGATTGATCACGATCAAGATGCTGCATGAATAATTGAAAGGTTTCCTGACGCTTCCAATTTCGGATCGATTGAGGCTCTTGATTCAGTTCCGTGAGACTGCCAATAATCTCAAGCTCCATCTCGTTAAGCATTGTATGCTTTGGAATGAAGATGGAGGAGGCTTCGCAGCTCTGCAAAAAGGCATTCTTTTTGTGCATCTCGATCAGCTCGGCCTGACATTCCAGACACTCCCTAATATCCTTGCATTCCCTCCAACTGCCGAACGTTTGGAAATGCACCCAGATGATCCCGGTCTCGGTTGAACATGGAGCGGCTCCATAATGGTAAGCATCCGGTCTCAAAATCAATGCCTCACCCTGCCGGATCTCCCATTGGTTATCGGTGGAATCTGCCTGTTCTCCAATGAGAAGCGTTCCTTTTGTTACGACGATAAGGTCAAATAACCCCATTCTTTCTCTGTTCACATGGCGATCCCCGACCTCATAAGCAGCTTTCCCGCAATCTATAAAATAAGGGATCGGTGGTGTGATAAATTGTAAAATGGAACTGCTCATGATGCATCCCCCTTGAGTGTGAATATTTTAAAAAAGTAGTTGATAATAATGATGTTATTATCATAATAATACATGTATCATAATTAATAAAGCGCTTACTGTTAAGGTTGAAATCGTTTATTTTCTAATTAATAAAGAAATGAGGGGTTAACTGGTGAGTAAGGTTCAAAAAGCTAAAATCCTGATAGATAAAGAATATAGGCTTGCAGATGTGGATTCCAGAATTTACGGTTCATTTATCGAGCAATTAGGTCGAGCGGTGTATGGCGGAATTTACGATCCAGGTCACCCGACCGCAGATGAATACGGCTTCCGTCGAGATGTCGCTGACATGATTAAAGAAATCGGGGTTCCGATTATTCGATATCCGGGCGGAAATTTTGTCTCCGGCTACAATTGGGAGGATGGGGTAGGCCCGGTAGCTGAACGTCCAAGACGATTGGAGCTTGCTTGGCGGATGATCGAGACGAACGAGGTCGGTACAAATGAATTCATCCGTTGGGCCAATCAACTGAACTCCGAGGTGATGATGGCCGTCAATCTTGGAACCAGAGGTGTAGATGAAGCCAGAAATCTGCTTGAATATTGCAACCATCCATCAGGAACCTATTATAGTGACCTCAGGATTTCCCACGGCTTTACTAAGCCTCATGGAGTCAAGACCTGGTGTCTGGGCAACGAGATGGACGGTCCGTGGCAAGTAGGGCAGAAGACAGCTGTCGAATATGGCAGATTAGCCAGTGAGACAGCAAAGGCGATGAGGCTCGTTGATCCTTCAATCGAGCTTGTAGCCTGCGGCAGCTCCTTCCGGGCAATGCCGACTTACGCGGATTGGGAAGCGACCGTACTGGATCATACGTATGAGCAGGTTGATTACCTTTCCTTGCATACCTATTACGGGAATCAGGATAACGATATCGCCAATTACTTGGCAAGATCACTGGATATGGACCTTTTTATTAAGGAGGTCATAGCCGTATGTGATTACATCAAAGCGAAAAAACGCAGCAAGAAGACGATGTATTTATCGTTTGACGAATGGAATGTGTGGTTCCACAGTCTTGAATCAGACAAGCATCTTGAGCCTTGGCAAATAGCTCCGGCTCAGCTGGAGGATCATTACACATTTGAAGATGCGCTGATGGTTGGCAGCATGCTTATTACGCTTTTGAGGCATGCTGACCGGGTAAAAATGGCTTGCCTCGCCCAATTGGTGAATGCAATCGCGCCGATTATGACAGAGACAGGTGGTGCAGCTTGGCGCCAGACGATTTTTTACCCATACATGCATGCTTCCGTGTACGGTCGCGGGTCGGTTCTGCAGCCGATCATTGTATCCCCGCTCTATGACAGTAAAGATTATACGGATGTGCCGATGCTGGATTCTGTCGTTGTATACAACGAAGAAAAGGAAGAATTGGTTGTTTTTGCAGTGAACAAAAGCATTGAGGATGCGCTGCTGCTGGAATGCGACGTTCGCGGATTTGAGAACTATCGTGTCGTTCAGCATACTGTACTTGAAAATGATCATTTGAAAGCCGTAAACACCGCTCAGCAGCCAAATGCGGTAGTGCCCCATGATGGAGGAGATGCTCATCTTCGCGATGGCTGGATTCAAGCAACACTGCCTAAATTGTCATGGAATGTGATTCGTTTACAGGGTGTAAAGGGATAACGTGAGGCACAGCGCGTGTGGTCGAAGCGCGGCGGCAAATATGCGACTACAAATACGCGAAAATACGCATGTATGTAAAGACAACAAGACTATAGGACAAAGAGAGAGGAGCTTTTAGATGATGCATGAATACAAGAGCAAGATTCTAGACCCGTTCTGGTCCGAATATATAAGATTGGTGCGCGAGGTGGTTGTTCCATATCAGTGGGAGGCACTGAATGATAGAGTTCCCGAGGCGGAGCCAAGCCATGCGATTGCCAATTTTAAAATAGCAGCGGGAGAGGACCAGGGCGAATTTTACGGAATGGTGTTTCAGGATAGCGATGTCGCTAAATGGCTTGAAGCGGTAGCGTATTTGCTGGAAAGCCAAAGAGATCCGGTGCTGGAGCAGCTTGCGGATGAGGTGATTGAGATCGTTGAGAAGGCGCAGCAGCCGGACGGATATTTGAACACCTATTTTACGCTAAAAGAGCCGGGTAAGCGTTGGACCAATCTTGCGGAATGCCATGAGCTTTACTGTGCAGGCCATATGATTGAAGCAGGGGTGGCTTATTTTAAAGCAACTGGAAAAAGAAAGCTGCTGGACGTGGTGTCGCGTTTTGCAGATTACATCGATACGGTATTCGGCAATGAGCCGGATAAGCTGCAAGGCTATGATGGGCATCAGGAGATTGAGTTGGCCTTAATGAAGCTGTACCACACTACAGGTAATGAGAAATATCTCGATCTGAGCACTTATTTTCTGGATCAACGTGGTGCGGAGCCGCACTTTTATGAGCAGGAATGGGAGAAGCGCGGCAAGACGTATCATTTTAGTGAAATGAATATTTTTGATCGTGCTTACAGTCAGGCGCATTTACCTGTTCGGGATCAGCATTCGGCGGAAGGTCATGCGGTACGCCTCGTTTATATGTGCACGGCCATGGCGGACGTTGCAGCCGAGAATGGGGATCCTAGATTACTGGAGGCCTGCCAAAGATTGTGGAGCAACATAGTAAACAAACGGATGTACATTACGGGCGGAATTGGATCAATGGTGCATGGAGAGGCTTTTTCACTGGACTATGATCTGCCGGGTGATACAGCTTATGCGGAAACCTGCGCCTCGATCGGGCTTATCTTTTTTGCACAGCGGATGCTCAAAATCAATCCGGATAGCCGGATTGCAGACGTTATGGAACGGGCGCTATACAATACAGTAGTTAGCGGGATGTCGCAGGATGGCAAAAAATTCTTTTATGTGAATCCGCTTGAGGTATATCCTGAAGCGCACGGAAAAAACAGAATTTACGATCATGTGAAGCCTGAGCGCCAGGGCTGGTTCGGCTGCGCCTGCTGTCCGCCTAACATTGCCCGTCTTCTTGCTTCACTAGGTGAGTATGTATATACCGTTAAAGATAACACAGTGTACACTCAACTCTATATTGGCGGAGAGCTCACTCTTGATCTGAATGGACAGTCGGTGAGATTGGAGCAGGAATCAAGCTATGTCACTGATGGCAAGGTAAGCTTCCGAATTCAGGCTGATGAAGTGGCCTCGTTCAGACTGGCCCTTCGTATGCCGGACTGGTGCGATCGTGTTGAGGCAGAGATTGACGGCAAAACAGTAGTGTTCACTAGTGGGGATGAAGCGGGATACATTTATCTTGATCGAGTTTGGCAGCCAGGTGAGCAGGTTGAGCTGTGCTTCAACATGCCGGTATTGCGCATGAAGGGGCATCCTAATGTTCGGCATGTTTTTGGCAAGGTAGCTTTACAGCGTGGGCCATTTGTTTATTGTCTTGAGGAGGCTGACAACGGAGCAGGATTGTATCAGCTAAGATTGCCTGTTGAAAGTGAGTTTGAGGTTGTCCGGGATGATAGCCTGCGCAAAGGGCTAAACATCATTCAGGCGGCTGGTGAACGTTGTGTCCCTAACGAAGCTGCTGGTTGGTCCAACCACTTATATCAGAGTCATTCGCAGTGGCATAATGAACATACTACCCTGAAGTTCATTCCTTACTTCACTTGGGCGAATCGCGGACTCGGTGAAATGTCGGTGTGGGTAGAAGAATCTTGATAAGCTAATCTATCGATCAGACCGGGCATTTTATTTCTTGAGCATTCTTCATTTATGAGTTGGAACACTTCTATTGTGCGGTACTGGAAGCCAAGGGCTTTCAGCTTGACCTAACGAAGAGGTGTTCTTTTATTTCACTCAGGCTGCAAAGACAGTGTAAGCACCATGCTAAAATGATTCCGGAAATCCAAGAACAACAGCGATTGAAAGAGTTCAACATATATAGTAGAAAACAGGCATTTAACACTGTGCAAATAGTTTGGTGGTAGAGTGTGGGTAACAATCATGGAGTAGGTGGGGAAATGAAGGGTTATCCAATCATTGCTTCTGTTACAAAGGAAGAGCAACTGATTGAGGTGCTTAAGAGTGATGTAAAGCGAGTAAATCTGATGGCGGGTCATATCGGCAATTTAGAAGGATTCATATATCAGCTTCACGAGGCGGAGAAGCAGGTTTATGTCCATATCGAGATGATTGCCGGATTGGGCAAAGATGCGCATAGCATAGCTTATTTAAATGATAGATTTAAAGCAGATGGGATTGTTACTACAAAATCGAATGCGATTAATGCCGCGAGGCAGTCAGGCTTAAAGAGTATTCAGCGGATTTTTGCCATTGATACGGCCGCAATTTCAACTGCCATAAGGATGATCAATAATACGAATCCCGATGAGGTAGAGCTTATGCCAGGATTAATGCCGCGGGTGACCAGGGAGCTTAAAGCAATGATCAAGCAGCCTCTAATCGTGGGCGGACTTATTAGGCACGAGCATGAAATTGAAGAGGCGTTGGCAAGCGGAGCGGATTATATATCGAGTGGCGATCCGCGCATATGGACTTTTTACAAAAAAATAACATCGTCTTGATCATCCATTGATCATTGATGCTTATACTGCAATTAATCAGAAAAATTACTGTAATAATAGGTTGAGACTAGGAGAAAACCTTTGTTCAGTAATGTGGATAAGGTAAACCAAGGCCGTCTTATCGGTCTAGTTTCCGCATCCCATTACTTTGAACAAAGGTTATTTATGTTTGAAGGGAGCAGCTTGAATAGGAATGCATCTAAAGAGCATGTATGATTTTACGAATTATTTATTTGATCTGGATGGCACGATTTATCTCGGAGGTGAGGTTATACATGGAGCTGCTTCAACCATTGAAAGCCTGAGAAGGCGCAAGAAAAAGATTTTGTTCGCAACCAATACAACAATGTATACAAGGCAAGAGGTCAGGGACAAGCTTCTCGGATTTGGAATCCACTGTATGACCGAAGAGATTATGACTGCTCTATCTGTAGCGTCAATGTATTTCCGTGACCATGCCTCCGGTGCAAAGGTATTGTTATTTGGTGGCGACGCTATGCGGGAAGAGTTGGAGCAAGGCGGAATTGCAATTACGGAGCAGGCAGAGCAAGCAACTCATGTTCTTGTTGGCCTGGATAAGTCATTCGATTTCGACAAGCTGACGATAGGAATGAATGCTGTAAGGAATGGGGCGCGTCTTATTGGTGCTAATCCGGACCCTTTTTGTCCAACAGATACGGGGGCAATTCCTGATACTGGATCTTTAGTTAAAGCGATTGAAACGGCGAGTGCATTGCCGGCCTACGAGATTGTTGGGAAGCCCTCCAAATATTATGCTGCGTATGCTTTGCAGCAGATGAATGGCAGTGCAGAGGCATCTTTAATCATTGGTGATCGTTTAGATACGGATATTGTGCTCGGCAATCGTTATGGCATGTATACTGCGCTTGTGCTGTCAGGAGTAGATTCGCAGGAAGGGATTGCTCGTACAGGAATTCAGCCGGATTATGTGTGGTCATCTGTTGGAGTCTTTTTAGAGGAGAAGTAAGACCGGTCAGCAAGGCCATGAGAAAGGCAATAACCTTCATTTTCTAAAATGAAGGAACAAATATAAAGCAGATAAAAATTAGGAGGAAGAAACGTGAAAAAATTAAGTTTGCTGTTGATCACCCTGATGCTTGTCCTTTCAGCATGCGGCAGTACGACAAGTGGCAGTAATAAAGGCGCTACAACACAAGAAAATTCAAATGCAAGCGGTAGTGAGAAGAGTACCCCGTCCGAGAATCCGGTTGAGCTTAGCTTTTATTTCCCGGTTGCGGTAGGGGGGCCGATTACTAGTTTTATTGATAAGCTGGCAGCCGATTTTCATGCCGAAAACCCATCGATCACAGTAAAACCTATCTATGCGGGTAGCTATCAGGACACGATGACTAAGGTGGTTACAGCTGTTCAGGGTGGCAATTCACCGGATCTTGCAGTGCTTTTGTCCACGGAGCTGTATAGTCTGCTGGAAATGAATGCACTGGAGGAGCTGACCGATCGTTTCCCGCAGCAATATTATGATGGATTCTATGAGGCGTTTATGAGCAACACCAAGTCAGGAGATCAAATATGGAGCGTACCGTTCCAACGGAGCACCATCGTACTCTACTATAACAAGGATAAATTCAAAGAGGCCAATCTTGATCCTGAGAAAGCACCGGCTAACTGGAATGAACTGAGAGACTATGCCAGCAAATTGACAGTAAAAGATAGCTCCGGCGCGGTAAGTCAATGGGGTATTGAGATTCCGAGCACAGGCTATCAATATTGGATGCTTCAAGCTCTATCGCTCCAGACGGGAACCAATATCGTATCGAATGATGGCAAGGAGGTTTATTTTAACAAGCCTGAAGTCAAAGAAGCATTACAGTTTTACACAGATTTAGGGCGTAAGGACAAAGTAATGCCGGAGGGCGTTCTTGAGTGGGCAACGGTTCCTTCTGATTTTATTAGCGGAAAGACAGCAATGATGTTCCACACGACAGGCAACCTGTCCAAGGTGAAGTCGGATGCCAGCTTTGATTTCGGCGTAGCTTATCTTCCAGCCAATAAAAATTACGGATCTCCGACTGGCGGTGGTAATTTGTATGTGTTCAAGGATATTCCTGAGGAGCGCAAGGAGGCTGCGCTGAAGTTCATTGAATTCCTTACACAGCCTGAACGTGTTGCCCAGTGGTCTATTGATACGGGGTACGTTGGAACGACGAAAGCAGCCTATGAGACTGAGCTTTTGAAAAAATACGTGGCTGACTTCCCTCAAGCTTCGGTTGCACGTGATCAGATGGAATATGCATCAAGCGAATTGTCTACGTATCAGAATGGACAAATCACCAAGCTGTTTAACGATAATATTCAAGCTGCGCTGCTTGGCAATATGACGCCGGAAGAAGCTCTCGACAAATCACAGCAGCAGGCGGATGACATTTTGAAGAAGTACCGTAAATAGTTTATTTAGGAAGAGAAGTGAAATTGAGTGACAAGGCAAACATTGCAAATATTTCGAAGATTCAAATGGAAGGACAACATTCTGGCTTATGCCCTGCTACTTCCTTCGCTCATGTTTCTTGCTGCATTTACATTCTATCCTATGATCAAAGTGTTGGATTGGAGCTTCTATGAATCCGTAATGTCCGTCAAGCAATTCGTCGGTGTGGATCTGTATGTACAGGTATTTCAGGATGAGGTGTTTCTAAAAGTACTTCGAAATAATATGCTGCTTGCTATTGTGACCGTACCTGTAAGTGTTCTGTTAGCTATATATATGGCGATATGGGTAAACGATAAAATGCGTGGAACAAGCCTGATCAGAGCCGCTTTCTTTTATCCTACGCTAATTCCAATGATTGCGATCGCTAACATCTGGCTCTTTATCTATACTCCGGACTATGGTCTTCTGGACAAATTTTTAGGGTTGATAGGACTGCAGGGGCAAAGCTGGCTTGGTGATCCCAGGTGGGTGCTCATTTCTATGATGGTCATGCTCATTTGGAAGGAAGCAGGCTATTTCATGATTTTTTACTTGGCGGGTCTGCAAGCATTGCCCAAGGATGTATATGAAGCTGCCGAGCTGGATGGTGCAAGTCCGTTTCAGAGGTTTAGAAAAATTACTTTTCCTCTGGTCATGCCAACTACACTGTTTGTATTAGTTATTGCGACGACCAATTCATTTAAGCTGGTTGACCATTTGTACATTATGACCAAAGGTGGCCCCGATAACGCGAGCAACCTTCTGCTATATCATATTTATGAGACGGCATTCAGTTTCTGGGACATGGGCAAGGCATCTGTATTAACTGTGATTTTGCTCGCTATTCTGCTGGTCATTTCTATCGTTTATTATGGATTCCTGGACAAGCGGATTCATTATTAGAGAGGGGTCACGTTATGCATCGCCTTGTTAATCGGATCGGGATCGTATTATTAGCTTTGCTCTTTTCAATACCTTTGTTATGGGCAGCAGTTACGTCCATTACTCCCTCAGAGAGTATGCTTACCAGAGTGAATCCATTTTCGGTGACGAATCCTACGTTCACAAATTACACGGATGCCTGGAATACGATTCCGTTCCCCGTCTATTACCGAAATACGCTGCTTATTGTCGTCGGTATATTGGCAGTACAATTGCTGACGGCAACCTTGGCGGCCTATGCCTTTGCCAGATTGCGGTTTGTGGGTCAAAGTGCGATATTTATTCTGTTTCTTGTGCAGGTTATGATTCCGCCTGATGTATTAATTTTTCCTAATTATACAATTATGAAGGAGCTGCATCTGATTGATACAAAATGGGCGATCATGATTCCGTATTGGGCTTCTTCGTTTGGCGTCTTTTTGCTCAGACAGTCATTTAAGCAAATTCCATATGAGCTTGATGAAGCTTCGAGAGTAGACGGATGCAGGTGGTGGCAGACGTTGTGGCATATTTATCTTCCATCTGCTCGTCCAACTTATGTAGCATTTGCACTAATATCGATTAGCACGCATTGGAGCAACTTTATGTGGCCGCTTATTGTAACCGATTCTGTCGAGAATCGTCCATTGACTGTAGGGATCGCCATATTCGCTCAATCATTTGAGACTGGAGCCCAATGGGGTGTAGTAACCGCTGCGACTATATTGGTTATTTCACCTTTGTTAATTGCTTTTTTCTTCTTCCAGAAGCAATTTGTCGAGAGCTTTATGCATGCCGGCATTAAGTAATTCCGTCAAGCCGGCAACCTGAGAGAAGCTGTTTGCAGGCTAAAAGCATGGGCTGTCTCCTTAGTCATCCATTGACTAAGAGACAGCCCATTATTGTTAATTATTTTAGTGATTTGTATCTGAATTTGCCATCAGCTTTTCGAAAAATACTCTGATCTCATTGTTGGACTCGTTCAACTGCTCAATAATAGTCATAAATTCGGTGACCAAAACCGCTTGTTCTTGAGAGGAGGCAGCGATTTGGGAGAAATCTTCCTCAAGCTGATGTATGGAGTGCTGAACATCGTTAAGCGTCTGTGAAATATTGGCGGCCGCGTTTTTCGTATCAACAGAAAGCTTACGCACTTCCTTGGCGACAACACCAAAGCCTGCACCAGCTTCACCGACTCGTGCTGCTTCAATAGCGGCATTTAGTCCCAGCAGGTTCGTCTGGCTGGAGATTTCGCTGATAAAGCTTATAGTTTCATTGATATTATCAGATTTCTCTACAGCCTGCTTCGTATTTATGAGAACGTGCTCACTGGTAGCCGACAGCTCTTCCGAATGCGCAGCTACGGTTTGTACCATTTCCAGCAGCTTGTTGGAAATTTCATTCAGCACAGTAACCTTTTCCTTGAAAATTACTTCATTCTCGATGGAGTGAGCGGTAGCAAAAGCTCCGATTATATTTCCTTCATCATCCACAATCGGAATGCCGACAGCGTTGATTGGAAAGCCATACACTTCTGAAGGGAGTGTAGTGGATGAGAATTGTCCGCTAAGGGCTTTGCGTAAATTTTCATCGTCCGAAGGGATAGCATCCCCGGGCTTAATCTTGAAATCAATGTTGCTGGAGGGTGCGTAATACAAAAATTTCTCACGGTCGGTAATGCCGATCATGATGTCTTCTCTGCTTATTTGCTTAATATAAGGAACTGCTTCAATCAATGATTCAAGTTTGTCCATATAGCATCTCCTGATAAAATTTTATGTAATAATTATCACTTTGACCTCATTATACTCTCAATCGACAAACACCGACAATAATGAATTTTTTATACGAATAATTATAAATTATATTCATTGACATTCACCTTACAGTACGGCTACAATTTGCGTAAATCTGCAGGAAAATCCCGTTTGTATGAATGGCAGGAGATGAGTATTTAATGATTACAATTTATGATATTGCAAAAACAACAGGATTTTCGCCGACCACTGTCTCGAAGGTGTTCAATCAATATGCAGATGTGAGCGAGAAGACCCGTCGCAAAATCCTTGAGGCAGCCGAGCAAATGGGATACGTGCCTAATGCTCAAGCCCGGACGCTTACGACCAAGCGCTCCTGGACGATTGGCGTGCTCTATATTGAATCTTCGGGTGCAGGCTTGCTGCATCCATATTTTGGCGGAGTGATTGAAGGGTTCAAGAAGGTGGCTACATCAAAGGGCTATGACCTCATGTTTATATCAAAGGATATCGGCGGCAAAAAAGGCGGATATCTTGAGCATTGCAAAATACGTGGAATCGACGGTGTCGTAGTCGTACTGCCGGATTACACCGACCCCTATTTCAAGGAGCTGCTGGATTCGAATATTCCGTGCGTATTGCTGGATCAGGAAAGTGATTTTAAGAGCACGGTCAGCTCCGACAACATCGAAGGAAGCAAGCAGGCTGTGGAATATTTGTACGGACTTGGACATCGCAGTATTGGTCATATAAGCGGTGGAAGCACGTTTGCAGGCGAGCAGCGGCTTCAAGGCTACCTGCAGGCGATGGAGCAGCTGGAACTAACCGTCAGACCGGAGCATATTATTCAGGGAAGCTATGATTACACAGTCGAGAGCGGTCAAAGAGCGATGGAGCAGCTGCTGTCTATGGAGGATTTGCCTACAGCTGTGTTTGTAGCCGGAGATAATCTTGCGGTTGGAGCTATGCTGGCTATGAAAAAGTACGGTTTAAGTGTGCCGGAGCATATGTCGATTATCGGTTATGATGATATTGAGATGGCCAAGTATTTAACACCGGCTTTGACAACTATTCGACAAAATACATATGCACTTGGCAGCAGGGCGGCAGACATGTTAATCTGTTCAATAGAAGGTGGATCTGAAGCGAAGCCTCAATCCGATCAAATTCCGGTTGAATTGGTGGTTCGCGGGTCATGCCAGGAGGTATAAGCAAGCGGCTTGACCTCTGTTTTTTTCAGCAATTTCGAAACCGGTTTCGATTCAAGGAGGATAAGCATATGGCAAATTATTATTTCGAGGACAATACGTTTGTTATTGAAGGGTATGATCAAGCTAAAACCTTTTCCAGTTTTTTGCCCGGATTGGCTGGACTTAAAGGGATTCCGATGTGGACCTTTTACGTGAACAGAGGACAAGGGATTTGCAGCTTCGGAATCGGTGACAAGAACAATCCGATCATGGAGTTTTCTCCTGCTAACATAGCGTACCAAAAAGTCAGCTTTCAGGGCTTTCGGACATTTATCAAATGGGAATCGGAGGGGGCTATAGGGGCTATATATGAGCCATTTCAGAGCGGGCCAGCCGATTTATCTGTTAAGCGCATCATGCGCATTTCTCCAAATGAATTAAGCGTTGAAGAAATCAATCAGTCACTAGGGCTGAAAACAAAAGTAACTTATTTCCAGATTCCAAATGACGACTATGCCGCGTTAGCCAGAAAAGTGGAGATTGAGAATATTTCATCAACAGAAGAGACACTTGTGTTTGAGGTTCTTGACGGATTGCCTGAAATTTTACCGTATGGAGTAGAGAATGCAGCTTACAAGGATATCGGTAATTTGCTGCGCAGCTGGATGGAGGTCGACAATTTAGAGAACGGAGTTCCCTATTATCGTCTGCGCTCCAGCATTCATGATGAGGCTGAGGTTAGCGAGGTTAAGAAGGGACATTTTTATTTGTCCTTTGATCGTGAGGGCAGCCGCCTAAAGCCCATTACAGATTTTGAAATTGTATTTGGCGAGACGACGTCACTCAGCTATCCTGATGGATTTGCAAAGGGCTCATTGTCTGAACTAACGGCTCAGCCTCAATACTGTACCAATAAAGTGCCCTGCGGATTTAGCGGTGTGCATGCCGTGCTGAAGCCAGGAGCATCGACGACAATTTACACTTTGGTAGGCCATATAGATAGTGTGGAGCGATTAAACAGCAAGGCTCCGCTTATCGCTTCTCCGGCTTATATCGAACAGAAACAGAAGGAAGCATACCAATTAACGGAGCAGCTTACGGAGGATATAGCAACCAAGACGGGCATTCCTTTATTTGACGCCTACTGCAAGCAGAGCTATATGGACAATTTTTTGCGGGGCGGCTATCCGTTTCTTTTTGAGAACGGGAAAAAGGATGGATTCGTTATTCATTTGTATTCCCGCAAGCATGGTGATTTGGAGCGGGATTACAATTTCTTCTTGATCGCACCAGAGTATTATTCGCAGGGTAACGGCAATTTTCGGGATGCCAATCAGAACAGACGCAGCGATATTTTCTTTAATCCGCGTGTGGGAACGTTCAACATCGTCACCTTTTTTAGTCTGATTCAGGCTGATGGTTATAACCCGCTGGGGGTAAAAGGAACGAGCTTCTGTGTCCCCGAAAGCAAAACACCGGAGTTAACGGAGCTGTTGAATCAAGCGGTATCGGAAGCCCGGGAGGGGCTGAAAAGCATTTGTCTGGGTAAATTTACGCCAGGCAAAATCTTCTCCTTCATCGCAGAGCGTGGAATTTCGTTGAAGATGAGTGAAGAACAGCTGCTTACCGGAATTCTGAGCCTTGCCGATCAACAGATTGAGGCGTCGTTTAATGAAGGTTACTGGTCTGATCATTGGACTTACAATATGGATCTGATCGACAGCTATCTGAATATTTTCCCTGATCGTAAGCAGCAATTACTATTCGATGAAAAGTCGTATATGTACTTTGACAGTCCGGCCAGAGTGCTGCCGAGAAGTGAGAAATATGTCCTCAGCGGCGAGCAAGCCAGACAGTTTGGAGCACTCGTGCACGATGAAGAGAAAATGCAGAAATTCGGACTTTCCTTGAACGATACGAACTGGCTTAAAACGAACTTCGGGGAAGGGGAAATTTATCGTACTCATTTGTTCGGCAAGCTGGTGTCCTTGTCATTAATCAAGTTTGCTACGCTGGACCCGTACGGTATGGGGATTGAAATGGAAGGCAACAAGCCGGGCTGGAACGACGCGATGAACGGATTGCCGGGCTTGTTCGGGTCGGGGATGAGCGAGACGTTTGAATTAAAGCGAATGATCCGCTTCATGCTGGACGTGATGGAGGAGTATAACGAAGTAGAGTTGTCGCTTCCTGAGGAAGTCTTAGCCTTGCTGGAGCAGGTAACCGGTCTGCTAGATAAAAACATAAACCATGGGCTAAGCTCATTCGATTATTGGGATACAGTGTCCACAGCGAGAGAGCAGTACCGTGACCAAATTCGTTACGGCATCAGCGGCAAGGAGCAGGTATTATCATTGGCTCATTTGTCCGGTCTGTACCAGCAGATGCTGCGTAAAATTGATCAAGGCATCGATCAGGCGATTGTGCTAGGCGACGGATTAACGCCTACGTATTTTGCTTTTGAAGCAGTGGAGTATAAGCAAGTGATGAATGAGCAGGGGCAGCCGGAAATGAGCGGCTATGGACTGCCTAAGGTGCGTGTCCAAAAATTCGCGGCCCGTCCGCTTCCGCATTTTCTGGAGGGGCCGGCACGCTGGATGAAAACACTGAACAGTCAGGAGCAGGCCAAATCTGCTTATGACACGATTCGGAGCAGTGAGCTGTACGATACCGCTATTCAAATGTACAAAACATCGGTCAGCATCGACAATGAATCGATGGAAGCCGGGCGTATTCGAGCATTTACACCGGGTTGGCTGGAGCGCGAATCGATTTTCCTTCATATGAGCTATAAATATTTGCTCGCTTTATTGAGCAGCGGCCTGAAGCAAGAGTTTTTTGAAGAGATCAAAACCTCGCTTGTGCCGTTCCTTGATCCTGCGACCTACGGACGAAGCACGCTGGAGAATTCATCCTTTATTGCTTCAAGTGTGAACCCCGATCCTAAGCTGCATGGCAGAGGCTTTGTTGCCCGATTAAGCGGCTCCACATCGGAATTTATTAGTATGTGGATGATCATGATGGCAGGCAAGCAGGTGTTTAGAATGAATGAGGAAAAGCTTGTGCTTGCGTTAAATCCTTCCCTACCGGGATGGTTGTTTGATGCGCAGGGCGAGATCGCCTTCAATTTCCTGGGCGGCACAGAGGTGGTGTATCATAATCCGACCAAGCAGGATACGTATGGGTCAAATAAGGCAGAAATCAAGTCCATTACCATTCGAAAAAAAGACGGAAAAATAATCGAAATCATGGATTCTGTGCTGACGGGAGAGCTCGCTGAAGAGGTGCGAAGCGGATCGGTTAAGCGGATTGACGTTGTATTAGGCTGATATGATCTACATTGAACGTGTCAGCTAGGCTAATCCCAATGCAGCCCGTTCGGAAATAAGTCATACTAAGTGGCATTCTGACGATTCGTGTTAACGTCAGGATGCCGTTTTTTGTTGAATTATTGTCGAATATTAGGTATAAGGTTGCGATACATTTGCCTCATTGGAGCCATTTTATGAGTCAAGCAGATCAATTTCGCAGTGCTGTATATAGCGTGAATTGTGCTTATTTTCAGCCGTCGTTTGACCTATTCACAATACTTCTGAATTATGGTTTTCTGGATATTGGTACATAGAGGTAGTTCAAAAAATCAACTTTTGCTCGCGATGTAATTCTACATATGTTGAACTAAAGAAAAGGACGGGAAAGGCAAGAGTGTAAAATGATTCTGGAAAAGCGATTGAAAGAACATTTTACACGGCTGCCCTATGCGTTCAATCATTAGTTCAACTTATATAGAAGGGATTTAACATGCAATTATATTATTCAGGAGGCTCAATAATGATAGGACAGATGGAATCGCGTATATTGGCTAGACATGTCGTCATTTGGATGACGGTTTGCTTGCTGACCGGCTTGATAGGGGGTGGAATTGCTCCGTCACCCGCGTACGCTGCACAGAATCTAAGTCCCGTGTTTAAGGATATTAAAGGACACTGGGCATATGATGAGATTGAGGCGATGGTGAATCAGGGGATTTTGGACGGCTATCCCGATGGGAGCTTTCGTCCCAACGAACCGGTGAAGGTGGATCAATTTATTAAAATGCTCATTCTGTCTTACAGTGAGCAGCATCCGAATCAGGAGAGAAGCTGGCGGGGAAGCTTCCTTGATTCTTTAACGGATGAGAATCGGACCATTCTGAAGCAGGATTACCGGTATTTTAATTTCAAGCCGGCCATGACAGGGTATTGGGCCAAGCCATTCATCGATGTAGCGAGTGATCTGAATTTTTTGAACAAAAACCGGTACAGTGATTTTCAAACAGATATGACCCGTGAAAATGTTGCCGAGGTTATCTTCTATACGCTGCAGGAGACAGAGTTTTTGGAGGATGAGCAGTTCAGCCGATCTGTGGCGCAGTCATATGGAGACTTGACGAGTGCCAATGACCGTGAGCAAAAATTTATCGCTGAATCCTTGATCAAGGGAATCATGCAGGGATATCCCGACGGGAAATTCGGGGTTGGACAATATGTCACACGGGCTGAATCGCTTGTTATTTTGAATCGCTTGATCGAGAAAACGAAACGAATTCCGATCCTGCCTGAAGCAGAAAAGCTTCAGCGTGTAGTTCCAACCGTAGGCGGGGGACAAAAAATCGTAGCTTTCCCGGACAAGCTGATGTGGAATGCGTATGAAACCCTGCAACAGGCTGGACAGCTTCGCGGCACGAATTACGATCTGCTGGATACGACACTCCGACTGTATAAGGACGAAAAAGAGAAAAAAGCAGTTCAAGGAGCATCAGGGACAAACGGTAGCACTTCGGAAGAGGTAGCCATGTGGCTTGATCCTACATATAACACTTATGGCATTACGGTCCGGCTGCGTGAGGGCACACTTGCCCGCAATCAGGAGTCAATCGAGCTTTTTGCAAATCAATTATTTACTTATGATGCGATAGCGTTTCACCGTTGGTTTAACTCTGTTTGCACTGAAGTAGAGGCAGGCAGACCGCTCGCTTCGTCCAAGCAAGCTACATTGGGCGACTATACGATCAATGCCATGATTGATAATACCGCCAAGAGTGTTATTTTCACAATTGCGGCTAAAAAATAAATAAGTTATTAACTCCACTTTCGCAGCATGAAATTGGCAGATAGGCATTAATGTAACTGGGCAGAGCAGCACTCCATTGCTGGGGTTGACGTTGAATAAGTGAACAAAATACTTAGATGTATAACCACTGGAAATCGATTGATGATCCATCGCCAAAGCATTGCCTGTGCTTGCGGACAGACTCATACCAATGGAGTGAGCTTGATATGGTGCATTTTCCGATGGGCTTGAGGCGTTCTGCCGAACAGCTTCTTAAACGACTTGTAAAAATGCCCTAAATTGCCGTACCCGGCCTCTAATGAGATATCCAGTATGCTCCAGTCGGAGTGGAGCAATAAATTTTCCGCATATTGCAGTTTAATCCGGTTCAAATATTGGAGTGGCGTTTCATGCTCCCATTCCCTGAACATACGGCACAAGTGCGCGTGTGATTTGCCGGACAACCGAATCATCGCCGGGACACCTTCAATAAAGTGCTCCGGCTTTTTCATTTCTTTGCAAAGATCGAGAAACCATGCTGGCTTTTCACTCGCTCCCGGAATAACGGAATACATTAAATAATGACAGTATACCTCCGCTAAAAGAGCTCGAAGCTCGGCTCGATACCACTGCTTCTCATGCTGAGGAATCCGATAGAGCTTCTCCATGCGGTGCTGAAACAGCAGCTTTTCTTGATGGGATAGCTGTATGGCGATGGGAAAAGCGGCGCTAAGGAACGATTCCTTCGGAAATCCCGGACCAAGATATGCAAGCAAATCCAACAGCGTCTTTTCATAAAATGACAGGTTGATCAGCCGACAATCGGTGCCGGGCAATGGTTCATAATAGTGGATATCCTGCGGACGCATAAATACAAGCGCACCTTCGTTCAGCAGCTCTCTTTTACCATTAATGCAATGATAAGCGGCTCCTTCTACGATGATAAAAAATTCGAAAAAATCATGGGTATGGGGCCCAGATGTATTTCCAATCCCCGTTATCTCTCTGTAATGCCCTTCCGCCTCCGCATCAATTCCGCCCTCTGCTGTCAGCTTCTGAATTTGAATGTTCATTTCTTCGTCTCCTTCCTACCTAAAATCAAAATAGCATACTCTAATTAAAAATGTATAGCTTATTTGAGCTATATAACGATTGGATTATTGGTATATTGTTCGAAAAGTATATTTTGAATGCAAAAATAGCGTAGTGTTTAGCTAAATATAAGTAAGATTCCGGGATCGGTCCGTGATAGAATCGACAAGTAATAAAGACAACCGGAGGGATGATGATAAATGAATTTGATAGAGCGGCGAGAGCAATTTGAGGTGAATAAGTCTATTTATGAAAGCGCTAAACTTACATTTCATGGAGTAGAGGGCTACGATGTATATAACGTTTCGATTCCGTTCCAGTGGAAAGGGCGGGAATATATTTTCGGCCGGATGGAAAGACGCAGCGAATGGGCGCGCTCCTGGGTTCGGCTGTTTGAAAAGAGCGGCAAGGACGAATGGACGCTGGTTCCCGATTCCATGATCTATCCATTGGAAGATCCGTATATCAGCCTGATCGGCGATATCCTTGTCATGGGCGGAACGCATGTGCGTTACCAGCAAAATAGCGTCGATACGTATTTCGGATATTTCTACAAGGGAACGGAAATCGACGATTTGTATTATTTCACTACAGGACCCGAGTATATGAAGGATATACGTTTGGTCGAAATGGATGGGGGGCGGATCGGGGTATTCTCCAGACCACGGAGCGAGGAGATCCGCAAGACATTCGGCAGTGAATCGATGATTGGCTTCACCGTAATTAACAGTCTTGACGAGCTTGCGATGGAGGTAGTCGAGAATGCGCCTTACATCTCTGGTTTGTTTGATCAAAATGAGTGGGGTGGCTGTAATCAGGCCTATTATTTGGACAGCGGGAACATTGGCGTCATTGGTCATATCTGCTACAAGACTACAGAGGAAGACGGCGGGATGAAGCAGGTCTATATGAATTTTTCATTTGTTCTGGATGTGGAGCATCATGCTGCTCTGGATCAGAAAATCATTGGCACCCGAACCTGCTATCCCGACGGTCCGGCCAAGAAGCCGGAATTGACCGATTGTGCCTTCACTTCAGGCATTGTCATGCGCGAGGATGGAAAATGTGATCTGTATAGCGGCATAGGGGATGCAGAAGTGGGAAGAATCGTGATTGACTATCCCTTTGCAGGTTACGGAAACATCATTTCGAAGTAATCCTGGAGTATGAGCAGGTTTTTAGTATAAGCAGGAAAGGGGAGGAACGTATGTTTTGGACGTTAGAAAAATTAGAGCAGCGTATTCAGGAATTAGAGGCTTACCGTTACCGGGAGACGATGGAGCTTGTAGGGTGGTCCTTCACCGTAGATACCGGGAATGAGGTAGGTGCTTATCCTTCATCCTTAAGGGCTGGGAAAAGGATAGACAGAGGCGACCGCTGGAAGGGAAGAGATTTATACGTATGGTTAAGCAGAACCGTCGAAATTCCAAAGGAATGGGAAGGGCGGAAAATTTGCGGGTTATTTGATTTCGGTAAGTCGGGCCCCGGCAATAATAGTGGGTTCGAATCGCTGCTGTTCCTTAACGGCAAGCCCTTCCAAGGCGTGGATTCGAACCATAAGGAAGTGTTTTTGCCCCGGGAACTGGCGGGGATGGAGGCGGAGTTTTGCTTCCGGCTGTGGTCCGGACTGGAGGGTGGCGGCAAGCCGATCGAGCAGGAGCATGAGTTGAAGAAGGCTGCACTGGCTTACCTGGATGAGCGCGTCGACAATTTGTATTATACGGGAAGGGCGGTTTTGGAAAGCGTAAAAATTGTTGCCGCAGATCGGCCGGAGCATTATGAGCTATTGAAGGCGCTGGATCGTTCTTTTCATTGTCTGGATTGGTCAAAACCCGGCTCGGAGGCTTTTTATTTGTCGGTCTATGAAGCTGAGGCTGTATTGCGGGACGAGCTGGGACGGCTTGTGCAGACCCATCCGGTAATCGTGCGCTGCATCGGTCATACGCATATCGATGTGGCCTGGTTGTGGCGGTTGTCGCATACGAGGGAGAAAGCGGCTCGTTCCTTCTCCACCGTGCTTCGCTTGATGGAGCTGTATCCGGAGTATATTTTTCTGCAGACTCAACCGCAGCTATATGCTTTTATTAAATCGGATTATCCCGAAATATATGAGCAAATTAAAGAGCGGGTGGCGGAAGGACGCTGGGAAGCCGGGGGAGCGATGTGGCTGGAAGCGGATTGCAATCTGACCAGCGGGGAATCTCTGGTCAGGCAAATTTTATACGGCACCCGATTCTTTCATCAAGAATTTGGCGTAGAATGCAAATATCTCTGGCTGCCGGACGTGTTCGGATACAGCTGGGCGCTTCCGCAAATTTTACAGAAATCCGGGATCGATACCTTCATGACGACCAAAATCAGCTGGAGTCAGTATAACCGAATGCCGCACGATACGTTTTGGTGGAGAGGCATTGACGGGTCGGAGGTACTGACGCATTTCATCACGACACCGGAGGAGCCTGGCTCACAAGCGTGGTACTACACCTACAACGGAACGACGGAGCCCTTTGCCGTAAAAGGGGTATGGGATACTTATCGGGATAAAGGCGTGAATCAGGAATTGCTGTTGTCGTACGGGTACGGAGATGGAGGCGGCGGTGTCAACCGCGACATGCTGGAAATGCGGCGGAGGCTGGAGGAAATGCCGGGAATTCCCCGCGCTGTAACAGGAAGGGCAGACGAGTATTTTGAGCGGCTTCAAGAAACGGTCGAAAACACAGATCAATACGTCCATACGTGGGACGGGGAGCTGTATTTGGAATTCCACCGGGGAACCTATACAAGCCAGGCTTACAACAAGCGGATGAACAGGAAGCTTGAGCTGTTATACCGGGAAGCGGAGTGGATGAATGTCATGAAAGCGGTGGCTGTCGGAGAATGGAGCTCTTATCCGGCTGCAAGTCTGGCGGACGGATGGAACATTATTTTGCGGAATCAGTTCCACGACATTATTCCTGGCTCCTCCATTCAGGAGGTATATGCCGATTCGCGCATTGAATATGCAGAGGCGCAGAAATATGGAACGGAAGCTCTAACGCTGGCGGCAGCCGGTCTGACCGCTGAACCAAGCGATCCAAATGTTGTTACGGTATATAACAGCGCGTCATTTGAACGCTGCGATCTCATCGCGATAGATGAAGCTGACCAGAAATCAGCAATCGGTATATGGCTGGATGAGGAAGGCAAGGAACTGGCTGCACAGCAATCGGATGGAACATGGTACGTAAGGGTTGAAGACTTGCCTGCGCTGGGCAGCCGGACGGTAAGCTTCCGGGAAAATGTACAGCCGCAGCAGGCGAACAGCAGCTTTGAGCTGCATGATCACGGTTTGTCTACTCCACATTACGAGATTAAATGGAATGAAGCCGGGCAATTGATCTCCATTTATGACAAAGCAGCCTCCCGCGAGGTGCTGGCGGAGGGCGAACGCGGGAATGTGCTGCAAGTATTTGAGGACAAGCCCAAAATGTTTGACGCCTGGGACATCGATCTTTATTATCAGGAAAAAATGACGGAAGTGAAGGGGCTTCAATCGGTCGAACGGCTCACGAGCGGCTCGCTGTTCGCCACGATCCGATTTACCTGGTCCTATATGAATTCGGTCATCATTCAGAACATGACGGTTTATAAGCACAGCCGCAGAATTGATTTTGCGACCAGGGTCGATTGGCAGGAAAGGCAGCAGTTGCTTAAGACGGCCTTTCCGGTATCTGTTCGCTCTACCGAAGCTACTTATGACATTCAGTTCGGCAACGTCAAACGTCCGACACATTGGAATACGAGCTGGGATTACGCACGATTCGAAACGGTGGGCCATCAATGGGCTGATCTTTCCGAGCGCGGATACGGGGTCAGCCTGCTGAACGATTGCAAATACGGCTACGATATCAAGGACAACGTCTTGCGGCTATCATTGATTAAATCGGCCATCTATCCTGATCCAGATGCGGACTTGGGCGAGCATGAATTTAAATATTCCCTTCTTCCCCACTCGGGCGATTGGGTGGAGGCAGGGACCGTGCGCGAGGCATGGGAGCTGAATAACCCGCTTTTTTATGCTCGGGGCGAATCGATTGCAGCAGGCAAATCCTTATTCCGGCTAAACGCTGATCATGTGATGGTGGATGCGGTGAAAAAAGCGGAGGATACGAATGCACTCATCGTTCGGCTTCATGAATTTACAGGCGCGCGCGGGGAGGTGCAGTTGACAAGCGATTTCAGGATTCATGCATGGCAGGAATGCGATCTGATGGAACGGCCTATTGCGAAAGAACAACGCGGGCCGGAGCTTGGCTTCGATCTGAAGCCTTATGAGATTAAGACTTTTTTTGTTCAATTGTGAAGGTAAATAAATGATTATGCATACAATCGGGGTTGTCCTACATCATATTTTTGACGGGGACAGCCTCTTCTCCGATGTCGGGAATTATATTGGAATATGGTATGATTAATATCGTTAATTATCAGTAAAATGAAAGCGTTTTATAATGGGTTGCGATGGGTAACAACACGAGGGGGACTGGAATGAATTATATCAGAGAGAAAATCCATTTGAAGTCGTTGTTTGTCAAGTTCTTTTTTTCTTTCGTTGTGCTGCTTGTCGCTCTTTCCTTAACTATGACAGCCCTGCTGTACCATGCTTTCTCCAAGGGTTCGACGGAACAGATCAATGAAATCTCGCAAAAAAGGCTGGAGCAAAGCTCAAGCATGTTCGAGTTTATCATCGATCAGGCCAGACTGATTACGCTGCAATTATCCGTGGATAATGACATTATAAGATCCATCAACAGCCGTGAAGCGGCGGGCGACTATTATCTTAACTACGCGTCCTTAAGAAAAGTAAATGACCTGATGCTGACCAATAAAAATATTTATTCTATAACACTATACAACGGACAAAGTAAAACGCTAATCGGTACGGATCGCGATAAGGCCAACGCCGAAGCCGCAACGATCGAGTGGCTGAAGGAGGCACCCGTCCAGAGTCTGGGCCGCGCGGTACCCCGCAAGCTGTCAATAGAGGGGGCGACGCAGTCTGATCAGAACGTATACACGATTTTCTATTACGATAAAAATCTGGAAACCAACGAAATTACTAGCGCCATTATTGTCAATTTGACCACGGACAGCTTTGTTAATCTTCAAGAGGATGAGACGAAGAGCAATGATGGCCTTATGATCCTCGATCAGGAAGGGCATATCGTGTTTAGCCCCGAGGAGAGCGGGTTCCTTACTGATATTTCCCGGCGAAATTACGTACAACGTATAATTGAAACAGGTAAAAATGAAAGCTTTACGAATAAGATAGATCAGTCCCGATCCTTGGTGACTTCCTTTTATTCGGAGCAGCTTGGCTGGTATTTTGTCTCTGTCATTCCATACGATACGGCTACGGCGCAAATCTCCGCAATCCGACAGATGGCGATTATAACCTGCCTGGTGCTGCTTGTTTTGGCCATGGGAGTATCTGCGGTGCTGAGCGGGCTGCTGTCTTCACCGCTATCAAGGCTTGCCCGTAATACGCTTCGCTTTCAGGCCTATACGGGGGACTTGCCGAAAGGAAAGCTTAGCGAAATGGAGATATTGACAAGGTTTTATTCCAATATCGCTACACAATTTGAACAATTGGAAGCCTCAAGCCGAAAATCGCGAGTATCGCTGAAGGCTGAATACCTTAAGGAACTGCTGCATGGAGTGCGGAATCCGGAGCCTGATGATATAGGGGAGTATAAACTGAGTGTCGATCTACTGAAAAGCGCCGCTTTGTATGTGGCTGTTCTGAAGCTGGATAACATTCGTGAACTGGCCGAACGGAAAGAAGAGATTGACCATACCATCAGCACGGTTTTGTACAGCTTCACCGAGCAGTTTATGCTTTCTCGCGTCCTCTGTGAAATGGTTAAGGTAGATCATGAAATCGTGCTTATATTCAGCGGAGATGAAGGGGCTTTTCCCGATGCCGCCATGAGTGCGTTGCAGGAGCTTCAGCAAGGGGTTGCTCGGACTTACAGGATAACTGTAACTATCGGTATTGGACGTGCTGTTCTAAGCGGCCAAGAGATCAGCGACTCCTATTTAAGTGCGAAAGAAGCTTCCCTTTACCGACTTGTCCACGGAGAGGGCAGCATCATTACTTACGAAGATACGATATCGCGGCTGAATAACGATTTTGACTATCCAACTTCCAAACAGAAGGTACTCCTTGAGGTGATCAAGGCAGGGAAGGAGGATAAGGTTGAAGCGGCTGTAGCCGACATTTTTGCTCTCTTGAGACTTGCGCCATATCATAAGATACGGCTTTCGGTGCATCATTTATTATTTTCTGTGATTACAGCTACCTCTGCTGATTCCTCACTTTCGACAACCTCGTCCAACTTTATCGAAATGCTGGGTATCCTGGAGCGGAAGGAATCTTTGCAGCAAATCGAGAATTGGTTTGTTGAATTTATCGGGGCGACCATCTGCCGCTTAAAGGAAAACAAAAAGCATCTGAAGTCGGATTTAGCGGAGGAGATTGCCGCTTTTCTTGAGGGGCAGTATGGCAATCCCGAGCTATCCATTGAAATGGTAGCCGAACGGTTCCACTACAACGGTATTTATTTCGGCAGGCTGTTCAAGGAATTGTTTAACTGTCTGTTTCTTGAATATGTTACGGAGCTGCGAATTCGGAAGGCGAATCAATATTTGAAAGATTCCAAGCTAACGGTAAAGGAAATCGGGGAAAAAGTGGGGTTCCTGAACTCCTCCTATTTTGTAACCTGGTATAAAAAGCATACCGGTCTGGCTCCAACTGAATACCGGAAGAAACACTAGCTTTGAGGCGTTCCCCTGGGGACGTCTTTTTTTTGATGGTGAATTTCTGGAAGATGCTGACGATATTTACACAGATTGAGGTTTGAAACGCATAGTTCGGCGTTATGTACGTTTTTTTGCAGTGTCTGACCTACATTATTAAAAGGAATATTTAGTTTTTAAACTTGTGATTCCATATTGAAAGCGCTATATTTTGGCCGTGAGGCAAGAGAATCGACATAGAGAAAATGAGGTGTATAAAAATGAGGAGAGCCGTGCATGTAATGTTAACCGATGTAGTCAAAAACAAATTTTTATATTTGTTGGTATTACCCGGATTGGCCTACTTCCTGTTATTCAGTTATTTGCCCATGGCTGGTATTGTCGTAGCTTTTAAGGAGTACCGTATGGATCTGGGCATTTTCGGGAGCCCGTTTAATGGACTGAACAATTTTAAATTTCTTACCGTAGATACGCTTTCAGTGTTGAAAGTTGTCTTCAACACCCTATTCCTGAATATTTTATTCATTGGTGTAGGAACCGCATTAGCCGTAATGACCGCAGTTTTGATTAATGAAATCCGTTTGGTCTGGTTCAAGAAAATATCCCAATCGCTCGTTATACTCCCCAATTTTATTTCATGGGTGATTGTTGCTGTATTTGCATACAACTTCCTGAATACGGATTTCGGTATCGTGAACAATTGGTTAAAAGGCTTGGGCCTGGAAGGAGTCAGTTGGTACAATCAGGCCGGATTTTGGCCAGCCATTCTAGTGCTGCTGTACTCATGGAAGTCTGTTGGCTTCAACAGCATTATTTACCTTGCCGCGATCACGGGAATTGATCAGGAACAGTATGAATCTGCTGCACTTGACGGTGCGAGCAAGTTCCGGCAGATCTGGCATATTACTATTCCCGGTATTTCCAAGACCATTATTATTTTGCTTCTGCTGGCTATAGGGCGGATCTTTTATGGTGACTTCGGAATGATCTACGGCTTGGTTGGCGACAACAGCCTGTTGTTCTCGACGACAGATGTCATTGATACTTATGTGTTCCGGGCGCTTCGAACCTTGAATGACGTAGGGATGTCCTCTGCCATCGGACTGCTGCAATCCGTTATCGGCTTCCTGTTTGTCTATACGGCCAACACCGTGGTGAGAAAGTATGACAAGGATGCTGCGCTGTTCTAAACGATAAATCCAGATAGGTGTGATAATGAATGAAAAGCAAGTCTGTCAGTGATAGGATCATTTCCGCTTTCGCCTATATTTATATGATTTTGTTTGTTATCGTCGCCATTATTCCGTTCATGACCATTATTTCCACATCGATTACTGATGAGCAATACATTCGTGCAAACGGCTTCGATATATTCCCGCATGAAGTTACCTGGGCGGCATACAAATATGTGCTTGGAAGAGGCTCCGCCATTCTGGACGCTTATCAGGTCACGACTTTTGTTACGGTGATCGGAACCCTGTTTAGTATGCTGATTACCACCATGATGGCTTTCGCTTTGTCGAGAAAGGAATGGAAGATGGCGGTGCCGATCTCGTTCCTTGTCTATTTCACCATGCTGTTTAATGGCGGTCTTGTTCCTTGGTATATTGTGACGACGAAGTATCTGGGGCTACATGATAATTTGCTTGCTTTGATTATTCCTTACACGATTAATGCATTTAATCTTCTTGTACTGAGAAGCTTCATATCCGGTATTGACAATTCAATCTTTGAAGCCGCGAAAATGGATGGAGCAAATGAATTTCAGCTATTATTCCGGATTGCATTACCTCTGGCATTGCCCGGATTAGCAACCATCTGCCTGTTTTATGCGATCAGCTATTGGAATGATTGGTGGCTCGGGCTTATGTTGATTAACGAAAGGGAGCTTTACCCGCTGCAATTGCTTATTCGGGCGATTACTTCCAATATTTCTTACGCGACCTCAAGTGCGGCCAATTCATCGATTGCAGCTGCATCTATTCCAGAGGAGGGTGTCAAGATGGCAACCACAGTTCTGACCATCGGCCCTATCATCCTGCTGTATCCGTTCCTGCAGCGCTATTTTGTCAAAGGTCTGACTATCGGAAGTGTAAAAGGTTGAATAAGGTTTGCTTGCGCATGTTCCTTTTGTATACACCCCGAAAGGGTTTGTATAGATAGCACTAAAAATACACAGGAGGTCTAGTCATGAAAAAATTATTCGGTAAAGCGTTTGGGGTTTTTCTGGCAAGTGTGCTGCTGATAGCTGCTTTGGCCGCTTGCTCATCCAATGAGGGAAATGGGGCGGCAACAAACGCTGGCAAAGAGAATGAATCAGCTCAGGGTAGCGGTGCAGAGTCTTTGCCGGAAGTTACTCTCAACATCGTATATCCGGGTGATCCGCAGCCGGATCAGGATAAGGTAACAGCGGCCTTGGAGAAGAAGCTGGCAGAAGACGGCATTAACGTGAAATTGAAGTATCAATACATTCCTTGGGGTGATTACTATCAAAAATTGCCGATTATGTTGGCTACAGGAAATCAAGTAGACATTATGTGGACGGACCCGGGGCTTCTGGGCACGTTTGCTAAATCCAACTCGCTTGCTTCGCTGGATGAGCCTCTCTCCAAATATGGACAAGCTATTATGGATGCTCTTGACAGCAAATATTGGCCTCCGGTCACGATTAACGGCCAGAAGTACGGCGTGCCGGCGGGTGCGTTAGGTACGACCAAAGGCTACTATACAGCGACAATTCGTAAGGACTTGCGCGAAAAGTACGGCCTGCCTGAGATCAAGACTATGGATGATCTGTTAGCTTATGCCGAAGCGGTGAAGAAGAATAATCCGGAAATGATCGTATTTAATGAACCGCCTGCCCAATATCATACAGGGGAGGTGCTGCAAAGCACGGTTTCTGATGGCATTGTATTTAACTTCAAGACGCTGAAAGCGGTAGCTAAATACGACCTTCCGGGCACTTTGGAGGATGCCGGATATTTGCGGATGCTTTATGAAAAAGGATATATCGATAAAGACGTCATGGTCGGTCGTGACATCCGGGCTGATTTCAACTCAGGAAAAGCAGCGATTGGCGGCGGGGATGTATACGAATATAACAACTATTATCGGAATATTTCCGTACCCGGAGCCGAGGTCGAGTTCGTAAAAATATTGCTAACGGATGAGCCTTATATGCCTACGACCACCTGGAACTTCCAAAGCATTGCCGCAACATCGAAGAATATCGACAGAGCCGTTATGTTTTTGAACTGGATTCAGGAAAACGAAGACAATTACGATATGATGACCAATGGATTGAAGGGCACTCACTTTGACATCAAGGACGGCAAGATTGTTACTCCTGAAGGAGTAGATGCTTCGACGATCGGATACGCACCGCCGGAGTGGATGTGGCAAAATCCGAAGTTCCTGAAGCCGAAAGCAACCGATTCTCCGGACTTTATGGAGCAATTGTTGAATTTCGATAAAGATACGAAGCTGTTAAGTCCGATCATGGGCTTCAACTTCGATCAAACGCCTGTTAAGACCGAGCTGGCTGCTCTCAGCACGATAGAGAATAAATACAAATACGGAATCGCAGCGGGCGTATTGGAGCCGGAAAAAGCGATTGCCCAATACAGCGCCGAGCTTAAAAAAGCCGGACTGGACAAGGTGATGGAAGAGTATCAGAAGCAAGTCGACGCTTTTCTTGCTGCCGCCAAATAATGAAGCTATAGATACAAAAAATTAGAACTGTAGCGATAGAGAAGCCTTTTGTTCGTTTTCTCATTTGGATGGATAAAAGGCTCTCCTTTATACCAGGAGTGAGAACCATGCTGATTCAATTCGAAAGGGAGGATTAGCTGATGTGAAGAAAGGGAGAAAACAATGGAAGGTTCTGTTTGCAAGCTCACTGAGCTTTTTGATTTTATCCGCCTTCGTGACAGGAGCTTCCGCTTATGCCAATTTCAGCGCCCAATATGTTCAGGAGAGCGCGTCGTCCATTACTGTACATCCCGGTGAAACGCGGGAGTTTTGGATTGACCTCAAAAATAACGGCAGTGAGCCATGGCTATTCGGATGGCCAAGCAATGAAGTCGTTCTGGCAAATACGGACAGCAGCTATTCTTATGAGACAAGCTCTATGTTTACCGGATACAATAATTGGCTTACGTTCAGCAGACCGGCCGCGCCAAACTATTCCGGGATCGAAACCGGAGGAACGGGAAGGTTTATGTTCAGCTTTACGGGTCAGGAGGAGCTTGGAACAAGCAGAGTCTATCTGCGTCCTGTCAAGGCGGATGGTACCTTTTTGCCTGATCTGGGTATCTGGTTTGATATCCATGTGGTTCCATATCCGGAATTTTCTCTGTCAGCGGGAGCTCCCGTTTCCAATCAAGCAACGATCAACTGGGTTAAGTATGAGGGAGATGATTTCGGGGCTTATAAAGTCTATAAATTTCCCAAGACATATCCGGGCTTGAGATATTACACGGGGGGCGATTGGAGTAAAAATTTCCAATATTTGCCTCAGATGCATCCTTACTACCTGGACGCTACAATTACAGATGCTAATGCGCTGTCATACGTGAGTTCTCTTGAAGAAGAAAAAACATATGTCTACATAGTTGATGTCTGCGATTCAAATGGAGACACCATCGCGCGGTCGAATCAGGCGGAGGTCAAAAATGTATCCAGCTATGCCGTCAAGCCTCAGGAGAGGGGTCAGAGAATTTATTATGATCCTCAATTAGGGGACTACAGGAATACGGAAACAAGAGGCTATATTGAGAGCAGTATGAGATGGAGCACGGATTCCGCGGAAATATTGTTGAGCTTGCAGACATTGCCTGAAACTTATGCGCAGGATACGACGCAAAATTTGGTTGATTTTGTGAAAGAGAGCATGCCAAGAGGCTTACCTACCCACAGATGGGCTGATTTCAGGTATGGACAGGGTCAAAGCGTCTTTGTAGATCCGCAGCTAAAGTTTGATAATGGTCTGTATTTTGTAACGGGTGATCTTTCTGTTCCCCGATTAACGTTTACGGAGAGCACTTATGGTTCCGATCCGCTGGGAGCTCTTCGCTTTGCTTATGGTTATGACGGTCTGACTCCATTGGAAATTGCGACTCCGACGACCAGATCGGTTACCTTTGAAAAGGCTACCAATACAATGGTCGTTGAGTTCACTAAAGACGAGAACAATGTCCATGTGTATTTTAAGGTACGTATTCATGGCGGTGTAGCAGAGATTGAGGGCTCCATTATGCCTACCAACGGTTCGATTACCAATCCGCGCTTGATTGTAAAAGCTTTGAGCGATGACGGCATTGGAGAACCGGAATTTTTCGGATCGGTTAAACAATGGGGAAGCGATGCCTGGCTGCTCTATGATGACGGAAAAGGTTTCGTAAGGGGCGAAGACCTTGCGAAGAACAACCCGGACAGATTCGAGGGGATTTTGCAGTCCAACGGCAGCTCTTATTTCAAATACAACGGAACAATTGCCGAGGGTGAAACCTGGAGCGAATACCTTGAAAAAGTTAGATTCGGTTCTCATATGCTGGGAGGGACTGCCGACAGCTATGAACCGACAGAATATAACTCGACCAAGTACGATAATTACCTGTTTGGCAGGCTTATGAACTATGGCTACCCAATGATGGGATTGGCCTCATGGTGCAGCAGCCATCCATCGGATAACGACGCAAGGGAAGTGTTGAATCAGGCGATAGGCATTTATTATCGGAATTTAATGAATTACGAGGAGCATAACTGGACGTCATATGATGACAAGTCGAACGGTTCGTTATATTGGGGCGAGCTGGGTCCGCTTCTTTATGGATTATCCGTTATGGCTGATGTAGACAATACAACAATTATAGAAGGAAAGACTTATGCGCAGATAGCTCAATATGTGTACGACCTGTTGCCTGCGGAAGCTACCGGATTATTTGCTAATGATAATGATGGGCTGGGAAATACGATTTTCGCTATAAGGAAATTCAAAGGAATTGGCGATCCCAAAGCGGCAAACTATGAAACTCATCTGCAGGACATTAATCCCAATAATAATAAGGGTTACTACACAACCAAAACTTATTTGGGATATAGCGACAAGCAGAGCGCAAAGGCACTAAGCGCCTTGAGTTATTTCTTGCAGCTTCCGCAATGGGATACGGACGATGCACTCGTTATCAGAAATGAGCTGGGCTATGCCGGCATGGGTGAATCTCAGGCCTGGGGACAAATCCTGTTCAACCAGTTGGAGGAGAGCTATGGGGGAGTGTACCCGATTCTAATTGGAACGGACACTAGACACTCCTATCAGGATATTAACCTCACATCCATTAATTGGAATGCCGGCTCCAAGACACTCAATATGAGCTTTGATCATCCTTTTGAGGAATTGGACGTATATACGGGCCTCTCTGATTTATCCAATGTGAAGTTGAACGGAGCTTCTTTGATTCCGGGAGTCGATTATACTTTTGACGCCACTACACATATATTAAGAATCATGAAGACAAGCACCGCAGGAAATAATTTCAATGTATCCGTCACAGTTCAGTAGCGGAGATAGCAACGGAAGATATTTAGGATTTGGGAGAATTTAACTCATGAACATCGATAGAAAGTGGACCATTTATTTGATTCACCATACCCATACCGATATTGGATACACGGATCGGCAGGAGAAGATCGAACGGTATCATCACCAATTCATTAATCAGGCCGTGAGGTTGCAGAAGGAAAAAGCAGGCTTCAAGTGGGTATGTGAAACCTTCTGGGCCGTCGAGCAATACTTGAAGCGGGCGAACGCCGGACAGATTAAAGAGTTTGAGGAGGCCGTCAAGGCGGGAAACATCGAAATCACTGCCAATTACTTGAATTTAACGGAGCTGCCCCACTACGATCTGGTGTCTCTGGTTGTGAAACGTGCAGTTGAGTATGGGACAAGCCTTGGCATTCCTCTAAAAAGCGCCATGACCGCAGACGTTAACGGTTATAGCCAGGACAACGCCAGAGCGTTGCTGGAAAACGGAGTAGAAAATTTATTCTTCTGTGTGCATACCCATCACGGGATGTACCCCGCAACACGTAAACAATATCCCTTCTGGTGGGAAATGGAGCAGGGGGAGCGGCTGCTGGTATGGAATGCCGAGCATTACATGATGGGAAATGATCTGGGCCTCGTTCCCGGAGGACTGCAATCCTACATTATTGATGATGAATTTAATACGCCGGGGTGTACGGTCGACGAAGAGCATGTCAGATTTGAACGTTTATCCCGTTATCTTGGCAAGTTGGAAATGGAGGATTATCCCTTTGATTTTATTCCGATCACCTTATCCGGAGTCGTTACGGATAACGCACCTCCAAATGGAGAGATCGTCGATTTGATTCACCGTTGGAACACCGAGCATGGGGAACAGGTTCAACTGGAGATGACGACCTTGACTTCCTTCTTCAACAAGGTTCGCAGCACAGGCGTCGAGATTCCCGTGTATCATGGGGAGTGGCCGGATTGGTGGTCGGACGGATATGCAAGCACGCCGGAAGCAACACGCTTGTTTCGCCAGGGACAGCGCAATTTGAGACTGGCCGCTCTATTGCAGGAGAAGGGCGGTTTGAATAAGGAGCTGTACGGCAACACCGTCTATAATCTTATGATGTTTGCCGAGCATACATGGGGTCATTCTGCTTCGGTAACCGAGCCGTTCAGTCAGATGTCCAATGCCATGCTGGCCAGGAAGCAGGCTTATGCTGCCGAGGGAGTAAAGGGGTCTTTTATTTTACTGGATGATTTGTTCGAAGGCTTGGGAGAAGCTGAAATGTCCTCCAGAAGGCCGTTAAGGTACAAATGTATTAACCCCCATTGCAGTGAAGTAGAGGATTTTGCGCAGTTATTTATAGATAGCTGGGAAGTACCGATTCTGAAGCAAGGCCTAAAAGTGGTTAATACTGCAACGGGGGAAGTATTAAAGCATCAATATGTCCATGCCAACAGAGGGTGGATGGTCGTGGTTCCTCTTCGACTGAAGGCAAAGGAGCAGCGTATTCTGGAGATCCTGCCCATAGAGCGGACGGAACCGCCATCGAGTATAAGCTGTATTAGCTGTGATCGAATCGACGATATAAAATGGCCTCAAGAAGTGAGCCTACACCCCTCACCGATTGTTCTTTCAGGAAATTGTCTGGAGACACAGTACGTGAGGATTGAATGGAAGCCGGGCAAGGGAATCATATCCTGGATTGACAAGGATGACGGACATGAACTGATTCGCACGGATGCCGAGCATCCTGCGTTTACCCCTGTTTATGAAATCACTCACTCCCTTTCGCCTGAAGCTCAGGCTGAGACGCGCAGAGTGATGGGGAGAAACAGAAAGGGGGTGCATGTGCGGAGGTTTGCGGGTGAATTGATTCAAGTGAAGCCGCTGATCAAGGGGCCGGTTCTGACTTGTGTAGAACTGATCTATCAAGTCCAGGGCATGAAATTTTATTCGGTCCTGTTGACCGTGTATGCATCCGTACGGCGGGTGGACGTGTCATTTCGCATTCAGAAGGATTGTATCTGGGACGCTGAGAATGTCTATATTTCCCTGCCTTTTGCAGATCAAGCTTCGGAATCTAACGAGATATGGTTGGATAAAGGTTTACGGCTGATGAGACCGTGGAAGGATCAGATTATGGGCACGGGAACCGATTTTTATACCGTGCAGAAGGGTGTCGTTATTAACGGAGGACGTAAAAATGTGATTATAGCTATGCCGGATACTCCTTTGGTACAGGTTGGATCGCTGGAGTACGAAGAAAGGCGGCTTAGCGGACATCCCGATCTTTTATTGAGAACGCAAAACCTGTATACCTGGTTGATGAGCAATTATTGGGAGACCAATTTTAAAGCCAGTCTCGAAGGCTTCTACGAGTTCAAATATACAGTGGCATGGGGGAGCGAATGGGGTGGCTTTGAACACGCCTTCGCCAAATGCTCGGAGATGGAAATGGGTATAGTGAGCTTTAGAACCGGCGGCGAAGGCAAAACGCAAAGTCGTGAAATGGCGGGAGAAGAGGAGAGTAGCTATGCCGATTGTTGATATGCCGTTAGAGCAACTGAAAACCTATACAGGAATCAATCCGCGTCCAGTGGATTTTGATGAGTACTGGGAGCGGGCCTTGGCGGAGATGCGTATGGTTGATCCGCAGATTGAGCTTGTACCAAGCGGCGTTCAAGTACCTAATGTCGAATGCTTTGATCTTTATTTTACGGGTGTGAAGGGAGCTCGAATTCATGCGAAGTATGCGCGCCCCAAGCATGCGGAAGCTCATCATCCGGCTGTAGTGTTATTCCATGGTTATTCCGGTCATGCCGGAGATTGGATGGATAAGCTGGCTTATGTGTCGTTAGGTTTCTCCGTGCTTGCCATGGATTGCCGCGGTCAGGGGGGAACCTCAGAGGATGTTGGGGGGGTGAAGGGGAACACCTACCACGGACATATTATCCGGGGGCTGGACGACCATCCGGATGAGCTGTTATTTCGTCACATATTTCTGGATGCCGCGCAATTGGCCGGAATAGCGATGGAACTGCCGGAAGTTGATCCCGAGCGCGTCTATGCGGCAGGGGGCTCACAGGGAGGCGGACTTACGATAGCCTGCGCCGCGTTGGAGCCAAGGGTGAAGAAGCTTGCGCCGATCCATCCATTTCTAAGCGATTATAAGCGTACATGGGACATGGATTTGGATCAGGACGCTTACGAAGAGCTACGCAACTATTTCCGTTACTACGATCCGCTGCACGAGCGCGAGCATGAAGTGTTCGAAAAGCTTGGCTATATTGATATACAGTTCCTGGCTAAACGGATAAAAGGCGAAGTGATGATGTTCGTTGGATTGATGGATACCATATGTGCGCCGTCAACACAATTTGCAGCATATAATAAAATGAGCACGAAGAAAAGCCTTGTCATTTATCCTGATTTCGGACATGAATATTTGCCGGAGTCATCGGATCGGACGATGCAATTTTTCCTGGAGTAAGCATACTGATCAGGGTGTTAAGCGCGAAGGCAATCAGCCTCGCGCTTTTTACGTCCGCCTCACAGTCGTACAATCTAACCGAATTCTCGCTGAACAATCAACGAGCTATAGAGATAATAGTCATGTATTCCCACAAAAACATACTTGGGATTGGAGTAGTGGTACTCCAGAGAGAAGCGGCCACTAATAAAACATCGATTGAAGTTGATTTCCAAAAATCTAGAATTACAATGCATACGATAGATGGTAAAAGAGATTCAGTTATCACCAAAATCGAGTTTAATGATGTCCTGCCCATTTGTTTGAAACACAGCTATGGGGGTAGTATTATTCTGACATTAGCACATTAGATGTAAGCCTATTTCTTAAACATGACAAGGAACTGTTGGAGAAAGAGAAGGATTAAGCGTGGCAGATGTATTATGAAAAAATATAGGATCTGCTTGAACTGCTAAAGAGTATAAAAAAAATTTATATTTAAATGGTGATGTTTAACTTGTCCTTGGGGGCGGCAATCCTCGAGTTCTTTCCTCACCCCTACCCAGTGCCGCTTTTGATAATCCTATTTCGTCTCTATTCATGCAATACTGGAACAATATCAATACATGGTGTATCCAAGAGCATACCCGTACATTGGTAAAAATCCCACTAATAGAGTAACTTTGGATACAAGAGAATATTTTGCTGATAAAGCTAAAATAAACAGACTACTAGGTGGTAAATGAGTTGAATATGCAGAAGGGATAAATCTAAAATTGCTGATTCAAAGAGAACCAAATATTTTTTCGCCTATTTAAATAACATTTATATGTCGGGTATATTTACTATTCTAATACAATGATAATGAAAGCTGCATGAGAGTAAAATCTCCATGCAGTTTCTACTGTTAATTGCCCGTTTTTATAGCAACAATATGGAGTGAATTATGATCTTAGTGACAAAATATACGGAAGGTGGGTGATCTGACATGAAAAAAAGAGGAAGAAGTATCTTATTTGCATTACTTATATCAATGATTGTTTTGGGTGTCAAAATTCAAAATCAAGGGAACAATGAAATCACATCAAGGCCATTACCTGGTTGTCACGGCAAAACCGGGATATGAATTATCAGACCGAAGCTCACCTACACACAAGGGCGGTGGCGGCCACGGAGGTATTCGACAGATGGAGTCGCTTGTGCCGCTTATTATTTCAGGACGGATCGAAAACCTCAATATTTACGAATGATTGATTTGAAATCTTATTTACTTGACCTCATAAAGAATGGTGAACAAAAAAACAACTGGAATGGGATTAAATGAGCGTACTGAAATGATGAATCTCATCCTTTTGAAATTCCTTATTTAGCTAGACATTACAGCATTCCTTTGTTACATTTGCAATTTCTAAATAAATCGTGTACGATACATCGTGTACGATTAGTTAATCGAATTGATGGGCTGCTATCCAAGCATAACAGCTGAAAATAAGGAGGAATTGAAATGTCTACAGTGTATGATTTTCAAGTGAAAATGACGAATGGACAAGAAAAATCATTAAAGGAATATGAGGGGAAACCTATAGTAGTGGTGAATACGGCTAGTAAATGTGGCTTTACGCCGCAGTTTGGGGGACTTCAGGAGCTATATGATAAATACAAGGAGCAGGGCCTAGTCGTTCTTGGTTTTCCTTGCGATCAATTTAACAATCAGGAGTACGATAATATTGAGGAGACGACTCAATTTTGCCAATTGAATTACGGGGTAACGTTTCCGATGTTTGCCAAGGTTGATGTGAATGGAAAAAATGAGGAGCCTTTGTTTGCCTTTTTGAAAGAGCAAAAGGGAGGAGTTCTTGGCAGTCGAATCAAATGGAATTTCACGAAATTTCTCGTGGATCGTCATGGAACGGTAATCAAAAGATATGCGCCAACAGACGACCCTAATAAAATTGAACAGGACTTGATCAAATTGTTATAATTTCAAGGAATACATGTAACAAGGGGAGCTATATGGAAGATTTTTTGACGCTAAAAAGGCAGCTATGCTTTGCCATCTATGAGACTTCGAGCGAGTTTAACAAGTTATATGCAAATGCGCTTCAGCCTTTTGGACTGACTTATCCTCAATATTTAGTACTGCTGGCTCTATGGGAGAAGGATGGGCTAACCGTCAAGGAGCTGGGGGAGAAGCTGGATCTCGGCACAGGCACGTTAACTCCGATGCTTGCACGAATGGAAACAAACGGTTGGCTGCAGAAAAGACGTTCCCAAACCGATGAGCGAAAGGTTCACATTCATTTGGAGCCAAAGGCTTTGGACGAAAAAGCGAGCATTACAAGTGTGATTGTGGACGAGATACGTGTATGCCAAATTGGCTTGGATGAATACGAGCAATTAATGAAGCAGCTAAATGAATTGCATAGCAAGCTGAAGCAGCGGAAAATGAATTAGGAAGAATACGGCTCTAAACCTATTAAATCTTAGGTGGATTCATGACCAGAATCATTTACAAACGTGGAGCTGTTCACTATAATCATTACAAAAAAATGATATGGATAGGGTTGTGACAGCAGTGGATACAGAACAAAAGAGCCAACATCCACCTATGGATTTAACTGAAGCGTTTGTAAGAGTAGCGCCATATTTAAACAAGCTAATGCAGGATGATATATCAATAAGCGTCTATGATAAGGAAAAGCTTTTGCTGGCAGTGCCTGCCAAGTCCTTTTCGTTAAATCTGACACCTGGTGAACCCTTGCTGGAGGGGGATTTTCTGGCGGATGCGATTTGGAATGATCGGGAGATGTCAGGAATCGTGCCTAAGGAGCTGTTTGGGGTGCCTTTTGCATCCCGAGTGATTCCTTTGCACAATGATCAAGGCGAGGTTATCGGAGGCGTTGGCGTAGGCTCAAGTCTGGAAAAGGCGAACGAGCTGTACCGGGTAGCTGAGAATTTATCGACGATTGTAGAAGAAACGGCGGCTTCTTTTGAGCAAATATCCGATTCTATCGTTCATCTGTCAGACCAGATTGAAAATTTAATGAATCATATGAAGGATATGAGTTCAGGGGCTGCGCAAATCGGTGAAATTTCTAAAGTGGTAAAAGAGGTTTCCGATCAAAGCAATCTGTTAGGTCTTAATGCTGCGATTGAGGCTGCACGGGCGGGAGAGGCCGGGCTTGGCTTTGGTGTGGTTGCCAATGAAATCCGCAAACTGTCCGCTAATTCGAAGAGTAATGTTATTGAGATTGACGGGATTACGAGAAAAATGCAAAGCGCAATTCAAAATTTGCAAAAAGCTTTTGAAGGAATTAATGCGTACAGCATGACACAGCGGGCGTCTATTCAGGAATTGTCGGCTACGGTATATCAGATCAATGATAGTGCGCAGCAGCTGTCTCAAATGGCAGAACGTAATTTAAGCATCGAGAGCTAACCTCGCAAGAGTATATATTTTAACCTTGAACAGGCCAGCTGTGGTATTCATTTACCATAACGGGTCTGTTTGTGCTTCTATAGATTGTGGATGTTAATGGATGTGAAGGGTAACTTTTCATGAAATTCAACGTCTAATAATTGAGCGACCTGAAAGTAAGCAGCATTATTCGGAAAAGGAGATCATAAATGATGAATCGCTTGATCAGAAAAATCTCGGTTATGAAAAGCTGCCTCTTAATATGTGGACTTACCTTGTTAATCAGTATATTGCTGCTTCCTCCTGTAGGGATTTCCGGAGCGAGTGACGCAATAAAGAAGAATAGCCTGGTCATAAACGCATTACCCAAAAAGGGCGATCAAATAACACTTAGACAGCATATTCCGCTGTTTTCAGAACGGGTGTTTTCGCAAGACGATCTTCATGAGCTTTATGTTGCGCAATACAATCAGCAAGTGAAAAAATTAATGGTAACCTCGACTAATGCCGAGATGCTTTCTGTACATACTTATGAATTTGGGACACTTTGGGTACCTTTGTGGTATTTATCCGAAGCATCGGAGCAGATGGAGGATATAGCTCCCCAGTATTTAAGTTTAAATAAGCAGGCTCAAATTAAGCTTACGCCAACAAGTACACTGAAGTGGCAGGTTCATGCAAGCACCACCGAAAGCAAGTACGAGAGCATGTCTGAAAACACGTCTGAACGCATGTCCGAAAGCAAGTACGAGAACATGTCTGAAAACACGTCTGAACGCATGTCCGAAAGCAAGTACGAGAACATGTCCGAAAGCGCGTCTGAACCCCCCTCCGCAAGCAAGCCCGAAAGCACTTCCGAGAGCTTTACCGGGGATCGTTTTGTCGCCATTGCCAAATGGAAGGAATGGTACGGAGTTATTGTAATCCCTGCTATCAGGCATAATGAATATTCAATAAACTATCCGGTATTGCTCTGGGTAAAGGATAAAGACGTTGAACGGACAGAATCCATACCTGCAGCGCTGTTGGCTGCCAATTCAACGGTTAAAATTGACGATGTCTGGGGGGTTACGGATATTCTGCTGCAAAGAACAGATCAGCCTGTCAGCAGCGAGGATGTGCTTCAATTGCTGGGCGAACCGGTTGCCCGGGAAACTTCCGTTAATTTGCAGAACCTTGATGGAGGACCGATGATTTTGGGGGAGACCTGGAGATACGAGCGGGCGGATGCCCAGTTTATCATCACGTTTTCCAAGGAAGGGCAGCTAAAGAGAACGAAATGGATTTTACCGGGTGAAGGAAGCCCAATGACTTTCTATAGTGGTGAAAACTACGAGCATTCCAATGACTTTACAGTAGCTCCCCTTGCCTCAACATTGCCAATAAAGTCTGAATGGCATAATCAGGGCGATCTGAACTACAGCTATTTAATAGGTGCAAATAAGAAGGTGCTGGTTATTAAAGGGGATGACGGCGGGTATAGCGGAATGCATCATGACTCCTCGCTGTATGGAGTGGATCGTGAGAACGGCGATAAGCTGTGGCAAATTGACGCGGGCTTTGGAGGCTTAACCGCCTACATGGACCCCTCCGGTAACTACGTAACGGTTGCTACAGCATATAATCCGCAAGCAAAGCAATATGAAAACCGTGCTCAGAGAATCAGACTGTCAGACGGCAAGGTAATATGGGAGCTGAAGCCTGACGGGAAAAACGGCTTCGGCATGCTGGCCGCTCAAGGCACCATTATACTGTGGGACCAGACTGGGCTGTATGAGTCGGGCCAAACGAGTGTGACGGTTCTTGATAGCGAAACAGGACGCAGTAAATGGAAGATGACGCTCGATAAAGATGCCAGGGTGATCAATCAGGGGGTGAATGATCCTTATGTATTGATTCGGGATAACAAGCAGCTTCGCGCATATGATCCGGATACCGGAAAAGAAAGCTGGAATATCGAGTCACAGGGGGCTGTGCTGAACGATCCGAATGAACATTCTTATTATGCGGGGGGTCCCAGAATAGAGCCGTTTAAGGAACAGGGATCACAACGATGGATTATGCTGGGGAGTCAGTGGCTGCTGCTCGATATCAAAACAGGCAAATCCTTGGCTGAATATCCCGCTTCTTCCCGGGAGCAGTTCGAAGTGCTGGATAGCAAGCAGCGATATTTACTGGTGCAAAGATCGCTGGATGCGGAAGAGTACTGGGGAGCCTATCAGTATGAAACGATCTTGTATGATTCATTTGAGAAGCGGGCATTGTGGAGAATAGACGGAAAAGGCTCGAAGGGAATTATCGAAGAGGGAAATCTCTATTTGGTTGTGAATGGCGTGCCGACAGCCGTAGAGTTTAATACCGGACATCTGCTGTGGAGAATGCCGACAACAGCCTCAGTGGATACGGATTTATCGAATTTTGCCGCTGGCAGCTACATTATCCTTGATAAGGAGCTTTTATATCCGTTTGGATCTGATTTGTTAGTGATTCGTAAAAAGGATGGAAGCGTGCGGGGACGAATTCAAAATATGGCGATGGGATATGCGGACCTTCGCGAGCTTCTCACTCGGAACGGAACGCTGAATGTGTCGGGGAATGAACTGTATGCCGGTTCAGCAAATGGAGGCTTTACCCGCTTTAGTATCACCGAAATAGAAAAGTGGCTGGAGCAGTCTTAGACTGCTCCTTTTTTATT
>RCUU01000120.1_pt1 | contig 44097 bp, 29 predicted proteins | sample 2166211 | NCBI WGS metagenome assembly RCUU01 (sample SAMN09932620, study PRJNA488358) | compost metagenome | feature: garden; material: soil; isolation source: compost soil in phenylacetic acid-enriched culture | place: Germany: Experimental Botanical Garden Goettingen | collected 2016-01-27
AATAGAGCCCAATTAAGTTTACTTTTTCCACTTAAATCTCATAATTGTTGATTTTGGGGAGAAATAAGTTCCCTTTTTCCAACTAGCACTGCTCACCTGCTTCTTCGCAAGCGCTAGTTGGAAAAAGGCTATCGAATCCGGCTGATTTCCACCCTTTGGTGTAAATTGGCCGAATTCGCGTTGCTTATCCCCAACTTTATCCCATCTTGGATAAACAAAAAACCAGCCTTTTTAGCAAAGGCTGGTTTTCTGCAGTTGCCGGGCGTTGTGTCATCCTGGCAGCCTTGGTTTCATCACTGTTAAGACTTCCTCATCCAGCCGCTATATGCAGCGAGGATGTTATCCATATGGAGATGATCTGTAGCTGGTACCAGATAATCAGCCATACCGAGCGCTTGCGCTGAACCAATGCCAACCGCGAACATCCCCGCCCGTTGGATCGCCTCAATCCCTGCTGACGAATCTTCTACTCCAATGCAGGCCCCACAGGGAATATCCAAAAAATCTCCGGCATCCATGAAGGTTTCCGGATCAGGTTTGCCATGCTTAATCTTGCCCGCATCAACCACATAGTCAAATGCGCCAGCCAGCTCCAGACGTTCCAGTACGAAGGGGGCGTTCCGGCTGGCCGAGCCGACCGCCAGCTTCATGCCCGCTGCCCGGAGCTCTTGGAGTAATGTACCGATGCCAGGCAGAATATCGTTTGGCGTGATGCCCGCAATTAACGTGGTATAATGCGCGTTTTTTCTGGCAGCCAGCCGCTCCAGCTCAGCTGGCCCCAGCACCGGGGAGGCCGGCGCCGCTGCAAGAATCCGCTCCAGCGACTGCAGGCGGCTTACCCCTTTCAATTGCTCATTCAGCTCCCGGTCTACTTCAATGCCAAGCTCGGCGCCGAGCCGTTTCCAGGCCAGAAAATGAAATTCCGCCGTATCTGTCAGGACGCCGTCAAGATCAAAAATGAAGGCTTGGGGAAATGTGCTCAAGGTGAAACCACTCCCTGCCGCAGCCATTTCACACTCAGGTTAAACCACTCGGAGAGATGCAAATGCTGTACCTGCTCCGGCGGTTTAACCGTCTCATCGCCAAGCGACATGCCATGCTGCCCTTTTTCGAACATATGCAGTTCACAAGGCACCTTATGATGGAACAGTGCCTGGAATCGGATTGCTTTCCAACAACAAAAGGGGATTTTGCTTTTCTCGCCACCATAACTAATATTCCCTAGAGGATGTCCACATGAAAGTGGTCATTGTGTTCCGGGTCCAATTTAATCTTTTCAGATACAATGTCATATTTTTTATGAAAAAAAATCGTTTTGATCTGAACGTTTCCATCGGATAGCTCCAGTAAAATCTTTTCTTCCTCCGCTGTCATTCCGGCATTTCTTATGTCCATTTCCTTGCCCGTCTGATGGCCTTTGTGCTCAGGAGTATCTTCACCATCGATCAGGGAACAGTCATTGATTTCAAGGTTCTTGCCGGTGGCGGCATGGAAGGAGTCAGCAAGCTGGCCAACCATTTGAACAGCCTCTTTCGTTAACCAGGAATGATCCAGTAAATATGTCTGGTCCTTCTTCATTCCTTCTTTTGTATCGTTGAAATTGATGTAGGAGGCCCCAGCAGGTGATTCCAAACGTATAAATCCTTTACTTGAGACTCCGATTCTGGCTGCCATCCGATTCCTTGAGCTTTGACCATAAATCCCATCTGTGGCGAGATCCTCAAATATCTGGAACTGGATCAGGTTTTGTTCCGTCTGTTCGTCAAAAGTTTCTGCTGAAACTTCCGTGATTTCCGGAATTTTGGACCAGTCCCCGCTTGAATGCAATCTGTAATTCCGCAAATTCTCTTTGAGAACTGCCACTTCCGCATGACTGTCGCCTTTGCGTAATAGCTCTTTATAATTTGTACCCCATTTGGTGTTCAAAACGGCCGTGCCAATTGCGGCTATATTGCCTTGACCTTTGGACATTGTTCAGGTCCTCCTTCATATTCATTCTGACTTCCACCAATAGAAGTTCCCCACAATCCTCTGAATTGATTCTGAAACCAAATATTCCACATAAAAAAATCCATTTATGGAATGCTACACTATGACTTCAATCAAGGAGACGATTATGATGCCAGATGTAACTCGAAATGAACCCGGTTTTACAGGGCCTCCCATCTTATTTACCACAGAGGAAGCGGATTCTCTTACTTCCAGTTCAACCCTTCCTGAACTCCTTAATAAATTTCTAAGCAGTGTCAATCTGCCGATTCCCACGCTTGAGGAAATACCGGAGATTGATTTGCAGAATATCCGCCTGGAGGGTGTGCAGAACCCGGCTCTGGATAATGATTCACTTACCGACCTCCAGATAGCAGCCGAATCTATTTCTGTTGTGACTTTAGGCCAACAAGACCATGACGTCACACTCGATGTTTCCTTACATACCAAAACCTCCCCCGATACCTTGCAAAAAGTATGGGAAGGACTGCTCAAAGGCAGCATCAGCTTCGGGACGGCCCAGTTGCAAATGGAGTATGACTTGATGAATCCCAAACGGTTATACGGGAAATGGAAGGAAGTCCCAGGCGAGCTGATGACGTTTCAGGATATTCCCGAAGCTCTGGGGATACCACACAGCATCCCCGTCGAAGCAATGCATTTGGATCTGCGTTTCAGTTCCATTTCTTTTGAACTTCAGTTAGATAAAGGCAATTTCTTCCTGTCCGCCCGGTCAGCTGCCTTGGGCGATGCCTTTTTTGCGGCCACCAATGCCGACAACACCTGGAACTTTGTATTCGGAATCCTGATTCCTCCCGAAAAAATAAGCGGCTCATTAAACCAAATGGTCGGCAGTCTTATATCCAAGATTGGAATACGCGAAGCCTGCTGTATTTTTTCTACAATGGAAGATGAGGTTTTTATGCTTCCCAAACTCCCGGTGTTGCCGGATTCCACACAACCTTCGTTCCAGTTCATGGAGTCGCAGCCTTGTAAAATTGAACGCGGGATTGTTTTTTGTGCAGAAATTTTCTTGTCCGAGACGGATAACCCGTTGTTAAAAATCATCCATTCAGCTACTGGACAAGATCGCCTCCTGCTGCAGACCCCGCTTAGTCCTCCTTTAACCGGACAACGTTTTAATGCCCGCTTTCCAGAGCCGATTACACTTGAGGCCGGAACGGCTTCGCTGATTCTGAAGCAGCCGGAGCTTCAGCTGAACCTTGATCCTTTGCAGGTCCAGCTTGAGGGACTCATAGATGTTCCGCTTGGAGCAGAAACCCTGTTGTGTACTGCAACGATTGAAATTGGTGAAACCCACGCCCAGTGTTCCGTTGAAATCAACAATCTTGAAGAAAATGGACAAACCAGATCTCTTCCCTCCCCACTTGGCTTGCCGGGCCTTCATTTGGATGAAATTGAAGTAGACCTGGGCTGGACTTTCGCACCTCCGGCCTTTCTGCTAGGTTTGAGCGGAACTTTCCATGTCCAAGAACAGCCGCCCGGTGTGAATGAATTCGGAATAACTGTCGCCCTGTCAGGTCCGCTCATTTCCCCACAGCTCTTTTATGGATATTTGGAGCAGTTGGATCTGGAGACCTTCTACTCTGCTGTAACAGGAAACCCCCTCTCAGGAATCCCTGATTTTCTGAACAAGCTTGCAGCCAAGCAGGTTTTCCTATACTGGTCACAGACTGCTAAGGAATTGCCAGACGGCACGCTGATTAGCCAAGGAATAGGCTTTAACGGCTTCATTGATCTGTTCGGCTTCAGAACCCATGCCTCTTTCATGCTGTCCCGCGGAGGAATTCAGGGAAGCGCGCATGCAGCCCCTTTCCGTCTGGGAAAGCTGCTGGCGATCGGCGGCAACGGTGAGGGAATCAGCCTCAAGGAGTATTTTGTAAACGGCAGTTGGATTACTTTGAAAAAAGAGCCGGAAGAAGCGTATGACATGCGAACAGTTCCTTATATAGAGCCTGGTGGAGCTGTATTTCGTTTTAACACTGTAGCTTCGCCCTACTTGTATGCCAGTGCGCGCATCTCATTTTTGGATCTGCTGGAGCAGGAAGCCGAGATTGAAATCAGCGATCAGGGCTTTCGTTTTGAACTGGAAACCGGGATAGGGGAAATGATTAATTCCAAGTGGAGCTGCCAGTTAACAGATCAGACCACCTTCCGCGCCAAGGCGGAATTTACGCTCGATCTGGATATCAAGGTCGGTCCGTTAGAAATTCTGGGGGCCGATTTGGGAACGTACGGATTGGATATCGAGTTTAATGCCCAGGCAGAAATAAGCGGAAGTCTTACGGAATGGACGCTTAGCGTCGGCGGAGAATTCATGTTTGAGGGGATCAAGATGAGCCTTCCTTCCTTTACCTTGACAGCTGATGCCGATGTGCTCACCCATCTGCCCAGCCACTTAGCAGATCAGTTAGCCGATTTTGTGAAAAAGAACCTTCCATTCCCCTCTGCGAGTGACTTGCTTCAAAAAGCTGCAGAGGCGGTAAACCATGCATTGGAAAAAGCCGGGGAAAACGCTCAAGCCCTCATAGACAATGCCTCTGCCGAAGCGGCCAAGATTGCAGAAGAAGCGGAGAAGATGATTCAAACCATCGGTGCAGGAGTGGACGATGTGAAGGCGCAAGCGGAGAAACTCCGCGAAGAAGCCGGACAAATTCTCTCTAATGGTGCTGAGACGGTCACCAAGATTGCTGATGATGCGAAGGCGCAAGCGGAAGAGCTTATGAAGCAAGTTGAAGATTTCCCCAATAAAGCGGAAAAAGAAATCAAGGACATTCTCAATCACGCTGATGAGGAGGTCAAAAGATTAGCCCAGGAGGGAGAAGCCGTGCTGAAACATGCCGGTGAGCAGGCTGGACAGTTTTTAGCAGAGGCAAACGCGGAGGCAAACCGGCTTAAAGACGATGCTGTAAGAATGGTGGGAGATATCATCAACGGCGCTGTGGAGCTTGCCGCCAAACTGGAAGATGAAGCAGCCAAAGTATGGAAGAGCATTGAGGACTGGGTCAGAGATGAAGAGGAAAAAATTAAAAATTTCGGAAAAAGCCCGGGACATGAGATTGGAAAAGTGTTTAAGAAGAGAAAATTTATATAACAAAAAAACCATTATAATTCAGAGGAGAAGAACATGGAAAAGCTGGAGAGGCTGTCCTCAGCCGCAATTCTGAAGAGCGCAACCGCAACAGGGATTCTTCAAGTGAAAGCGGCCGCAACGTTTTCCGAGAAAAAAATCAGGGAAGCAGATACAGTGTCTGCCGCAGCTATTCTGAAAGCCAAAGTACAGGCAACTAAGCTATTCAACAAAAGTATAGACTCTATTTTTCTTGCAGATGACCGGGGAATACGGATTTGTAATGCACTCGGAAAAGAGCAGGATCAGTTTCAAACTCCCACCTCCGCCTACTGCATGACAGTAGACCCGTTGAACAATAAGTTATATTTCATTATTGAGACAACCGCCCAGCCCATTAGCGTCAACGGAGGAGAACCGATAAGAAAGCTTGTGGAAGTCACGCTGTTTGCTACTTCATTACGCGGGACAGATATTGAGGAATTGAAAAAAATGCAATACAACGTCCCGATTGATGTAACGATAACAGGTTCATTGGATGTTCATCCGGCAGAAGGAAAAATCATCTGGATTTCGCCTGCGGGAACCATTCAGTCTATGAATGTCCGGGGAAATGAACTTCATGAGCTTACAAAAGCGAATTTTTCACCCAAAACACCGGCTGTCCATGCAACAATCACAAGCACTGGAACTCTATTCTGGACCGCGCTTGAAAAACAAACAGCCACCGGTAACATCTACGGGATCTGGAAATTAGAGAAAGACAGTACGGAAATAAGGAAGTTGATCAGTTATACCTTCCCTCCGGCCGATGCCAATACTGTTTTCCCGTCCAGAGTACAAGTTGATGAAACTACCGGAAAATTGTATTGGAACAGTTTCCGGAAAATTGAATCGATGACTCTTGAGGGCGCAGACCACGAGGTGATTTATACATCCGATTCTGCCATAACCGGCTTGGAGATTGATCCTCATCTGAAAAGGCTGTACTGGTTGGAACAAAACCACATTCTTGTCCGGTCCACCCTTGATGGGAAGAACATCGAACAAGCGATCTGGTTTGAGAAAAGTGAGTTCACTGTAAAAAGTGTATACATTCGGACAAAGGCGGACGAGGCTGCCGGAATCCTGATGGCCGCCCAAAGAGAGCGCCAGCTGGCTGCCCAAAAAGCTGCCGAGGAGATCAGCAAAGCCAATAAAGAAGCCTATGCCTATTTATTGCCTGCCCAAGAAGCTTACCAAGCTGCGGAATCCGCATTTAAGGAGCGGATTGCTCCCGCGATAAAAGAAGCCGACGATAAGATTGGACCTGCAAAAGCTCAGTATATGGAACAAAAGACGCAGGCTGATCAACAGTTGGCGGATGCTAAAAGTGAAAGGGAGAAAATATTGCTTCAAGCCCGGGAAGAACATAAAAGCAAGGTTGCGGAAGCGCAAACTGAAGCGGATAAAAAAATAGGGGCAGCCACAGAAAAATTAGACGAAGCCAGAAAAAATAAGAAAAATTAACGTGAGGAGATAAGGGATTTAATGAGTGAAAAAAATCCTCCATCCCATTTAGACCCGCGGCTGCAAAAAACGATTGCCCGCTCACAGGCCACAAAAACCGAAAACTTCGAAACATCGGAAGAGGTAGAGAAACTGGTCTCCGTGATTGCAAAAGTTAAAGACGTTCAAACATTTCTGGACCTTCCGGGTGTTCATCAAGGAAAGAGAATCACGCTTGCTCCGGATAAATCCGGACATATTGTCACCGCAAAAGTATCCGTGTCCCATCTGGAACAAATCCAGCAATCGTCTGTGGTCATGACTTTGAACAGTGCACAGCCCATAAAATTAATGCTGAAGGATACCCTCAGGGAAATCGGCCTTCCTGCTCTTGATCCGCTGGAAACGAATGGGGGAAACGGGGTCATCATCGGTATAATCGATCACGGCTGTGATTTCGCCCACCAAAATTTCAGGAACAGCGATGGGACTACCCGGCTGCTTTCACTTATGACCCAGAATGTAAATCTAATTAACGGACAAACCGAAGAAATTATCTATACGGCTGACAAGATTAATACTGCGCTCCAAAACATTAATCCGTACCAGTCGCTTGGATACGATCCGGGTTATAGCTCACACGGTACTCACGTTATGGATATCGCTGCGGGAAACGGACGGGCGAAAATGAGCCCTGGAGTAGCGCCAAAAGCGGACATCATCTTTGTGGAACCGGATTACCATGATATCGAAAATGGAGAACTGGGTAACTTCGGTGATTCTCTGAATCTGCTGAATTCTGTAAAATATGTGTTCGATGAGGCTGGTGCCGCCCCGTGTGTCATTAATATTAGTCTTGGAACCAATGGCGGTCCCCATGATGGAACCTCTCTAGTGGAACAAGGCATTGATGGTCTGGTGATGGAGCAAACCAATCGTGCAGTGGTTATAGGTGCAGGCAATGCATTTGACGACAGCATACATATGTCCGGAACTGTTATAGAAGGAAGCTTCACCGATTTGCATTGGGAGGTTTTCGAAGGGGATACCACCAAGAATGAAGTGGAAATCTGGTATTCCGGAGAAGATGCGTTTCGCATCGAACTGCTGAACCGGGATCATCAAAGCATTTTCAATATAGGTGTAGGTGAAAAGGCGGATTTACCCGGCTTTTTTGCAGCCCATATTCAAGGGAGCAACGGGGACCATCAGGCCATGATTTTTAGCGGTTCCGGTTTAGCGGGAGTCTGGATTGTGCGAATTCACGGAGAGAAGGCCGCGCACGGAGCCTTCCATGCCTGGATTGAACGGGATGACAACCGCAATTTGCAAAAGTTCAATCAATCCCGATTCCAGTCCCCCGTTGACAATACCTGCACATTAGGTTCCATTTCCTGTGGGCAAAAAAGCATTGTCGTGGGATCTTACAACGCCAAAGATCCCTCCCTTCCCATATCCTATTTCTCGTCTGCAGGTCCCACCCGTGACGGCCGCCAAAAGCCTGAAATCAGTGCACCCGGCCACTCCATCACTGCCGCTTGTTCCCGCTCGATAAACGAGCCTAAGATCGATTCAGGAACAAGCATGGCAGCTCCGGTCGTTACCGGGGTCATTGCCTTAATGCTGGCCGAGGCCGGCAAACATGATCTTAAGCTTTCCATAGATGAAATCCGCAGGCTTTTGTTCAGTACAACAAGAAGGAACCCCCCGGCTGCGCAGGGCTGGAACAACCAGTACGGTCACGGAAGAGTGGATGCTGTAGCTGCCGTTAAATCAGTAACTGCGCTCGTCGGCAGTATGCCTGTCCCAAGCCCATAAATCCTCAAGCGCCAAGCCCTGTATTCACAACACGAACCCGCGCCAGGGTAGGGAAGCCGCGGAACGCCTTGAACACAATCTTCAGGCGGTCGGCACGCATTTGCGGCAGGCGGATGATTTTTTTATAGCCAATAATTGTTCCTGCGGCCACCTTACTCCATTCCTGCTTATATTCGATCCAGAGCTCAAACGCTTCCACCCGTTGCCCCTCCATAATCTGCTCCTGCAGAATCACAGTGTTCAGCGCAATGGCTTCGGGGAACGCGATTTCCACCCAAGGTTCTCTCTCCTCTGCCGCAGGCTTCCACAGACCCTCGTCATCATCCGCCAGCCGTGCCGCTGTATCCGCAGAGCTTGATGCGGTCACCGCAGCCCGCTGCATTAGAGCAACATCTTCCAGCCGGGCGATTCTATTGCCCAAATCCGCCAGTGCCCTCCGGTCCGGTTCCACAATCTCCCCCTCTTGATTCGGGGGAATGTTGAGCAGGAAGGTTGCATTACCACCCACGGCATTCAGATAAATCTCAAACAGCTCACTGCCGCTCCGGACCTGATTGTCTTCTTCCTCATGATAGAACCAGCCGGGACGGATCGATGTGTTGACCTCTGCCGGATACCACACCCAATCCCCGCCCTCAAAAGCAGCCATGGCCGCACGGCTTCCCAAATCCTCATCCATTGAATTCAAAGACCGCGAGAACCCTCCGTCATCGGCCTGCTGCGACTTCTCCGCAGTCTTTTCCGCATCCTGAAGCTGCCTGGGAACAACGCTCCATTCTTCTTGTCTTGTATGTCCCGCTTCATTGCCCACCCAGCGGATATCCGGGCCGCACACACTGATCACACTACCCGGCTGAAGGGTGCGGATTGTTTCATAGTAACGGTCCCAGTCATAATATTGTTTTTTGCCGCTGGGCCCTTCACCGTTCGCACCGTCCAGCCAGACGCATCCGATCTCCCCGTAATTCGTGAGCAGCTCAGTCAGCTGATTGACGTAGAAATCATCATAAGCCTTGCCTTCGCCATAGGTCTGTTCTGTCCGGTCCCATGGGGATAGGTAGACTCCGAACACCATCCCCTGCTCCCGGCAGGCCTCTGACACCTCCTTGACCAGATCCCCCTTGCCGCCCCGCCACGGGGATTGAGCTACGGTATGCTCTGAATATCTGCTGGGCCAGAGACAAAAGCCGTCATGATGCTTACAGGTCAGAATGACCGCCTTCATTCCCGCATTTTTCATTACCGCTACCCATTCGGCAGCATCCAGTTTCCCCGGATTGAACAGGCTGATATCCTCATGTCCCGCGCCCCATTCCACGCCCAGCATCGTATTGATGCCAAAATGAATAAACCCGTAGAACTCCAGCTGCTGCCAGCGAAGCTGCCTGCCGGAAGGTTTTGTATTGAATATTTCCGTTTGTTTCATCTGCGCGGTCCTCCTACATTTTCTTCCACAAAATGCCTCCGGCTTCAAGCTGTACTGCCGAGGTGCTGCCTTCTCCGTCATAGACGATGGTGGATTGCGGATCATGCGAATTGTTGACGATGGCATACGTACCGCTCTCAGGATACGCATGTACCTCGCAGGAAGGATTGTCCGCATACCATCTCTGCAAATCCGCTTCCTTTCCGGCGGCATAATACAAGCTTCTCATCAGCAGCCGGCTGTTCTGCGGAGTATACGGCAATCCGGCGATGTATACCGCTCTGCCCTCACCCGCCTGATTGGCGGCCAGATGGATTTCGCCATTGGAATATTCCAGAATGCTCACACCGTCATGCAGCGCATATACATTATTCATGCTCTCGCCGAAGTGGAATTCAGTAATGTTGTCCGTGATGAAATGCCCTTCGGTCACCTTGCTGAAATATTTGTCCGTGGACAAGCTGAAGCCCAGCTCTTTATCCACCCCGAAGCAATCGGCCAACTGAAAGAACCGGCCGTGATGCGACACCGCTGAAGGCTCGCCGACTCCGATCAATCCGCCGCCGCTGTATACCCATTCCCGCAGCAGCTCTATCAAACGGGTGTTTTTCCAGACCTCTCCCCCGGAAAAGGCTGTATGGACATCGCCCGCATTAATAATCACGTCAATCGAAGGGTCAACTCCCTTACCCAGTACATCCTCGAAGCTGATAAATTGCACATCAACGCTCATCCCGCTCAACGATTCGAGAATTCCATAATAGGAATAGGCTTGCTTGGAGTATAAGCTGTGCGCTACCGTAAAGGCCTGCCATGTCCGCAAAGCTCCCCAGCAGTTCAACACGGCTACTTTCAAGCCTGAATATGGCTTGGTCTGGAGGATGTGCCCGTGAATGTCTCTGAACTCATCCGTAATTTTCTCTACATAATCCACAAATGCGGGGAATTTATAAGCCAGACTCAAGTAGCCCCCGTAGCCCATCCGGTCAATCGGTTTGCGGAGAATGGCCCGGCGTGCCGTGATCCAGTTCTCCCTCGCTTCCAGTACCGGATCATTTCCTTCATAGAATACATCGGGAAAAAAGTAGGGCAAAAACCGCCCTTCGGTATATTTTACATGAGGAATATCGGAAATCATCCGCAGTGTCGTGCCATCGCCCACACTGCCGACAACGGCATCCAGTCCGGTGGATTCAAAGTAAGGGCCGTACGGTTCCACGCCGATCCATTGGTCTCCCAGAAACATAATCGCTTCTTTGCCGCTCTGGTGCACCAGATCCACCAGCCTTTTCGTCTCCACCGAAACAAAAGCAGATACAAAATCGACATACTCCAAATAAGCTTTGGTGGGCACTCTGAAGGAAGAATTGTAATACCCCTGGTCCACAAAATCCTCTGCGGTCAAGGCGTAGCCCTTCTCTTTGCGGAAATCCTCAATCATTGCCACAGAAACGCTTGCCCCATAGCCGAACCAGTCCACAAATTTCTCTTTTCCATACTGGTTGAACACCAGACTGAATTGATAGAAGAAGGTCGTGAACCGCACTACATCCACCTCTGGATTGTCCCGGAGCCACTGCTTCATGGTATCCAATATAAAAACGTTGGAGTGGGGCTGCTTCACGTCAAAAGGAATTTCATGCGGCTTATCGCCCCAGTTATTGGTGATGTGATTGTACATCTGAACCGGGTCCCACTTGATATAGGCGAGAAAAGAGACCGTATACTCATGCCATGGTGCAGCATGCTGAATGACCACCTTGTTCTCCGTCTTCCGGACTTCCCAATTCTCCACCGGCACCAGCTCCCCGGAGGTCCGGTCCATCACCTGCCAATACCGCTTCGGGTCATGAAGGTAGTCCACATCCAACTGTTCCTTATAATAGGAGTGAAGCAGATCTATCACCAGCTCATCCGTACGGGCCAGTGAAAAATCTGACATCAGATAGATTTGCGGACATTCCTCCATATGCTGTCCGATGAACTCGTTATGGCCTCTGGTCGGAAAATAGGCGGTGTAGATTTTGGCATCCAGCGACTTGATTTCAGCATCCAGCCGGGTTCCGTCACTGTCCCGGATGGCATCCGCGCCCCAGCGCTGCATCAGTTCCTTGGTCTCTTCTACAAACCCTTCTTCACTTGGCAGGGTTACTCTTCCTTTAGGCTTGGTCATCGTGTTCTCTCCCTGTTATTAATGATTTAAGTAAGGCGCTGTAATAGCGTCATAATTACCCTGCACAATTTTCACTTCGCTCCGGCTGTATTGCTGCTCCAAGTAGTCCGCGAATTTCAGGCTTAACGCTTCCGCCTTCAACTGGCTTGCGACCTCTTCCAGGGGCACGGCATAATTCCCGGTTTTTTTCACCAGTTTAATGATAGAATAGCTGTCGCCCATGTCTGCTGCGGCGGACCAGCTGCCCTCCTCAAGCTGCAGAGCCGTCTGAATGATCCTGGCTTCCGGGGATAGCGGGTTGGCCTTCTCATCTGCCACTATCATGTTCCTGCGCAGCCGGATCTGAGCATTGTCTTCACTGATTGACTGTGAGGACTCCCCGTTATTCAGCCGTTCAAGGGCAGCTTGAATGGCTTGCAATGCGCTGCTTTTGGCTTCATCCCCTGAATATGGAACAGACAGCTCTTCAATGTCCAGCCGGGTCCGGTTCTGATAGTCCTCGGCATGCGCCTGGTAGACCTGCTTAATGTCTTCCTCTGCTACTTGTAATTCCGTCTTGCCCATAAGCTCTTCCAGTTCAAGCTTCAGATTGCTGAGGGTGTAAAAATAATACTGGCTCAGATCGTATTGTCCCAAACCGAAGACAGCCTTGTTATTGCTTATATTCTGCTCCCGCTGCTTGTTGCCGCTTGCCCAATCTTTCAGCAATTGCTCAAATCCGGTGTCTTCCGCCACCCCTTTGCCCAGTGCGAGGTTTTGCAGCAATTTGCCTTTGGCCGCCTCTTCGGCAGCGCGGCTCTTCAGTCTGTCGATGGGCCGTTCGCCGCCATATTCAGTGGTCCAGTAGTCCTTTTTGTCTGCGGCGTTATACTGCACACTGAAATAGTTGGTGACAGCCCCTTTTTCCTTATCCATATATAATTGAAATTCCTGTCCCGTTACCGGCACTCCATTTACATACAAAATAACTTGGCCCGGATGGAATTCAGCCGCTTGGGCAGTCTCCGAAGATGAAGCAGGCCGCTGGTTGACCCCAATGATGATCACGGCGGCAAGAACACTGACACAGAACCCCCATTTGAAACCCTTCATTTCCGCTTCCTCCCATCGCATGACATATCAAGCTGTTCATACCGCTACACCTGAAGCCTCAGCCTTTCACCCCGCCCAGCATCAGGCCTGCGGTCAGCTTCTTCTGCAGCAGCACATAGACCAGAATGGTCGGAGCCAGAACGATTACCAGACCTGCGAACAAGGAGCCCCAGTCCGTGGCATACTGCTGAATCTGCATCAGATTGGACAAGCCTACAGGGATTGTCTTTTTGGCGTCATCACTGATGAAGGTCATGGCCATCACATATTCGTTCCAGAAATCAAAAAAGCTGAACACAATCAAGGTGATAATCCCGGGACGGGCCATCGGCACAATAATGCGGATCATGGTGCTGAAGTAGCCGCAGCCGTCAATCATTGCCGCCTCTTCGTAGTCGTGGGGAATGGATTTCATGAAGCTGGTTAACAGAAAAATGGAGAAAGGAAGACTTCCAGTTGCATACACTGCACTCAGCCAAAAGCGGTTGTCCAGCATATGCAGACTGTTCATCAGGATAAAGAGCGGAACAATGACATAGACGCCCCCGATAAACAGCCCGGCAATATAAAAGTTATTGAAAAAAGAGCGTCCGCGGAAACGCATTCTCCCCAGTACATAGGCTGAAGGTACGGCGGAGATCAGCAACAGGGTCATGGAAAGAACGACAACCAGCACGGAATTCAGCATGTAGTCCCCGATCCGGGCACTGGTAAAGGCATGCGCATAGTTGATCCACTCGATGCCCTTCGGCAGCTTCCAGGGATTATCCATAATTTCCGCATTCGTTTTAAAAGATGCCATCACGTTCCACAGCAGCGGATAGACCACCGCGATCGTTTGAACAATAAGCAGCAGGCGGAGAAAGGTCTTGCCAATCAGAGCGCCATAGGTTCTTTTGGGCCTTTTAAGAGTCTGCTCAGCAGCCATGTTAGTGTGTTCCCCTTTCAGTCAGCCTGTTGCTAACCAGCGCCAGAATCATGGATATGATGAAAATAAACACGCCGATCGCCATCGCATAGCCAAAGTTGGAATTGGCGAAGGCCTGGGAATACAGGTAGGTCATAACAACTTCGGAATGATGGTCCGGTCCGCCCGCAGTCATTACCGAAACAATAACAAAGCTGATGCTGAGCACGCCGTTGATGCTGAAAATAATCGTCACCCGGATAATCTCCCAGAGCATCGGAATGGTGATATGGAAAAATTGCTGGATGCGAGTCGCACCGTCAAGCTCTGCAGCTTCATACAGATCGGGCGGGATGCCATCGATTCCGGCCATGTAGATGACCATGTAATAGCCTGCCGCCTGCCAGATCAGTGTGACCGCCAGCGCCCAGAGCACAACACGCTGGTCTCCGAGCCAGGGCAGCGCCCATTTGCCGAGTCCGGCCGTTTCCAGCCCGGCATTCAGAAAGCCCATCGTCGGATGGTAAATAAAGGACCATAGAATGGCAATAACCACAAACGATAAAATGCTCGGGAAGAAGAATACTGTGCGGTACAGGTTGCGTTCCTTCAGCTTGGATTTCGTCAGAATGGAGGCATTCACCAAGGCGATCAGCAAGGTGATTACGGGTACAACCAGCATGAGCAGCCCGGTATTTTTGAGGGACAGCAGGAAGGTGTCATCCTGAAACATATCCACATAGTTCTTCAATCCGATAAACTTCGGCTTATCGCTTAGCCCGGTCCACAGATATAATGATTTTTGAAAAATTTGCACCGTCGGGTACACCTTGAACAACAGAAACAAGGCCAGCCCCGGCAGCAGGCATAAGGCAATAAACAGGCTTCTCCTAGTCTTCATTGTCATCATGTGATAAACCCTCCGCTGCTTCAGCCCTGAATAGCCCCTTTGTTCGAGTCATGTGATGCTGCAGCCCCTTTCCTCTGGATGCTCTTATTATAGGTTTGAACGCCATTCCGCCATATTAACAAAAGGGAGGATGTTTATGGAGGATTTTAAGCGGTATTTGCAATCATTCTAACCTGCCATGTCAGCCCTAAGGCACATCTTAAAATTGTACAGGTTTGCTGTACAAAGGAAGGGCTGCCCAGCGGTCCAGCCAAGACAAACCTGGGGCAGCCCTGTGCAGCGTTAGTTGTAGAGTCCGATTTCCGCCAGCTGTAAATGCGGTTCTCCGTTGTTAGCAGATATGTTCAAGCGATAGTACGCATAAGCGGTGGTATTGCTGAACGTATAGGTCTTCTTCAGGAAACGGGTGGCAAAAGCTTCATTGGTTCTGGTATCCAGCGTAGTCCAGCTTGTGCCGTTATTCGAGCCCTGCAGGGTCCAATTCTTCGGATCACGGCCTGGAACATCATTGGCTGAAGTTATGGAATAAGAAGTTACCGTCTGGGTTACTCCTGTCCCGAACTTGTATTGAATCCACCCGGAGTTCGTCGTAATCAGCCATTTGGTGGAAGGATTGCCGTCGAACGCCTTCTCCTTTTCCTCCCCGGAAGGACTGCTTGTGGAGCTCGCTGTGACCGTTCCTCCTACGGTTACGGATACCGGGTCGGTCGATCCGCCTTCCACCGCCGATTCGAATGCACCGATATCCGGAGCCGAACCCTTGTACAAGGTGTTTCCGTAGAAATCCTTGGTTCCTAATTGAGACACATACAGACCGGTATTAATCAGCGGAGAAGTGTCCTGCAGCTTGTATCCGTTCCAGACTGTTGCACCGCTTGTATAGCCGTTCGGACCGGCAGTTGGCGCTTGCCCCGGATTCAGCATCTGCGGAGGCGTGATGACTTTGGCGGCATCATTCGGCTCTCCGGCTGCGTGGCTTCCATTCGCGACATAGAAGGCGTTGTTTCTGAAGACTGCCGTTCCATAGGCGCTTGGACTGCTTGGCCAGAAGCTGGAGGAGGGCTTGTTCTTGTCGTAAAAAACATTGTTATAGAAGTAATAAGGGACGCTCTTGAAGTATGTGGAAGCCAGATTGGCGTTGGAGCTGGTGAATTTAGTCACGGCCCCGTCGTAAATAAACACATTGTTCAGGAAATAGGTGGCTGAGGTATCCACATCGAACCAGCCGAATTTTATCAGATAGGCTGCATTGTCGTCACTGATGTTGTAGCGGGCAATATTGTTGCTGCTGCGGCCCAGGTAGGACATCCACCCCATCGGATTGTTGTGCGTGTAATTGAACTGGTAGACAATATCCACATTCGGGGAGTCAAAATCAAAAGCGGTTCCATCCCCGTTGTTCGCCCCGGTCGTTGTCGGCCCGCCGTACACCTCATTGTTCTGAAAGATCACGTTACGGGATTTCCAGGGATAGATTCCGGCGCTCTCCGCATTGTACCGGCGCGACCAGCCGTCGACCACGTTGTACTCCACGATGGCGTCCTTGGCATCGCAGATGTCAATGGCGCCCTGGCCGATGTTCCGCATATAGTTGTGGCCGATGTAGATGTTGGTCTGCCACAGATTATATGTGTCTACCTCATCCTGAAAAGCGGATGGCGTGGTATAGTTAAAGTTCGCAATCGCCAGCAAATCGACTTTTTCAATCGTGTTGTTTTCGATCCGCACATCATTGAAGGTCATGTTCTGCTTCAGCGATCCAATGACATAGAACATGATTCCCCCGTTAAAGGAAGCGTTGCCATATTGGTTGGGCCACTGGTTGGGACTGTCGACATCATGCACATAATTGTCATGGATATAGATATGATCCATGATCGTGTCGCCTCCGGCGGGCACCTGATTGGTATCCAGCACCACCAATATTCCGTCGCGGATATTCGAAGGCTTGCTGTTCTGATAGGTTACGGTCGTCAGATCGGTATCAAAATTATCGTCATTGGTAATTTCCAGATTGCTGATTTCCCAGTACTGCTGATTCCGCAGCATCACAGCCCCTGTAGACTGATAGTCGCGCTGGGTGCCTCCCCCGTTGATCATCGGGCGTACAGTGCCTCCATACAAGCTAATTTTAATGGGCAGCCCGGCACTTCCCGAGCCCTTGGGCCAGAGCTGGCCATTCCACACCCCGCCGGATTTGAACAGGATCTGGTCCCCCGGCTGAAACGTTGTCGCATTGACTTTGGAGAGCGATTTCCAGGCCGTGGCGGCGGAGGTGCCGCCCGATGAATCATTGCCGCTTGCGGAATCGACATAGTAAGTGGTTCCGGCAGCGTCGGCAGTTTGAACCGTCCCCAGTGTGAACACCAAGGATGAAAGTAATACAAGCGATAATACCAGCGTATAAACCTTTTTCACTTTTGTTTCCTCCTTATTCGGATAATCCCTTTCAGCAAACCGGCGTTATGACAAGCTCCTCCTTTCCGGGTGAAAGCCTCTTTGAGGCTCCACCAAAATGTTATACAAAAAACCCGCCCATACATGGAAAGGCAGGTTTCTGTACTAGCAAGGAGGTTTACTGCTGGCCTTGGTCTTGCAGTTCTTTTTGAATTTGGGTGTAGACCTTGTAGAGCTTCTCCGAATATTCATCCAGGGTCATTTGCTTGCTCATAATCGAGGAAATCGGTTTGTACACTTCGTCGCTGGCGTTGTATTTGCTTCCTTTGGCTACCGGCTTGAAGGAGCCGCTGACGGCTACCATTCCGCTGTCTACCGCTTTATAAATATTGTAAGTGGTCCCGGAAATATACTCTTTGACCAGATCGGGCGCACCATTGACCGCCATAACCCCTTTGGCTTTCTCCGCGTTCAGCTTGATGCTTTTTTCGCTGTACAGGTATTTCAGGAAGGCTTTGGCCAGCTCCGGGTTTTTGGCTTTTGCCGGAATAACCATCTGCTCTACCTGGGTAAGCGCCATCACCTTGCCGTCAGTTCCCAGGGAAGGCACTCCAAGGAAGCCGAATTGGAAGCCGTCCTCACGCGGCGCATCCTTCATTTCATCCTCAAACCAGGTGCCGTTCGGGATGAACAGGGATTTGCCTTGCAGGAAAGCGGTTTGGGATTGGGTGTGGTTGAGCGCAACCGTGCCCTTCATAAGCGCATTGTCTTCGGTGGCGATGGTCTCCAGCAGTCCCCACACCTTGGCATAGGTCGCACTCTTCCAGAATTCGGGGTCATAGTTGAAAAATTGATTCAAGGCCTCCTGGCCGCCGGCACTCGCAATCGCCGGAACAATCATTTCCTCCAGATATCCCGGATAGAGCCCCTGATAGGTGAACAGAGCACGGTTGTTTTCCTTAGCGACGGCATTATCCGCGAACAGCTCATCCCAGGTCTTGGGTGGTGCAATTTGTTTGGAATCGAATAAATTCTTGTTATACCAAAGTCCCATCACCCCAAAATTATAAGGGGCCAGATAAATTTTGCCGTCTCCATAAGGAGAAAGGGAGCTGGACGACAGCACACCGGGCAGAATTTGCATTTTGAGCGGTGTTCCCGCTTCTGTGACCGATTCAAAGACATCCGTCAAATCCAGAAGCGCCTTGTCCTTAACCAGTCCGTCCAGGATCGGCGTGTTGTCGCTTCCGGAGATATACATGAAGTCCGGCGGGTTCCCGGCAACGATTTTGGGACGGACCAGCTCGGCGATTTTGGGGCTTGCGGTAATGTTGATTTTGGTGCCCGGATGATCATTCATGAATTCGGCAGCCACACTGTCCCAATATTCACGGCCATAGCCGCCCTGGAATACGGCGATGTTCAGCTCGGGATTATCGAACGTTTCCCCTGCCGGTGCTGCGCTGGCCGAAGCCTCCGCAGTTGCTTCAGCCGCGGCTGAAGCAGAAGGAGCTGCATTGCCTTCATTATTAGAGCCGCAGCCGGCAAGCGGCACAGCCATGAGCACGGCTGCCGAGGCAAGGGCGGTCCATTTTTTTATCGACATCTTGATTGACCCCTTTCTGGTGTTGGATGTCTCTAATTATAGAATCGTAAGGGGCTGCTACATATTAACAAAAGAACGGAGGTTTATGGACGATTTTATGCATAAAGCTTACTTCTGATGAAAGAATATATATGAATTTCATGAAAACTAAATTTTCTTTTACTCCTTCTTAAAATTGTCCATTTTATCGCTCTGGATGTTCTTCACCGTCTTCGGGGCAACCCCGAACTTTTTTTTGAACAGACGGTTGAAATAAAACGGGTCCGGGATGCCCACCTCCATCGCCACCTGCTTAATTAAATAGTTGCCGGAGGACAGCATTTCATAAGCCCTCATCATGCGGATCTCATTGAGCCGGGTCAATATGCTTGAGCCTGTCTCGGCTTTGAACACCTGGCACAAATAGGGTTCGGAAAATCCGACATGCGCAGCCACCTCGGAAATAAACACCCGCTCGGAGAAATGCTTCTCCAGGTAGGCATTGGCCTGTCTGATTTCCTCCCGCATATACTTCTGGCCGGCATTCCTCCCGATTATATTCATTACTTCATCATACATGTCCTGGATAATGAGCATCAGCTGCGAGTCCGTACGGGCGGCTTCGATTTGCTGAACCCACCGGCTTTCGTTCCATGCCGCTTCCCTGCTGACAATGTTCGAATTGGCAATTCCCCATACGCCTCCGATGATCGCCCTCTTCACGGAACCAGGGGGAACGCGCAGTTCGGCGGCGGCCCGGATTAACATAGATGCGCTTTCAAGCCACAGGTCGATCTCGGTCCCGTCGGAGTGGCGCAGGCTGTCCTTCAGCTGATTCTCCAATGCCTTAAAATCACCGGCTTCTTCACCCTGTTCAGCAGAATTTCCATTAAATATGCCTTCCACCTGGTGCTTGCTGTAAAACGAAAGATAGTCTGCCGCCTTGTTCAGACTGATCTGCCCGGCAATCCCTTCATAAGCAGCCACAGGATTTCCGTAAATGATACAAATCTCCATATTGTAGTAGATTTTGCATAACCCTTGAATCCGCAGGGCCAGCTCCCCGGCGTCTGGAGAGCCGCCATTGGACGACGGGGCCGGGGACATAATCAGCATCAGAAACCGGTCCGGCTCCGTGGATACCACGTACAGGCCATGATTTCCGGGAAACAGGCCCTCTGCGATTTGATGAAGCGTCTCCCGATACCGTGAACCCCCTTGCTCCTGAGGGGAATGGTTAAGCATATGTATACAAAATGCGTAGGCACGCAGCGCCGGATGACCCGCAAACACTTCCTGCAATGCTTCTTTGCCGGCCTGTTCGCCATGGGTGACGATGCCGGAATCCATCTCCCTCAGCCAATCCTCCACCACAGCCTTTGTGTTCTTCTGTCCTGCTTCATGAAGAAGGCTTCGTTTACTGAGGTCATTTTTTTGATCCAGCTTGAGGGCGATCTCTTCCAGGGCAGCCATGAAATTTTCCGTTTTCAGCGTCAGCTTGAGCATATAGTCATGTGCGCCGCATCTCAGCGCTTCCCGGACCAGCTCAAAATCGTTATAGTTGCTGAGCACCAGCACTTCGCCGGCAAAAGAGGATTTCATCAGCAGCTTGATCAGCTCAAGACCGTCCATCTCACTCATTTTAATATCAGTAATCACAATATCCGGTTCGGTTCTCTGCACCATTTCCAGAGCAGCTGCCCCGTTCGCAGCAGAGCCGACGTATTCAAACCTGCTGTTATCCCAGCGGATCAGCGATTTCACTGCATGTCTTACGATCATCTCGTCATCCACAATCAGCACCTTGTACATATGCATCCTACCCTTCCTTCTTTTTCAGCGGCAGCCGGATGACGGTCATCGTCCCTTGGCCCGGCTCACTCCGGGTCAGCATTCCGTAAGGCTCACCGACATACATATGGATGCGCTCCTCCACATTCACAATGCCAATCCCCGAAAGCTTGTCATTGGAATGCCTGCGGTTCTGAACCTCCCTGAGATCGAAGCCTTTCCCATTGTCCGTTACGGTCAGCTGCAGGATGCCGGCCGCGCTGGAAATCTCCACGCTGATTTGGACCACACGGCCTTCGTCCCCTCCGGCATGGAGGATGGAGTTTTCGACAATGGGCTGGAGGATAAACCGCGGAACCAGACACTCATACAGCTCTTCCCGTTCCACCGTGCAATTTAGCTCAAAGGATTGGCCGTACCTGATCCGCTGGATCACCGCATAGTGCAGCAGATTATCGATTTCCTTCCGTAAGGGAATCATCTCATCCTGGTCAAGAATCGTATTGTGCAGCAGCTCGGACAGAGAGCCAATCCCCTCCTCGACCATGGTATTTCCGCTCATCATCGCACTCCATTTCAGAGAATTCAGCGTATTGAACAAAAAATGCGGGTTAATCTGTGCCTGCAGCATTTTGAGCTCGGCATCCCGTTTGCCCTTCTGCTCCAGCCCGACCTGATCAATCAGCCGTTTCAGCTGACCTACCATCTGGTCAATGGTTTCGGTCAGCCTGCCCATTTCATCCGGGGGCGTTTCGGAGGATAGGCTGAAATCCAGCCGGCCCAGCTTGATCTGCTTCGCATATTGCAGAAGCTCCCGCATGGGGGTACTGATGCTTCTGTATACCCACATGGCCATCAGGGTGGAGAGCAGCAGAATAATTACGCTGATGTACAGCAGGTTGCCCCGGATCTCCAGCAATTCCGAGACAATATACGTATGCGGAATCAGTCCGATCATATACCAGTCGGCGGAACGGATATACGTGTTCGTCACCAGAACTTTTTTGGCGTCCAGTTCCGTATAGAACGACTGATTGGCTTGGCCCCGGACTATTTTTCCGAACACCTCTTCCTGCTTGTAGCTTGAGCCCTGAGGAATATTGGGGTCAGCGGAGGAGACCACCGTACCGAAACCGTCAACCAGATATAACCTTCCCCCCTTCCCCAGGTCCACATGTTCATATGTATTCCGCGTAAAGACTTTTCCGTCGATTACGATGATCAGATAGCCGATTTTCTGATTCAGATTATCCGCTGAAAAAATCACCCGGCTGAGCGCAATCTTGTCGGTGCCGCGGTTCGAGCGCAAATAATTCCAGGTGGTATTGCCTTCGAACGGATTGATCCGCTTGATCGAATCCGCAATCTGGCTTCCGGGATACCACTCAAAGCCCAAATCAAATAAGGTGTCCATGCTTTCGGTCAACACGACCACATTGGACAGATTGCTGAGCCTGAATACCTGTTCACCCAGAACGTTGTTAATTTTGGTCTGGAATTCATTACGCTCATAATCGGTCATCGATTCCGCCTGCTTCAGCCCGTTCTGAAGCTCCTGGTTCACGATGATGGACTCGCTGAGCGTCTCATACTGGGCCAATTCCCGCGACACATTCACCGCCGATTCGGATAAGACCTGCATGGAGAATGCGCTCAGCTTTTCCGATATGGAATCCTCGTACCTGACATTGGAATAAAAGGTGACAAAAATGACGGGCAAAAGCGAAGTGATAAAAAATGCGCCGAGCAACCGGTTTTTAATCGAAAATCTTCGCAGATAAGAGGAGCGTTTACTTGCATGCGGCTTCGCACGTGGTATGTTCATGTTAACTATACCCCTTATTTTCGACTTTTCACGACATATTCCCTATCATTCTATCACATTAAAAAAACAGTAGGCAGCCAAGATCGCATCTTAAGCTGCATACTTAATCTCCATTTCACAAAAAATGTATTTTATAAAAATGTAATTTAGTGAAAGCATATGGACGGTATCACGTTCAAGCTCACTAACCAGATAAAGGAGAATTGACATGAAACTTAAAGAAACAACAAGTAAGATCCCGGTTAACCTTGATCCCAGACTGCAACGGGTAATTGCTTTTAATCAACGCAACCCGCAAGGTGCTGAGCGGCATGGATTCACCACAGAAGCAGCTGTCAAGGACGTGAATGAAATTGCGGTCATCGCAAAAGTTAAGGATATCGAAGCGTGGAAAAACCTGTCCGGCGTACGGCAAATTGCAGACCTGGGCAGTGTGCCTGAGGAACAGGAGAACGTCCGGCTCGTTACAGCACGGATTGCCGTCAATCAAATCGAGGAGATCCGCAAATCTCCGGTAGTTCTCAGCTTGAAGGCATCGCAACTGCTTAAGCCGCAGCTCTTTAAAACCATCGAAGAAACCAAGGCCCGGGCAGATCTGCTCCCACCAGATTCTAAAAGCAACGGCGGGAAAGGTGTAGTTATAGGTATCGTGGATTATGGATGTGACTTTACACACGAAAACTTTATCAATCCGGATGGGACAAGCCGCATCCTCAGCTACTGGGATCAGACCGCAATTGCCTCCAGGGACACTGAGTTCGGATATGGCAAAGTGTATTCGGGAGAGCAGTTGAACAGCGCTCTGAACGCCCCCGATCCGTTTGCAGCCTTGAATATCCCTGACCCTAAAAAAGAAGCTCCATGGCATGGAACTCATGTCATGGATACTGCAGCTGGCAACGGCAGAGGAACCCGGGAGAAAGGCGGGCCGGGTGTTGCTCCGCAAGCGGACATCGTTTTTGTGCAATTAAATGCCAATGATGTTCCTTGGATGGGAGCAGAAGCGGTGGAAGGAAACTTCGGAGGTTCAGTTCACCTGTTGGAGGCATTGCAATACATCTTCAAGTTTGCCGGAAATCAGCCGTGTGTCACCAATGTAAGCCTGGGCACAAACGGAGGCCCGCATGACGGTTCCTCCCTGGTTGAGGTTGGATTCGATACCCTCGTGAATGCTGCTTCCAATCGCGCGATCGTCTTGGCAGCAAGCAATTCTTATACCGACGGCATACACGCCAGCGGTACAATCAGACAAAATGAAGTGAAGGATCTCCACTGGATCATTGAACGAACAGACGTTACTTCTAACGAGTTCGAGCTTTGGTACGATAAGCAGGATGAATTCTCCTGCCAATTGATCGCTCCAGACGGGATAAATCTCGGGGAGATCAAGCTAGATACGAACCATCAAGTGCTCGGAGATCAGAATGAGATCCTGATCTTCATCTCCCACCGGAAACAAGATCCGAATAACAGTGATAATGTCATCAATATTTTCATGGAGAGCAATATGCCGCATGGGAGATGGACACTTAAACTGCGTGGTATAAACGTGCAATCCGGCAAATATCATGCATGGATTGAAAGAGATGATAACGGTCAATCCCATTTCGAGCAGCCACTGGATAATACCCATACCCTCGGTTCAATCTGCTGCGGCAAAAAATCCATTGTAGTAGGTTCTTACAGTGCAAAAGAGGCGGGCACACCGATTTCATTCTTTTCCAGCGCGGGTCCAACACGTGACGGGAGACAAAAGCCTGAGATTAGTGCGCCGGGCGGAAATGCTACCCGCAACAATTCTGTGCCTGTGATGGCCGCTAAATCCGGATCAAAAAATGATGTAACCGGGATGATGGGCACCAGTATGGCCGCCCCGGCAGTAACAGGCATTGTTGCCTTGATGCTGGCAGAAGCCATGGCACACGGCATTTCCCTAACAATTGAAGAAATTCATGAGATTCTCCGCAAATCTGCAAGACCTATGGCTGGCGGCTGGAATGACCGGTACGGCTTTGGCCGCATCGATGCCAATAAGGCTTTGCAATTGGTCGCCGCATTAACCCCGGTCCATTAAGACAAACTAAAGGGAGCCAACAATAATTGTTGGCTCCTGTTTTAATAGTAAACCAGAAGAAACCCCGATAGCGGAAGGTCTGGATTAAACTATGGCAGCAATTGAACGTTAAGGCTCTGCACCCGCAGCGGCAGCTCAGTCCGCAATAAGCCAGGTAACCTCCCGTCTCATGCTTAGCGGCGTATCCTGTGTAGGCTGGCCCACGCGGACTAGAAGCTGGATTGTTTCGCCGCCCGGAGCGTACTCCTTGTGAATCCTGGTGTATGGTTCTTTCATCTCAGGGTACTCCTCCAGCACCTGGCTTAAGGGCTGCATAACCAGGCCTTGCTCATGCCCGGCCAGAATAAGCCTGCTGTAGAGCATGCCCGCCTTGACCTGGCTCATGCGGCTGTTGTCCTTGCTGAGAATCATAACATAGGCTGGTGTATGGTCTGCTGCTTCCCGGGCCGCCTGGACGGCGATCTTGGTGGATGCCTTCTCGTTATTAAACGACGGGACGATCGTGATCATTCCCTGAAGCAAGTGCTTCTGGATTCCGGAGGTTCCTTGCCCCTCGAACGAGAACCCGTACCGGTACTTATTCTTCTGATATTCATTCGAACGGAAAATCCGCGCAGATTCCTCATTCATCCGCGCAAGTCCAGTCTCGATATCCGTGCCCTCCACTCCGTATTCTCCCAGCTTCTGCAGGCTCGCGGAATCCTCCAGAAGGGTTAAGGTTAATTCCTTATCCGTATTGGTCTGCTTCAGCCGCTCCGTCTGTTCCGTTGTCAGCGGGTCCGGCTTGTAGGCCATCCGGTTCGTATCCGGCAGAAACATGAAGCTGTACAGCGCATTCGCCCGAGGAGCGGCTTTTGCCAATGTAATCTCCGCCACCGCCTTCTGATCCATGCTCGCGCTTAAGTTCTGCTCATCGTATTCTCCGTCCGGGAAAAGCTTAATCTCCGCCGGATACCCCAGCTGATCACCGGCAACCTTCACGTATTCCAAAAAGGTCCCCTGCGAGACCAGGGTCTGCCGGGCAAAAGGGTCTGATTCCAACGCCAGCCGCGTATGATCTGTGTATAAAAAGAACTTCAGCGGATTCTGCTTGTCAAGGCGGATTGTCCAGGGCTGCATATTGTGCCCGTTCGCTGCAAGCAGCCCACAGGCAGCCACCTGCAGGCGCGGATCTTCAAATTGTCCGGCGTAGTCCCGCTTCCAGGGGTCCAGATAACTTGCTTTCTTGAATACCCCGCTGGCTGTGAATAACGTCCCAATAAGCAGCACGAACAGCACAATAACGGATAGAAGTACAGTCATTAATTTTTTGGCACGTTTGCTCATAGCTCTCTCCTTTGTACACTTCTAATTTTTTACACCCTACCCCCATTCAGCGCCAATGCCGTACGGGTTACAATGACAAGCCGCACATCCGGCTGGCCCAGACAGGAACAGCTGCATTCAGACAGGGGAAAGTGCAATCAGCCCATCGATGTGCTAACGTTAGAAGTGTACTCCGGGAGACAGCCTCCGGTGAGTTGATCTTACTTAAGCAAAGGAGAGTTATTCACCTATGAAAAGCATTGCTGTTTTTTGCGGATCGCGGGATGGAGCTTCACCTGTCTACAAGGAAAGCGCTCATGCGCTGGGAAAAGTGCTGGCAGAACACGGCATTACCCTGATCTACGGCGGGGCAACCGTCGGCCTCATGGGTGAGGTGGCGGACGCTGCTTTGGAAGCCGGCGGGGACGTAATCGGAGTCATTCCCCATTTTCTCAAAAGCAGGGAAATCGAGCACAAGCAGCTCACGGAGCTGATCTTGGTGGATTCGATGCATGAACGTAAACTAAAAATGTCCGAGCTGGCCGAAGGGTTCATCGCTTTGCCGGGCGGCCCGGGGACGATGGAGGAGTACTTTGAGATTTTTACGTGGGCGCAATTGGGCCTGCATCAGAAGCCTTGCGGAATATTGAATGTGCATCATTATTATGATCCGCTGATTACCCTGTTCGACCAAATGGCCCGGGAACAGTTCATGCTGGACAAACACCGGTCAATGGTCCTTACCGATGTCTCTCCTGAGGGCATGGTCCAGCAATTCCTGCATTATTCCCCGCCATCGGTCAAAACGTACCTCACGGATGAGCGTACCTGATGAGCCATATTTTACTGCGGTAAAAGGATATACCGGCCTATTCGAAGGTTTTTATCCTAAATAGGCCGGGTTCGTTGCGGCGGCCAGCAGTCTCCGGCTCTCACCTGGGATCAGCGGCCGCCATATTTCCGCGCGCCAAAAAGCACGTCTGGGCATCTCCTGCTCCAAATTCAGCCCGCCTTCCTCCTCCAAGATGAAACCATGTTCCCGTCCCTGGTCAGACCACAGCACTACCTCATCTCCGGCGAGCGCAGCCCCCCCAGATTTTTTTCTTTCTCCCTGTCTGCACACGAATTCAAAAGCACTTTTACCTCTCATTCCACCCATTTGCCCAACTACGCCCGATTCAAAAGCACTTTTACCTCTCATTCCCCCCATTTGCCCAACTACGCCCGATTCAAAGGTACTTTTACCTCTCATTCCACCCATTTGCCCAACTACGCCCAATTCAAAAGCACTTTTACCTCTCATTCCGCCCATTTACCCAACTACGCCCGATTCAAAAGCACTTTTACCTCTCATTCCTACGTCAGAGGGTGCCCCGTGCTTACCTATCTTTAAGTAAATAGCAAATTGTTCAGATGAGGCTTCATTTCAGTGAAAAGTAGCAAGAGGATTGAGGGCGTGAAGCCTATACATCCTTATATTTGCAAAAAAACGCAAAAAAGCGACTCTCCGGTAACGGGAGAATCGCTTCATCGCTGGCCTTTTATGGTTTTTAGAATGCAGTTGAACTGCACTTTTCAAATAGACAATCCGCGTCCGGGACAGCCCTTTGCCTTGTTGCGGATATCCTGTGTGCCGCCTTAGGCCAGCTTGACCAGGCTGTAATTCTTCTTGCCCTTGCGGATGATAATGAAACGCCCGCCGATGGCGTCTTCAGCAGTCACTTCCACGCCGATGTCAGTAACGCGCTCCCCATTGAGCGAAATCGCTCCTTTGGTGATATCTTCACGCGCCTGGCGCTTGGACGGCTCAATGCCCAGATCGACCAGCCAATCCACGATATTCTTCGAATCCTTGCCGGATGTGTAGGTCGGCATTTCCTTGAAGCCTTCCTCGATCTCCTCCGCAGTAAGGGAGCGGATGTCTCCGCTGAACAGGGCTGCGGTAATACGCTTCGCCTGTTCCAGCAGTTCCTCGCCATGCACGAACCGGGTCATTTCTTCGGCCAGCGCCTTCTGCGCTTCACGCTTATGCGGCTCGGTCTGTACCTTTTCTTCCAGCGCTGCAATTTCCTCCCGGGTCAGGAAGGTGAAGTATTTGAGGTATTTCACCACATCACGGTCATCGCTGTTAGCCCAGAACTGGTAGAACTCGTAGGGGGTGGTTTTCTTTGGATCAAGCCAGATCGCGCCGCCTGCGCTTTTGCCGAATTTGGTGCCGTCCGATTTGAGCATCAGCGGGATGGTCAGGCCGAACACCTTGGCGTCCGCCCCTTCTTTTTTACGGATCAGGTCCAGTCCGCTTGTGATATTGCCCCATTGGTCAGAGCCGCCGACCTGCAGCTGCACATCCTCATGCTGGTACAGGTGCAGGTAGTCCAGTGACTGCAGAATCTGGTAGGAGAATTCGGTGAACGAAATCCCGCTGTCCAGACGGCTGGAGACGACATCCTTGGCAAGCATGGTGTTGATGCTGAAGTTTTTGCCATAATCTCTCAGGAATTCGATGACATTAATCTTGTGGGTCCAGTCATAGTTGTTGACCATGCGGACCTGATTGTCGCTTTCGGTCACAAACAGCTTTTTCATCTGCGCTGTCAGGGCGTCTACATTGGCCTGCACCTGCTCCAGCGTCTGGAGGGAACGCTCACTCTGGCGGCCGCTTGGATCACCAATCGTGCCTGTTGCCCCGCCGATCAGGATCACCGGACGGTGTCCCGCGAGCTGGAAGCGTTTCAGCACCATAAAGGGAATCAGATGTCCGATATGCATGCTGTCGCCTGTAGGATCAACACCGCAATAAAGTGATACTGACTTGGTATTCGTTAATTCCCGCAGCCCTTCTGCATCTGTCTGCTGGTTGATCGCGTCCCGCCACAATAGCTCATCGATAATGTTCAACATGCACAGCCCCTTTTGTTTGTTTTGTTATCACTTGGTATTCATTGAACAGCAGTCAGCTTACCGGGTTGCACGAATTCCGGATTTCGGCAACAAAAAATCGCCCCTTGTCTATTCGACACAGGGACGATTGAAATTAACCGTGTTACCACCCAAATTGCACAGACAGCTGATGTAGCATGCCCGTACCACTCTTCCGCGAGTTATCGTTCGCTTAGCTCCGCTTGGCATTACCCAAGATACTCCCGAGATGTAATTCGCAGTCCATTTGTATGTACCGGGTTCCATCACCCCCCGGCTTTCTGTGAACAGGGACAAGTCTGCTACTGGCTCGTTCAATGTATACCAACTATAAGATTACAGAAAGTATAGCCGCTTCTAAAATAGTTGTCAATGCAGAAGGACGCTCTTTTGATGACTGTGACGACTGTGACGGTGAATCCTTTTTATAGCCAATATAGTAATGAAGAGGAGTTTAATAGCAAATATTTCATTATTAAAAGGAGTGTTACTCAAATGCAGCCTCGAGCAGACAGAACGATTTTCACAGGAAAGCGTGGCAAGGCTATTATCGCTTTACCGCCATGGACTTAATATACCGTTTCTGCCTAAAACTTGCCTAAAGCTGCAAATACACTTATTAACATCTAATTCCGCCCTATTGCTTCCGGATAAGATACCGCTATACTGTACAATAACAGCACAAGCAACACCGTGAAGGAATAGACCTGGCAGAAAGGAGGAGTGGACAATGACAGAGCAGCAGCTTGAAACCCGCGCTGCACCTGAAGAGAGTACCAATAATCATCAGGTGCAGATCGCTGAGATCATCGCCCAGACGGAGAAGATTACACTTACCGACGGACGCCATTCAACAGTCATCCCGTATCTTTCGATTTCCCGCAACACCCGGCAAACTCCGCTTATCCCCAGTGTTCTGTCGCCTTCCTTTTGTCTGATCCTACAAGGCCGGAAGAAGCTGCACTGGGGCACGAACAGCCTTGAATATCTGCCTGGAGACTATATCGTATCCATGATCCATCTGCCTTCCTTCGCCCAGATTGCCGGGGCAACGAGGGAGACGCCTTATATTGGTCTGCGTATTGACATCACTGCACAGGAAATCGCCTCTGTGATGATGCAGGCCGGGATTAGTATGAAGCCCAGAGATCAGAAGCTAAGCGCCGCCGCCTTCTTCGGCAAAGCCGATGCTGAGCTCCTGGAGCTGTTCAGCCGGCTGCTGAAGCTTGCTGTCAACGGCAACCTCCGGGAAGCCGGTTATCTGTCCGGTCTCCTCAAACATGAGATGATTTTCAACCTGCTGTCCGGAGATTATGGACATTTATTCTTTCAGGAGGTACTCTTTGATCAAAAAGCCGGCGGTGTAGGCCAAGCCATTGAATGGATTCATCAGAATTACGCCCGATCCTTCACTGCCCGGGAGCTTGCCGAAGCTAATAATATGAGTGTCTCCGGCCTGCATCATAAGTTCAAAGCCGTTACAGCGATGAGCCCCTTGCAGTATCAGAAGCAGCTCCGCCTTCAGGAAGCCAGACGCCTTATGCTGAGCGGTTCAATGGATGCGACCACCGCCGCACTGGAAGTGGGCTATGAAAGTGCATCGCAATTCAGCCGGGAATACCGGAGACTGTTCGGCCTCCCGCCGCGGAGGGATATCCAGGCTGTGCGCAAAAGTATCGAAACAGGCGAAATCTAGCAGCAGATTTGGGAAGTCTGCCGTCCCGAAGTATACTATAGAAGCTGTTCCCGTCTATCACTATCAGCAGACTGCAGCTATGGATGTATAGCTTGCACCCCTGCCAGAAAGAGGTTAACCACATGTCGTTGTCTTCTTATCCCGCTTATGATGCTCTGGGGCTGGCTGCCCTTGTCCGGGCACGTGAAGTCTCATCCCGCGAGCTTGTGGAAACAGCCTTCGCCCGGCTGGATAAAGTGAACCCGCTCCTCAATGCGGTGGTGCGCACCCGCCGGGAGGCTGCGCTGAAGGAAGCGGGTGAGATGCCTACAGGTGACGGTGACACATCACGGCCCTTTGCCGGTGTCCCTTTTCTGCTGAAGGATATCTCCCAATCGGTCGGCGGAGAACTGCTGACCTCAGGCGCCATGCTAATGAAGGACAATATTGCCAAGCGGGACTCCAATTATGTGGCCCGTATCCGCCGGGGCGGCTTTATTCCGCTGGGACATACCAATACGCCGGAGTTCGGACTCAAAAACATTACCGAGCCCCTGCTCCACGGGCCGGCACGCAATCCCTGGAATCCGGCCTATTCACCCGGCGGCTCCAGCGGCGGAGCCGCTGCTGCAGTTGCTTCCGGTATTGTCCCGGCGGCCGGAGCCAGTGACGGCGGCGGCTCGATCCGCATCCCGGCCTCATTCACCGGCCTGTTCGGGCTGAAGCCTACACGCGGCCGTACGCCTGTAGGCCCCGGAATCGGCCGCCAGTGGCAAGGCGCGTCCATCGACTTCGCACTGACGCGGTCCGTGCGAGACAGTGCAGCGATGCTTGATCTGCTGCAGGTGGTGCAGCCTGAGGCTGCTTTTCAGACCCCGCTGTATCCGGGGGTCTATCTGGATGATCTGCTGAAGCCTGCGCAGCGGAAGCTGCGGATCGCATACACCACCGCCTCGCCGGTGGGAACACGGGTATCTGAAGAGGCCGTGCAAGCCGTGCTCAAAACTGTAAAGTGGCTGGAATCAGAAGGTTATGAAGTAGAAGAAAAGCTGAGTCCGGTAAACGGGGTGAGGCTGATGGATAACTACTACACGATGAATGCCGGAGAAGTATCGGCGATGTTCCTGTCCCTCGAGAGCGGAATGGGCCGCTCCATAAGGGCGGATGAAGTGGATATTGTCACCTGGGTGCTGGCTGAAGCCGGCAAACAGGTCTCGGCGGCAGAATTCGTGCACAGTCTGCATGAATGGGACGTGGCCGCTGCGCAAATGGCGGCGCTGATGGACCGTTTCGATCTGTATATCACGCCTGCGAATGCGGATTCCGCACCGAAAATCGGGGAGCTGACCCAGACTCCTGCGGAAATTCAGCAGCTGCTGGAGGTCAGCAGACTGTCCAAAGAAGGGCAGCGGCGGATGATCTACGAGATGTTCGAGCTCAGCCTCACATACACCCCCTTCACCCAGCTGGCGAATCTGACCGGACAGCCGGCGATGAGCGTTCCTGTGCATCTCACACCGGAGGGCCTCCCGATCGGCGTTCAGGTCATGGCCTCCAAAGGACGCGAGGACCTGCTGCTTCAGCTGGCTGCATGTCTGGAGCAATCGCCGCTGTGGGTAGGGATGCAGGGGAATCCGATGTTTGCCTGATTGGTTCTGCTTCTATTGATCTGTTTCTATACATCATCAAATAAGGGTCGCAGACAGCATGATTATAGCTGCCTGCGACCCTTGGCTGTATTTCTGACTGCCAGGTTCCGCACAGAATGCTTATCAGCAAATGTTTTAGCGCACATCCGCTGTTCTCCATCATTTCACCATCAGCCGCAGGCACTTCATATTCGAACACCCGTAACCCGCAGCTTCATAAAAATGCAGCGCCCGCGCGTTATCCGCATCGGCAAGCAGCGTGATCCGCAGAAATCCGTTCTCTCTGGCGTAGGCCACAATTCCGTCCATGAAAAACCGGCCGCTGCCCTGCCCCCGCTCTTCAGCCGCTATAATGAAATCCTCCAGCATGATCACCGGCCCGCCTTCAAAGGTGCTGAACGTAAACACCAGATTCACCATACCGGCTACCTTGTCCCCGCGTTTAAGCAGCAGCAGCTGGCCCCGGTCCGTATGCTCCAGAATCAGCCGTAGTCCCGCCCTCTGCTTATCCAAGTTCACGGCACCAGCAAAATCCCGCTCCATCCCGAACAGCTCCTGCAGCAGCTGGCACATTTCTTCCAGGTGTTCTGCCCCGGCTTTGGCTATTGTCAGCACAGCGCAATCCCCCCCTTCCATCCTAATATCCATTGGCTTAAGTCCCTGATGATGGGAATGCCTCGATGTTAGACCACCTGCATCCAGCTTAATTGATTTCCGGCGTTTTTCACTGTGACTTTCCCCCCGCAGGGGATGGATTGCGGATCAACGATAAAGCGTTCTCGAAGGAACATACCAGGTTGATTGCATAATGTACAACAGAATGTGAGTAAAAGGCTCACAAATCACATTCTATTGTATTTGATGCAGCAGAATTTGGGAAATACGGCCGATATGGGCTGAAAATCGAAATTCTAATGTACGAAATGCAACAGAACTTGTCAATGGAGTCTTCTCCCTTAATTCAACTGTACGAAATGCAACAGAATTCTTGCTTCGCTCAGCGCAAACGGAATTCCCGTGGAGTCTGGCCGGTCTGGCGGTGAAAGAGGCGGGAGAAGTAATGGAGGGAGCTGAAATGGTATTTCGCAGCAATCTCGGTAATGCTCAGCGGGCTATGCAGCAAATCTTCTTTCGCCCGGTTAATCCGGAAGCGGTTCATATACTCCACAGGCGAGACTCCGGTGGATCTCCGGAACAGCTCAAAGAAATGCCCTCTGCTCAGGTGCAGGCTGTTATAATATGCCTCCAGCGGCTTTGGTACATCATGCAGCAAATCCTGTTCCATCTGCTCCAGCAATCCGCTGATCCTGCGGTCCGGAATCGGCTGGTCCCTCAGCAGCAGATGCAGCAGATCATCGACAAACTCCTGAAAATTACGCTGGATGGTCAGATTGCGGATGAAGGTCTGCTCATTGTCGAAATCTCCTGCCTTGTAGAACTTCTGAAACCGCTCTGTCCACACACGCAGCAGACCTACATCTATAGATTGCGGAAGCGGATACGGGAAAAGAGGACCCAGCATCTCCTCCTGCAGCTGCTCCGGCTTATAACAGATCGGACAGGCCCAGTCAAAGCGGCCTTCCCGGTCCACATGTTGCCAGTCGAAGTAGCAGCACAGATGGACCATCGGTTCTACAGCGTCTCCCTGCCACTCATGAAGCTGCCCGGGCGGAAGATGGATCAGCATTCCCGGACTTACCCGGAGCGTCTGCCCGCCGGTCAAGAGGATGCCGTACCCCTCGCTGATCAGGTAGACCGAGCTCATATAGCAGATTCTCGGGGAGCTGGATTGTCCTTTGGCAAAGGGATAACGGGTAGCCAGATAGACATATGGATGTATTGCGGAAAAGTTCATACCGGCTCCCCTTCCCTCTGCAGCCGGTTATTCTGTACCGCCGGAAGCCTGCGCGGCTTCAATGGCAGCAGCAAGCTCCTCATAGGAGGCCGTCTGCAGCAGTTTGCCGTTCACCATAAACTTCGGAGTTCCGTTCACCCCGTAATTCCCCGCTGTCTTGAAGTCCTCTTTGACCGGAAGCATGTACGTATGGTCCTGCAGATCCTTGGCGAAGCGGTCATAATCGATGCCGCTGATATTGCCCTTCACAAAATCAAGCATAAATTGCGGTGTAGCCCAGATCTTCGTCTCATCCCCCTGCTGATCGTACAGCTTGCTCATAAACTCCCAGAATTTATCGTTATCCTGGGCAAATATAGCTTCTCCGGCACTGGCAGCCATAATCGAATCACGGTCAATGAAGGCGAAATTGGTGAAGAACAGCTCTGCCTTGCCGGTATCAATGAATTCCTGTTTGAACTGCTCAAAATAGGTCTCCTTCCACTTCTTGCAGGCAGGGCATTTGAAATCGGCAAATTCGATCACCTTGGCTTTGGCTGTGCTGCTGCCCAGATGCGGCTGCTTCTCATATTTCAGACCGTTCGCATCGAAGTCCCCGCGGATTTCTGTATAATTGGGCAATCCGTCCAATCCGCCAGCCGCCTTGGACCGGGTCAGGAATGTCACAGACAGGGCGATCACCAGTACACTGATTCCAATAACCGAGACTGCGAACCCGAAACTTTTCTTTGTTTGTTTTGCCTTCATTTTAGCCATCGCTGTTTATCCCCCTAGATAAAATAGACACCGCTTATGATAGCGCTTTCTGACCTGAATATAAGCCGTCGCCTGCTCACCGTAAAGGTACATTTGCGGCAGCACCGTACCTTTCCCCCGTTCAAGTCTGGCATAACAGCCCGGCATCAATTCACCCGCCGATCGTGCAACAACCGGACCTTCCGCTAAATACTTTCCGCAGGGAATCGCCTACGATTTATGCAGGCAAATCATACAGACAGTTCAGCGCATCTGGAAGTATAAGGGCGTACAAACTTGGAGGAGGTACAACAATTTGAAAAAAACTAAGGTATCATCGGTGGAGGTGGAGGCGGAGGTGACGGATGCAGCGGAAACGGGACTGGCAGCGAAAATGGGATCGAATGCAGGATCAGGATCAGCATCTGATCATATAGCAAGCGGTGAGGTTCATGCCCGGGGGCAGGCCGGGCGGCATAATATTTCCTTTAAGGGACCGGCGGCGGATTTCTTCGAGGGGGCGCTGCTGGGTAACGGCGGGCTTGGTGTGGTGGTGACCACCCGGCCGGATGCGGTTATGCTTCACTTCGGACACAATAATGTCTGGGATATCCGCATTGCCGAGCATCATACAGAAGAGATAATGACTTTCCAGGAAGTGTACGGCCGCTTAGCCGCGCTTCCCGCTGATCTGCCGCAGCTTTCGGACAACCCGTGGTACCGGGAATACTGCGAAATGGCCGGAGGCAATTACAGCAAATCTTATCCGCGCCCGATGCCCTGCGGCTCGCTGCTGCTCCGGTTTGACCGGCGCCGGGCTGAGGTGCTGGGTCACACTGTTCATATCGCTGAGGGACGCTGCACGGTTGATTTTCTGGTCGGCGGTGAACCGGCGGTGCTCGAGCTCTTCGTGGAGATGGAGCAGGACCGGCTGTGGATGTCCGTAACAGAAACGGCGACCGGTGCGCAGATCCCGTTGTTCCACGAGGCCAGGCTAATCCCTGATCCCAAGACGCCTCAGGAATTCCCTCCGGCACATTGGGAATGCGATGCTGCGGCTGGCCGGCTGTCTTTTACACAAGTTCTGCCGCACATGGAGTTTCCCGCTTCGCCCTATATTCCGCATGAGCGGGACAAGGCCTTCCGGCTGGCGCTCCGGCTTCCGGGGGCAGAAATCATCAGCGGAGGTGACATATCCCGCCTGGATACTGGCAGGAACTCCGGCGGGTTCCTGGCCTGCGCAGAATTGCGGGAGGGCTTCGCAGCGCTGATAGGGCCTGACAGAGCGGGCGTTGGAGTTGCAGATTCGGAGGATGCCGGGCCTGGGACCGGAGCCGGACTCGAATCTGAAGCTGGCGTTCACCTAAGTACTGACGTTGAACCTGTAATTGGAGCTCTTACTGAGTCTGGAGCCCGGGCCGGAGCAGAATCACTAACGGATGCTGATGCAGTTGATGATATGACCGCACCTACACGCTCCCGGTACGACTACGCGCTGGCACAGACCCGGGAAGCATGGCGGGAATACTGGGGACATTCCTTCGTCGCCTTGGAGGATGCATTCCTGGAGCGGATCTGGTACCGTAATCTCTACTTCCTGAATTGCTCCGTCAAGGCGGGGATAACCTGCCCTGGCCTGTTCGCCAACTGGAGCTACGGTTCCATCGGCTCGGAATGGCACGGAGACTACCATATGAATTACAACACGCAGCAGCCGTTCTGGGTGACGTTCTCCAGCAACCATCTGGATAAGCATCTGCCTTATGTAGACATGGTAGAGCATGTACTGCCGGTTAGCCGGCAGTGGGCGCGGGACTATTACGGTCTGCCCGGTGCCTATTTCCCGCATTCAGCCTATCCTGTAGAAATGAGCATGATGCCTTACCCTGTTCCCCATTGGGGCTGGGAAATATGTGAGACCCCATGGACTGTACAGAGCTTATGGTGGCATTATCTATATTCCATGGATAAGGAATTCCTGCGCAGCCGCGCTTTCACGCCCATCAAGGAAGCCGTCCTGTTCATGACGGCCTATATGCAACGTCCCGAAGCGAACAGGCATCTCCGGGAGGACGGCTGTTATCATATTTTCCCGACTGTGGTGCCCGAGCTGTATGAAATCACCCCGGGATTTGCCCGCAACAGCGATTGCCTGATCGATCTGACACTGACCAAATTTATCTTCCGGGCATTCATTAGCGCCTGTACAATTCTGGGTGAGGCTGAAGCTGAAGCAGCCCTGCTTACAGAAGTTGAGGATATCCTGAATCACTTCCCGGAGTATCCGGCAGCCGGATCCGCTGACGGCCGTGTATTTGTATCCGTGGAAGGCGAAGACCCGGAGACCGTCTACAACGTTCCGGTTCCGCTGACCACGGTCTTCCCCGGCGAGGAACATGGTCTTCATTCTCCGCCCGCGGCTTATCAGATTGCGGTAAATACTTACCGGAATCATCTTAATGAGGGCGGGAATGAACTGGTGTTCCAGTCCCTGGCCGGAGCCCGGCTCGGCATCCTTGATCTGGAACGCTTCAAGCGGCAGATCTCCTACTGCCTGCTGCCGAACGGCACCTGCACAGATAAAGTGCTAATGAGCGGCGGACGTTATTCCGATACAGATGACTTCAGCTACATGGCGCGGATGGGCATCTGGTTCGAGAATTTCGCACTACCCGCCGTCATCAACGAGTGCCTGCTGCAGAGCTATAACGGAGCTCTGAGGCTGTTCCCCAACTGGCCGTCACATCAGAAGGCAGAGTTCCACACGCTTCGCGCCACGGGCGGCTTCCTCGTCAGCGCCGCCATCGAGGCGGGCGAGGTGCAGTGGATCGAAATTACCAGTGAAGCGGGAGGCCCCTTATCGTTCTACATTCCTTGGGAAGCAGGCGCGGTATGCACCGGCTCTTCCGGCAGGGTACGGCAGTTCGGCGGGGCAACCGGCGAAGCGGGCACCAGGGCAATCGGCGGAGTAATCGGCGGGGCGGTCGGAGTGCTCCCGACCACGGCGGGAGAACTTATCCGCATCACTTCAGCAAGCGCTATGTAAACCCAAGAAGAGTCGCCCTTCCCACATCTCCGTGGGCAGGGCGACTCTTCTTCAGAGGGAAGCTTAACTTACCTTTAGCTGAATCCTGAACCGCTCTTACGCCTGTCTCTTCAATTGAATCAGCTGGCTGGCATAATCTCCGCGCAGAGTAAGCGGCAGACCGATATTCATCAGATTGGAGCCATGCCACGGCGTATCTGCTGTCCCCGCTCCTCCCGCCACGGCATAGACCGCATCCGGCTGCAGCCCCTGCAGGCAGATCCGGGTCACCCCGGAGCCGAAATACTGTGCCTGCTGAAAAGCGAAGACGACAATTTCCTGCTGATCCCGGCTGATATATTGATACGATGCAAGGTCTCCTTCTTCGAAGGAGGCCAGCCGGTACAGGCTGCCTTCGGATATCACATGCCGGATCTCCTTATACAGCTCCACATATTGTCCGGCTTCGGACCGTTCCTCCGCAGTCCAGCGGCCAATATTCGCTCCGATGCCAAGACCGCCCAGCATCGCGCTGTGAAAGCGGAAGGACAGCGGCAGGCTGCGGCCATTCATGCCATGGGGCGACTCTGTTACCCAGCACATCATCACGGAGGGGCTGTAGGCATACGAGAAGCCCTCTTGAATCGTCAGCCGGTCGCGGGCATCCGTGTTGTCACTGATCCAGACCTGATCCGCGAAGCGCATAATCCCGAGATCAATCCGTGCCCCGCCGCCGGCGCAAGTCTCGAATTCAACTTCAGGGAAACGGTGTCTAAGTTCCGCCCAGATTTCATACAGATGCTCGACGTGCCTAACCCAGACCGATTCGCCTTCATGCGCCTGGAGCGGGATATTCCCGGGCTCCGTAACCGTCCGGTTCATATCCCATTTAATGAAGGAAATATCATAGGTATCCAGCAGCCGGGTCATGAAATCAAGCACGAACGCCTTCACCTCCGGCTTGCCCAGATTCAGCAGCAATTGATTGCGGAGCAAGGTACCTTCCCGTGTCGGAAACTGGTAGACCCAGTCCGGATGCTGGCGGTATAGATCACTGTCCGGGTTAACCGATTCCGGCTCCACCCACAGGCCGAAATCCATGCCGAGTCCGTTGACCTCTTCGATCAGCTCCTCCAGCCCTCCCGGGAATTTCTCCGGGTTCACGGTCCAGTCCCCAAGACCGGCGCGGTCGCTGCTGCGTGCGCCGAACCAGCCGTCATCCACCACGAACCGCTCCACCCCAAGTCCTGCAGCGACTCTCGCCAAGGCCTTCTGGTCCTCCACTTTTACCGCAAACTCAGTGGCTTCCCAGGAATTGTAGAGCACCTTGCGGATTCGGGAGCCGGGAAGAATGGTCTGACTTTGGTAGCGGTGCAAATTCCGGCTCATGGCCCCGAACCCGCCGGAGACGAAGCCGCCTATAAAGGCTGGCGAAGTGTAGCTCTCACCCGCTTCCAGGGTAAACGCGCTGTCAAAGTCATTGATTCCGCCGACGATGCGAAGCTGGCCAAAGGCCGATTTCTCCAGCACCATTTTCCAGTTCCCGCTCCAGGCCAGCGCACCGAACCATACATTACCCGAGGTCTCATCCGCTTTCCCGTTGTCGATGGCGAACCAGGGATTGGCATGCGGCCCCGTAAAGCCTTGTCTGGACTCCAGCACCTTCTTGCCTTCGGTCAGCGGCTGGGTTCTCAGCTGGTATTCCCCGGCCCACCGGCCCGTGACATGCGTCAGACGGTAAGCCGGAAGACCCGGGAGGGACCAGGCTGCGGCCATCACCTGGTCGATCCGGACGGAGTCCTCCCCCTCGTTATACACGGTGACGTACCGTTCCAGCACATCATATTCCCCGGCCGGCTTGTAGCTGATTTCCACACGCAGCGGGTAATGGGCATCTCTCAGACGGAGAACCAAATGATGATCTCCAATGATTTCGTAACCCTCATACCGTAATTTCAGATCACGTACCCCGTCGGCGAACCTCACCTTCAGGCAGGGTTCCGTGTAATTGCTGCCGCCCCAGCCGCCATATTCCTCCATGTTGCGGTTCAGATCGGGATCGAAGGAGCTGTGGCTGCGGAGGGCAAGCTGACCGGCGCATTCCCGCGCCTCTACCGGGTTACCCCAGTAAAGATGCTGAACCGTCCCTTGTTCATTAATCCCAAAGAGATAAGAGGAATGCTTCATGCGAATCTCAAACAACCGTTCCTGCTCCAGCACTGCAATGGACAAATCAGACACCCCTATTCTTCATGTGAACCTAGCCTTTGACTGCACCGGCTGCGATCCCTTTGATAATAAATTTCTGCATAATCAGGAAGAAGACAATCACCGGAATCATGCCCATTACGGCATAGGCGAAGGCCAGATTCAGATCGCTGCTGTACTGCCCGAAGAAGAAATACTGCTGCAGCGGAATGGTCCGGTATGCATTGTCCTGCAAATAGAGCAGCGGCAGCAGAAAATCATTCCAGATATATAAAGCATTGAGCACCACTACAGTTGCGGTTACCGGCTTTAGCAGGGGAATAATGATCCGCATAAAAATTCCGGGGGTGGAGCAGCCGTCAATTGTGGCCGCCTCTTCAATCTCCCGGGAAATCTGGCGGATAAAAGCCGTATAGAACAGTACGCCCATCTGGACGCCGAAGCCGCCGTAGATCAGAATAATTCCCCAATGGGTGTTCAGCATGTGAAGCGATTTGCCGAGCTTGTACAAGGGCAGCATGGTCACCTGGAACGGAATCATCATGCCGGACAGGAACAATAGAAACACGATATTATAGAACGGTTTATTGCGCCTTGCGATCGAATAGCCCGCCAGCGCGGATACGAAAACGATCAGCACCACAGAAAGTCCCGTAATGATCAGGCTGTTGCTGATGGCAATGGGGAACTTCGAGGTCTCCCAGGCATGCGAGTAATTCGCCAGATTCAGGCTGGACGGCAAGCCGTAGAAGGAATCAAAGGTCTGCTTGGCGGTTTTGACCGACATCAGGACCGCTATATAGAGCGGGAACAGGAACACCAGCGCAATAATCAAAATGAGTGCGAACACGAGAGTTTTTGTTTTTTTCATTAGAGCTCCACTTCCCGTCTTCTAGAGATGGACATTTGCACCACGGTAACAATGACCAGGATCAGGAAGAACATCATGGATAATGCCATTCCGTATCCGCCCTGGAAGGAAGAGAACGAGGTTCTGTAAATGTAGGTGGACACAACCTCCGTAGAGAAGCCGGGGCCGCCATTGGTAGTTACATACACCAGGTCGAACACCTTCAGGGAGCCGGTGAGCACGAGCAGCAGATTGATCGTTACCGAAGGGGCCAGCAGCGGCAGCGTGATATGCCGGAAGGACTTCCACGCCCCGGCGCCGTCGATTCTTGCGCTCTCGCTCAGTTCGGGCGGAATTCCCTGAAGACCGGCGATATAAATGATCATCGGCGAGCCGATGCCCTGCCACAGCGCGACAAGAATCAGCCCGAACAAGGCATGATCGGGATTGCCGAGCGGACTTGAAACCTCAAGCCCGAAATGGCTGAGCAGGCTTGGAATTCCCGTGCTGTAGTTATAGCTCCAGATGAATCCCGACAGCACGATGGAGATCACGCTCGGCAGGAAGAAGATCGTCCGGAACAGATTGCGCAGCGGCAGGAACGTATCAAGCACCAGTGCAAGCACCAGCGAGATGACATTTACCAGAAGCGTAAGAAGGATTGCATATTTGAACGTGTTCCACAGAGCCCCCCAGAAATCGGGGTCCTGATAGGCTTTCACGTAATTATCCCAGCCCACAGATGCAAACGTATTCGAAACGCCATCCCAATTGGTAAAAGAATAGCGGCCCCCCATCATCAGGGGAATCACCACCGCCATCACAAACAGAACTATTCCCGGCAAAATAAAGAGTACGTACCACATTTCTTTCCGCATGGCCCGTTGCAGATTTCCCATAAGTCTCCTATCCTCTCTTAGAGACAGAACGAAGGCACAGGCAGTTCCCCCGTGCCTTCGTTCCGCTTCTTGTTTTCTACTGGGCGCTATTTATTGGTTTTTACTCAACCAGTCGTCCATGTCGGCGATAATTTGATCCGGTGTAATCTTCTTGAAGAACAGCTTCTGCAGGTTCTGGTCAAATTGTGCCCGCCAGTCAATGGTGGTCTTCGCCAGGTAGAGCTGAGAGTCATAGGTTTGCCCATTATCGAAGTAGGGCTGAAGATCTTTGATGGCCGGAGCGATGTCAGTGGAGGTGCCCTTCACATAGCTCAAGGATTTGATGTTCTCTACCCAGGCGTCGCCGCCCTCCTTGCTCGACATGAATTCCAGGAATTTCATGGCAGCTTCTTTATGCTGCGAGCTGCTGCCGACCGCGAGGGAAGCATCCGCGTTGAAGTCCAGTTTATTCAAGCTCTCGTCGTTGCTGAACGGGTACGGGAAGTAACCCAGATCATTGTTGTACAGCTCGGGGTTCTTCTTCTCGATATCCGGCAGCGGCCAGGTTCCCATGTACATCATGCCTACGTCGCCCTTGGCGAACAGGTCCACCACGCCGTTGTAGTCTACGCCGAGCTGATCCTTGTTGCCCAGCTCATACAGCTTCAGGGCATGCTCCATGGTGGTTTTTACCGCAGGGTTGTCGGCGAATTTCGCCTCTCCGGTTTCGATCTTCTCGAAAAAGTCAGGCTGGCCGGCAACCAGCGCTGAATTGCTCGGCAGGTCGCGGGTATCCCACATGGTGAGCGTCCAGGCATCCTTCCAGCCCAGCGCAAAGGCAGTCTTGCCGGCGGCCTTGATCTTCTCACCGGCTGCGATCATCGCATCATAGGTTCTTGGAACCTCAAGCCCCAGCTCCTTGAAGATTTTCTTGTTATAAAACACGGCAATCGGGTTCGCATTCAGCGGCATGATGTAGTTCTTGCCATCGGTTGCCTGGCCCTTGACCACGCTTTCATCAAAGTTATTCAGAAAAGGCTGGCCGGTCAGGTCCGTCAGATATCCGCCGTCCGCGAACAGCTGCGTATTGAATCCGGCATTCAGGGTGAAGACATCAATCACGTCGCCGCCTGCCAGCTTCGTCTTCAGCAGGGTGTAATAATCATCGTATTTGACCGGCTGAACCTCCACTTTAATGTTCGGGTTCTCGCTTTCGAACTGCTCGACAATTTTGGCGATCTGATCGGTGAAATCGCTTTTGAAATGCATAAACTTGATCGTAACCGGTTCCTCAGACGCGGTATCCGCCCCGTTCGCCGGCTCCCCGGCGTTCGCGTTATTCGCGGTATTCGAAGTATTGGTGCCGCTTGCATTCCCTTCGGCATTCCCGCCTACGGGCGTGTTATTGTTCCCTCCGCATGCGGCCAAGATGAAGCTCAACATCAGTACGCAAAGCCCCAGCGACATAAATTTTTTCAATCTGTTGTCCCCCTCTGATCTGGTTTCTTAGGCGATGGACGATAATTCCGTTGTCCTGCTTCTATCGTAAAGATTTCAGGGAGATCCCGGAATAAAATAAATGGTGGGGCTGATGTTCAATTTTTTGTCCTCAGCTTGGCTCCGGGTGCATTTCCCGGTATTCGGAGGGGGTCTGCCCCGTGCTCTTCTTGAACACCTGGCTGAAGTACCGCTGATTCTCATACCCTACCAGCTCAGAAATGTCACTGATCCTGCGGTCGGAGGTACGCAGCAGCTCACAGGCCTTCTCGATCCGTCTGCGGGTCAGATATTCGATGAAATTCTCACCGGTAACCGATTTGAACAGCTTGCTCAGATAGCTGGGGTCCAGATGAAAGCGGGTAGCCGCATCAATCAGGCTGATGTCCTCAAAATAATGCAGGTCCAAATAAGTAATCATCTGCTGGATAACAGGAGCCGACTCCGGCTCTTTGCGGCTTGTGCCGAACGCCTCGACTGCCTCCATCCAGCCCGTGAGCAGCCGCCGCACCTCTCCCGCATCCAGAATGCCGGGTATGCCCTCCGGATTGAACACCGACGGATGGAGGGAAGCCAGCCCCTTCATCTCTGCTACTGCCGCATCCAGAATCCGGACCAGCTCCTGATGAACCTGGCCGACCGTGACCTCCTGGCTTCCTTCAAGCTTCACCAGATAATCATTCACCAGATTGCGGGCATCCTTCGCACTGCCTGAAGCCATGGCTTGCCGGATGGCCTGCAGGTCAAAGGAGGTCAGAAGCTCCGGTCCCGGCGGTCCGGCGGGGTCTTCCGCATGCCTGATTAAGGGGCCGGAAACATTCAGACGCCCCTCGGCGATGACTTTATCCGCCAAACGGAACGCTTCCGGCAGCTCCGGCAGCGAATGGAAGGACGGGCTGATTCCGGCCCGGACCTCCAGCCTCAGCCGCTGCACG
>RCUU01000122.1_pt1 | contig 43909 bp, 40 predicted proteins | sample 2166211 | NCBI WGS metagenome assembly RCUU01 (sample SAMN09932620, study PRJNA488358) | compost metagenome | feature: garden; material: soil; isolation source: compost soil in phenylacetic acid-enriched culture | place: Germany: Experimental Botanical Garden Goettingen | collected 2016-01-27
TAGCGTTGCCTGAAGAACCCTTATGGATCCTTCGGCAATTCCAAGTGGAAAAAGGTTAACTAATTTGCCCCAGCACCCTGTTCTCCGCAGTTTAAGTGGAAAAAGGTACACTAATTCAGCTCATTTCGCTCCTGATGATGTAATATGACCCAAATAAGTTCCTTTTTTTTCCATTTAAATCTCATAATTGTTGATTTTAGGGATAAATAAGTTTCCTTTTTCCAACTAGCACTACTCATCTGCTTCTTCGCAAGTGCTTGTTGGAAAATGGCTATCGAATCCGGCTCTTATCCACAAGAAAGAGAAATCAAAATTTCCTAAACATCAAAAAAGGCACCGCCGGAAGATGGTCATCTTCCTGGCAGTGCCTTTTTATGCTATGCTGCAGTTTCCTTATGGAACCTTACCGCTTGCTTATGATTAAAACGTCAAATCTCCGTCATACGAAGCGATCATCCGGTACAGCTCCGGCCGCCGGTCGCGGAAGATGCCCCACTCAATCCGGCCAACCTCCAATGCGTCAAGGTCGAATTCGCTGACCAGTACGGTCTGCTCGTCCCGTCCGGCTTCAACGATCTTGTTGCCCTGCGGGCCGGCGATAAACGAGGAGCCGTAAAAATTAATGCTGGACTCCTCATCAGTCTCTTCTCCGATCCGGTTCGAGGCTACGACAGGAATCAGATTCGCCGCCGCATGGCCCAGCATGCAGGTCTGCCAGTGGTCCTTGGAATCAATCGAACCGTCCTGCGGCTCTGAGCCGATGGCCGTAGGGTAGAACAAAATCTCTGCACCCATCAAGCTCATCACCCGCGCTGCTTCAGGGTACCACTGATCCCAGCAGACACCTACGCCGATTTTGGCATACCGGGTATTCCACACCTTAAAGCCGGTATCCCCGGGATTGAAATAGAACTTCTCTTCATAGCCAGGGCCATCGGGGATGTGGCTTTTACGGTATTTGCCCAGCACCGTGCCATCGGCATCAATTACGGCCAGCGAGTTGTAACGGGCATAGTTTTTCTTTTCATAAAAGCTGATCGGGAGCACCACCTGCAGCTCTTTAGCGATGGCCTTGAAATGATTCACCGCTTTGTTGTGCTCAAGCTCAGTGGCATAGACATAATAATCGGATTTCTCCTTCTGGCAGAAATACGGGGTTTCAAACAGCTCCTGCAGCAGAATAATCTGCGCGCCCTGAGCGGCGGCTTCTCTAACCAGAGTTTCCGCCTTGCGGATATTCTCATCAATATCGCCCGAGCAGCTCATTTGCGTCGCGGCTACTTTTACTTTTCTCACCGTTCTGTCCTCCTTGCGATTATATTATTTCCCGGCAGGCATCTGCTGGGTAGTGCAGTGTACATTGCCGCCTTCACCAATCACGGCCATTCCGTTCACTGTGCGGATTCTGCGGTCAGGGAACAGTGAAGCAAGCTTCTCTTCGGCTAGCTTATCCGTCTCAGCGGCGGCACCTCCGAACACCGGCAGGATAATCCCGCCGTTCACAAAATAAAAATTCAAATAACTGAGCGTCAGACGGCTGCCGTCATATTCCGTACGGGGCGGCTGCTGGATGGTGACAATCTCCAGCTTACGGCCCTTGGCATCTACAGCATTCTCCAGGATGCGCAAGTTCTCCCGGGTAATCTCGTAATTCTCGTCCTGCGGGTCATCGCAGACCTGGATGATCACCTTGCCAGGCGCTGCGAAGCAGGCAATATTGTCAACATGACCGTCCGTTTCGTCCCCGCTCAGGCCGCGCTTCAGCCAGATGATGGTCTCTGTACCTGTATATTTACGCACATATTCTTCAATCTCTTCCCGGTCCAGCTCCGGATTGCGGTTCTTGTTCAGCAGACATTCCTCGGTGGTAATCAGCGTCCCCTCACCGTCAGTATGGATCGAGCCGCCTTCCATGACCAGCGGAGCATCATAACGGGTTACCTGCACCTGCTCCAGAATCTGCGGAGCCACCTCGTCATCAAGATCCCAAGGCGAATATTTGCCGCCCCAGGCATTGAATTTCCAGTTCACTCCTGCAAGAGCGCCATCCGCACCCTTAACAAAGGTCGGGCCGTTGTCACGCAGCCAGGCATCATTATGCCGGATCGGCAGCAATGTAACATTGTCTCCCAGAGCCAGCTTCTCCATCTGCTCCAGCTCCTCGGGGTTCACCACCACGGTTACCGGTTCGAACTCGGCAATGGCCCGGATAATCTCGGCATAGCCGGCGCTCACCGCTTCATAATGATCCGGGAACACCATGGAGGCCTGGACCGGCCAGGAAATAAATGTGCGTTCATGCTCGCCCCATTCGGGCGGCATTGTATAGTTTGAATCTTTGGGATACATTCTTATGATTACCTCTGCTATTCATATTTGGAGCGGGAAAGCTGTCCCCGAAAAAGCTCCTTACCCATCATACAATAATATGGGGATGCGCTCAATTGCCGGACCAGCAAAATCCCCCTGGGAAAATCCAGGGGGATCAGGGCCTTACTGTATTTTACAGCTTGATCTGCTTCACTGTCTTTCCTGCAAAGTCCTTGATGATGAATTCTCCATTCTCCAGGATACCGTAGGAGTTGGGATTGTTCTCTTTCGGCAGCGAGATCGAGCCGGGATTCAGCACCGTGATGCCTTCTTTGACATCCGCTACCGGCAGATGGGTATGCCCCTGAATAAAAACATCGCCCGGCGCAAGCGGGGGCAGGTTGTCGATGCTGAAGCCATGCCCGTGGGTGGCATAGATCTTCCGTCCTTCATGGAGAATCAGCACATAGTCGCCCATCATCGGGAACTGCAGCAGCATCTGGTCAACCTCGGCGTCACAGTTGCCGCGTACGGCCACCAGCGATTTGCCGTAGGCATTCAGCCTGGCGGCGACTCCCTGGGGATCATAGCCATCCGGCAGCGGATTCCTTGGCCCGTGGTATAGAAAGTCTCCCAGCACAACAAGCGTATGCGGCTGCTCCTCCTCCGCCTTCATCATGGCCTGCTCCAGCCAATGCAATGATCCGTGAATATCTGAAATGAACATCAGTTTCATGATACACTCTCCTTTGTGTGACCTATGTATCTATTTATCTTAACCTGCCGGGGGCCGGCAACGCAAAGCGGACGCCCCGCGGGGCGTCCTGCACTATACGTTCATATCCGGCATACCTTAAGGCAGATTTGAGGAACCCGTCAGGAACCGGTCCACTTCCCGCGCTGCCTGCCGTCCTTCGTTAATCGCCCACACCACTAGGCTCTGGCCGCGGCGTATATCTCCTGCGGCAAATACGCCTTCCACATTTGTCGCCTGTATTCCGAACTCCGCTTTGGCGTTGGAGCGCTCGTCACGCTCAACTCCAAGCTGGCCCAGCACGGTTTCTTCCGGTCCGGTGAATCCCAGGGCGAGCAGTACAAGCTGCGCCTTGATGACTTCCTCACTGCCCGGAACCTCAACCGGTACCATCCGGCCCTGTTCATTACGGGTCCATTCGATACGCACGGTGTGCAGCTCCTGCACATGTCCGCCGTCGTCCCCGACAAAACGCTTCGTGTTCACCAGATACCGGCGCGGATCTTCGTGATACAGGGACGCTGCTTCCTGTTGGCCATAGTCGACCTTCAGAACCTTCGGCCATTCCGGCCAAGGGTTGCCCGCCTGGCGGGTAAGCGGAGATTGCGGCATAATCTCCAGCTGGATCACACTGCGGCAGCCGTGGCGGATGGAAGTAGCCACACAGTCCGTGCCTGTATCCCCCCCGCCAATGACAACCACATCTTTGCCGGCAGCCGAGATGTACTCACCGTCTGCGAGACCGGAATCGAGCAGGCTCTTCGTATTCAGCGTCAAGAACTCCATCGCCTGATGAATGCCCCGCAGCCCGCGCCCTTCCAGTGCCAGATCACGTGCCTGTGTGGAGCCGCCGCAGAGCACCACTGCATCATGTTCTTCCTTCAGCTGTGATGCGGCAATATCTCTGCCGATCTCGGTACGGGTAATAAAGGTGACGCCTTCCGCCGCCAGCAGATCCACGCGGCGCTGTACCGTCTTTTTGTCCAGCTTCATGTTCGGGATTCCGTAAGTCAGCAGGCCGCCAATGCGGTCCGCACGTTCATACACGGTTACACTGTGTCCCGCCTTGTTAAGCTGTGCGGCACAGGCGAGGCCTGCAGGACCGGAGCCGACTACGGCGACCTTTTTGCCTGTACGGCTGAGCGGCGGCTGGGAAACGATCCAGCCTTCCTCAAAGCCCCTGTCTACTATGGCTTTCTCTATCGATTTGATCGTAACCGGCTTGCCGTTCATTCCTACGGTACACGCGCCTTCGCAAGGCGCAGGACAGACACGTCCGGTAAACTCCGGAAAGTTGTTGGTCTTGTGAAGCCGTTTCAGGGCAACCTCCCAGTTGCCGCGGTAAACCATATCATTCCATTCCGGAATAAGATTATGCAGCGGACAGCCGGAAGCCATCCCCGAGAGCAGACGTCCTACATGGCAGAACGGCGTACCGCAATCCATGCAGCGTGCTCCCTGCTCCCGCAGCTTCTCCTCATCCATCGGCTGCGAAAATTCATTCCAGTTCTTAATCCGTTCCAAAGGCTCGCACTCCGCAGGAGTCTGCCGCTGATATTCCAGAAATCCTGTTGCTTTACCCATACCTGTCATCCTCCGAGTCTCTCTGATTGGCCGCCGTATATATAAGGGCGGCATCCTTGCCCCATTCGGCTCCAAAAAGACAGTTACTCTCTGTCACCGACTGATCATTTGTCACTGTAAAGCAGCAAAGCGAAATGCTGTGACAAGGCGGATTTCCGCCTGAAATGTCTTCATAGTATCATCTATTCTCTATAGCCTAAATGAGTAATGTCACATTTTTAAATAAAATTCCGGGGATGGGCAACGCCATCCCCCTGCGCTATTTTTCCTTGGCTGCATGATATGCTGAATTGACGACGGCCAGCGGCCGGATAATGGCTGCGGCGTTGCCCATGACCTGGTTCTCCTCTTACTTTTCCCGGGTGTGCTCCCCCTCCTTAAGCAGAAAGATGAAGCTCTCCTTGATGTTTCCATAGTATATGAACAGAAAAACAGCCACGGCAATCATTGCGAGTAAAAGGACCGCTCCATAACCGGAAGAATCGTTATTGATGAGAGACTCTGCAATGACCGGAACGGGACTTAATACACACAGGCATACGCCCATCACCAGGGACAAATTATACGTAGAGGCATATGCACTGCTCCGCTGCTGAATCTCGGACCGCAAATGGTGCGGCAGGTTAAAGCCTTTGTTCAAATACTTATATTTCTCCAGCATCATGCCGCTGAATATGAATAGTCCAACCGCCAGAGCCACCAGTATAAGCAAAGCAACCACACCCAGGATTCCTGCAGCGTCTTCCGAAAGGATTCCTTGTAGAAAACCGGTCTCAGCCAGGACAACGAGCAGAATCAGCAGCGCAGGCCCTATGAGGCACAGCATCCCACCAATCCCTGTCATGAACCCCGCTTTCTTCTTGGCAACCATGTAGCCCCAGGTATCCTCGGGTGCAAGCGCGGAAAGATTGTTTTCCCCGCCTTCAACCGTAATTTCAAGCTCTTCCATCAGTTCATCAATGTTGCCAAACTCGGAGATCACGATGCCAATGGCTTCATTTTCGGTTTTGCCTTCTTCCTTGAGCTCATGATACTTCTCCTCCATGCTCACCAGCAGGTCCTGCTTAATCCCCTCCATCTGCGCGGTTTTGGGGAGAGCGGCAAACATATTGTTTAAATAACTGTTGATGGTATCCATTCCTGATCACAGCCCCTTAATAAATTTGTTTACAACTTCCCGGGTAATCAGCCACTCCGCACATTTCTCATGGTAATAGGCCAGCCCCTCCGGAGTGATGCGGTAGTAGGTGCGCCGCTTCCCCAGTGTCCCGTCCTTATAAAAAGAGCTGATGTACCCGTTCTTCTCCAGCCGGGTAAACGCGGAATACAGGGTGGTCTCCTTCATAATATATTTCTCATCCGACAGCTTCCTGATATTCTTGGCGATCTCGTAACCATAGGATTCTCCGTCCAAAAGCATATACAGAATAAATGTATCGTTGTATCCGCGGATCACATCGCTGCTGATCAATAATTTCCCTCCTTACTGCATCTGTCGTACTACATCTGTCGTAGTAATTTCACTATAGCATGTTTACTACGACAGGTGTAGTACTAATTTTGGGAAAATACGCCTGTTTTTTTATTCTTCAATCAGAAACGGCTTCGCCGACCTTTTAAGGGAGCCTATGCTTCCGAAGCAGCGGTACAGAGTATTGCTTTCAGGTACCGTTTCAGCGAGAAATAACCTGCCCTTGCCGAGTGAAGCGATCTTCCCCCAGCCCTCCCTGATTGGATCGGCAGATCGGCGGCAACTCCAAGTGGAAAAAGGTACACTAATTTGCCTCAGCACCCTGTTCTCCGAAGATTAAGTGGAAAAAGGTACACTAATTCAGCTCATCTCGCCCCTGACAAGGTAATATAGTCCAATTAAGTTTCCTTTTTTCACTTCAATCCCACGATTGTTGATTTTGGGGAGAAATAAGTTCCCTTTTTCCCACTAGTGCTACCGCTCACCGCCTTCTTCGCAAGCGCTAGTCAAGTAATCCTCATTTTTGTTTTGTATAATTTCCTGTACAGCAAAAAAAGACTGTCCCGTGGGCAGATGGACTCTACCCATAAAGACAGTCTTTAAATTCCTTGTTTGCGTGATCCGGCCTTAGCCCGGCTAAGCCTGAACTGCCAGTACAACCATTCCGAGACTCGTAACAGTGAGCCGCCCGTCTGCCTTGAGTACCGCCAGTTCTTCGCCCAGCAGCGGCTCCCATACTCCCAGTTGCGGCAGGGCAAGCGTCGCCCCATTCGGATTGGAATTGTAAACCACGTACAGATGCTGCGCCTCATCACCACCGGCATGCTCCCGGAGTGTATAGGCAATGACACCCGCAGGCGCCTTCTCAAAGAACAGCTTCGCGCGGATTTCCTCCGCACTGCGCAAGCGGAAGGCGGGATGTGCCCGGCGCAATGCGATGAGCTTTTTCATATAAGCCACATCGTCCGCGTAAGCGGCGCAGCGCTCCCAATCCAGCCAATTGATCTCGACCGGTGACTTATAGCTGTTTTCCGTACCGTCTTTGGTACGCATAAATTCTTGTCCGGCATGCAGGAACGGAATCCCCTGGCTCGTCAGCACCATAGCGGAGGCCAGACGGTGCATCGCCCGGCGCTGCTCGTCGTCTGCTCCGGCGGAGGACAGTACGATTTTATCCCATAGGGTATGATTGTCGTGGCATTCCATATAGTTCACGCACTGCTGGGGTTCGTCTGCAAACTGGCCGGTAGTCTGACCGTATACCACTCCCCCTGTAATCCCAGTCTTTACCGCTTGCTCGAGACCCGATCTGCCACCGATAAAGCCAGGTTCCTCATACCTGAAAATGTTGCCCTTCACCGCATCCCGGAAACCATCGTTGAAGTGTCCAATCCCCGGCAGCGCATCTGCATTGCTCTGATTGGCCAGCCGCTCCATAGCAAGCTCGGTCTCCATGATCCATCCCTCGCCGATAGTCATGATTGAGGTGTCGATTTCATCCAGCCGTCTGCGGATTTCCGCCATTGTATCAATATCAATCAGGCCCATCAGATCAAAACGGAAGCCGTCCATATGATATTCCTTGGCCCAGTAGAGCACCGAATCCACAATAAAACGGGACATCATGGTGCGCTCGGAGGCCACATCATTGCCGCAGCCTGAGCCATTGGACAGACTGCCATCCCGCTTGTAGCGCAGATAATAGCCGGGAACCAGCTTGGTGAAATTTACACGGTACCCGTCATAGACATGGTTATAGACTACATCCATGATGACGCGTAAACCCCGGTCATGCAGCGCCTGGATCATGGTTTTGAGCTCGGTAATACGCAGACCCGGCAAATAAGGGTCCGTTGCATAAGAGCCCTCCGGCGCATTGTAATTCTTCGGATCATATCCCCAGTTATAGTGCGGCTGATCCAGCTTGGTCTCATCCACGCTCTCTGTGGCGAAGTCATAGACAGGCAGCAGCTGAACATGCGTCACCCCAAGATCGGCAATATGATCCAGTCCGGTCAGTATCCCACCGGGACCACGTGTACCGCCTTCGGCGAGACCCAGATATTGTCCTTTGCAGGCAATCCCGCTGGACGGATGAATGGACAAATCCCGCAGATGAAGCTCATAAATAACCGCGTCCACAGGATTAGCCAAAGGCGGCTTATCCGCGGTCCACCGCTCCGGGTCCGTTTTGCGCAGATCAACAATCGCCGCTCTGTCCCCATTCACACCTACAGCCCGCGCGTAAGGGTCCGCTGCTTCATTCCACTGGTCCCCGATATGTACGCGGTAGGTATACAGCTTGCCTTCCAGATCGCCGGAAACCGTCAGCCTCCAGGTCCCCCGCACCTCACGGACCATAGGCAGGCGGCGGCCTTCCGTCTGCTGCCAGGAGTCATACAGCACAACCTCTGCTTCCTGGGCTGTAGGCGCCCATAGACAAAATGAGGAGCACGCAGAAGTATAAGTGAGGCCAAGATCGTCTCCGTCATAGCTGAACAGTTCGTCAAAATCCTGGTCGAATACGGAAATCCCGCTGGTAGCTGCAGGATCTCCATAATAGATGGTTTCTTCCATATCCCTTTGTACTGACAAAGCAACCTGTCCCCTTTACCCTTTATTAACTGGATATTATAACCTGAATGTTAGGTTTGTGCAAACGTTTGTCCTCAAAGGTCTATATTCAGCGCTACCATGGTGAGAATGTCCTGATTGGGCAAATAGGGAATACGGCGTTCCCGGCCAGGGTTAACCCCTCCATTCTTATGGCGCATGCCATTATCCTGGACAATCAGTACGGGACCCGTTGCTTCATCTGTCAGATCGTAACCGGTTCCCAGCACCCAATGATAGTCATAAGCATACCTCCCTCTCCAGCGGAGGCTGAACCACTTGTCGAACTTCACCGCTACCGGGCGCTTCGCGTCAATCTCGGCTTGATATCTCTGCATATCATTAAAAAGGGCTGCCGAAAACCGCTTGCGCTTCTCATAGGGGAGGGCGGCACCAAGATAAGCCCGGAGTCCCCTGGCAAAACCGCGGGCACTCATCCCCCATGGAGTGCCTCCGTGATGGCTGTATATATAATTAATATGCGCCGCTTTGGAGTGGAAATGACCTGCTCCAGGAATAGAACCGTATCTTCTCCGCGTGTGCCAATATTCCATTAAGGCTGCCATGGTCGCCGGTCCGCAGGCAGAGCCAGGCGAGGATACGCCAGGCTCCCATTGTGTATATGGCTCCACTTCCAGCCGATGTATGGACAGTTGCTCTTTCATAGGGATATCTTTTCCTTCCGCTCCCGGAGTATCCGCTCAATGTCAGAGGAGAGGAACGGCTTGCTGACGAAGTCCTGCATACCTACAGCCAGGCAGTGCTCCCGGTCCTCCGGTCTGGCATATGCGGTTACCGCAACGATGAACGGCTGATGGCTCTGCGGAGCCTGATTCCTGATTCTGACCGCCGCTGTCAGCCCGCTCATAACCGGCATTTGCACATCCATGAACACCAGATCATACGGCTGATCGAGAACCGCCTGAAGCGCCTGCCGGCCGTTCTCCACGAGATCCGCCCGATAACCCCGCTTCTCCAGCATCGTCAATAGAAGCTTCTGATTGACAGGATGGTCCTCCGCAACCAGAATCCGCAACGCCCCATACTTTGCTTCAGGCAGAGCGGGAACAGGACTCAAGGCAGGCAGTTCATCGCCATTCTCCACCTGTTGTACCGGGTTCTGGTTGGCGCCGGAATCGGTATTAACACCGCCATTCAGCGTATTTGAATCCTCTGGCGGCTGATTGCCGTCCACCCCGTTCGCGTCCCATTCCTCATCGGAGAGAATGGGGAGCGTGAAATAGAAATTTGATCCTTGCCCTTCTGCGCTTTCAACCCCGATAGCACCGCCCATAAGCTCGACAAGGCGTTTGCAGATCGCAAGCCCCAGGCCGGTCCCCCCATATTTACGGTTAATGGACGGATGCAATTGGGAGAACGATTGGAAGAGCAGCGGCTGCTTCCCCGATGGAATGCCGATCCCCGTATCCTGCACACTGAACTTCAGGCTGAGCTTCTTCACATTCGGGCAAAATTCTGTTTCTACACCAATAGAGACCTGTCCTTCCTCGGTAAACTTGACGGCATTGCTCACCAAATTAACGAGTACCTGACGCAGACGGTCCGCATCACCCATAATCAGCTCCGGGACATCTTCAGCTATGCGGCCGGACAGCAGGATATTCTTTTCCTTGGCTTTGGGTGAGAATAGCTCGGTCACAATGTTCATGACAGATTCCACACTGACGGGCTCATGAATAAGTGTCATTTTACCGGCTTCGATTTTGCTGAAATCAAGAATTTCATTGAGAATGTACAGCAGGGAAGCGCTGCTCTGGCTGATGATCTCGGCATAACCACGCTGTTCCTCATCAAGCTCCGTCTCGGCCAGCAAATCCGTCATGCCTATAATCCCATTCATCGGGGTCCGCAGCTCGTGGCTCATCACCGCCAGGAACTCGGATTTGGCCTGGTCCGCCTTCTCGGCAGACTCCTTGGCACGGATAATTTCCTGCTCGTCGGTAATATCCCGGAATACAACAACCGCCCCTTTGCGCTCTCCCTTGTCAAACAGCGGCGTTGCCTGATATTCCGCAAGAAAACTGGACCCGTCTTTGCGCCACAGCACCGCATCCGTGCTCCTCTGGGACTCTCCTGCCTGAATAACCCGCATCAGAGGAGAATTCTCAGGCCGGTAATGAACATCGTCAGACGTTGTTTGCCGGATTTGGTTCAAATAAGAGCGGCCCATGATTTCGTCTTGCTTATAACCCAGCATCTGGGCGCCGGCTGGATTGATGAACGTGATCCTTCCCCCGGTGTCCAGACCAAATATGCCTTCAGACACCGCATTCAGAATCAGCGTGTATTCATTGCTGAGCTTCTCAATTTGCTCTGTATACCTGATGCGCTCTGTAATGTCGCGGGAAATCCCATACACGCCCACTACCTGCTTGTCTACAATAATCGGGATGTTGATTGTGTTGATTTCGACCAGGTGGCCATCTTTATGAATCAGTGTCAGATCATAGCTCTGCGGCTCGCCCTGGCTGGCCAATGTGAAATGATGCAGGGTCTTTGCGAGGTCCTTCTCGTGCACAAGCGGTCCAAAATACATTCCGATCAGTTCATCGAGGGTATAGCCTGTCAGTTCCTCCAGATTGGCATTCGCCGTCATATAATCCCCGCGCAGGTTCATGGAATAAACTGCCGACGGATTATACTCAAACAGGGACTTGTAGCGCTGCTCGCTTTCTCTAAGCTGCTGCTCCATCTGCCGCCGCTCGGTAATATCCTGCATCATGCCGATAAGCTGCACAGGCTTGCCGGAAGGGCCGAGCATAACATCCCACTGGATGTGCACTGTAAGAACTGTTGCGTCAGGAAGAACCAAACGGTAGGAGGATTCGCCGGATTGCCCCTTCTCTACAACCCGTTTGACCCCCCTTCTCAGCAGTTCCAGATCATCCGGATGAACCAAAGACAAAAAGGTTTCGTACTTCACATCCGTCCCTGTACTATAGTGCAGCATACGCTGCAGCTCTTCCGAGAAGGTCAGTCTCCCTTTGGACAAATCCCAAACCCATGAACCGATCTTCGCCACACGCTGGGCGGTGGCCAAAGCCTCTTCGTTCTGCTTGCGGCTGGTCACATTGCGTCCAATACCCATGATACGCACGATTTCATTATTTTCGTCCCGGATCACATGAAATGAGGTCTCGAACCACAAATAATGACCCTCTTTATGGCGAAGCCGGCGGATATAGGTTTTGTTCTCCAGCAGCCCCTGTGACTGGTCCACCCCTTCAACGTCATCCGGATGGTAGAATTCCAGCCTGTTCCTTCCGATCATTTCCTCCGGCGCAAAGCCAATCTGCAGCTGTGAGGAAGGTGAAATGAAGCTCAGCGTTCCATCGGGCAAGGTGAAGGAAATCATCGTTTGGTCATCTTTTATAAATAAATCATACAAATCACGGCTGTCGACGGTCAGCTGATCGGCGATTTTGCGGTCGGTGATCTCCTGGGCGTACACAATAATATGGGAAAAAGCTTGTCCATCCGCGGGCTTGACGAACGTGAGCTGAAGCCACAGAATACGTCCGGAGCGGGTTAGAAATTTCTTCTCCTTGACCAGAGAGCACTCTGCAGAGGAGGCAAGCTCGTCCAAAGGAATATTCATGTCCATTTGCTGCATTTCCCCGGCCAGGAACTCCTGTTCACTGCAGCCGATCATATGGCAAAAGGCGGGATTGACCTTTAGCCACTTGCCCTCTTGAGACAGCACTCCAACCCCCACGGGAGACATCAGGAATGTATGATCCAGAAGTTCCCTGTTATCCTCATCCAATTCAGCCAGACCTCCTTCCATCACGAGCCGCTGCTTTTGCAGATTCTCTGTTATTCTATTACCCCAGTATACGATAAGCGAAATGCGGAAAGAAACGAACAGGCCTGTTTCAAACAAGAAAAATTTAAATTGTAAATATTGACGGATATAGGAGGTTCATCTATAGTTGAGATTAATATTTTATTCGTGACCTGTTACGATGGAAGCACCCGTAATGAAGGCTTATTAGCCTTTGCTGCGGGTGCTTTTTTGGGTTTGTTTTCAGGCTTACGGATGACAAAAAGGAGGAGAACAATGAATAACCTTAAGAATGCTGTTCTGGCACTTTTATCGTTTGTACTTCTGATGTTGCCGCTGGCCGGTAAGGCGGCTGCTTCCGGAACAGAACTGACCCCTTCGATCCAGGCTGCTTTTGACTTGACGGCAGCGGTTGCAGATTCATCTTCAAGAAGCAGACTGAAGAGCCAATATAGCGAGCTATCTGCATTGTCCGCGCAATATAACAGCAGAGAGGAACAAATCCGGAAGCTGCATGAGAGCAATGCGCAGGCACTCCTAACGGTAAAGGAGAAGATCAAGAACATCGATCAAGCCAACGTGACCCGGCTGACCGCCGCGGTTGCCAGCACCAAGGCCCGCTACCAGCCTCTGTTTGACCAATACAGCGCGCTGAACACCCGCATATCCCTAATCAGGCGGCTGGGGGACAAATCCTTGAATTCCGTGCTGCGCACCCAGTCTGATGCCATGAAAATCCTCGTCCAGATGGCCCGCCAGGACATCCGCGACAAAGAGGCCCAGTTGAAAGCGGCCAAAGATGCCCGGACCAAGAAAATAGCTGCGGTACGCAAAACCCTTGCCGGGATTGAAAGTCCACAGACGTCGATCAAATCGCAGAAAAGCGTGGTCTCTTCCCTGAACAAGCGCCTGTCTGCAGATTGGAGCAGCTTCAAATCGGCCATCCGCAAGAAAAATCCTTCCTTGACCGGACTATCCTTGAGTTCATTGCTCTCCGGCCACCAGCAAATTGCAGCCAGCAAGCAAAAGATTATCGAGCTGGAACAAAAGGTTGCCGGGGTAATCACTGCGGCATCGAAGCAAGTGACATCCTGAGCCTTCCCACCCCTGTGTCTTCCGCCAGCTTAGCGGCATATGTTAGGTAGAAGGCTACAGCTATGGGCTGAAGGAGGTTTATACCTATGCTTATCTGCATGATCGCACCGGAACAGTTTCCGGTGCCGGGAGACGGCTCAGTGGAAATCTGCATCTGGGCGATTGCCAGAAAACTGGCCCGGCGGCATAAAGTAACTATCGTGAGCAGAAAGGCTCCCGGACTTCCTGACACCGATGAACTGGAGCAGGTACGAATCGTCCGTCTGGCCTCAGGTACCCCTGCACGTTATCTTGCATCCGTTCTGGATTACCTTGAAACAGAGCATTTTGATGTCATCCAAGTCGACAACCGGCCGCTCCTGATGGCCTCCATCAAGCGCCGGCATCCATACACGCCAGTTATTCTGTTCCTTCATTCCCTGACTTTTGTCCCTGCCGAATCCAGAATTGCCCGCAGCCTGGCAAGAGCCAATCTTATTGCTGTCAACAGCCGGTCCCTGCAGCACAAGCTCTCCCGCCGCTTTCCCGGCCTGGGGAGAAGCATCCGTGTCGTGCCGCTCGGCGCCGATTTAAGCCGGTTCTCTCCGGCGGGGCTGCCGGAGAAGCAGCAGATCCGCAGGCTGTACCGCCTGACTCCGGTATTCACCGTACTGTTCGTCGGACGGGTCATTCCGCGCAAAGGTGTTCCTGTCCTGATCAGGGCCATGCGCCTGCTTAATCAACAGCTGCCGGCCCAGCTGATTATCGCAGGCCACGGCAAGCCGCCGTATATCCGGCAGCTTAAGGCAATGGCCCGGCGGCTGGGAGTCCGGGCTGCTTTTACCGGCAAGATCGCCCATGAGGATATTCATGGTCTGTACCAGGCAGCCGATGTCTTCGTCTGCCCGTCCCAGCGCCATGAATCCTTCGGGCTGGTCAATGTGGAGGCCATGGCCTCCGGGTTGCCGGTCATCGCCTCGAACAACGGCGGCATCCGGGAGATTATTGTATCCGGGCACAACGGATATTTGGTGGAACGGTACCGCGAGGCGGCACCGTTCGCCAAATACCTGCTGCGGCTGGGCCGCCAGCCGCAGCTCGCGGCCAGAATCGGACTGCAGGGGCGGAGTGACACCCTGCAGAATTTCGGGTGGCAGCATACGGCGACGGCACTGGAAGAGCTGTACCTTTTTCTTTTGCCGGATTAACATCGCAGAATGCTATGCTGCCGCCCCATTCTGTGCTATGCGACAATGTGTAAGATGGAATTTGTGATCTTATTCGCAGGATACAACTACAGTTAATATTATACTCGAATTGTAAGCGTTGCCATTATACGAATAGATCACTTCTAGGCCACCTAGACATTGGCAACCCCCTACACCACATTATTCGCTGTAGAAAGGGTGCATCGTTATGTTAATGATCAAAGCTATAGTTAGACCCGAGAAAGCGGATGCGGTCATGGCCGAACTACTGCTCGCCGGCTTTCCCTCCATCAGTAAGATGGATCTGCTCGGCCGCGGCAAACAAAAAGGGATTCAGGTCGGAACCAATCACTATGATCAAATCTCCAAGAAGCTCCTGATGATTGTCATCAATGATGACGAGAAGGAAGATGTCATCAGCATAATTATGAGAACGGCAAGAACCGGTGAGCAAGGCTCCTTCGGGGACGGCAAAATCTTCGTGCTGCCGGTGCAGGAAGCCTACACGATCAGCAACGGTAAGAGCCAACTGTAGACCTTTTATCCATATATAATGCGCAACTGACAAGGGAAACGGCTGCACCGTCCTTCACTGGACAGTGCAGCCGTTTTGGATAGATTTTTCAGACATGTTCAAAACAACTGGATTACCGTAAGCACCAGACCTACGACAAAACCGCATACCGCGCCATTGACCCGAATCCACTGCAGATCCTTGCCCACTTTTTCCTCCAGCATGTTTACCAGGCTGGCATCATCCATCTGATCCAGGTTCTCCTTGACCAGAAGTCCCACCCGGTAATGGTTAGCTTCGACGAAGCTGATCAGGGAAGCCCTGATGCGTTCTTCCCATTCCTGTATCCACTGCTGCTCCTTGCCGATACGGCGGGCCAGCATCGCATACAGTTTAAACAGCTTGCGCCCTCCCCCAGACCGCTCTTCTTCCAGCAGGGCAACCACCTTGCCCCGGAAATGCTCTAGCTGCTTCTGCAGGAACGCCGCAGCGGCTTCACTCTGCAGCTCATTCAGCCCCCAATCCTTAATCGCGGCGATCCGCGCCTCGTCATTCACAATCTGGAAGATAGCCACACGGATTTCCCGGATAATCTCCTCGCGGTAAGGGCTGTCTTCTTTGCGGAAATCGTTGATCCCGGATTGTACCATCCCCTGCAGCATTTCCCCCAGCATCTCGGCATCCACAAACCCCACGAAAGCCTGAAAAGCCATCCCCTTCAAGCCGCCAAGCTTCACCTCGGCCAGCTTCTCACTGGCGATCTTACCCAACATGGCCCGGGTCTCGGGACGTGCAGTCCAGCCGGAGATCCCTTCGAGCGCGAAATCCAGAGCGGCGACATCCCTCCCGTCATTCATAAGCTTGGTGACGATGGTATCCACAGCCGTTCCAAGCTTGGCTTCACGGACATAGCTGGCCGCAGCTGACTGGATATAAGGTATCGCCTGTTCCACCGGAAGCTTCTGCACGAAGGCGCTGGCTTGCTCCAGCATTTCGCTTCTCGCTTTTTTGCGGGCGAACAGCTTCGTCAGCATGGTGCTGCCAAGGGACACTATGCGGATCTTGCGCAGCTTGTTCTCAATACTTGCCTTGTTCAGCAGTTCGTTTTCCATCGCGGAGATCAGGGACTGAATAATTTTGTCCCGATTCTTCAATAGCAGGGACGTGTGCGGAATCGGCAGACCCAGCGGATGGCGGAACAACGCAGTCACGGCGAACCAGTCCGCAATCCCTCCGACCAGTCCGGCCTCAAAGCCCCCCCTCAGCAGGACAACCGCAAGATTTTCCGGCAAAAACAGTGTAATTAAAAAGCCGCAGGCCATAATAGCCAGGGAAATCGTAGCTAAATTTCTGGATTTCAATCACAGTTCCTCCTAAAAGTTTTGTGAGCCTTGCTTCCTGAACCGCTCCGTACAAAACTCGCTTCGAAAGCATACGCTAAGTTTTGTGAGCATTGCTTCCTGGAATGCTGCTATCATGAGCAGATGTTTGCTAAGTAAGTCCGTCTTTTATTGTACCACGACAGAACTCTTTTCTAAAAATCCTCGCCCTCTCTCTCAGCAAGCAGCCGAAAAACCAGAGCACCCTCATGGAAATGGATTTTTAATTTTCAGAGAATTAATGATAAGATACAAGAAATAATTTTCATCGCCCTTGGAAAGAACAGCCCAAGCTGGAAAAGGAGAAAATCAACATGCTGATTGCACTCGATATGGACGGAACGCTGCTGAATGAGGAGGGCAAAATCAGCCCGGAGAACCGCGAGGCCATTGTGCACGCCCAAAGCCTGGGCCACATCGTAATCATCGCTACAGGCCGCTCTTATATGGACGCGGAGCGGCAGCTGCGGCTGGCAGATCTGGAGTGCCCTGTAGTCAGTCTGAACGGAGCGGTGGTGACACTGCCTGACCGGACACTGGCGGCAAGCAAGCCGCTGAACAAGGAGGATATCATTCCGGCATTACGCTGGATGAACGAGATTCCTGAATTGTACTATGAGGTATACACGAAGGATAACGTATATGTGGAGCTCGACAAGCGGGTGCGGCTGGAGAAGCTGTCCGAGCTTAACGATGCGGATGTTCCGGAAGAACTCCGCTGGCTGCTGAAAGCTATGATTGACAAGCAGTTTCAACAAGCTTCTGTTACCTATGTAGAGAGCATGGAGGAGATCTGGAGCAAAGAGGAGCATGTCATCTATAAAACACTCGCTTTCTCGCTGAACCGGGAGCTGTTGAAAGAGGCCTCCACGCGATTCGCTGCGATTCCCGGGCTGATTATTACCGCCTCGCATGTGAACAATATTGAAATTAACCATAAGGATGCCAATAAAGGCTCGGGTGTGGGGATGCTGGCGGCACATTACGGGATTCCTGCGGAACAGGTGGCAGTTATGGGCGACAGCTATAATGATCTGCCGATGTTCGAGATGGCCGGCTACCGAATTGCCATGGAGAACGCCGCACCGATTCTAAAAGAAACGGCCGACTTTGTGACGGGGAATCATGCGGAGAATGGTGTAGCTGAGGGTCTGCGGCATCTTTTGGAGAAAAGTAAAGAACAGTAAGGAGTGTTGCTTAGCGTCTGCCTGCTCCAAACTTGGCAAAGCAATATATTGCGCCTATGTTCAACGCCAGCAAGATTAAAAGGATCAGCCGCTGCGGCGTAGTCAATGCCGTAAGAATTGGAATAAACACATTTTCCCTCCTCGTTCAAAGATTAATAACGGATCAACAAACTGTTTTCTGGGCGCTGTATTGATTAAGCAAATGGTCCAAAGCAACAGATTGTTCGATAACTTTGGGATGCGTCAAGAAACCATACTTTTTCAGTGCCTGATACAACTGCTCCCTGGCGCTTTCTACATGAACCAACACCATATTCTCATTGTTCTGCATCGTTCCACCTCCTTCGTGTAATATTTTAGTGCAAGCTGTCAAAAACCGGGATTTCCACCAAGTGAAAACTGTTGAATCGCGGCAAAAGAAAAGAACCGGATGTTCCCGGTTCTTTTGCGAAAATGGGTACTCCTCTACTTACCCCCCCAGACCATGAGTCATAGTCTGAAACATCGCCTGTGCCTGAGCTGAGGTATCGCTTGATTCCTCCACTGGTGTAGTGATAATGAGTAAGATACTAGCTAAGACTAACCATATAGCCATCCTTTTCTTCATTGATCCTTTGCACCTCACCGATTAAATTTGCATACTCGTTCTTTTGTTGCTGCACTGCTGCCGAGCGGTATTTCTCGAATAGACCCACACACTTTACTATATATGAATCACTTTTTATTTTAATAGATGATTCCAAACTGCTCATTAGGTAAAAAAATCCATTCGTCCATTTTTCTTTTCTCAAAAAATATACTGCTAATTCTATAAGAAATTGGGTATATCTATCCCCAGTTAGCTGTTGATTAAATTTCGCTAAGCGACTACTCTGTTCTCTATATAATAGATGACTATCAAACCTTAGGAGAATATCATCAACATTAAGGCTATAGCGGTTAGCAGCCTGTATTATTTTAAAAAGCGCTGGAAAGATTTCATTTTCCCGTGACTCTACATAATTAATATATTCTGGAATTATTTCTATATCCCCAGCCGTTAGGCGATATAAATATGAATTAGCTGTTGCCCATTCTTTAAATTGTTCCATAACTTTTGCTTCTTCCTTACTTGCTGGAAGCTCCACCCAACTCATATCTGAATACAACGAAACAAAATGCAAAGCCCTGATATGGTCACCGGTTTCATCACAAGCCGCTGCTCTTAACAAATAAGCGTATAATTTATAATATATAAGTGGTCGATCCGGCTGCTTTTGTACCTTTTTCTTCTTCCTGTATTTATATTGAATGTCCGACTTCCGCCCCAGTCTATCACCTAATTCATCCACCTTCCCCCAGCGATGCAGAGAGGCAAATACATCCGCCAAATGCTTAAGTGCATCCAGTTGATCTGCTTCATCCAACCGCTCTACATATGATTCGAACTGATTAGCAATCCGTAAATTCGTGTCCTGATTATCACAGAGACGAATTCTAAACAACCGGTACTGGCACAGCGCCAGCCGCTCGGAATGCTGGTACTTCTCGCTTTCCGCCACACATTCATACAGCAGCGCCGCAGCTTCAGACCGCCCCTCGGCATAAAGCTCCTCCGCTGTATCAAACAGCGCTGGCAGATATGACAGGTTATCGGAAACAATCCGGATCACACGCTGAATAGAATCCAGTTTGCCGAGTTCCGCACAGCGCTGCAGAAATGGCCCCACACGCCTCCAGTTGAAAGATCCGTCAACAATGTAATCATCTATATACAGATCATAATAGTAGCCTTCGGCAAGCCCCATGGCCCTGATAATCCGGTCCAACTGCTGCATGGCTATAGGACGGCGTCCGTGGAGCATATTGCTGAGTGTTCCGGAATGGATGCCTGACCGTTCGGCAAATTGTGATATGGACAAGCCTTCCCTCGCTATATAATCCTCCAACTCCGCCAATATCGTGGGTGCAGGCTGCATCTTACGGCCACCTTTCACACTTAAACCCAATAAATAGAATAATATCCCTTTTACTGTTATACAAAATATAACAGCGGTCAATATCATATACAAGAGTTGAAATGTGAAGATTCAGGGATATCCTGCTTGAAATACTTAGCTGCGTCTACGCGCATGTCTGCGGTAATCTTGCGGGGGCACTGCATAGACCTTGCGGAACTGGCGTGCAAAGTAGGAGAAATTGCCGTAGCCCAGGCCGCCGGCGATTTCACTGATGCTTTTGTCTGTGGTAATTAGCTGATCCGCCGCTTTGCGCATTCGCTCCTGCAGGATGTAGTCCGTCAGCGCCATCCCCGTTTCCTTGCGGAACAGGCGGGACAGGTAGGCAGGGTTCAGATACACGTGGGCAGCAAGCTGCTCGCGGGTCAGCTCTTCATGCAGCTTTTCAGCGATGTAGTGCTTGATTTTGCCCACAACGGAAGCCGGCCCGCTCTGGGCGGCCAGCAGCCTCTTTACGACCACAGCCATCTCCATTGCCCACGCCCCGAAAGCCGGAATGGACTGTGTCGCCGCAGCACTGTCCGCCGGGAGGCCGGTTCCAGCATACAGCAGGGGTGCAGACAGCCCGCGGCGCTGAAGCACGTAATAGACCATCTGCAAAAAAGCATGATACAGCGAAGCCAGTGTCTCTGCTGTCATTGACTTCCCTCCCAGTTCCTGCAGCAGCCCACTCAGGCAGAAGCTTAACGTTTCTGTATCCCCCTGCTCCATATAATCCGACCATTCGATCAGCGAAATGGAGTGGACAGCACCGGGCGGGGCTGAGAAATGCACTGGTTCCAACCGTGTAATCTGCCCGGCAAGCAGCCCTTCTACTGCACAACTATCGTCATCCACGATCAGCACACGCATCTTTTCAAACCACCTCGTTAAAGTTGCCTTCCACTTCGGGAGGGCAAAAGCCGTTCATTCAGTTCCATTATATTTCCCGCACAAGATCCTGAATGATACAAAAGCGATCTGTTCTGTTACTATCGGGACTTTTTGGAGAATTCTGGTGGCTCTTTCTAGGGACAGCCTGAAATATGGTAAAATGTACGGGATATTAACGGATTGTAATCTAGACAAACATAGGGGGAATTACAAGTTGAATATGTATCCTGGGATTGCCCAGTTATATCATAACCGTCTGCTGCGGACGGAGCTGGAATGCGAGGCGTTTGATCTGGCGCTGGAAGGTCTGGCCGGAGACACAGAGGATGCGGTGATCCATCAAATCTTCAAAGTTTTTGACGACGACACCGAGCAGGAGGAGGTTATGTTCGGGCTTGTCCATTTCGTGGAAAGCTATCAGATGGAGATGTACCTTACCCAGTTGCTGGAGTCGCTGCCGGACATGCTGGAGAATGCACGCAACTGGGCTATTGTGCTGAATCAGAGAATTCTTGAGGATGACATCTGCCGCAGAGAGTACGCCGATATCGCCGCCGGCATGACCCCGAGGATCAAGAAATCACTGGCTTTTCTGCTGGAGGAAATCAAAGAGGATAATCCCCGGTCCTACGAACGCAAGGTAAACGCTATTCTTGGACAATTGAAATGATGAATGCTCTCCAGCCCGGCGAAAAGTCAGCGGAGCTTGAAGGTTTTTACGATTCTTGGCACATCGTCATTCACCATGCGGGACAGGATGCGGATGGGTCTGCCGTATCTTTTGTAATCATAGTCATCGCCTTTGGCATTCAGGAACGCTTCAGGCAGCTCACCGGGAACCGCGAAGGCATAGATCCGCCCATTGCGCACAGCAAGCCGGGTAATGGGGGAATCGTCGTAGCCCCTGCAGCGCCATTGCTTCAGAGTCATCCGGTACACCAGCAAGGTGAGCGCTGATTCATAAATTTTCCCTTTATATTTAAAAAGAAAATACACACCGTATTCCGCATCGTCCCGCCGGGAGCTTCTTCTAACCACGGTGTAGCATTTCCATCTGCGGGGGAGCCGGATACTGAAGCCATACTTGGAGTTACGGTAGAGCAGTGTTCTGGGCGGACCTGCGTGGGGGCCGGAGCGTTTTCTTTGTACTGCCGGCTTTCTTGTCGGGGCAACAGGCTTCATCACGTTCACACCTTTCTGGAATGAATATTGGAGCATGCGTATACTAGTCAGATTATTCATACACCCAGGAGTGTGACACCAAAAACATGATTCGTATTATTTAGATTACGGGACAGCGGCGCGGTGGGGTGGTATAGTATAGATCGGCTAAAATTTAAATGAGCCCGCAATGATGCAAATGAAGGTGAATCCAATGAACAAGCTTTTATTTCACAATATACCGCTCGGGGCTACCGGCGAACGCATTCCTCAGGCGAAGATCGCCTCTGCCCGGACAAGCCGCGAAATAGTGAAGCCCGGAGACTCCGATGCCGCTTACTTCCGTAGGCTGGAGGAAGGCGGGATTCTGCTCAACGCTTCGCAGATCGCGGCAGTGCGCCATCACCAGGGCCCGCTGCTGACGCTGGCCGGGGCAGGCTCCGGCAAAACCTCGGTGCTGATCTGCAGAACGGGGTATTTGCTGTCGGTCCGGGGCATCTCCCCAAGCCAGCTGCTCCTGCTGACGTTCTCCAATAAGGCGGCGGCGGAGATGCGCGAACGGATTACCCTGCTGCCGGGAGTCAGCGAAAGTGACGCGGCACGCCTGCAGGCCCGCACGTTCCATTCTTTTTTCCTCTATTTCCTGCGCCGTCAGGGCCTTCAGCAGGAAATCTTCAATGAGACACGCCGCCAGCACATTCTGCTGAAACAGATTATGCGTGAGCTGGGTCTGCCTAAGGATGCCTATCCGCCGGAAACCCTGCTCGCACTGCTCTCCTCCTGCAAAATGAATCTGGGTGAGCCCGGCAAGCTGCCGGACACCTCCACCGCCGAGAAGGAAATGAAGGCAGTCCTGCTGCTGTATGAGCAATGGAAGACCGACAATTTCAAAATCGATTTCGACGATGTGCTGCTGATCGCCTACCGGATGCTGCGGGAAAAGCCTGCGCTTTTGCAGGAGCTGCAGATGAGATTTCTCTACGTGATGGTCGATGAGTTCCAGGATACCAATGCGCTGCAGTATGAACTCGTTAAAATGATCGCCCACCCGCAGCATAATCTGATGGTGGTCGGGGACGATGACCAGACAATCTATTCCTTCAATGGAGCGCGCAGTGAGTTCATTCTGGAATTCGAGAAGCTGTATCCGGGAGCCCGGATCATCACGCTCGATATCAATTACCGCTCCGGCCCTGCCATAGTCGGCCTCGGCAATGGCATTATCCGCCATAATATGCGGCGGAGATCCAAAACACTGCAAGCGGCTCAAGGCAGCGGCCGCCAGCCCCGGTACCTTCGCCCGCAGACGGCGGATGAGGAAGCTGAGCAAATCGTGGAGCATATCCTGAGCGAAGTCAGCAGCGGAGCAAGAGAATACAGTGATTTCGCCCTGCTCTACCGTGCTTCCAGCAGCAACCGGGCCCTGCTGGAGCGGCTGCTCCTGCGCGATGTTCCCTACATCGATTACGGGGAAGGCCAGCTGCTCTACGAGCATTGGCTGATCTCTCCGGTACTGGACCATCTGCGCTTGTCGGTGAACCGCCGGAACTTCGCCGCGATGGAGAATATCCTGCCGACCCTGTATCTGAACCGGGAAAAGGGCATGAACCACATCCGCCGGATGGAAGCCGTTCAGCCCAAGCAGGGGCCGCTGATCCACCTGCTGTCACTGCCGGGCATGGAGGATTTCAAGAGCGTGAAGCTGCGGGAGCGGCTGGAGCTGATCCGTGGCCTCATCCGGCTGACACCGGTGCAGGCGATCCGCCAGATCCGTTCAAGCTTTTATGACTATTTCATTGAAGCCAATGAACGGCATCAGGCTACCCTGCACCGGGAGATGCTGAAAGAGATGCTGGATGAGCTTGAAGCCTCGGCGGAACGGTTCGACAGCCTTCCGGTGTTCCTGGAGTTCATCGGTAATGTGACCGAACGCAATGAGCGGAGCCGCCAGCCTGGACTTAAGGAGCAGGGGAACCGGATTGCCCTGATGACGATTCATAAGTCGAAGGGGCTGGAGTTTCCGGTTGTTTTCCTGATCGGTGCTTCAGAAGGCATCCTTCCCCACAGTTCCGCGCTGGAGGGTGAGCGGCTGAAGGACCGGAAGACCTCTTCCGCACCAGGCAGCGGGAACAGCAAGGTCATGGTAGGTAATACAGCGGGCCTCGCCGCACTTGAAGAGGAGCGGAGGCTGGCTTATGTAGCGGTGACCAGAGCCCGCGAGGAGCTGTTCATCAGCTCACCTGCACGGCACCGGGGCAAGAAAGCGGAAGTCTCCAGATTTATGCTGTCTGCGTTCCGTTCTGCTGCATCGGCTGCTCCGTCCGCTGCAGCTGTAAACAGAACCCCGGCACCGGTAAGGCACACTGCCGGCAGATCCTCCGGGGGAAGAATGCACACCGTCCCCGTCTGGAAGTGTACCGGCAGCAGCTGTCCGGGCTGGACGCGGATGAAGGCGGGCGGAGCCGAGGATGACCTGTCTTCCAAGCCCTGCCCGCTCTGCAGCTCTCCCATGGAGAAGAGCATGCGGGAGGTTCCCGTGTGATCTGTAGCGAAAGCGGCTTGCTAGAGAAATTAGCGTGGTGGGGGATGCCGGATTTGGATGACACAATTAGTCTCAGGTGGATATTTTCACGAGGAGGCAGAAGATAAGTTGACTGTACAGGTGTTCTCCGGTGCCCCTCTGCGAGCACTTTGCAGACTCCTTCACGCTCTATCCGCGAATGATGCGGACAGGAAATCCGTTATTTAGGCGGATCAGGCGATTCAGCAGATCAAACGGACACAGATTCCCCTATTTGACCTGATTCCCTTTATTCCGGGCTTGAAGGAACGATATAACGGCTCCTGAGTCCGAAACAACCGGAAAAGCAGACTTTTTCGCGAAATAACGTCATCTCTGTCCGCTTCGCTCCCAATACGGACCATTGCTTCTGGGCCGCCTACAACCTATCATCTGGAACTTCCAAGTGATCCAAAATTCCGTGTATTCAGCATTTCGCAAAAGACAAAATTGACCGTCACGATTAAAGTAACGGTCATTTTTTTGTTATATAGGAACGCGCATTGTGCCTGATCCGGCACCGAACAATGCTTGCTTTACGGGCTGATCTCAGGTCCAGGCCCATAGAAAACCGTCACGGTCCCAGGCGATTCTTCCGCCATGCAGCTTGCGGAAAGCCTTCTTCACATCCTTCGACAAGGAAGCGTTCCCGTTCTCATTCACAAATACAAACTGCTCGCCGAAGTTGGCCTTCACATATTCTATCGCGGCGGTCTGGTACAGGGTTCCCGTAAAACGGATCTCCTTAACCATCCATTCCGCCACCTCTTGTGCGGTTGCTTCCATCCAGGTACTGCCCCTTCCTGTAAATCCCTCTAAAGTGTCCTCATTATAGCATGAACACAGCCCGATTCGAGAATCATCCGAATCGGGCTGTGTTACGGCTTGCCTGGACTATTGCCGGCATTTAAGCCTGGTATGTATTATGATTGGATGCCTGACGCGGTTTTTGCGCTGCGGTTACCATGAGCAGGATTCCGGTGATCAGATGCAGAATCCATCCCAGGAATGGAATCCACGCCAGCGCGGAAGTCACGATTCCGAGCACTGAACCGTAAAACGGCTCTTTATTCTTGGCCGATAGAACCAGCGTTACGGCATGCAGAATGAAAGTTAATCCCAATACGGTGTACCAGCTCCCGATTACAATGGCAGCACCAAGAATCGGAATGGCCAAAAGAATCTCAAATGCACCCGTAATCCATTTCAAAGCTCTTGAACTAGTCACAAGCAAGCCCCCTAATCGTTAATATACTTAAGATTATACAAAATCATCCTGTAGATAGATATACATTTTTATGCATTAAAACATTAAAATTGTATCTATGCCAAACTATTCAGTTTCATCATTTTTGCATTTTCCTCTTGTCCCGGAACGAAAGGCGGCAAACCCTCCGTAGTCATCGCCGCCGAGGGCTGAAGGCCGAGGCAATGGCACATTAGCGGGGCAAGCCGCAGCTGGGGCAGCGCCTGGACCTCTTTTTCCGGCGACAGCACCTCTTCTCCAAAGGTATAGAGCGGGACATGCCGCTCCGCCGGAGTGACCCCGCCATGACAGCCATTGGCATTCATCCCGTGGTCAGCCGTGACCAGCACCGTATAGCCCTGCTCCATCCACTGCGGAAGCAGTGTGGCGAGCAAGCCGTCTACCCGGCGGACCGCCAGCTCATACTCCTTGCTCTCCCCGCCATGGCGATGCCCGGCATCATCGATATTCATCGTATGAATATACAGAAAATGCGGATCGTAGGCCGCCCGCAAATATTCAGCGTCCGCGAATACATGGCTGTCCGGGTAGTGATCCTCGAAGTAAAAACTCCCGTGCTGAATCGGCTTCAGCACATTGTGCTGGTGCCGGTCAGTAACCGGATGAAAGGGAGCCGAGCTGTACAATTCGCTGACCCAGTGATAGGCGGCAGCCGCCGTACGCAAATTGGCGGCAACGGCAAGATGGAACACACTTTGCTCACGGCTCAGTCTGACGATATGATTGGCGGTAATTCCGTTTCTCGACACCGGTGTGCCTGTCAGCAGCACCTCATAGAGAGGACGTGACAGACTGGGCAGCTCCGACTGCACCTTGTAGCAGGACAGAATTCCCTGCTCCACCAGATGCTCCATGTAGCCCAGGTATTTGCGGGCGGCGTCATAGCGCAGCCCGTCGAGCACAACCACGATAAGCTTGCTTGCTGTTTCTGTCATGAATGCCTCCGCCTTTCTTAGCGTCTAAATAGACAAGGATTGGATTCACGATTCTCGCCACTCTCGGCCTGCCCTTCGCATAAGCTACGCCACTATGCCCCTTCCTGCTCCAGGTGCAGCAGTTGGGAGTGATCGAGTAAAAGGGTTACATGATCCCCTTCCCGCACCTTTAGCCAGCGGCCGTCATTCAGCAGGTCTACTGTTAGCTTAATGCCCTCAGCTATGACGGTGGCGCGGATGATATTGCCCAGAATCGACACGGCCTGAACCTGTCCGCGTACATCCATCATGCCATCCGCATCATCCTGAATCGCCTCACCTTCAGCCAGCAGTGTTACCGCCTCGGGGCGGATGGCGAAACGGTCGGAGCGGCTGTCAATTCTGCGGAACAGTGCGAGCGCCTCCGCCCGGTTGAAGACGTTGTAGCTGCCCATGAACCGGGCGGCGAATTCCGTGCGCGGCGCGGTGTAGAGCTGCTCCGGAGAGCCTTCCTGAACGATCCGGCCCTGGTTCATGATGCAGATCCGGTCCGAGAGGATCAGCGCTTCCTCCTGGTCGTGGGTAACGAACAACGTCGTCATGCCGAGCCGCCGCTGGATATCGCGGATTTCCGCGCGCAGATTCTTGCGGATCTTGGCGTCAAGCGCGCTGAGCGGTTCGTCCAGCAGCAGCAGCTTGGGCTGGACGGCCAGCGAGCGGGCCAGCGCCACCCGCTGCTGCTGTCCGCCGGACAGCGACTGCGGGTAGACATCGCGCTTGTCCTCAAGATCGACCAGCGCCAGCAGCTCTTCGCACCGGCTGCGCCGGGCGGCTGGAGCAAGGCCGCGCATGCGCATTCCGTATTCCACATTCTGACTGACCGTCAGATTGGGGAACAGCGCATAGGACTGGAACACCATGCCCACATCCCTGCTGCGCGGCGGCAGCTTCATCAGCTCCTTGCCTGCGAGCAGAATGCTCCCGCTGTCCAGCTCCGTCAGCCCGGCGATACAGCGCAGGAGCGTGCTTTTGCCGCAGCCCGAAGGGCCCAGCAGCGTGACAAGCTCTCCTTCGGCGATGTTCAGATCCACTCCGGCCAGCACCGGCACATCGCCAAACATTTTGCGGATTCCTTGCAGCTTCAGATAATCATTCATTTCGGTGTCCCTCCTTATATAAATTGAACTTTTGATTTTCATATTAGGTCTCCGCACTTTACCTTTTTATTCATTTTTTAAAGTTCATCTTATAAGAAGCCTTACTTCGCCTGTCCTTTTATCTTCATGCCCAGCTTCATCAGCACCGCCGACAGCAGCAGGATAAACACAAAATAGGAGATCGCTATCGCACTGGCCAAATGTCCGCTTTCACCGACCCGCCGGAACAAATAGACCTGAATCGTCTGAATGTGGCCTCCAACCAGCATGTTCGTCAGCACGAATTCCCCAAACAACACGGAGAAGGACAGCAGCGCGGAGACGATAACCCCCGGCCAGATATTCGGCAGAATCACATTTGCAAAAGCAGTCCGTCTCCGGGCCCCGAGCAGTTCGGCGGCATTCAGCAGTTCTACGGCGGATACGCTGAGCAGACTGTTGCGGATGCCCTGATACATATAAGGCAGGATGACCACAAAATAAGCCCCGACCAGCAAATAGGCGGTCCCCGAAATGTCGAATGGGCCGGAGGAATAAGCGCGGATGAGGCCCACAGCTGCCACTACTCCCGGCACGGCATACGGCAGGACGACAACCCCCTTCATCAGGCTCTCCCAGCGCGGAAAATAGACTGTAATCACAAAAACAGCCGGCAGCATCACGGCGAGACTGAGCAGAACGCTGATTATACACAGATACAGCGAAGTCCACAGCGCCTCCAGAAAACGGATATCCTGGAACATATCGCGGAACCAGCTTAACGTCCAGCTGCGGGGCAGCAGCGTATTCTGCCAATCCTGGGCAAAAGCGTACAGCCCCGTTGCCAGCAGCGGCAGCAGCAAATAGACCATGAGCAGGAGCATGAAGGTCCGCGGGGCAAAACCCGCCTTGCGCGTGTTCATTGTCCCGCCTCCTCCCGGACGGCGGGCCAGCGCCGTTTGAATAAACTTCTGCTGCGCTCCCGCCCAGCAGGGCTTCTGCCGCCGAACCCTTCCATCCGCCGCACCATCCGCTGATTCAGAAACACCGCCAGCAGCGTGCTCAGCGCCAGCAGAACCGCCAGGGTGCTGCCCATCTGCGGCTGGGTCACCACATCACCGGCGACCAGCGAGCCGATGCGGACGGCCAGCAGATTATAGTTGCCTCCAACCAGTGCATAGGCGGTGGCATAGGCCCCCATGGCATTGGCGAAGAGAATGCCAAGCGTGCCGAAGATCGCCGGAGAGAGCACCGGCAGCCCGACCGTTCTCCAGAACTGCCATGACCCTGCTCCCAGCAGAGCGGCCGCCTCCTTCCACTGCTCCCTGATGCCGTAGAACGCCGGATACAGCAGCAATAAAGCCAGCGGGATCTGGAAATAGACATAGACCAGAATCAGCCCGGACCAGCTGTACAGGTTGAAGCCGTCAAACACGTTCCAGCCCCACTGCTTGAACAGCAGCGTGAACACGCCATTGTTGCCAAGCAGAATAATATAGGCAAAAGCCAGCGGGACGCCGGCAAAGTTCGAGGTCATATTGGACAGCATCAGCAGCCGGTCCCGCACCGCAGGGGCAAAACGCGTAATGCAGTACGCACATATCAGACCTACAGCCAGCCCGATCAGGCTGGACAGAGCGGATATCAGCAGGCTGTTCTTGATCGCCTGCAGATAATAGGCGCTGCTCAACGCATGCTTGTAGTTGTCCAGCGTGAAGCCTGCTCCGTCTGCGCTGCGGAAGCTGCCTGTCAGCATGGAGAAGACGGGCACCACCTGAAACGCCAGCACCATCAGCACGAACGGAGCCAGGGCCAGGATCAGGCCGCGTTGTCTCTGTTTCATTCCCGCACGCTCCTCTCGTATAGAATAGCAAGCGGACGCCTTTAAGCTACTGCAAAGGCGCCCTTTTATCTCTTGTATGAAACCCGCTTCCAGAAACAGTTAGTTCAAATGCACAAGCACGCGTTCCTGCCACTGCTGCGGAAGGCTCTTCGCGGTTTCTTCCCATACTTTATAGTCGCCAACCGGCTTCACATTGGCGTATTCCTCCTGGGGCAGAAGCTTCGCGGCAACATCCTCCGGCAGCTTCACGCTGTCGCGGATCGGACGGGCATAACCTTTAGCCAGGTTGATCTGCCCTTCGTCGCTGAGGATATATTCACGCGTCAGCTTGGCTGCATTGGGATGCGGAGCCCATTTATTGATGACGGTCGCATAACCGCTTACGACACTTCCTTCCTGCGGAATCGCTACGTCAAAACCATTCTTATCAATCTGGTCCTTATAGTTCAGCGCATTGAAATCCCACAGCAGCGTTACTTCCACTTCGCCCTTCTCGATGTTCGCAAGCGAAGCCTCGGCGTTGGAAAGCCGGCCTTTTTTCGCCAGGTCCTCAAAGAAGGCAATTCCCGGTTCAATATTCGACTCATCCCCGCCAAAGGCAATCGCAGCAGCAAGCACAGCCATCTGTGACTGAGCCGCTTTGGTCACATCACCCACGATGATTTTATAGCTGCCGTTCTTCAGATCTTCCCAGCTTTTTGGGGGATCGGCAACCAGCTTGGTATTGGTCAGGAACGCGATACTGCCTTGATAGCCAACGACCCAGTTGCCTTCCTTATCCTTCGCCCAATCGGGAATTTCGTCCCAGTAGGAGGTTTTATACGGCTGGGTTACCCCTTTATCTACCGCAACCGGACCGAAGGCGATGCCCACATCGCCGATATCGGCTGTCGGCTTATCCTTTTCCGCTTCGAACTTGGCGATTTCCTCCGCGCTCGACATATCAGTATCGGTATGTGTAATCTCATACTTGCTCGTTATATCATTCCAGGTGTCCTTCCAGTTAGCCCAGGAATCCGGCATGCCCACGCTGACCACAGCGCCTTCCTTGGTAGCTTCAGCTTCAATCTCGCTCAAGCTCAGCTCCTTGGCTGCAGCATTTCCGTTCCCTTCATCAGCTTTGGCTTCCGAGTTGGCACAAGCGGCAAGCAGCAGGACGAGCAAGGACAACAGCAGACCCATGGACAAGAATTGCGTGAATCTCTTTTTCATGATTTCCCTATCACTCCTATTTCTGATTTGCGGGCTTCACCTCTGATCCAAGCTTGTTCGCTGCCCAACTGAAGTATAGGGGGCCACTATTCGCCAGGCATTAAGCGCAGTAGTAACATTTGTAAAAAAACAACCGCCCGGATTGCTGGACGATTGTTTTCTATATTTCTATTTAAGCTAAGCTGTCTGGTCTACATGCGCAGCTGCTTCATGAACCAGTCCAGCATTTCCGGAAAGACTTCATCCAGATAATTCATCGTGCAGTGCTCCGCATCCTCCATATATTTCAGCGTTGTTTCCCCTTTGGCCCAGCCCACCATTTTATCCGCATGCCTCTTGGGGAAAGGCATCACCTCATCACGGCCCGCATGGAAAAAGAGCAGCGGCGAGCGCAAGGCCGGAGCGTCTTCAATATCATAATTGAACTGCGGGAGCGCCTCTTCCAGCGTTTCACAGCCCGTTATATAGGTGACCCCCCGCTGCCAGATTGGATTAAGCTGCTTCAGCCCCTGAATGCCGCCGATATAGACCAAACCGCTGTTGCCGGCCGTACATTTCACCCGGGAGTCGCGGGCTGCGGCCTCAGGGGCCAAATATCCCCCCAGACTGAAGCCCACAAGTCCGATTCTTCCGAGGTCAATCCCGCACGGCGGCTGCTGTTCGAACCAGTCGATTACCGCCGATACCGCAGCGTGGTAATCCCGGGCATCAAATTTCAGCGAACTCCACATCTCCCCCTGGCCCGGTCCGTCAAACGTAAAAAAGTTGAAGCCCTGCCGGTTAAACACCGAGCCGAAATGATGCCCCTCCGCTTCCTTGATATTGTCCATGCCGTTCACGAATATAACAAGGGGCCTGCCTTCCGTATCCGCTTTCCGCAAATAGCCCGGAATGGAAACTCCGCGATACGGGATATCCACCCGGATAGGCTTTTCCGTGTCGTTATACAAAGAGAGCGCCTGGACATAACTTTTCCTGGCCTTTTCCTGTGTGGCTTCTTTCTGCCGGCTATCGATAAAAAAGATATGCTGACCCGCATGGTAACAGGCCACCGATTCATGGAACAATGCCCTGGCTTGGCCCTGTCTGCCTTCCGCAAGCGCCCTTTCCGCCTTACGGTGCACTTCATCGCCCTCCGCTGTCCAGACCTCACACCACTTGCGCCAATCGCCGATTCTCGCCACTACTCTTCTGAGTCTTCCATAATCCGTCCCAAACATTAGAAACCGGCCATACCAGCGCTGATACACCCTCTTTTCATTAAAAACAAACCGGAATGCGAACCTTTCCTTCATGGTAAGCTCTGTCATGACCGCTCATTCCTTTCGTGGTTGAGGTTATATAAGTTGAACTTTAGATTTTTATATTGGGGTCTGGTCGTAACTCCGGGGAATGTTTGGACTTCCGGCCGCTGTTGTCTACAGATTTCTTCATTTATACCGCCGTTCGCGGTTGAAATCCGTAGACAAAGGCGGACGCTACCGCTCCTCCAGTTCCAAACTTCCCCTCCGCACTTCTACCCTTTTTATTAAATTTTCTAGTTCAGCTTATATAGTAGTTGTATATATAATAGCTATAACAACCATTAGGTTAAAAAAATTTATTGCGCGTTCCGGCAAATTTTCTCCAAGGTATGAATGAACTGAGCCAATTCCTCATCCGGGATGTCTTTCTTAAATTGATCATTTAACTGATTCACATGGGGAATAAGATCGGCGAACATCTCTTTTCCCGCTGCCGTCAGATAAATCTGAAAACTCCGCCGGTCCTTATCATGGGCCTCACGGGCCACATATCCCTTCTTGGCGAGCACATCCAGAATACGTGTAACATTCGTCTTGTCCTTGAAGGTTCGGGCGGCAATCTCACTCTGAATGATTCCAGGCTCCGCATACAGCACATTAAGCACCGTCCATTGCTCAAAGGTCAGATCGTAACCCTTCTCCATAAAAATGGCCAGCATCCTGCGCTTAATCAGCACCTCACCCTTAATAATCCGGAATCCAATCAGTTCTGTATAATCAAATCCGTTAGGCATATCCTCACCCGCCCTCAACAAGTTGTCACAGCTATAGTAGCTGCAACAACCTTTGTTTGTCAAGGACCTTTTTCATGCATATAGCAGGACTACCACATGGTTTATCTTCTCCGTGCAGCCACACTGACCACGCCGTAGCGGTAGAGCGCCTTCCGGCCGAACCAGCCGAACAGCCGGTCTGTCGCAAAGCCCATGAACCCCAGGCAGAAAAGCCCGACAAAAATCCAGTCCGTGCGGAAGAACAGCCGTGAATTCCAGATCAGATAACCAATGCCTTCGTTCGAGGCAATCATTTCCGCGCCGATGATGGCCATATAGGAAGTACCCATTGCCAGCCGGACCCCCGTGAAAATGTAGGGAATGGTAGCCGGGATAATCACATGCAGCAGAATCTGCCACTCGCTTGCGCCCATGCTGCGGGCCGAACGGATCTTATCCTCCTCCACTAACATCACACCGGTTAAAGTATTCAACACGACGATGAAGAAGGTCGCATACATGATCAGCGCTATCTTCGACTGCTCCCCGATGCCGAACCAGACCAGGAACAGCGTGATGAAGGCAATCGGCGGAATGAAGCGGATGAAATTCAGAAACGGCTCGGCAAAAATGCGGATGGCGTTCACCTTTCCGATGACCAGCCCCACAGGAATAGCCAAGAGACTGCCGAGCACCCAGCCGATAAGCACGCGGTAAAAGCTGATGCCGATATACTGCATGAGCGTACCGTCCTCAATCAGCTCCCGTCCACCCTTCAGTGTGGCCCACGGCCCGGGAATCACATCGGGACCATACACCCAGGCGCCAAGCTGCCAGATGCAGAGTGCGGCAAGCCACAGCAGGGAGACGGAAACCCATTTTTTCTCCACCCATTTCATAATGTGTCACCCCCCGTTCCTATTCTTCAAAATGGCTCTGAATTTGGTGATACAGCGCGTAAAACTCCGGTGAAGCCACATCCCGCGGGAAGGGCAGCGCATTGTCGTAAATATCGGTGATATTGGAGGAAGGGCCTACAGACATGATGCCGATCCGTTCACCCAGCAGCAGGGCTTCCTGAATATCATGGGTCACAAAAATCACCGTTTTATGCGTTTCGCGCCAAATCTGGACCAGTTCCTTCTGCATCGTCCGCCGGGTCATCGCATCCAGCGCGCCGAAGGGCTCATCCATGAGCAGAATCGCCGGATCGTTCGCCAGCACCCGTGCCAGCTGCACCCGCTGCTTCATGCCGCCGGACAGCGCCTTCGGAAATTTCTCCTCATGCCCTTTCAACCCGACCAGTGCGATATAACGATCCGAGATCGTCCTGCGCTCCGCTCTGGGCGTCTTCTTCATCCGCAGTCCGAACTCCACATTCTCACGGACGGTCAGCCAAGGGAACAGGGAGGAGTCGGCCTGCTGGAACACAACCGCCCGGTCCCGCCCAGGCTTATCCACCTCCACGTTGTCCACCCTCAGGTTGCCGCCGGATTTGGAGACAAACCCGGCGATCATATTCAGCAGTGTCGATTTCCCGCAGCCGCTCGGGCCGAGCAGCACGAAGAACTCGCCGCCTTTGATCACCAGATTTACATCCTTGATAATGTAATGAACATCCCCGGCCGCAGGCTCGCTGTAGCTTTTGCGGAGCTGCTCGATATGAATGGCATTCTGCTTGGCAGGTAAAGACATGGGACACCTCCTGAAAGTTTCGTTATTTCGTGTACGTCACCTTATCCGGCAGCGCCTTCTTGAGCGGCTCCAGATCCAGCTTGCTGTCGAGGTCAAAATCCTGTTCGATGATGCCTGTATCGACCATGTACTTCTTCTGTCCGGCGAGGCTGTCATACGCAGCCTGCGTGAATCCAACCTTCCAGGGGTTGGTCGGCAGGTCCTTCAGCGTGGCTTCCTTGGGCTGCTTCACTTCCTTGAACATCAGGCCGGCCACTTCTTCGGGATGCTCCTGGGCATAGGCCGAAGCTTCATTCACCGCTGCAAGGAATTGCCCGATCCCATCGGGGTTGGCTTGCACGAAGGCATTCCCCGCAACCAGTCCCATCCCCAGCCGAACCGGAGTCTTGGACATGTCGGTCAGCTCATGTACACCTTCCAGCGCAGCCAGCTTACCGGTCAGCGCCGAGCCGCTGAACCAGGCGGCATCCACATCGCCCTGTTTGAGTGCAATGAAGGCTTCGTCGAAAGCCCCCTGCCCCGTCAAGGTGACCTCGCTCAGCGCGATGCCCTCTGCCTTCAAGTATTCATCCCACAGGTACGGCAGAAAAGTGCCCCGCATGAAGCTTAGGTTCTTGCCTTTCAAATCAGCCGCCGACTGGATCTCATCCTTCACATACAGCTTCCACACGGCTGCTGCCTGATCTGTGGCCTGGCCGGCGGAAGCAATAATGGAATAATCGCCTTTGGCTACGGCGTTCAGCACCGGAAAGTCCGCTCCGAAGGCAACATCAACCTGCTTGATGAAGAGCGCATTCACGCCCTCTGCCGGAGTGCCGAAGTTGATAATTTCCGCATCGATGCCGTGCTTGGCAAAGATGCCTTGATCCAACGCAACCCGGAAGGTCGGGTTGGTGTTGATGTCGGCAATTTTGATCTTCAGAGTCTCCGGCTTGCCGCCGTCCGTCCCTGCGGACCCTGCTGCGTCTCCCTTGGAGCTGCAGCCGGACAGTACCAGCACTATGGATAAGGATAAGAGCAGAATGGCTGAGCCGTACCATGATTTTTTCACACTATGCACCTCTTCATTTATCAATTTCACTACAATTGCTCTAACTGCTTCTCCGGCCGCCGCCCTCATCGGCAGTAGCCACACAAGCAGCTCCCTCCATAAAAGGCAGTGTTGTCGCTACACTTACTACAGAATCCGAGCCTTTGGGCGCAGCGCCCGGCACTCTGAACGTCGACACATCGATCGGCTCAATGGCATTTTCCTGCGGCTTCGCCAGCTGCGGCACCCAGGCGTACGGCACGCGGTAGGAACGGTAAACCATGTTCGTATTTCTGCGGTCAGTGTAAGGGGAAATATACTCCCAGACCAGCTCATGCTCTGCCGTCACCTCGAACAGGCGGCCGTTTGAGCCCTCGGTAATCAGCGTGTTGCCGTTCGGAAGCCGCTGGGCTGAACTGATATATGGACTATAGAATTTATAGGAATCAGTCGGAACGGAGAACCCCGCTTCTGCCGAGGTATACTGCCACTCGATCTCCAGCGTCACCGGATTGATCTCCAGCACCCGCGAGTGGTCGCGCAGCGCATTCTTTTGTCCAAAAGGAGAAGAGGGATTCGGCAGGCCATATCCGCCCCAGCCGCCGTTATCGAACACCAGCAGATTGCCTTCGCCCGGCAGCCCCTTCGGAATGATGTGGGCATGATGCTGGCCGATAATCCAGTCGATATGCTTTACCTCAGGCAATGAATAGTCCGGTCCCAGCCGCCAGACGATGGCCCCGGTCCGCTTGTCGGTGATGGCGATAATATTCGCCTCCCGGGCGTCCCAGATAATGTTGTCCGGATGGAAACGCTCATCTCCGTGATCATAAAATTTGTTCGGTCCCACATACGAAGCCGAGTTGATATGAAGCCAGTCGCCAACGCCGCCGCCCAAATCACCGAAGGAACGGGTGTTGGGATCACGGAACAGAACATTGCGTGCCGCCTCGTCAAAGCCCAGCTCATCAAAATGGTCACTCGCCGCCCATTCCCAGACAATATTGCCCTCCCAGTCCACTTCAATGATGGTGTCGTCCAGCAGCTGCTTGTCGGAAATCTGGTGGTTATGCAGATTCTTATGGGCCAGAATCAGCGTTTTTCCACTGTTAGCTGAAGGTTCAAGGCCAGGAGCATAGTATCCGACCGGATTCCCCTCCCGCTGGTAGTCATGATGCTGGCGGGCGTACCACAACGGCTCATACCCCGGGTCCGCGATATGCTCATAGCTGTTGTATTTCCAGACCACATTGCCGTCCCAATCGACCTGAACCAAATCGACATTGTCCTGAATGCCAAATTTCGGATCTCTTCTGCCTGTACTGCCCAACACATAGCCTCCAGGAAGAATTTTGGCCGGAAACCCGATCAGCCCCTGCCATAAATGCACCTCTTTACCGCTCATATCAATCAGTACGACCCCTTCGTCCCCTGCCTGAAATACCGTGTAGCCACTCGATGCCTTCGCGGGATTATACACCGTTGCTCCTGTTGGATATACCGTCGAATGTCCCATGATCTTCTCTCCTTAAAGTTTTTTAGTGTGTACATCCTTGAACCGCTCCGTACAAAACTCGCTCCAGAAGCATACTCTTAAGTTTTGTTAGCATACGCGTCCTTAATTCCGCTTCGTACAATACTTGCTTTGGAAGCATTGGCTTAAGTTTTGTGAGCCCATGCTTCCATTTTCAGTAGCTGAGATAATTCTTCTTCGTGTTAACGCGCGGCTTCTGTTCAGGGTCACGCGGGACGGGAATCTCCGCATTTTGCTGTGCCAGCTTGAGCAGAGTCTCCGAGAATCCTTCCAGGTTGCCTATGATCCGTTCAAAGAACCGGCTCTGCTGCGCAAGCTCTTCTTCCGTGAAACCCTCGAACAGAAGCGTAATACATCGGGCGCCGACGTTTCTGTTGCGCTCCACCATCTCCCGGCCTTTGGCCGTTATGCCCATCAGCACCGTCCGGCGGTCATCCTCCTTGCGCCTGCGCACCGTATACCCGCCCGCCTCCAGCTTATCGCTCAGCGCCGTTATGGCGCCCGAGGTGAAATCCAGCTGCTCCGCAAGATCGCCAAGGCGCTGCTCTCCGTCGCGGATGATTTTTTGCAGAATCAGCATGCCCGGCAAGGCTATCCCCTCCACGCTCACGCGGTCGCGTTCCTTCACAAATCTGCGCACCATTCTGCGGAACAGATCATCCGCCTCCTCCAGCCGCTCCCACTGCTTATCGTCCATGCTATGCCCCCCTGCCTGCTTTCCACTCATCGTCCAACAAAAAAAGACCCCCGGAACATCCCCTTATGCGGGAATAGATACGGGAGCCTTTGGCGGTCCAATCAGCTCGGTTATTATTTTCATGATTATTATTTCACTGTTCATTTAATTAGCAGTGAAGGATTGCTGTAATCATATACCCTTTATTCCTACCTGTCAAGTGAGGATTTAATTTTTTAGAAAGGAATATCACCAAGGACAATTCTAAGCTGCAACTTCAACACTCAGTGGTCTCACTTCACGTAACATCTCCAACATTAACATTTGAACTGTATGTATATTTATTTAATCCACTTGTCGTATAGTAAAAGATACAAAAGACGTACAATGCAAAGAGAGCCGTGCGCTAACACGACTCTCCGGTGCAATAGCCGCTTTTAAGGACGGCGGCTTTAAACAGGTATTACCCACAGAAAAGGTCGCTATCCTGCACAGAGGGCGGCCTATTTCTTTTTGAGGTAATTTAGCAGAGAATAATGAACATGCCGAACATGAACATCAGTGACAACGCTAAAGATTCGATGACTTTGATAAATCAAGACAGCCTTACAACATACGTAATAAACTGATACGCATTATCCTTCAGCACCGAGACGGAAGCCAGCAGCTTCTTACCGGAGGGACTCCAGCGCAGCTGGTCGGCCACCTCAATGTCGTTCAGCACAGGTGTCTGCTCCCCGGTCTCCACTTCAGTAATGAACAGGCCATCCTGGTCCTCGGTAGCGCTTGCGGCAGTGGTTGCATAAGCCAGCTTGCTGCCGTCCGGCGACCAGCTGGTCCCGAAAATCTGCTGGCCCGCAGCCAGCCGGGACTGCTCACCGCCTTCACTGTCGCAGAGCAGCAGCACCATCTCCCCAGGCTTCGTCCGCTCCACAATCGCCAGTCTGCTGCCATCCGGTGATGGGATGACCCATAGCACATTCTTTTTCAGCACCTTGCTCTGCTTCGTTTCGGTGTCATAGGCAATCAACTGGCTGTCTTCCCCTGTGACATAAAGAATCCGGCTGCCGGTCTGAACAACCTCATGCACATAAGGGATTCCAGTCTTCACCACCACTTCCTGCTTGCCGTTCACGCCCGCTTTCACGATAGTCCCTTCCATATCCGGGTAAATCACATGCTCATTGTCCGCCCAGCTCCCTTCCTCACTCCTGAACTCCGCATCACTTGCCCTCACGGATGTACCCGTGGCCAGATTCATAATGAAGCCGAGGCCGGTAGCATCATAGAGTTCCTTGTAAAAGAGCTGCTTCTTGTCTGGAGAAAGCTGCGCCGCGCCGTAATTTTTTCCACCCTCCTGCAGCGGCGTTTCAGTGCCCGTGGAGAGGGTGCGGAGATAGAGATTATGCGGATACCGTTCCTGGCCTTCCACCGTCTGCGGAGGGAGATTGCGGTTTTCTTTTTCCACCACAACCGTATCCTCACCGGCAAAATCCGTCCCGCGAACGCCCTCAATCTTATCGATGCCCTCCAGCTTCAGCTTCGTGTAGACTGATTCGCTGGTGTTGTCCATGACCGTGATTTTTTGGCCGGATTTCTCGACCGTCTGCCGTGTTTCTGTGTTCTCCGAACTGCAAGCAGCCGTGGAGAGCAGAACAGCACCGCTCAGCAGAATCACACCTGCTTTTCCCAGCCTGATACTTTTCTTCGAATTCATAAATGCTTCCTCCCAGGTTGTGTTGCTCCCAGCATACCGGATGCTTATTTCCAAATGACTCACCAAATGTCTCCAAGTTGTAAAGTTCTTCAGGACATCACGGGAAAAGACAGCTGAAACGCCGTCCCCTCACCATCCGGCTCCAGCAATTGAATGGTTCCGTTCTGCTTCTCCACCAGATTCCGTACCAGGGACAACCCCAGGCCGGTTCCTCCCGACTGTCTGGAGCGGTCGCGGTTGACCGTGTAGAAGGGCTCGAAAATCTTGTCCCTGGACTCTGCCGGAATGCCAATGCCGGAATCCCTGACCGTAATCCAGACCCGGTGATCCCTGACCTCGCTGTGAAGATGAACCGTCCCTTGCGGGACATTATATTTGATCGCATTATCCAGCAGATTGATGAAAATATGCATGAAGCTTTCCTTATCGATCCAGATATGCGCAGGCTCTGCATCCAGTGTAAGGGTGAGGTCATACCGCTCCGCCTTGCCCTTCATGCGGCTGCAGATATCCTGAAGCACATCTGCAACCTCCAACAGTCCGGCCTGGGACTCAAAATCATATTTCTCCAGCGCCGTCAGCTGCAGCACCTTCTCCACCATTTCATAGAGCCGCTGAGTCTCCTTGGCAATGCTGAGCTTGGCGTCCGACAGCAGCTTGGGATCATCATCGTACATGTTCAAAAGATCGACATACGCTTTAATTGAGGTGAGCGGCGTCTTGAACTCGTGGCTGATATTGCCGATGTACTGCTTCTGCTGCTGCTCCAGGGCCTGCAGCTTCTGCACGGCGAGCTGCAGCTTGCGCTGCTCCTCATCCTTAGCGGCAATGCTGCTGTCAATCTCCCGGCTCATGAAGAAGATGCCTTCAGCCAGTTCGCCCAGCTCATCCCTCCGCTTCACTGGCGGAGCGGAGATGTATTCGGCGCGGCGGATCGATTCCGCCGCCTTCTTCAGCCGCCCGATGGCTGCGGCGGCCTTGTTGAAATACAGGTAGCCGCCAATGAAGCTTAGGACCAGGACAGCGGCGCCTGTGGTCAGGAAAAGATTCAGCAGCGTCCGCTGAAAGCTCTGGGCATCCCGCAGCGGATACTCAAGCTGCACTACCCCCATCTGGTGCTCCGGCCCCTGCAGCGGCGCCAGATAGAGCATGGTATCGCCGCTGCTCTGGTAGGCGATTTTGTTCTGCAGTGCATAGGCCAGCGCATCGGCAGGCTTCTGCACTGCCCCTTCCCCCTGCAGGGATGTCCCTACCTGCAGCCCTTCTGTATCGTACAGCGTAATCTGCAGCCCGGTGAACCCGGCCAGCTCTGCGGCCAGCGCTTTCCCCCGCTGCTGCATGAAGGCCTGCGGCTCCAGCCGGGTGCCGGTATAATACGTCTGCTTGACCCGCAGATTTACCGTTTTGACATGCTGGGCCAGCGCACTCTCGATCTGCGCCTGCTGGTTCCGCCCGACTCCCTCCAGCACAAAATAGCTCAGGATGCTAATTGACAAAATAAGCAGCACCGCCAGGAACAGGCTGAATTTCAGCTTAATGCTGATTCTCATGCGAAGCTCCCCGCCGGAACGGCCTTATAGCCAACCCCATAGACGGTCTGGAGGATATTCTGGTAGGGCTCGCCCAGCTTTTTGCGCAGCCGCTGGATGTGAATGTCCACGGTGCGCGTGCCGCCCGCATAGTCCATCTCCCAGACCTGCTCCAGGAGCTCCTCGCGCATGTAGACGCGCTGCGGATGGGAGAGCAGCAGGTGCAGCAGGTCAAATTCCTTCGGTGTCAGCTCCAGCTGCTCCTCCCCGAGCTGGACGGACCTCCGGTCCGCGTGAATCCGCAGCGCGCCATATTCGATCAGCTCGCTTTTGACCTCGCCCGTATTCTTCTCCAGCCTGCGCAGCAGCGCCTTCACCCGGGCCAGCAGCTCGCGGATCTCGAACGGCTTGGTCATATAATCGTCTGCGCCCAGCTCCAGGCCGACGATTTTATCAACGATATCATTTTTGACGGTAAGCAGTATAATCCCGATGTCATCGCGGTCCTCCAGCTTGCGGCACACATCATAGCCATTCAGCTTCGGCATCATCACATCCAGCACCATCACGTTCGGATGAAAAATTTGCGCTTTGGCGAGCGCCTCTTCGCCGTCTCCGGCGGTATCCACCTCATACCCTTCTCGCCTCAGCGCATAGGCAATCGCATTCACAATGCCCGGCTCATCATCAACTACCAGCACTTTTTTGGTCATTTGGGGTTCACCTCTTTCGCTTGCGGTTATTTATTTCGTGGCCCTTTAACTTTGCCCCTGATTTGCACAACTACTATCCGGCACTGACCCTGCTGCACACACTTCCTGACGGGCGTAACGCTGAAAAGTTCCCGCCGGCTGAAAATAGTTGAGCCCTTCCCATGACCATATACGTAGAATCAGGGAGAGCTTCATTCTTTAGGTTATCTTAAAGAAGAGTTAAGCTTAACCTCAGCTTTGCCGGTTAGAATGAAATTAAGCATAAAGATCCTAACCACCGTAACCAATGACCCTGACCGATATAATAAAATCTGAAAAGAGGATGAAAGATGAATATTAAACGAGTGATGATTGTCGGGACCATGATTGTGGCCATCTCCTTTGGAGGGACCGCCTGGGGCAAGCCCGCCGCAACTGCAAGTCCGGTCGCCAAATGGTCTGCCACCAGTGTAGCCGAAAAAGATGACTTATTGGAAGCGCTGAACCAGTCCTCCGATGAGGAGCTGTATGACGCGTTGTATGACGGCAAGTCTCTGGTGGATATCGCTGCAGAGAATGGCGGAAATATTGGAAGCGTCATTAATTTGCAGGTGAATCAGCTGACACAGCAGCTGGATCAGCGCCTCGCAAGCGGCAGTATCACCCAGCAGCAATATGCCATGCAAAAAGCTGAATTGAAGGAAATCGTAACCCAAAGTGTGATGACCTCATTCGGCTGACAAAGGGTACATATACTCTACATTTAACCAGCCGCTGTTCTCTATAGGTCTGGAAAAACAGGCTGTCCCTTCGCAGAAAACCTGCTTAGGAGACAGCCTGTTTTTTTGGCAACTTGCGGCGGGACTGCGGCCAGGCCGACAACGGCGGGCCTCGCCGCAGCCCCAACAACGGCATTTCTGCCGTTGTTTCGGGCCAACCCGGCCACCGGTGCGGCCCATGCCGTACGCCGGCGCCACTACCTTTTACCCGGCTACGGCCTAAAAGTCTGCTTCACTGAGGCGCTGCCCTCGGCAGCGTTCATCTCCACCTCGGCGTACGCGCCGTTGATGAAGGTGAGCTGCGGCGGGACATGCCCGCAATCGATATCGTAGAGGACCGGGAGCTGCAGCTCTTCCGACAGGGCTTGGTACACATCCTCCGCCGTGTAGTCTTCAACCGGACGGTTTGCGGCACTCCGGCCGAACATCAGCCCCGCCGAATTGGCGAACCAGCCTGCCAGCTTCATTTGAACCAGCGACCGGCGCAGGTCGGTTACTGACATCTCACAGTTTTCCAGATACCACAGGACCGGCTCGTTCCCGATGTAATGCTGCTGAAAATACCGCACATCTCCGAACGGCGTACCGATCAAGTGTCTGATTACATCGATGCATCCGCCAAGCAGGCGGCCCTGCATGTGCACATCCGCTCCGGATGTGGATTTCCAGCGGGTCGGCTCCGTCAAATGGAATACACAAGGCGAGGGTTCCGCGAAGTTCCATTCCTTTTGATAACGTGAAGATGAATGCTGAAGAATGGATTCGTCCGCCTGTGCAGCGAGTACCTCTGACCACATCGCTGTGGTCCCATCTGTAATTTCTCCTCTGAGATCAATCAGATTCGTCCCATGCGCAGTAGCAATTCCCGTTCGCAGAGTAATAGCAAGCAGAAGCACACTAATATCCGAGTACCCCAAAATCCATTTACTCTTTATCTGATCCCAGGCAATATCCTCCAGAATCTCAACCAGCAGCTCTCCGCCCCAAGGAGGAATAATCATCTGAATGCGCTCGTCGGCCATCATCTGGTTGAATTCGGCTGTACGCACCTGTGCCGCAGCAGATGTAGCCTTGGCCTGGGTCCATACTGTATCCCCGCACACTATCTTGAAACCCTTGGACTCCATACGGCTAACCGCAAGCTTAAGCAATTCATGCATTTCCGCTTGTACCCCGGATGACGGGGCGGTTGTCCCGATCACAGCTCCGGCTTGTAAAGACGGATATCTGATCATTGAAAATTCCCCCATTACCTTTTAGCTCCTGGATTATTTTATCTTCAAACCGGGATATGCCAAGAACAAATTCACCCAGACGGGTGATTAAAAACTTGGATCTTCCGAGGCCCGAATTGTTGTACAAAAGGAAATCATAGTCA